>Ga0302325_10029982_pt1 | contig 11226 bp, 17 predicted proteins | sample Palsa_T0_2_FD_201948 | JGI IMG/M metagenome (GOLD analysis project Ga0302325, IMG submission 201948) | Peat permafrost microbial communities from Stordalen Mire near Abisko, Sweden - Palsa_T0_2 | ecosystem: Environmental > Terrestrial > Soil > Palsa > Peat permafrost | place: Sweden: Abisko...
TACTTTTAGTTATATAATTAAATTATTATAATACTTTAAATAAAAAAATTAGACTATAAGATCTTATAATTATATTTTATTATATCTAAGTTTTTTAGCTTAAATTATTCGGATAAGTAATTATTTAATAAATTATTTTTAAAGTTCGGGCTGTTTTACAAAAATGGCGTGTTTTGATGTAAGGCGTGTTTTGATGTAAGGCGTGTTTTGAGGTGGGATGTCGGTTAGTCTAGCACGCTCGTGGAGATGATGCACCACGCTATGCGCGAGGCTGTCGTCCAGCTGTACGAGTACAATCGACGCAACCTGTCTGCCACCTTAACAAATACATACTATCGACCCTGCGACAACTATTCACCGACGTTCTTTCGTTCAGACATTCTCAAATCCTGCCTGAATAATGCGCCTCTTAAAATACAACAACGATGGCGAGTTCAGCCTAACGGAGTTCTTCGACAATATTCCCCCATATGCTATCCTCTCGCACACATGGGGAAAGGAGGAAGTCACCTTTGTGGACATGATAGATGGGAATGGAACAAGCAAGACTGGTTTTGACAAGATCCGATTCTGCGGAGAACAGACCAGATGCAATGGCTTACATTATTTCTGGGTTGACACATGCTGTATCGACAAATCGAGTAGTGCTGAGTTGTCCGAAGCAATCAACTCAATGTTCAAGTGGTATCAAGGTGCCGTTATCTGCTACGTATACCTGTCGGATGTTCAATACCATTCGGACGTGGACCATAGTAAATGGTTCACAAGAGGATGGACACTTCAAGAGCTTCTAGCTCCCAAGCATATGGTGTTTTTTAACAGTACGTGGAAGGTACTCGACAATAGATCCAACTTATCCCCCACCATTTCTCGAATCACAGGCATTCCTCGTCGGATACTCTTTCTCGATGTTTCTGGGGAGTATAGTGTGGCCCAAGTCATGTCATGGGCTGCAGGACGAGAGACGACACGAGAAGAAGATATTGCGTACTGCCTTCTCGGCCTCCTTGGGGTCAATATGCCACTGATGTACGGCGAAGGGAAACGGGCATTTGACCGACTTCAGCAAGAGTTTATGAGGGCATCGACCGATCATTCGTTGTTCAGCTGGCGGGGGACTGGAGCAGAACGAGGTCCTTTTGCACAGTCTCCTGCAGAGTTTCGACACTGTAAGGACATTACTGTTGGGAAAGAGCATTCATTGGACTTCTTGATGACCAACAGAGGTCTACGCATTAACCTACCTCTTATAAGTGTTGAGGATGGGAATTTTGCTGCTATTTTGGACTGCGAGGGGCCAGACGATTGCCGACTCGCCATCTATCTCAGAGAGGTGCGCCCTGAGATATATCGTCGAGTTCGGTGTACAGAAGAACTTCGCAGGATCGACCCCGGTGAGATAATACCTACGCGAAAGATCGTGTACATTGAACCAGCCGTTTCACGTCTTTTTAGCCGCGATCAGTCAATGATACGAGACGAGGAGTACTCATTTCGAGTAGACTTCAGAGCTGCTTTGCGACATGGCTTCTACTGTGAGCAGCATCATAACCCTGATTATAAGTTTCAGCGGACCTCGACAGATTCTAATAGGGGTTCCTTGGACCTTACCGTGGATCGCAGCGGACAGTACGTCGGCCTTTTGTTCAATAACAGAGAGAGCGGCGAACAATTCATTGTGGTTGTAGGGATTCATAACTGGAAATTTTGGTTGGACATTACCAATATTGGTATGGACGAAACCTTCAGAAGCGTCGTGGAGGAATACTATCACTATCATAAGGCACATGATAATAATAATAGGAGTTGTAGGTGTGGATCGCCGTGGAAGAGTTTAGACCATATCGCAAGACCGCTTTCGCACGGGATGTCAGTTTATGCCAGCATCAACCGAGGAGAGTTGGAGCGCCAGTTCAGTGTGGAAATAGTAGTAAAGGATGACTGATGTCCACAGTCAGGAGAGGCTAGGTAATGCAAAGTCCACTTTCATTTAGGTCGTCTTGGAAAATCCGATGTTGTTTATATTATATTTGAAGGTGGCAACTACAATCTGTGGTTGTCAAACATGTGGAATGACAATATTTCTTCTTGATCAGTCTACCATATCCACCGACGGGCGCTGCACAGGTCAGCGTTGTCCGCGTCGGTATCGCTGTTCGTCAGGTAATTGAAGGGCCGCTTGGTAGTCGCTGGCCTGCTGGTGCTGGTGTTTGGTTGCTGACAGTCAAGGCCCGGTTCTCTTATGTCAGCTACTGTTCTGAACAGCCACAGCTGGTCAAATGATGACATAAGTAAAATTACAGCATCAGGTGGCATCACGGCGTAATCATTAAAGGCCGTGCGGAGCTGCTAACTAAAAGAAGTTAGTCGTCTGACTTGAGGTATTGATCCGCGTGGCGATCTTGCATGAATTTGCACGCCACAACAGCCACAAGGCTATTGACGATCTCTGGTATAATAGCAAGGCCTTAGAGCTCAGAAAAGACCCTTTTATATAATTCGGAAATAATAAAGGCTTGGTGTTGGAACTATAGTTAAGAAACTTTAATATGTTATAAAGAAAGACTCTTTGTAATTCAAGCGCCAGGGCGACAATACAAATAAAATAAAAATTTGAGAGGAGTCCAGGGTGTTTAAGAGTGGCAATAGAATACAACTTACACAAAAATATTAGAGATATCTATGTGTGTGCAGATTTTAAGATATTTAAAGTCAAAGTATCTATCATTTTTTTCGGCACACAGGGTTTTTCGGCACGCATGGATAGACGTTAATAATATAAAATTAAATTTAAAAATTTAAAAACGCCCGGGGAGAGGATATTTTGGTCTTTTATAATTATATTTAATTAAAGTAAACGTAATCAATTAAAGTGCACGTAAATCCAAGAGAAAAAGGGGTGGTTTGTGGGCAAAGGAACGGTGAGGTGTAAGTTTTATTGAGGGGTAGTCACATGTTCGCTTAGGTGTACGACGAACAATGGCACGTGCTCTTACATCTTATACCAAGAACCTGACATTTCCATTTGATAATTCGAATTCGCTTAAAGGTACATAATCCCGTGCGCTCTTAGTAGCAGCGCATCAAACACTCCAGAATCCAGTAATAAACTCTACACCTCTTTTGAATCCATTTGACTAAGAAACTAACTTTCTCTTCTTAAAGGACGGATCAAATAGAGTTCTCACTGCAAAAGCACGGAGATCATTCAGCGCTGCCTTGGCTACTTCAATCGGCGTTAAGGACAAGGATACTCTCAAAGACCCAGCTCCGGCAGACGCAAATAAAACCTTCGAGAAGCTGGCACTATGCTTGGGGCTTAGATCACCCAAGAACCAGTGACGTATAATCCACAAAGTAGTGAAATGATACAGGAAGTACAACAACACTGCTTTAATAGCACTTGCCTAACAGCAAAGCTACAATTGATAACAAACTTATCCACCTCCATCCATACTCCACCGCGTCCTTTCCCAAGTGGACATCTCTATTACTGACTTTAAACCCCGCACTAGTCCCTTGCTGCGCCTGAATCCCTGCCCAAAAGCCCGAATGGAGTCCATTAATCCGACTCAGAAGTAATAATGGAAGTCGAAATAAGCCTCTGCATTAAAGAGAGATTCCTACAGCAACGGAGTTCTTGTTTAAATACCAAGCCACTCAAAAAAGTACCACTCCTTTCCTATAACTCGTAGTCTTTGAGACTAATTGAGTACAATTCTCACCTCAAGGCCAGGCAGGCAAGAAAAATGCCGAAAATGGACATCTCTCATTCCAAAAACATTAAAAATGTCACTTTCCCTACCTTAAGGCCGAAAATTTCCGCCTTCCCGCATTATATAAATCTAATATGCACCCATTTAAATCGCTCTTCCAATCGCAGAATCAAACTATTCGAGTGATCTGGAACACCGAACATCCTTCAACCATCTTCTAAGACTGAATTTAGAGTAATCTACTCCCAGTATCAAAAACAAAGCTCAATACCTACCCAACGTCGAGGAAGCTTGAAGGATGGCGCTTTACGGGAAACCTTTTGTATTTAAAGATGCAATGACAGCACCAGTTCTCTTGACAACAAACAAGTCTTTAACAACAGCTTCCCATACCACCCCTCTCCCCTCTACAACTTTCCTAACCTATACCCTACTCCGCAAATCACCAACCTAAAACAGCCTGGAAAAACACTCTCCCTACCCTCCTTACCCTCCGCACCAACACCCAAATCCAACCCCCCTCCCACTCTCCACCCCATAACGATGCCGCCAAAACTCGTACATTTTTAAAGAAAAGAAAAGAAAAGAAGGTTCTCTAACGAACAAGTTAATGCTTATATACCCAATCCCCACCCCATCTCCACTCTTTCTTCCCTCCACACTACTTCTCTAAACCATAGGAGCAAGCGACGTCAATGCCTATCAACAACTATGCAAATCATCAATAACCCACACCCAAAAACCATAAAACCCTCCCTTCACCTTTCCTTTCAAATCAAAGAAGCGTGAACTCACGGTACTCCAACCCCGCCTCATCCCTCCTCTCAATTCACACGGTAACACTCCTCCCTCCTCCTCCCTGCTTTTCCGCACGGAACAATCCATTCAATATGTTTCAAATACACTCATGAAATATTCTACATGCTCAAGTTTTCAACCAACAGAGGGGAAAATGACAGCACCAAAACCCTGACAACAAAGTCTTCCTTAACAACAAACCCAGATCCACCCCAACATATCCATACCACATCCTCTCTTTGACGTCCCTCCTCCAAATCTTCTGATCATAAGTTGTACTGCCCCAAAATCATCCATCACCCATCATCCGAAGCTTGCTCCCTCGCTACCCATAGCTCAGAGATATATCACCAAAGGCATAAACTCCTTGGCGGTAGGTCTCAGAGCACTGTTCCTGAGGAGGAATTTGCATCAGAGCTACTTTAAATACCTAGTTATAACCTAGGAAAGCACAACTTACTACAGCTCTATTAACGAGATTAAAGAAGGTATGGTGGTGAATAATTGTTTCCAAATCACCACAAATGACGGAAGTGTTGCAATGCTTATGATTTAGTTGGTGTTCGAATTGATTTACATTCATCTAATCCGTACTTAAATACAACCTTCCTATTCCTCCTTCAACCTTGGTATTTCCGAATGTAATGCACCGCTTTCCCCACTCCCCAATCAAATCGAATTATAATTACGAAAGCTAGTCCTCTATGCTCAAACAGCATCATCACCTCTTTCCTTTCCATCGCTAACCTCATCACTCAGTGCCTCAGCACTATGCTCCCGTCCGCCATGTCGCGGGTCATAATTCGCCGTTCCTGGTACCTCACCCGCCAATTCCTCAAGGGTCTTCCTCTTAGTCTCTGGGATCAAGAAGCTGACCAGCAATCCACACAACATGAACAAGGCAAAGATTTGCATAACATGGTTCAACCAAGGGCTCGCGGCTTTGCCTGTAGCGCCGGCCTTAGCACCCCGGGTGCGGAGGGGGCCGAAGACGCATTGAGCGATAATGGCACCGACTTTGCCGGACGCAGCGGAGAAACCGTGGGAGGTGGAGCGGTAACGTGTGGGGAAGCATTCGCCTGGCACGATGAACGTGGTGCTGTTTGGTCCGAAGTTGAAGAAGAATTGAGCGAGGACGTAGAGGGCGAGGAGGGCATGGCCGGTCAAATGGTTGTACGCGAAGCCGATGACAATGAATAGGATGGTAAGCATGGCGAAGCCACCAATCTGGATGGGCTTGCGGCCAAGGGTGTCGATTGTTGCTACTGAGACCCAGTAGCCTGGAATGGCACCGGCACAGACGAGGATCAAGTTGCCGACTGCGTTGCGGTAGAAGATCTGGTACATGTTTGAGCCGCCAGACCAGCCAATGGCGGAAAGAATGATCGAGTTGTTCAGACCGAGGCCATAATAGGCAACATCGAGGAAAAACCAGGAGCCTGCAGTGCCGAGGAGCACCTTACCAAACCTCCATTGACTGTAGTGGGCCCAGAAGTCGCGGAAGGAGGCTTTGGGGATCTCAAGGATGGGCGCAGCTTCGGACATGGCTGTGACGCGGCGGATCTCGTCGGGTTTCCCTTCTGCCTTACCGTGCATGTAGGCCTTAGCATCTGCTCCGGCCTTCTCGACATCACGGGCGACATCGAAAGTGTAACGAGGGGTCTCAGGGATAGTGAGTCGGTAGTAAAGAGCGATACAGCCTGGAACGGCACCAAAGCCGCTGTTTCTGTTAGAGACGAAACAAAAAGGTATGTAATAACTTACACGATCACACGCCACATCTTGTCAACAGCAAGCTGGCAATCACCCAAACAAGTGGCTGGCTTGCTCCCAAGAAGAAGCGATTCTTTAAAGCCGGCAGTGACGATCAAAGCAATAATGGCAGCAACGAACTGGCCAATACCCTGCATAGCAAAAACTGCATTCATCATAGCACCTCTCCATTTCGTAGTAGCGAACTCGGATGTGATAATGGAAGATAGTGGGTAATCACCACCGATTCCAATACCCTATTCAAATTAGCCTTGTCGTCACCACTGAATAGTCAAACTCACCATAAGAACACGCCAGAAAATAATCAATCCAGTAATGGAGATACCACGGGAAGAAGACGAGAGAGCCTGAGCGAGAGTCGCGAAGATGATGATAATCAACTCGAGTCCGTACATGCGCTTCCGACCGACGACGTCTGCGAGGTAGCCGAAGCCCAGCTGACCGAGAACAGTTCCTCCTGATGTGGCGACTTTGATGGCGGTATCGGAGTTGCTTGGGATGGTGCCGTGGGATTTCTTGTCGTTGAAGAAGACGACACCCAACATGGATGTCACCAAGTTGATAGCGAATATCTGTAGTTGTTAGACTGGTTGGTAGAGGTATCAGAGGATACCCGGGAGCTTACATCGTAGGAGTCAGTGAAGAACCCGATACCAGCAACAACGCAGGCCCGAACATGGTACCATCCAAACGGGGCCTTATCAATCTCAGCAAGGGCAAGACGTCGTCGCTCGTTAGGGTCAGCAATGTGGGCGAAGTCATTGTTGAAGTTGTGGAAGGCAGCGTTGCCTCCAGAGGTCTTGTTTATGGCGGCGACTGAAGGAGCAGCCATTATGTCGGTATATAGAGAATGACACAGTAGTTCCTGTCAGTGGTCGGCAGGTGATTGAGTGCGTGACTGGAGAAGAGAAGAGTAATCGTGAGGTCGAGGGGGGTCTTATATGGAAAGACGATACAGCAGTTTTTTGCAAGGATGCGCGACTGCTTTCTTTGGTATGCGCTTCACACCGGGGCTTCCCCCACTTGCGGGCCAGAAGGAACGAATGGGCGTCCAGAAATCGTGCCAAGATTTAAGGTTAATGCTTGTGGCGCTCACTGCTGCGTGGATGGCAGACCTGGTTGCACATCTTACTGGTCCCTCGCTTCCTACATGTGCTTCCAGAGCTCTCCTTCCCGCAGCCGATTTCGACTGCCAAGAGGATGTTTTTGCACTTCTTCCAGCTGTCTAGTATGCACCTAGTATGACTTGTTAGCAGAGAGCTTCGTCTTAGTGAGTTAAACTAGAGTCTTGGAAGCCGAAGAGAAGCTTCCCAAGATGCCGGGATCTAAGGTCTTGGAGCCAATGACAGCTTGGCACGGGAGCACGCTCAAAGTTCAATTTCCAATTGACCTCTGGCAGAAACGCCTGGATCTTCTTCAGAACCTGAGGGTGTCTGCACGCCCTCCCAGCTCTGCCTTGACCAGAGGAACCCGGTCAGTCTGGAAGACAGATTCCCGAAGTCGCACGCGACAGCCGGGGCAACGAATCAAATATCGCAGGACCTGCATCTGCACCTCATCTATTTTTGATGGCCGTGCTTGGAAACATTCGAGAAGAATGCGGCTGAGTGAACAGCCTCTCGGAATACAAAGCTCGACTTTAGCAATGAGTTCTCCAACAATGGAATGAGTAGGTTGAGAGATGATAGCTTCGTTACATCAGGATGAAACTTTCTGCCCCAGCTGAGGGTAAGTGACAGTATCTTGAGAGCTGTCTACCGATTGGGAGAGACACAACCTTGAGTCGTGACCTCCGCGCGGGATACTATTCCTCATCCCGCATGTGTGTCTGAAACCTTCTCCATCTTATCGTCCATATTTACGTCTTGGTGTTCGAATTTAGGGCGAGGACGAGCAGAGTTTTGAAGACACATTGAGGTGGGTTTGAGATGTCGTCGAGAACAACCAATCAAAAGCGATGAAGGCCCAACGTGGGTGAACCTCTCGTCACGGATGCTCCAGCGCGGGGTGAATTTTAGCGTGGCGGGGGCCTTTTTTAGAGACGCCACAGCTGAAAAGAGGTTTAGTTCCGCGGCAACTGATTTTGCATTGCTCGGCCGTGTGCATCTCTCGCCTCTCTACGAATCATTTAAAAGCTTTTACATATAATTGTAAACCATATATGAGGGAGAGATTGATAGATGCAGATTTTCTCTGCATGTCTCATATTTTTCAGTCGACTTCAAGATTAGTTCATCTTTACATCACACGTTCTCAACAGTGGAGTCAAGAGAACATCGATGTCATCGAGGTTTTGATATCGCTCGCCGCCGGCGAACATATGGCGCCAAGTCGGAACCAAACGCCATATGAAGAAGGCCAAGAATCACTATTTACTTGGCGTACCCGCCTACCATTTATAATTTCTCTACCATACCAAGCAGCCAAAGACGGCTTTCCCTCGAAGCACGGGTTTGTAGGTTTGTTAGCCTTTTTCCATATGAGGCCCCCTCATCTATCTTGCATTTCCAAGCGGGCAAGCATTGAGAAGCTCATCGCCGAGAAAGGGACAAGAATCTCGGCGATAGAACGGAGAGTTCCAAGGGCTTGGTGAGTCTTGACTCAACGTTTGTTTTTCATAGTGGGGTAAGTGAATGGGGGAATTGCCCGCGTGCAAAATGTCTTCTTTGGGAGAGGGACAGGCATCGTATGCGGGTTCTTCTTTCTGGGTGAGACGTGGACGTGGAGATCTTCGCCAAGCCATGCGTGCGGGAAGGTCACCACCCCACTCCAGCTTCAGATGGAAGGGAACCAATGGTTGGATGTAGGGTGCACGCGCCTATTGAAGATTTGAGGTGAACAGTTCAACGAGCAAGTAAATGAGCAAGTAGTTGAATCGTGTAAGTCCAAGGGAGCGAGAATCATTTTCCGAACAATCTTCTCTGCGAAAATTAGTATCCGTCCTTACTCACATCGGCTCAGCCATCCTCAACGACTTGTCACTCAAGATCTCATCTTTCGCTCCCAATTCATGCGCAGCAGGCACATTCGCCCCCATCTCCCTAATATCAATCGAATCCAACTCTACACCTCCTTTCTCATTCTTCGATTCCCGCAAAGGCGTGTTGGACTCTAGTTCCGAGGCTTTGATATCTGCCTCCTTGTACACAGTCACGCCCAATAATCGACCTTCAATTTCATGTCGCAATCCCTCTCCAAGCTCCGGAATTCCAGGCTGGGTCTCCAACTCCTTCTGCAACGTCTTCCACCATCTAAAGCGAATCCCCAAACACAGTATCAAAACCACGACCACTACAACAACCGGGACGACAATCTCCACAATCCTCTTTGTTCCCCCATTCCCACTACTAGCGCCACCGTTTATTCCGGCTTGCACGATATAGCTCCTTGTGAAAACAGCATAGATCTTGATATGTGTCCCGTTGTCGTCGGCATTAGAGGCTGTAATATTACCAGGCCGACCATTCTCCTCAGGATATGGCGGCAAGGGGGAGAAACATGGATTTGTGTCGCCTGCGTCGGGGTCAGGGAGAAGTTGGTCATAGACGAACCAGCCGGAGGGGCAGCAGAGTGCTTGTGCTTGGGCCGAGGTCGTCGTACTGGTGGGAGTATAATATGTCGTCGAGTAATCGGGTGGACAGGATGATAAAGTCGGATTAGGAGAGAGGGATGCGAGGGGTGTGGAGGTAGGATTTGTTGAGTTGGCGGAGGGTGCGGCGACGGAGAAGGGACAGCATGCTGTTTGGTTTGAGAGGCAGCCCAGGGTACTGTAGAGCCAGGTAATTGGTTCGGAAAAAGAAGTGGGACGCAAGGTGGTGTAGACTAGATTACTGGAGGTGATGGTTGCGCTAAAGCTGCTGGAAAAGTACTCGGTCGAGAGTGCGGAGGTCTTGAAAGAGACGGAGCAGGATCCCGTTAATAGAGGGCCTGAGCGCGAGGTCGGGGTACTTGTGCTTGTTACTGAAGGGACGGATTGAGCTTGCGAAAGAGAGGCATAAATCGCAATCGCAGCAAAAAGTAACAAGCGGGTAGCCATTTGTTATCGCGACTCATGATGTTGCGAGACAATGTCTCTCAGGTGGTGACAATTGTAAAAGGGAAAGCTGAAAAGAAAAGCGCCACCTTACAAGGGTAGGGGGCAAACGGTAAATAATAGGGTTTCCCAAAAAGGCAATCCGTTACAGTCTGTGCTTTAAGGCCTGCACAACTATCTGCTTAAGCAAATTATTAGGTTTTATATTAAAGTTGATATTTACCTAGTTGTCTGGAGGGCGTTAAAACCGATTTGGTAAACTCCAAAAAAGTTCAAGGAGTTATAGATAGAAGTCGGAATATAGCTTAGGTTTATTATATTGTCGTGATCTTCATTTCCGCTAGTAGTCTAGTCGATATTATATCGGGTGGATTAGATAGATTTCGTAATTAATTCACGCTAAATATATACCATATTGAATATCACTACAAACTGTTAGGCTTAACTTATAATTATATCAGGCTTGCTCAGTCTTGCTCAGGCTCGCTCAGGCACACTCAGGCACACTCAAGTACACTCACCCTTAGCTCAGGTTAAAGCAGCAGCTGCTCACGTCCGGAGATTAAAACGGAACTAGCAAGGATGAGATTCGAGTCCGACTTTCGTGGTAGTTCGGTACGGCTAGAGATCTCGGCGGCAGAAATACTCGAGCGATGAATGTCGGAATCTTGAGATGAGGATTCGAGGCGAATCCCGCGGGTACTCTCAAGCATGTGAAATAATTGTTCTATACTAAGATCAGGAGCTCATGGAACCTGTCAAGTATCATGGCAATATCTCCTAGTTCGAAGATGGAGAATTGCAGCACCCTCAACTATCTTTCATTTTCTCGAGTCACGTTTGCTCAACGTCCGACAAAATCCAACTTTATGAAGTCGGGCGCAAAAGGACTTAATTTCCCAAAGA
>Ga0302325_10029983_pt1 | contig 11225 bp, 8 predicted proteins | sample Palsa_T0_2_FD_201948 | JGI IMG/M metagenome (GOLD analysis project Ga0302325, IMG submission 201948) | Peat permafrost microbial communities from Stordalen Mire near Abisko, Sweden - Palsa_T0_2 | ecosystem: Environmental > Terrestrial > Soil > Palsa > Peat permafrost | place: Sweden: Abisko...
AACAGACCGGTACCGATTGCGCCGCCGATCGCTATCATCGTCAGCTTGCCGGCGCTCAGAGTTCTTTGCAGTCCGCTCTCGCGTGCAGCAATGGCGGAGAATGCGGTATCGCTGTGGGTGGCATCGTGCATGTTGTTGTTGGCTCCGACCACGGGCCATGCAATTCTAGCCTGATCCAGTAGACTGCGCTGATATGCACAATCACCGGGACAATCCGGGATTCGGCCTGTTATGCGATGCGGTCGCGTATCGACGCCTCGTGGTGGTGACCGGCAGCGGCGTTTCCGTCGGCGTTGCCCAGCCAGGCTCCGAACCGGGCTCGCTACCGACCTGGCATCTGGTGCTAAGCCAACTGCGCGCCCGATTCGCCGCGCGACTGGGAGCCTCGGCGGCTGATGTGGATTTGCTGTTGAGCGCGCGTCCGCGGGGGGCGGACTATCTGATCGAAGCCGCGACCCTGATCCGCGAAGCCGTCGGGGTGAGCAATTATCGCGACGCGATCGTGCAGCTCACTACCGCGCCTGAGGATGCGAGGTCGCCGCTGCACGATCTGATCGAGGACCTCGAGCCGCTCGGGATCATCACTTTCAACTACGACCTGGGTCATGAAAATGCCTACCGGGCCCGGCGCCGTGACCGGCATCTGATGCATCGCGCCTTCTATTCCGACGAGCGCAAACTGCGGGCGGTGCTCGCGGGGGATTTTCAATCCCGCTTCCTGCTTAAAGCTCACGGGTGCATATCGCGCCCCAAGACCATCGTGCTGGATCGTGCCTCGTATCGCGAGGTGATGGCTCGTCAGCTCGGATATCGCGCCTTTGCGCATCATGTGCTGGCGCGCTTCAGCGCGCTGATCGTGGGATTTGGCCTCAACGACCCCGATTTCGAGGATCTGCTGCAGAGTTTCGAGGCCAACTTCGGCGGCGGCGTGGGCGAACACGTGTACATCTGGAAACGAGGCCAACGCGAGGATGAGGAGGCGCGCGCGCTGGTACTGCGTCGGCGTTACGGGCTGCTCTGCATCTTCGTCGACAGCTTCGACGACGTGCGTACCGTGATCAGCGATGCGCGCATTCATATGGGCAACGAGTTGCGGCGTACGATTTCTGCGACGCTCAAGAGAACCACTGAGGTCGAGCAATTCCGCCACATGCGGCGCAAAGCGCATATTGAGTTGGGACGATTGAGTGCCGCGGGTGCGAGCGTTGCCGGCGCTGCGCTCATGGACTGCGTGAATGATGAAGCCAATCCAATGCTGGTACGGGCCGAGGCGGCGTATTCACTCGGCAAGCTGCGGCCGACTCCACCAGGGGTCGCCGATTTTTTGCTCGAGAGGATCGAGGTGCAGATGCCTGCGGCGATCGTTACCTCGACACTCGCAGCGCTGCTGCAGCTGGACCCACCGGTGGACGAGCAACTGGCGATCTGGACGCACAAAGCTGCGGCGCTGGAATCCGTATGCAGTCAAGTAGATGCTTTTTCGCAGACGCAAACCGGTGCGCGGGAGCCGCCGCGAGCGCGAAAATACCTCGAAGCGTTGCTCGCCCGCTGGAGAGCGACCAGCTCCTAGCGGTAACTGCAGCTGCTTGTCTGTGCGCTGTCCAACACGGTCGTGGTTGTGACGCAGTCCATATCAATTCATAGAGCAGTGGCGGATGGTCCGTTCTGGCTTCGATTCACTCCAAGGAGTGGAAATGAAACGGCCCATTGTGATGCTGTTGCTGACGATAGCCCTGGTTGGTTGCGCGAGCACCCGAGAGTCCGATAGCGAACCCAGCGGGCGACAGGTACATTACGTCGAAGGCAAGACCGTCTGGTCCGCATACAATAAGGCTGACGCGGAATGTCTGAACGGCTACACCATGATCGGCGGTGACTTACAGCAATCCGTGCTCGACTACGTCATGGCTGTGCAATGCAGGTAGGCGAATTCGCCGACGCCGTCCGGCCGGTTTCGTAGCGGGACGCGCCGGACCGCGCAAAGTACCAGATTACTTTAACGGGCGTTAGCTTGGCGATGTCAGGGCCATTGCCGTGCCGGTCGCGGTAAACCACAATCCAGCCTTGGAATGTCGTGGCGACCCCAAACCAATTGCACCATGGGCGACGCATCAGTCACCGGTAGCTTCGATCGCAGCTGGCGGCATTTGCGCGGTGGCTCGCGAGCGCCAGTTCCAAGCGCGCTGTGTCTGCTGATGTTCGCGTTGACATCCATGCCGCAGTCATTGGCGTCCGACGCGCCGATCACGACCACCGGTATGCAACGCGATGTGATCTTCAGCGAGTACTCGCCACTTTCAAGCAGCATGGAATTGGCGCAACGTCTGTTGAGTCCGTTGAATTCGGCGCGCATACGCCGGCAATTGCTGCGCTCAGGACAGGCACTGCGCGAGCAACCGGTCGAACTCGCGCAAGAACGCTTCGCCGTCTATGTGCCGGCCGACACGCCCGCGCGCGGCTATGCGCTGCTGGTGTTCGTACCACCGTGGCAGGATGCGATGGTGCCGCCGGGCTGGCCGGCGGTACTGGATCGCCATGGCATGATCTACGTCAGTGCGGCCCACTCCGGAAACGAGGAGAACGTGCTCGACCGGCGTGAACCTTTGGCACTGCTGGCGGCGCAGAACATTATGCATCGTTATCGGGTCGATCCGGAGCGCGTCTACATTGGTGGCTTCTCCGGCGGCTCGCGCGTGGCGCTGCGCATTGCGCTGGGATATCCGGATGTGTTTCACGGCGCGCTGCTGATAGCGGGCAGCGATCCCATAGGCGATGCGCAGGGGCCGCTGCCGCCGGCGGATCTATTCCGGCAGGTGCAGGACTCGACGCGGTTCGTATATCTCACCGGTACGGACGATGCCATCAATGTCGAAAAAGATGCCGGCAGCAGGCAATCGCTGCGGGCCTGGTGCGTTTTCGATCTGGACACCGAAGTCATGCCGTGGACGGGTCATGATGTGGCTGAGCCGTCCAGTTTGAATCACGCGTTGGCGGCGCTGAGCACTCGGGCGCCGGTGGATTCGCCAAAGCTTGCGCAATGCCGCGAGCGCGTCGCCAGGGAATTGAATCTGAAGCTGCAACAATTGGCCGATGTCGTGGCCAGCGGCAAACTCAATGAGGCAGGCACATTGCTGCAGAAGATCGACACCCGCTACGGCGGTTTGGCGGCGCCCCGCAGCCTCGAACTTTCAGAACAAATCGATTCGAGCCGCTAGCTTTTGGCGCCAGGCGCCGTGGTGGGCGGCAGCAACATGGCAGTCAGGACGCGGTGCTGAATTCCTCGCTGCGCACCGCCGGCAGCGGGTTGTGGTTGTTCGCCGGGTCGGAGTGACTGGCCGAAAGTTTGTTCATCAGCGGCAGCATGGCGATGGCGATCACTGTGCAGCCAATCCCGGCGAAGCCGAGCTTATTGAACAGACTGCTGTAGATGATCAGCGATTCGAGCGGATTGGTGATGTCTTTGGGGATATGCGCGAAATTTGCCACCACACTGCCCAGGTACTGCGAGATGCCGACGGCCACGAAATAAGCTCCCATCATGAAGCCGCCCATGCGCGCCGGCACGTAACGAGCAATCATCGCCAGCCCCAGGCCGCTGACCAGCAACTCACCCAATGAGTACAGACCGTAGCCCCATACCATGATCCAGGAGGACACCTGGCCGTTGACTGCCCATCTGCCACCGATACTGTAGATGAAAAAGCCAATCGCCACCGCGGAGAAGCCCCAGGCGAACTTAGCCGCGATTGATGGGTCCTTGCCGAGCCGGCCGAGCGTGTTGTAGATGAGCACCAGCACCGGGCTGAGCACCACGATCCAGATCGAATTGAGATTCTGATACTGCTCGGGTATCCAGGTGAATAGGTGCCAGCCGAAGAGGCTGAAGGACAGATCCACGTTCTTCTGCGCGAACAGGTTCAGTGAGGTGGACATCTGCTGATAGAAGATGAAGAAGAAGATGGTCTGCAGCACCAGCACCAAGGCCGCGATCAGGCCGGCGCGTTCGTCGCGATGGCTGGTGCGGATCAGGTGCACAAAAATTGCGAGAATGACCACCCCGGCGGCATACACGCATACGCGCGCCACGGTCTGGCTCTGCAGAATGAACGCGGCGATGAGTACCACGCCGACACCACCGGCGAGCACGCCAGCGAGGCGCTGCGCATTGACCGGCAATTCGTCGGGCGGTGAGCCGATATGGGCCACGGCACGGCGCATCAACGCATAGTTGAGCAATCCCAGGATCAGGCCGAGCGAACACACGCCGAAGGCGGTGTGCCAGCCGGCAGAGTCGCCATACCGGGCGCCGACGTAGTTGCGAATCCACGGCGTCAGTGTCATGGAGATCATCGAGCCGATGTTGACCGCCATGTAGTACATGGTGAAGGCACTGTCGATGCGGGTATCGTCACCCTCGTAGATCTTGCGCACCAGATTGCCGGTGTTGGGTTTGAACATGCCGTTGCCGACGATGATCACGCCCAGCGCAAAGTACAGAAAATATTCGCTGTTGGTGGGCAGCCACAGCAGCGCGTATCCGAGCGTCAGCACCACCGCACCGATCCTCATCGTGCGGCGAGTGCCTATCAGCTTGTCGCCGATCCAGCCGCCAATGGCTGGCGTCGCATAGATCAGCGCCGCGGCCGCGCCCCAGACTAGATTGGCTCGCGTGTCGACAAAGCCGAGCTTTTTCATCATGTAGGTAACCATCAGCACCTGCATGCCGTAGAAGCCGAAGCGCTCCCACATTTCAATCAGAAAGACGGTGCTGAACGCGCGAGTCTGCGAGGCAGGAGTATTCGAATTTGCCATGGCTTTTATCTCTTGTGGCTGTCAGCAGCGGGCTTTTCCCAGTCTATCGTGGGTCGGCATGCCCTTTGCGCGACTTTACTCTGGTCCGCGAAAAAGGGGAGCGCGGTCATTCGTGCGGCAGCTCCGTCAGCAGCCGGCCGCCGAAGAGCTTATGTCCCAACCGGAACAGCGGCCAGCCGGTGAGCAGAATGACGATGCCGGTCAGCGCCAGGCGCGGCTCAAGGCTGAATACACGCGCCGCGACGCCGAGCAGACAGGCGATGTACAGGGCCGGCAGGACCGGATAGCCCTGCATCATAAATCCTCCTTCGCCCGTGCGGCGGCGACGCAGCACGAACAAGGTCGAGGCGACTACGGCGATGGTCAAGGTATCGGTGAAGATGACGTAATTCAGCAGCTTCTCGAACGATCCGAGCACGAACGCCGGCAGCAGCATGGTGGCGCCAAAGAACAGCAAGCCCACCTGCTGCACCTGGGTGGTGGGATCCACCCGCAGGAACGCGCGCGGCAATACGCCATCCTGCGCCATGGCATAGAAGCTGCGCGGCATCTGAATGATGGTTGCATTCACGAAGCCGGCAGCAGACAGAAACACGGCTAGCGAAATGATTGCTTCACCGGAGGGTCCGAAGATGGCGCGCGAGAGCGCTGCCGCCACCAGCTTGGAGTCGGCAATGCCGCCGATTCCCAGCACACGCTGGTAGGCGAAATTCAGCAGCAGGTACAGGGTGACCACCGTCAGCATGCCGGCGGTGATGGCCAACGGGAAGCGTCGCCGTGCGTCCTTCAAGTCCGCGCCCAGGTTCATGATCAGGTGATAGCCGCCATAGGCGTAGAAACACGGGATCAGTGCCGACGCCAGGCGCAATCCCGCGGGCGCCGCCGGCACCGGCTCCGTGGTGCTCACGTGCCGCGCCAGCAGCAGGCCCAGTATGGCCAGACCGACGATCATGGCGATCTTGAGCGTTGAAAGCAGATTCTGGGTGCGCGCGCCCAGCTTGACGCCGCGGTAGTTCAAGGTCAGCAGCGCCAGCATCGTCCCGCACGCCAGCGCCAGCGAGGCGTGCGGGGTGCGCCACTGCGCCGGCAGCAGCACGGGCATGAGGTAATCGGCGCCGATGAAAGCCACCCCGGCCGCCCCGGCTCCCTGCATCAGCGTCTGCGACCAATTCAGCATGAACGCCAGCGTCGGGCTGTAGCAGTCCGCGACCACGCGGTAATAGCCGCCGGCACGCGGATGCCGCGAGCCGATCTCGGCGAAAGTCAAGGCGCCGATCAGACTCACGAAGCCCGCCAGGATCCAGGCCGCGAAGAACAGGAATGTGTCGCCCGCTGCGCCGGCGACGATCGCAGGGGTACGGAAAATGCCGATGCCTACCACCAGGCTGAACACCACCATCGCGGTATCGAATGTCGACAGGCGCGCCAGAATACCGCCCTGGACCGGTTCAGCTGGCACCCAATGCCTCCCGGAGCAGACGCGCGAGCAGTTTGAACTGATCCAGAGTGTTGTAAAGCTGCGCGGAAATGCGCAGCACCGGTATCGGATTGGGGTGCACCCATGTTTCGATGCCGCGCTTGCGAAACCAGTCATGCAGACCTGCGCAATCGAGACCATAAGCGCGCGATCCGGGCGCGGCTCGCGGTAAGGGTATCGAGGCCATTGAGCCAATCATGCCCTCCGGGCACGGGGCTTCGATTCCCAGGCTCTCAAGCAGCACGGTACGGGCACGCAGGGTCAGGCCACGATTGCTCGCCATGACTTCGGGCCAGCCGCCGGGCAACAGACTGCCCATAAAGCGCACCGATTCAGGTATGCACAACCATGGTGTGGGATCGCAAGTGCCGGTCCAGTCGAACTCGGCATGGAAACCAGCGCTGTAGCCGTGGCTGATCACATTCGGATGCAGCGGCGCCTGCCGATCGCGCCGCACGTGCAGGAACGCCGCCCCTTTGGGTGCGCACAGCCATTTGTGGGCATTGCCGGTGTAGTAGGCCGCGCCAAGCGCCGACAGCCCGAGCTCTACCATGCCCGGGGCATGCGCACCATCCACCAGGCTATCGACGCCGCGTGCCTGCAGTTCACTGACCAGGCGCGCCACCGGCAGGATCAGCGCCGTAGGGCTCGTGACGTGGTCCAACAGAGCCAGGCGCGTATGCCCTGAAACGCACTTCAGCACGCTTGCAACGATGTCGTCTTCGTTGCGGCACGGAAAGGGCAGGTCAGCCACCACCACGCGGGCCCCCCATCGTGCTGTTACGAAATCGACAGTCTTGCGGCACGCGGCGTACGTGTGAGTGGTGACGAGCACCTCATCTTCGGGCTCAAACGACAGTGAGCGCAGCACTGCGTTCACGCCGGCGGTCGCGTTGGCTACGAAAACCAGATCCGCCGGTTCGGCGTCCAGGAACTGAGCCAACGACTCTCGTGCGGCATTGAGGCGAGCGGGCAGCGTCGCCGACAGAAAGTCCACCGGCTCGCGCTCCATTTCCTGCCGCAGCGCTGTCTGCACTGCCAGCACCGCGGAGGGGCAGGCGCCGAACGATCCGTGGTTCAGATAGGCGACCGACGAATCGAGACCCCAGAGTGCGGCAAAATTCAAATTCAGGTCCTCCCCGGCATCCGGACCGCTACGATGCTTGAGATCTTCACTTAACGCCAGAGGGGCACGTTGGCATAGAGCGTCTTTAATGTTAGACAGCACACTAGATGGATTTTTAGCCGCCACGTCACCCGGTCGCGACCATGGACATGAGACGGATCACAGCGCGCAAAATGAATCTGCGGGTCATTCCGGTGGCGCTGAGCCTGGTCGCTCAATTGAGCTGCGGAAAAGCAGCTGACCTGACATTTCGCGAGCTCCCAGATGCGCCGCAGCTCATATATCAGAAAGGTGTGCCTCATACCGATGCCAGTGGACGGATTCAGTACGCTCTGACCTCTCACTCTTTCTTCCCACGATGCGCGTATGAAACGGTGCCTGGTTCGCTCGCGGGGTTGAAGGACGCCGGGTTCAATTGCTTCAAGCCATGGTATGGCCTCGCGCTCGCGCTGGCGCTGCCTGAGGCGCACCAAACGGGCATGCAGATGCTCAAAGAGATGTTGCTAAGCGTCTGCGATTTTTCTGCCAATCCCGCCTGCAACCCTGATGCCAATGCCGCAGCGCAGATCGCCGCCTACACGAGTCAAATCGCCTCAGCGGCAAGCGATCCCAGTATCCTCGGGTGGTATATCGAAGAAGAACCCACGGGTTGCATCAATGCGCCGTCGACCTGCCGCGAGCGTTTCACGAATTACGTCAATTTCCGAGCGGCTATCAAGTCTGTGGATGCAATCCATCCAAGTTTCGATCTGGATATAGCTCTTCCCTATGCGAGCGCGCTGTCGATTTGGAACGAAATGAACAGTACTGGCGATATTGCCGTAAACGATGACTACCCGTTTCATAGCGGCAACGAGAATTCGCTCGAAAACAGTGCCAACAACACCAGTCGGCTGGTGGCGTTGAATCACCAGCAGAAGCCGGTATGGATCACCGTGCAAGCCTTTGCGCTCGCGGCCGCGACCGGGATGTCCTGGAAGATGCCCACTGCGGCGCAGTTGCGTGCCGAAGTTTTCGCGGCCATTGTGCACGGAGCCACGGGCATCATTTATTTTGCTATGGACAACTGGGCGAGCCGAAATGCGCAGGTCTTGGGGATCTCTGCGGCACCCCTTGCGAGTTACCCAAACCACGGCTCCGGGGATGCGGTCGCAAAATCCAGCGATATCGCTTCGAGTCGAGCTCTCTGGAACGAAGCCGTCAGCTTGAACGCCGAACTCCAACGCTTGCAGAGCGTGATTCTGAGCCCAACGGCAACCCCGGTGTATCGGGTGGCAGTAAAGAATCGCGCCATCTCGAGCACGCCTATTCGTTCACTGCTGAAAACCAGCGCTGAGGGCGTCTATACGCTGCTGGTTGTCAATATTGATAATGTGCCGCTGACTGCACGATTTACCCTCGCGACTCCCCCCCTGGGTCTGCATTCCATAGACGCCGCCGGATCAGAGCATCCCATCGTGTCGTATGGAAACAGCTTCACGGACTCCATCGAGGGCTTCGGCATTCGGATTTACCAGTTCAGGTAAATCTGCGCCTCTGTCTGTGTGTCCGATGATCGGCGGCTATTGTGGTTCAGGCGGAAAGGCCAATCGCCATGGCGGGATCGCTGATGCTGTCCTTGCCGCTTTCAACACGTCCCGAGAAGCGGCGCTCGAAATTCGCCGACAGGACTGTGAAGTCGTACCAGTTTCCGCTTTTTTCAAGATTCCAGTGGCGCATGCTGAACCCGCCAGCCTCTACATCTATGGTCCAAGGTCCATTGGTCACGTAGAGATTTGCCTCGACGGCCACATTGCCTGCCTGTGTGCCGGTGTTATGCACCTTCAGGTATAGCTCGCCGTTGGACGGCTTGTAACACACCTGCACTTCCGGTTTGAATGCCGCAGCCTGGTGCGCTATGGCGTTGCCCGTGAAGCTACGCACGTAGCCGTTGGTGCTGTAGACCCAAAGTTCGTACTGGCCGCCGTCGCTGGCAGCAGTGTTCCAGGTGTCTATCAATAGCTTTCCAGTTTCTACGGTATAACGACGCGGGATGCGGTCCAGGTGCAGCTTGTCGTAGACATGGAATACGGCGCCATGACCGGTGTTGCTGAAGATCAGCGACACGATTCCCGCGGATTCGATGCGCGCGCTGGTGTGCAGTTCGTAGGGCAGCGCGCGGGAATAGCGTGAACCGGTCTCCTGGAAAAGCGGCTGCGGCGTAATCGGCGGAAAGGGCGGGGGAAGCGTCCTTTGCTGTGCCTCGACGGCGGCATAATCGCTCACGTCGGGCAGCGTGGGTAAGCTCGCGTCGTTGGGGGTTTTAAAGTCGAAGGCCGAGGTCAGATCGCCGCATACGGCCCGATGCCAGGGACTGATGCTCTTGACCGCAATGCCAAAGCGTTGCTCGAGAAACATACCCATCGACGTGTGATCGAACACCTGTGAGTTAACCCAGCCGCCCTTGCTCCAGGGTGAGATCACGTACATCGGTACTCGCGGCCCCAGACCCCAGGGGCGCACAGTGCCGCTGATGGTGTCCGCGGGGCTCTGGTAATCTCGACCGAGATCCGAGAAATATTCGCCTGCAAGCGGCACGGTCGACTTGCCTGCGATCGTGCCGTCGGCATTGTAGGAGGGAGGGGCTGGCGGCGGCACATGATCGAAAAAACCGTCGTTCTCGTCGAAGGCCAGAAAGAACACAGTCTTGCTCCACGAATCAGGGCTCGCGGTCACAGCATCGAGGACCTGCGAGATGAAGTCCCCCGCCCGGTCCGGACTCGATCCCGCATTGGGATGCTCCGATTGCGCCATGCTGGGAAGCACCCAGGAGACTTGCGGCAGCGTGCCCGCCATTACGTGTGCGCGCAGATCCTCGAGCGTCCAAAGCGTCATGCCATTTTCGTACAGCGGCGAACCGGAAGCGGCGGTCGCATTGCGGAAGCTTTCAAACGCCAGTCCACCGTGCATGAGACCTTGCCAGTTATTGTTCGGGTCCTGATAGATGCGCCAGCTGACGCCGGCCTGTTGCAGCAGGTCCGGCAGCGTGGGCCACTTGAACGACGACCCTTCATACACGTACCCCGGAGTGGGCAGGGTGCCGCCGACATAGCAGCGCAGATTATCCGGCTCCGAATCCGCCGCAGTGCAGTTAATGCCGAGCTGGGCGAGCTCGGGATTGAAGTTCGATCCCGACCAGAAGACGATGCGGTTGGGATCAGTGCCGCCGGTGATCGAGCAGTGGTAGGCATCGCAGATCGTGAAGGCCTCAGCCAGCGCAAACTGGAACGGGATGTCCTCACGCTGGTAATGACCCATCGAAAATTCAGTCTTATAGAGCGGCCATTGACCATACTTGCCCTGATTCCAGGCCGCCTGTGCATCGGGAAAAGTGTGCGGCGTGCCCGGCACCAACAACGCGTTCATCGTTGCCGCATCCAGGTGATAGGGTGGAATCTCGGTCGTGCCGTCGGATTGGAACCATACCGGTTGGCCGCTTTCGAGCGGAATTGGGAAGCGATCGCCGAAACCGCGCACGCCACGCAGCGTGCCGAAGTAGTGGTTAAAGGACCGGTTCTCCTGCATCAGGATGACAACATGTTTGACATCCTGAATTGTCCCGGTCTCCACGCGCGCTTCCACGGCGAGCGCGCGCCGAATCGCTGGCGGCAGCAAAGCCAGCGCTGACGCAGCGCCCAGCGTACCTAGCGACTTGCGCAGAAACTCTCGTCGCTGAGGGTTTGTCACGCTGCGGTCTTAAGTTCAATGCCAGAGACGACTGCGCGGTTCAGGGTGCGCAGCTCAAATGGGGAGTGCACTGTTCGATGGTCG
>Ga0302325_10029984_pt1 | contig 11225 bp, 8 predicted proteins | sample Palsa_T0_2_FD_201948 | JGI IMG/M metagenome (GOLD analysis project Ga0302325, IMG submission 201948) | Peat permafrost microbial communities from Stordalen Mire near Abisko, Sweden - Palsa_T0_2 | ecosystem: Environmental > Terrestrial > Soil > Palsa > Peat permafrost | place: Sweden: Abisko...
CAGCCCTTTTGAGTGAATGTTGTGCAGCCCACTAAGAATCTGGCAACCGGCCGTAACAATTTCCCTCACGGTCATGCGGCGTTTCGTCATCAGACCCTTCACAGAACCCCGCCGATAGAATGGCATCGCTAGTCATCGCTAGCCCGGATGTCTCACCAGGATTCCGTCTAAGCGAAATTGGCCATTCTCGCGAGTGAAATTTAGGAAGGTCTGGTCTAGTGATCGCCACTAGAGGCAGGTGTACAGCGTTTTGCCGAGCGGTCAGTCCGGCAGCAGGCCGCAGGGAGAGGTTTTTCGTCAATTTTGCGGATTTTGAACGCAAGCCCTCTGGCGCGAGGCAGGCGCTTCAAGTGAAGGTTTAGGTGGGAGGCCGTGTGAGACGCTCAGGCGGTACTCGTGAGGCTCTGGAGATTCCGATAAACCTCGGCAAAGATCTCGCGGAAGGGATAGCCACTCGCCAGCGACAGACACACCCGCCGCACCGAGACCCGGATCTGCGCGCCGATCTTGAGCAGCTTCAGCCGGATCGTCTGGCATTGGGCCTGTGCCATTTCGGTTCCACGCAGGCCCAGGCGCCGCAGCCCCTGCAGCAAGGCATAAGCGAAAGTGGAGAAATACAGCCGCAACTGGTTGGAGCGCAGCAGCCCCGTCGAGGTGCGATCGGCGAAGAGCGCCAGCTGCTGTTCCTTGATGCGATTCTCCATCTCGCCGCGCGCGCAATACAATTCTTCGTACAGCGGCTGCGCCGCTATCCGCTCGGCGCTCAAAGACGTAACCACGAAGCGCGGATTGGGACCTTTTTCCAAATGTTCCGCCTTGGCCACCACCCGCCGCTCGCACGGCCAGCTTTTCTGGGTGCGATAGGCAAACTCGCTAAACACACGCGCCGCTTTCTTGCTTTCTTCGAACTGCACTTTGGCTTCTTGTAACTCGCGCCCGATGATCTTCAGCAAGCGCGCATTCTTGGCCAGGCTGAATACAAAATCGACCTGATTTTCCTCGCACCACCGCATGATCGCGTCGCGGCAAAACCCGCAGTCTCCGCGCAGAATGATCCGCACCTGCGGCCACTTCTCCCGGATCTGTGCGATGATGCGCTGCACTTCCTCCAGCGCGCCGGCCGAGGCATCGATGTTGGACGAGCGCAGCCGGGCGCACAACACAAATTCACCGCAGACGATATACAACGGCAGATAACAATACTCGCCGTAATAACCGTGAAAGAATCGTCCCTCCTGATTGCCATGCACTGGATCGTCGGTGGCGTCCAGGTCCAAGATAATCTCCGCTGGCGGCTGGTCGTGCGACTCCAAGAACAGATCCACCAGCAGACGATCCAGCCCTTCAGATTGGTAGACGATCTTCTTATAGCGCGCACTGGCATCGGCCTCCTGCGGCGTCAGTTCCAGGCGATTCAAAGTGCTCTTCCCGGCGCCCGCTTTCCCACGGTCTTGCTCCCGCCGCCGATCGGCTCCGGTAGGTTCCGCCTTGCCCGCCAGCAAGGCCAGCAACGGGTCGGCCCGCAACTGATCGTGATCGTTCAAATCCTCATAGCCCAGCGCCAGGCCGATAATCCGTTGCGCGATCAGTTCGCGCACCGAGTGCTCGATTCTCTCCGGCTGCCGGTGATCGATGAAGCAAGCCGCCAGCCGGTCGATGAGTCGCAACCTCCCATCCACCTCCCGCAGCAACAAACCACCCGCGTCGCTGGTCATCTCTCCCCCGTCAAACCGCGCCACCACCTCGCGCCGGTACAGCGCCGCGAACTCAAATCCCGATTGGGTACACTCTGTCATAGCAGAAGCCGCTCTCTTTCTGACCGAAACATGTTGTCGTAAATATGTTTATGCCAGAAACGGCGGCTTCTTGCCACTGAATTCGTGAGAAATCCGGGTTAGATTCGCTTAACGTTCGCCCGAGCGTCCCGCAGCCGCTTTTGAGCCAACGCGGGTTGGGATTCTGGGGGATTAATGGGGGTTTCATGCAGGGTTACCGCCTGGCTCTTGAGTGCCCGCCTAGTAGAGAGTCGAACTGTCAGGAAACAGAAAGCCTCTCGACAAGGAGACATAAACGATGACACCCCACTCTGATGTTGTGCCAGCCAGTCGCTGAGAGCCTTGGCCGAGCGGTTTGGCAATAGATCCTAAAGCAGCAGTGCCCGGGTTTCGCGCAGATGCGTGAATTAGTTTGGGCTTCGCACGATTCTGCGTGTGGGCAAATTGCCTACGCTTGCAGCGCTGGATGGAGGGGGCGTTAAAGACGGGCATTCACGCGCTGGAGCGCTTTGTGCGGACCTTGAAACAGGATCTCAGTGCCGTAGAAGCGGCGGTGACCGAACCGTGGAGCAACGGACCGGTTGAGGGACACATTAACCGGCTCAAGACGCTCAAACGCCAGATGTACGGACGCGCCGGCGTCGAGCTGCTCCGTGCTCGCCTACTGCCCGAGTCGGTCTTCAGCAGCCAAAGGCTGCACCAAACTTGAGCCAGAGCCCATATAAGCGCAGACCCCGCACCAAAAGGGACACTTAAATTCCTAGAACAGTGCTAGCCACCTGCTGTCCCCAACCCACCAATCTGGGCCAGAACCCTAATAGACTCTGACGAGAAGCCCTCGGCATATGCGCCGCCCCTCAGTGCACGTTATCCCCGGCATCCACCCCGTCAACGCGCGCCGGATCTTTGATCCTCAGAAACGGCGTCCGATAGCGCAGCACATCCGAATAAATCGGCGTACTCGCATCCGCCTGCCAAACGGCCACGTTCACAATCACGCCGCCGCTGTAACTTATCTTGTCGCCCTTCCACAAGCTCGTCCAAAACGTCTTGTGATCCTCCGTTGTCCCGCCGGCACTAACGAAGCTCGCCAGCACAACGAAAGCCGGCCGCTGCACCCAATCCGCGTAGACATCTCCATCTTTTGAGGGTGCCGTCGTCGGACACGTGCCAGTCCGAACACTCTTGTCCTTGTCCAAACAGGCCACGCCCCTCAATAACTGCGCCAATTGGTAACCCTGAATCACCGACGCACTCCCAATAACTCCCGTGCCCGCGTTGACCTGCAACAGCGAATTCATGAAGCTGTCGTAAAGGCCATTGATATCCGTGAGCGCCGCGGCCAAAACCATATCTCCAGTCGCCGTGGTCGCGCCCTTCGACGTGGCATCAGTATTCTTGGTTGTGATACTCCCGCCGCTACCATCTTTAGCCTTTGTGGCATCGGCGGCCGGTTTCGTCGTGTCGATCTCACGGCTCGTCGTCACCTGCGATGTCGATGCCGTCAGGGCTGCGTCGTTCGCTTCATCCACCGCCTGCACCGCCTTCATCCGCAGATCATTCAGTTTCTGGATCTCCACCTGAATATCCGCCGAAGCGAAATCCGACGCCGAACTCTTCCCAAACAACGGCGGGTACACCACACTGGGCTTCTCCGTACAATCCGTGTTGACTTCCTTAGTCAGCGCCAGCGCCATCGTGCTATCCGGAAACGCAATTTGGCCGGGAGTCTCCGTATTCGAAGCGACCGCAATCGTCGACAAAAGCCCAGTCAAGTCCGCAACCGGATCCGTGCTAAGCGTAATACTCGCCGAAAGCCACTTCTGGCCCACAAAGAAATCCAAACTCGTCGCGGGCGCCTTTTGCTTGTACGTCTCAGCCCGGTCGCTATACAGCTTCTTCAAATCCGCATCCAGGTTCGTACCCGGAATCAGCGTCCGGTACGCAGCCTTCATCACCCCAATATTGGCCAAAAAAGCTTCGTACGACTGCAACGCCGCAAAGGCCGGCTGATCATAAATCAAGACAACCGAATTCTTGCGATTGATCCCGTCCAGCGCGCAAACTCTTTTCGCCAGCGCCTGTGCTACGTGGTTGACCCCACCCGCAGCGAGCATTTGCGACTCAAACGCCGCGCTTGACGATCCACCGCCCGCGCCACTTCCTCCCGCTGATGCCGCCGCTGCCTTGCCACTGCTCGGGTTCGCTGCTGCGGCTGCTTGCGCGCCACGATGCACTCCGAGCCCTAGCAAAACGACCAAAGCGAGTCGGATGACCTGCCGGCCAAAACTTCTAAACAGGTTGATTTGCATGATGCACTTACCTCAATTAGGTGAAGCGCAAAATCTGCTCCGGCGGGGACATCCAGTGACTGAGAGCAATGCCTCGCGCTGGCCGAGAGTGCCCTGGTGGCCAGCCCCGCGGAACCGATGATGACCCCGTCGAAGAGCACGTCGCCAACAAACGCCGACCTATCTCACAGTTTAGTTACCTTTCCCCCGGGAAACCAAGGAAATTGTCCCCTCTTCCCTCAATTTCCCGCTTACCCAAAAGGGTGGGATGCGTTACGCGAGCAGAAAAGAAACTTTCTCGCCCTTCGATAGTCCGCTTGACAACGATCCATCGTCTGGCGGATGGTTCTTGTGAGTATTTAGTAAATTTGTCAGAGCTCAAAAAGTGAGAAAGAACGTTCATGAAACCTAAAGCCTGTTCCGATTGCCGGCAGGATCCTGTTGGCACACTGAAACAATTGTTCGTCGACGAATTGCAGGTCGGCCGAATCCGTGGTGGTCAGAAACCAGCGCTCCGCCCCGTATTTTCTAAGGTTCATGGGGTCGTTCACGGCCATTTTGATCCACTACCGGACCTTCCGCACCCGCTCAAAGTCGGCGTTTTCGCTCTGGAGAGACTGACCGCCTGGGTCCGTTTCTCAACTGACGAACAACCCAATGAGGCTGATCTGAACCAAACCTGCGGCATTGGTATAAAGCTGTTTGGAGTACCTGGCCCTAAACTGCTCGGCCACGGCGACACGCAAGATTTCCTGTTCCAGAACCACGACGTCTTTTTCGTGCCAAACGCCCAAGAGATGTGCGAATTTACTGGCAAACTCTCAATGGCGATGGAGGGCTTCCTACCTGCATCAACATCCTGACACCCGCCCGCATCCTGCAAGAAATGAAGAAGCCTGTGTCCAGCGTCCTGGCAGCAACCTATTGGAGCGTGCTTCCCTATGCCTTTGGTCCCACCCGAATTGTGAAATACAGACTAGTCCCCAGTTTGCAGCTCCACACAGTTCCACCCGCACAGAGCAATAACTACTTAACCACCGACCTCGCCGCGCGACTCCGCGAAAGCGAGGCGAGCTTTGATTTCTATGTCCAGTTCCAGACAGATCCTGCAAAACAGCCCGTTGACGACGCTACCGTTCGTTGGCAAGAAAAAGATAGCCAACCGTAAAGCTTGGCAGGCTCACCCTGCCCCGTCAAGATCTCAATGCGCTTGGTCAAGCAAACTACGGAGAAAAAATCTCGCCTTCAATCCCTGGCACAGTCTCGCCGAACATTCACCGCTCGGCTCCATTTCAGACGCTCGCCGCCTGGCCTACGCCGCCAGTGCCAAAGTTCGCCGCGCGGCCAATGGACCGTCCGGCTATCCAAGTCCACTAGAATCGTACCGTAGTTTTGTCCCTTCTTCCGGGCCCAATCATCAATTCCCACCACTCGAAGCTCTTTGCTAGGAACGCGAGCTGTGCTTTTCAGTCGACGCAGGATCGTATCATCGCTGACGGCCATGCCGAGTCGTTTCATCAGCCTTTCGGCAGGCAGGCCCCCATACTGTGGCCGACCAGTTGAACAATACTCTCCAGGCGCTCGGTTCTTTGACGATTCGCCGCCACCACCGCCGGGATGCGTTCAGTGAAGATTTTCCGTTCACAGTTGGTGTTTCGGCAGCGCCAACGACCAAGTCGCACACGCAGCGTGACTGGCACACACTACTGGCAAGTCCTTGAAAGTGCGCCAATAACGGCTATGTCGATGAGAAGACTTCACTCCGCATACCGGGCAGATCGACGAACCGGCGCCTTCGGTTCGCACCACCCACCCTTTGTAGCCAGCTTCCACGCCTCGCTGAGTAAGCCCTGCTTTCTCCGGCAAGAAGCTTGTTTTGGTCCACTTCGTTTCCATACACCACTTGATGCCAAGACTACCTTTCCTTCTGCACCAAACCTGAGGAAGAGCCTGATGTAGGAAAATTGACACTGGACGTGAATAGAAGGCGAATCCCTACGCCGGTGTGAATAGGTTTTTGTTACTTGAGAGAAGTCGATTATCGAAATGGATAGTGAGTCGGGCTCTATACCCTCTCCTGGGCTGATTTCCAAAGTGGCACGTTGGCTGCAGAGATTCACTGACGTCGTAATTTTGTTTTGCCTTTGGCTAACTTTAATTGGCCCCTTTGTAGAATTCGTTACGCATACAGATGTGAGGGCTTTCCGGTGTTCGAAACGGCAGAGATCGTTTGTTTGGCCGACCCTCGCTTTCCTATGAACGAACTTTTACGCTCCTTCTTACTGGGAGATAGCTCAGATATGTCACTGTCGCCATCGATTGCCGGAAATGTTACCCAGCTCTTATCGCGCTGGAACTCCAAAGATCCTCAAGACCAGGCGAAGCTTTTGGATTTGCTTTATCCCGAGCTCAAACGTATCGCCGAACATCGCATGCGCCAGGAACGGCCGGATCACACGCTCCAGGCGACCGCGCTGGTGAGCGAATTTGTGGTGCGGCTTTGCACCGTCACGCAGCAGCCATGGCAGAGCCGCCTGCACTTTCTGGCCGTAGCTTCGCGAGCCATGCGCCGCATTCTGGTGGATCACGCGCGGGCCAACAATGCCGAAAAGAGGGGCGGTCCCGACTGGAAAGTACAACTGGAAGGAGCGAACGTGGCGGAGCCGCGCGGGTTTCAGGACGTGCTTGAGATCCATCAGTTGCTGGAAAAACTGGCCGGCGAAGATCAACGAATGGCGGATGTGGTTGAGTTGCGTTATTTCGGCGGCCTTTCCAACTCTGAAGTAGCGGAAACGTTAGGAATCGGGGAACGAACGGTAAAGCGCGACTGGCAAGTTGCGAGGGCTTGGCTGTATGCTCGAATGCATAGAAGAAACACCGATGCGCCCTGAGGAGTGGGAGGAGGTCAAGCGGATTTTTGATTCCGCGGTCAAGCTAAGTCTGGCTGAGCGCGGCGGATTCGTGGCTGCGGCCTGCGCCCATAACCCCGGCCTTTTGCAAGCTGTCGATGAACTGCTGCAAGCGAACGACGAAGCCTACGGTTTTCTGGAGGAAGAATCCGCCGGACGGCCACTGCCGCCGGTTTTCGAAACCGGCCAACTGGTGGCCGAACGCTTTCGCATTATCCGGCTGATTTCGCGTGGGGGGATGGGTGAGGTTTACGAGACGTTCGATGAACGGCTCTCCGTCCGGCTGGCCTTGAAAACGCTGCGGCCCGAATTCGCCCGCGATCTGGATTCACTCGAGCGTTTTCGCAGAGAGATCCGCGTCACCCGGGAGATTAGCCATCCCAATCTCTGCCGCGTGTATGAGTTGGTGGAGCACCGGGTGCCGGAAGACCCGGCGGATTCCGGCCGCATCGTCACCTGTCTCACCATGCAGCTGATGGCGGGCGAAACCCTCCAGCAATATCTGGCGAACGCGGGCCGTCTTTCGCCAAACGCGGCGCTACCGTTTATCGAACAGATGGCGGGGGCGATCGGAGTTCTGCACGAAAACGGCATCGTGCATCGCGACCTGAAACCGTCTAATGTGATGATCACCCCATCCGCCGGCGGTGATCTGCGCGCCATCGTGATGGATTTCGGCCTAGCCAAACCTTTCAATGGAGAGAAAGAGGTGTTCAACTCCCGCCGCGATTTTAACGCGGGCGCGCCCTTCTTTCTCGCCCCCGAATTAGTCCGTGGCGAGCGTCCCAGCATCGCCTCCGACATCTACGCCTTCGGTCTAATCGTGGATGAAATGGTGACCGGCGGAGGCGCTTTCTCCGGCGAGACGGTGGAATCGATCCTCTATCAGAAGCTGTGGAGCGACCCCAACGATCCACTGACGCGCGCGCCCGACCTGCCGGCCAATTGGTGTCAAACCATCCGCCGCTGCCTGCATCGCAATCCGGCCAAACGGCCGTCTTCCGCCGCCCAAGTGGTCCGTGAGTTAAGCGCCAGTCCCGCTGAAACGCAGCGCGTGCCGCCACTGTACTGCGTGATCGGAAAAATGGACGGCTTCGTTCGTAACATTTATCGACGCCACCCGGCGGGCCTGCGGCTGTTCTTGATCGCCTGCGCCGCACTCTCAATTGGCGGCGGGGCATTTATCGGCATTCTGGGTTCCCGTCCGTTGAACACGTCGGTGGTGACCTTCGAGTTCGAGAACATGACCGGCAAGCCTGAAAACGACTACCTGTCAAAAGGCATCACTCGCGAAGTGGAACGCCGCCTGCTGCAAATTCCAGGCGTTAGCGTTGTCCCATTTCACGGTGTCCGGCCCAAGGATGCCGTGTTAAAAACCGAGTCGCGTTTCAGCCTGGATGGACAGTTGCAGTCCAACAAGGCCGCCACTCGTCTTTCCGTGGAGGTGATAGACAACACGACACGCGCGCTGATCTGCTGCAGCAATGCCTTTGAGAACAACATGGCCGATGCGCTGGAGATGCAGAGCGCGATTGCCTCGGCAGTTGTGGACGCCATGCGCGACTCCGTGCTGCTGCCAGACGCGCAAGGCGCCGGCGGATTCCCTGGCGGCGCCGTGTTTGGCCTGCTGCACAGAGTTCCACTGACCGGCGCACAGCAGGCGCTAGCGCCTCCCACCACCAGTTCGGCAGCGATGCAATTCTACATGCGGGGTCACTCGCTAGCGGAGCAGAGCACCCTTGCTTCACTGAAGCAGGCCCGCGAACTCTATCGGGAAGCCATCAAAGCGGATGGCAATTTCGCTCTCGCTTACGCCGATTTGGCAATTGTAGAGTGGACCCTGTTGCAGTTTAATGCTTTTCCACGGGCACAATTGCTGCAGTTGGCGAACGCTCACGCGCAACAAGCGGTGGAAAAGGGTCCGGCCTTCGCCGAATCCTACGCAGCGCTGGCGATTGCGCGGCAGTATTCCTGGGACTTGCGAGGCGCCGAGCAAACCTACAAGAGGGCTATCGAACTCAATCCGAAATTGGCGAATCCGCACCGGGAGTATGGTGGCTTGCTGATACAATTGGGCCGCTTCGACGAGGGTTTAAAGGAAGTACGTACTTCGATTGTCCTTGATCCATACAATCCCGACCGGCAATTCCTGGGCACCTACCTGCACTATGCGGGGCGGGCGGAAGAAGCGATCGCGTTTTTGCGGCAGATCAACAGCGAAAAGGACTCTGAACAAGCGCATCAGATTCTCGGCTACGCTTACGCAGGTCTGGCCGTTCGTGACGTCTCCCACCGCGCCGATTTGCTGACTCAGGCATTACGGGAGGCGGACATAGTGGCTAAAGCGGAAGGTCCTACGCAGAAGCCCAATTATACGGGCCGCGCTACCCCGATGTACGCTCTCTTTTATGCTCTTGAGGGAAATCGCCGTAAGGCTCAAAGGTACTTGGACCTGCTGCTAGAGGGCGAAAAAGAGGATGTAGTCGATGACGAGGATATTGTCACGATTTATACGGCGTTGGGAGATCTGAAGAAGGCGCAGCGATTCCTGGATCGCGATTGGGAGAAACGGGACACCAGCCTCTGTTTTATCAAGGTCAATCCCTTCCTAGAGCCGTTGCGATCCACCACGGCTTTTCAGGCTCTGATAGCCCGAACAGGCCTTTAGTTGTTGTAGGAGGAAGGGCATCTCAAGAAAGGAGAGAAACATGGCAACAAAGAAGGCAACAAAGAAGGCAGCGAAGAAGGGAGCACAGTCGCCCGCCGACGTGGAAAAGGTGGTCGCTAGTGGTGCGAAGAAAAAGGTCGCGACGAAGCTAACCGGCCGGGGCGAGGAGTCCTGGAGGGACCTAGTAGACGCTTGGATGGAAAAAATCGGTACCGATGGCAAGATCAAGATCATTATTATCGAGATTGGTGGTCCCGGTCACAAGTGATGCTCGACGAAGCTCAACGCGCTCGAATCGGCGAGGCAAAGGCACTGGCGGTGAGTGGGGCTGAGATGAAGGCACTGTCGATCATCAAGGAAATGCGGGCTTCCTGGTTCGCTTCCGCGGAGGTCGAGTGTGAGATCGGCCAAATCTTTGAATTGGTGGGCTTTCGCACAGGGGCCATCGATGCTTATCAACGCAGTATTGCTTTAGATGAGAACTACGTACTCAGCTATGAGAAGTTGGGTACGTTTTATTCCAACCTTGATTATCCTGGGCGGGCATGCTGGTGCGCGCGCCGGGCGGCTGAGCTTCGAAAATTTGACGCCCGCTCGCTTGGCAATTTGGCGCGGGCGCTATATAGCAGCGGAAACGTCAATTCCAGCCTGCGGACGTACCGCCGGGCGCTGAAAATGCAGCGCGATCCGGCAGTTCACTCCAGCTATCTGTTCACCCTGCTGCACGATCCGCGTCAAACTCCTGTTACCTTAAAACGGACGCACGAAAACTGGATAGAAACGCACTTTCCGGAAGCGCCAATAGCGCCGGACTTTGACAATTCGCCCGATCCCGAAAGAAAACTGCGGATTGGATACGTTTCCAGCGAATTCAAATCCTCGCCAGACGTGCACTTTATCTTGCCCGTCATCCGTGGCCACAAGCGCTCGGCCTTTGACGTATTTTGTTATCATCTCTCGCCGGCATCGGATGAATTTACCGAGCTTTACAGGAGCGCGGCGGCCTTTTGGCGCGATGCCAGTTGCCTTAGCCCGGCCCAAATCCGCGAACAGATTCTGCGGGATGAAATTGATGTGCTGGTGGAACCGTCCGGCCACCTAGGTAGATCAGGAGTGGGTGTCTTTCAAATGCGGGCCGCGCCCGTGCAAGCGGCGTATCTGGATTACCCATGCACTACCGGCTGCACTGAAATGGATTACTTTGTCACGGACCATCGGCTGACACCCGATAGGAGCTTCGCCCGTAATTATTCCGAACGAAGGGCTTATTTCATGAACGGGGGGCACCTTTTGTATAAGCCTTTGAAACGTGCATTAGCCGGCGCCAAGCTTCCTGCTTATCGTAACGGCTGCATCACCTTTGGCCTGTTCCAGCGAGCGCCCAAGTATAGCCCCGGTCTGTGGGACGCGATTGGCCGTATCATGCGAGCCGTGCCGGGCTCGAGGCTGCTTGTCTATCACGCCAACAACGAGTTGGAGGAGGCAGATGGCGAAGTGCGGAACGGAGTGCTCTGCGAACTGGCGGCACGCAAGGTGTCTGGGAAGCGTGTTCAATTCCTAGGCACGCAAACGGATGAAGATC
>Ga0302325_10029985_pt1 | contig 11225 bp, 6 predicted proteins | sample Palsa_T0_2_FD_201948 | JGI IMG/M metagenome (GOLD analysis project Ga0302325, IMG submission 201948) | Peat permafrost microbial communities from Stordalen Mire near Abisko, Sweden - Palsa_T0_2 | ecosystem: Environmental > Terrestrial > Soil > Palsa > Peat permafrost | place: Sweden: Abisko...
ACCCCCGCTTCAAGGGATTCTGCCGGAAGCGATGGAGCCGGGTCGTCTTCCAGCTTCAGTTGATGCCGCGCCATTTGGTAGTAGTGGCCGCGGAGAGCGAGTAACTCGTCGTGAGTCCCCTGCTCGACGATTCTGCCGGCGTCCATCACGTAAATGCGATCGCAGTCGAACGTGGTGCTCAATCGATGACTGACGAGGATGATCGTTCGTTTTCCCTTCAAAGCGGTCAACGTTTGCGTGATCATTAATTCATTGTGAGCGTCCAGCGCGCTGGTCGGCTCATCGAGCACGAGGATCGGCGCTTCGGTCGCCAGCGCCCGGGCGATGCTGATGCGCTGGCGTTGTCCGCCGGAAAGGTTCTGGCCTCCTTCATCGAGCTGGGTGTCATATTTTTGCGGGAGGGCTTCGATGAAGTCCGCCGCCCCGGACAACTCCGCCGCGTGATGGATATCGTGCATGCTGGCGTCCGGCCGGCCGAAGGCAATGTTGTCACGAACACTCGCTGCGAGGATCGCGTTTTCCTGCAGGACCAGGGCAATGTGCTGCCGGAGCGACCGCAGTTTCATACCGCGCAGGTCGATCTGGTCGAGCATGATCGATCCCTCCGTCGGATCGTAGAAACGCGGCAGGAGATTCAACAAACTCGATTTCCCAACGCCGCTGGAACCGACGAACGCGACCATCTGGCCGGGCATCACCGTCGCGCTCACCTGCCGGAGCACCGGCTGTTCGGGCCGGTAGCCGAAGCTCACGCCGCTCAATTCGAGGACGCGCGGCTGCTTCGGCAGTTCGATCGCGTTCGGCGCATCCTTGATCTGCACGGGCGTGTCGAGAATTTCGTACACGCGCTGCATTCCGACCATATACCGGCGAATGTCCGTTCCCGCGCCGCTGAGCTTATAGAGCGGATCGTAAAACTGGGTCTGCAGATACTGAATGAAAATCCAGAGATCGCCAATCGTCAGCGCGCCCTTGAGTGCGAGCGATCCGCCGTATCCGAGCACGAGCGCGAGTCCCATCGCGAACGTCATGCCCATGATCAGCCAGTAGACCAGCGTGTGGATGTGCATGTCCGCCCACGCATTGTGGCTGCTTCGCACGTTTTCATCGAATCGCTCATACTCCGCCCGCTCGCGGCCAAACGCCTGGACGATCCCGATCGAAGCGACAGACCGTTGAATAGTGGTGGTTAGTTGCGACTCAATTCGCGCCGCCTTTGCAGTCGTCGATTGAATGACCTTGCCGTATCTGCTGATCGTCCAGAACAGGACCGGCATAATCGCGACAGCAATCAACCCCAGATGCAGATTCATGCCCACCATGATCACGCTGAGCGTCAGCAACTTCAGCAGGTTGACGAAGATCGTCTGCACCACGTTGAACGCCGCCTGGAATGAATTGGTATCACTTCCCAGCCGGTAGATCGTGTCGCCCTGTGGTCGTGAGCGGTGGAAGCTGAGGCTCAGTTCTTCCAGCTTCCGGAACAGATCCGTACGCACCCGGAGCAGGCCGTTGAAGCCGATTCTGATCTTGTAGACGCCGTTCCAGAGGGCAATCGACTCCTGGACAAACCGCAGGAAAAGGACGGCGAGCGCGAGGAGGATGATTTGTTGAAGCTTGCCTGTTGGCGCGATTTTGGAATAGAAACCGTAGATGTGCTTGGTGACCCAATCGGTGGGTGGGTTGCTGCGCAACACCCGGTCGAGCATGATCGCGATCGGAAACGGCTGCGAGAGCTCCGCCAGCGTCGTTACTCCGATCAGCAGCGTCGAGAAGAGAATCTTACCGAGATCGTTGCGAAAGTATTTCGCGGCTCGGCCGTAGGCGTGGGTTGCGTTCATCAGGCTACCGACGCGGTTCCTTCCTCGAAATCCAGATCCGGATCGGGCTTGGCCACCGGCTGCGGCACCGACTCCGGCTGCACCGGCGGCGTGGGCGCGGGCTTGGGCGCCTCGACTGCCGGTTTCTTGGCCAGCACCGGATAGAAGCCGGCCTTTTCCGCCGCCGCGCCGATCAGACCAAGTGCCGGATTCACCACGCGCCAGCGATTGACCAGATACATGCTCCACCATGCCAGGGGAATCAGCAGGGCCGGCCTGCTGAATGGCCACGTGTGATACATGAGCAGGCCCGCGAGAATACAGCTGGCGCCAAGCAGCGCGGAGCAGAAGTTGCTCATGATCGGCTCAACGCGAATGCGCGTCAGCTTTCCGACATGATGATGATGTTCCGTCGCCGTCGTCAGGCGGATTTTGACGTACCGGCTGCCGAAGATTTCCAGGTCCCAGCCGTTCCAGCCGCTGTCGAGGCGATAGCGCCACCCGGCAGCACGAACCTCCTCGTTGATTTTGTCGAGCAGCGCGAACCGCCCGTGCTGCGCGCTCCAATAACGCAGGCTCGAAGGGTCATTGGGATCGAACGGCAATTCCCGGGGACGAAGATAGCCGCTGGTCTCGTGCTTCATCACCTTGTTCTTCAAACGCATGGAATACCGCGCCCAGCCGCGGCTGACCGGCTGGCGGAAATGCAGGAGCGCGATCAGAGGGCGCGAGAGCCAGTGAGGATGCTTGGGGCGGGAAGCCTGCGCGGCGGCAATGCCCGAAAGCACCAATGGCGTCATGAACATCATCGCCGCCACCCACAGCAGAGGCGGGAACACCAGACCCAGCAGCGTGACGAACATTCCCAGAAGATGCCATTCGATGCTCATCATCATCATGAGCACCAACGACGCCGGCCTGCGATAGATCGTCTGGAATAACCCGGTGCCGAACAGGCCGTGGTAGATTACGTCCCCGCCGATACGAATGCCGATCTGGTCGCCGCCGTAAATCTTTCCCCGCCAGTGGCTGGCGCCGAGGGTGTTGAAGTGATCGGGATGTTTGTATTTGAGCAATGCCTCGGCTTCGCCGTACCCGCGTTGCTGCCTGAGGTAGGCCTTGACGGTATTGCGGCGGTAATGCCAGACCTGTGCGGCCGGGGAAAAGCCGATTGAATAGCCCTGATCCTGCAGACGCCAGATCACGTCAACGTCGTCGCCTGCCTTGCGAAACTGCGGATCGAACCCATTCACTTGTTTGAGCGCCCAGGTGTAGAACGCCATGTTGCAGCCGGGGACATGCTCGGCGGTGCGATCGTCGACCATCACGTGCGTCGGGCCGCCTGGCGAGAGACCGACGCAATCGGCAACCCAGCTTCCTTCGTCGGGAATCAGATTGGGGCCGCCCATGCCGACGAATCCGCTGCGCATCAGCGCCAGGGCCAGGTAATAGAGCCAGTCTTCGTCGGCTTCGCAGTCGCTGTCGGTGTAGACAACGATGTCGCCGCGGGCGGCATTCATGCCGACGTTGCGCGCGAAGCTCAGCCCCATGTTTTTCTGCCGGATGTTCCGCACCCAGGGAAACTTCTTGAGAATCTCTTGCGTGTTGTCGGCGCTTCCATCGTCGACGAAGACCACTTCAAAATCGGGATATCGGATCCGCTCCATCGATCTGAGACACGATTCGACAGTGCTCTCGCCGTTGTACGAGCAGATGATGACGCTCACCTTCGGCAGTGTCACGTCGGCCACCTGCGGCGCGCGCAGAAAGATCTGCTTGACAGCGTCGTAAGACGGCTTGGGCGAGCGGTCGCGGCGGACTAAGCCGAAGGACCAGTCCTCGATCTGGTACCCGTGCGTGAACCAGTCGTCGGTGAAGCTGAAGAGGAAGACTCCGACGGCGCCCTCGTCGAAGATCGCCCGCGTCTGAGCGGCGAGAATCTCCGCCTGGCGCGGCTCGGAATATTCGCGAAACGTATCGATCCCATACTCACCCAGCAGCAGCGGCAGCTCGCCGGCAATGTTCTGCAGGCGGGCCAGATAATTCCGGAAGACCTGCTCGTCGTGCAGATAGACATTGAAGCAGACGAAGTCGATCTTCGACGGATGCAGGTATTCGGTTGTGGGGAAATTCGCAAACGTAAAGAGGCAGTTGGGCGCTTCGGCTTTGCCGGCATCGATCAGGGTATCGACGAACTTTTCGATGGACGAGCGCCCGCAGAAGCGCACGATGTCGGGGGGGATTTCATTGACGACGCTGATGGCAAAGATCGCCGGATGGTTGCCGCACTCGCGGGCGGCGTTGCGAACGGCCGTCTGAGCCTGCTCGGTAACCTTCGCATCCCCGCAAAACGTCAGGTTCTTGGGCCAACTGACGTCGAGGAAGACTTTCAGGCCCATCTCCTGGGCCAGATCCAGAAACCAGCGCGGCGGGATGTGATAGACGCGCAGACAATTGCCGCCCATGTCGGCAATCTGCTGAAAGTCGCGCCGCACCTGCGGCCGCTCGGGAAGGAACAATCCTTCGCGGTTTTTGGCGAATGGTCCGTACGTCACGCCTTTGACGTAGAACTTGTCGTTTCCGAGACGAAAGAATTTTCCGTCCCGGCGCACGCGGTCGCTCACCGCCTCGGCGCGGCGGTAGCGCGACGCGGAATGGAGGCCGGGCGACGAGGATATTGACTTCGTTACTGCCGACGACATAACACCAAGCCTTACAGCCCGACTATCTTAGGAACTCGGACGATCCCTACCTACAGAATAATCCAATTACCGTGGCGCGGCTACTGACAACACAATGCAGAGGACTTGCCGGCTGACCAAATGTTGCAGGCGTTATCAACACGCGGTCCGATAACGGGGGTTGCCCTTCCGTTAGCCCCCGGCTTTGCCGGGGTGACACCCCGGCAAAGCCGGGGGCTAACGGAATTTCCCAATGCCACCACCCGGCGCGACGGGAACGACGTTGACCGGCCCTCGGTATCTCGCTAGAACCATTTGTGGATTCGGAGCGGTCGTCATCTCCGCCATGATCCCTCCTGAACCCTGAACCCTTCTGATGCCCCCTTCCGCTGATCAAGTTGTCGATTCGTTTGGCGCGGCGACCGAGGAAAACCAGGCCGAGACGGCGCGCCATCAGCAAATCGTTGAGCTTCCGGCCGAGGGAGAGCTCTGGATCACCGGCGACATTCACGATCATCAGCGAAACTTCGACCGTATCATCGAAACCGCCGACCTGGCAAGCCACCGCTCGCGTCATCTGATACTCCATGAACTCATCCACGGGGACCGCTTCGACGCTCGCGGCGCGGACGGAAGCTGGGAGATCCTCTATCGTGCAGCCGAGCTGAAATGCGACTTTCCAAACCAGGTGCACTTCCTAATGGCCAACCACGACCTGGCCCAGATTTTCGGCGAAGGGATCATGAAAGCGGGAATGAGCGTCTGCGAGGCATTTAACTCTGGAATCAGGCGCGACTTTAAAAGCCGATTCGGACTGGTCAACGCCTCCGTCACCGAGTTTCTGCTCTCTTTGCCGCTGGCGGTGAGGACGGCCAGCGGACTCTTCATTTGTCACAGCCTGCCGATGGATGCGCAGATCGATACGTTCGACTACGGCGTTTTCTCCCGCCCACTCACCGGTGCCGACTTCCTTCGAAAAAACGGGGCGGTCTATCAACTCGTCTGGGGGCGCAACATAACGCCCGCCGGCGCACAGCGGTTCGCCGAGAAGGTCGGCGCGCAGATTCTGATCACCGGCCATCAGCCGCAAGAGTCGGGCTTCTACGTCAATGGCGAAAACCATCTCATCATCGCCACCGATCACAATCACGGAGTGGTCATCCGCGCCGATCTCGCCGAGACGTACACGATGCAGACGCTTACGGAGCGCATTGAGCGGGTCGCCGCGCTGGGACACGATCTGGAGGCGTAGAATCTCCCAAAGGACTTGCCGTCAGGGCGCGGGCCATGAGCATTTACCAGCCGACTCTGCAATGGATCAATCAGCGGCGCTCGGCGATGGCCGAGCAGTTGCTTCAACTCTGCGAAATTAACAGCGGAAGCGAAAATCTTGAGGGACTACGACGCGTGGACGCCCTGCTTCAGCCCGGATTAGAACGCATCGGCGGCGAAATTCGCCGCGTCAACCTGCCCGATCGAACAACAATCACGTCTTTGGGAAAACTTGTGCGTTCCCCGCTCGCGCCGGCGATCTCCCTGCGGCAGCGCCCGGACGCGCCCGTGCGCATTTTCCTAGCTATTCATATGGACACCGTCTATGGCGTCGATTCCCCGTTTCAACACGTGACGCCATTCGGCTCCGATCGCTGGGTCGGCCCCGGCGTGGTCGATGCCAAGGGAGGTCTTGTGGTCATGCTCACGGCTTTGGAAGCACTGGAGAAAAGCGAGGCTGCAAATCAGATCGGATGGGAGGTTCTGATCAATCCCGATGAAGAGATCGGTTCGCCCGGATCCGCGCCCCTGTTCGCCGAGGCGGCGAAACGGAATCATTGCGGGCTGGTCTTCGAGCCGGCGCTTCCCGATGGGAATCTCGTTTCGTCACGCAAGGGATCCTGGAGCTATGCGCTGGTGATTCGCGGCAAGTCGGCGCATGTGGGCCGGGACATCACCGCCGGTCGCAACGCGATTCACGTGCTGGCGCAATCCATCACCGCGATCGCGGCGATGCAGGATCTGGACCGCGGCATAACCGTCAACGTGGGGCGGATCGACGGCGGCGGCCCGACCAACGTTGTCCCCGACTTGGCGATCTGCCGGTTTAACGTGCGCTGCAATCAACTCGCAGACCATGCTCGCGTGGTGTCGCAACTGCACGAACTCGTTGCAAAAACCAATGCCAACGGAGTCACGGCTGAGATGCACGAAACCTCGACCTGTCCTCCAAAACCGATCAATGACGCAACCTCTCGTCTCTTCAATACGGTTGCGGGATGCGGAAAGGCGCTCGGCCTCGATCTCTCCTGGCGTCCCACCGGTGGAGTCTGCGACGGCAATCGACTCGTCGCGGCTGGATTGCCAACCATTGACACAATGGGACCGCGCGGCGGAAATCTCCATAGCGATTCGGAATATATCATGCTCGACAGCCTTGTAGAGCGAGCCTCCTTGTGTGCCATGGTCCTGCTGAAATTAGGAGAGACTGGCGTGGCATGCGTGGCATGACGTGGCATGCATGCCACGCATGCCACGCATGCCACGGGGAGCGCGACCAGGAACAAGATGACCGCGGCAACCGAACAACAGACGACCCACGCCGCAACGCCGCTGGCGGCGGATGCTTTGGTAGCCGATCCGCGCGTCGCCGCCGCGCGCAAGCTTTTTCTCGACGCGCTCCAGGATCACCAGCGCCGCCTAACCAGCATTCGCCCCGCCGATCCCGCACGAGAGGAACAGTACGACCGGACGATTCAACGCTTCGCGGCCTTGCGCGGCGGAGAACTCTACTACCCGTACCTCGGAAGCGGCATCGGCAATGGGGCGCTGGTGGAACTTGCTGACGGGAGCGTGAAATACGACATGATCAGCGGAATTGGCGTGCATTATTTCGGCCACGGCCATCCCCTGGTCGTCGGCGCGGCCCTCGAAGCTGCCGTTTCCGACATCGTCATGCAGGGGAACCTCCAGCAGGATCGAGAGGCGATGGAACTGACCGACCTGCTGATCGAGCAGTCCCGCCTCGGTGGTGCGCAGCTTGCGCATTGTCTGCTCACCACCAGCGGCGCGATGGCCAATGAGAACGCGCTGAAGATCGCCTTCCAAAAGAGGCATCCCGCACAGCGCCTGCTCGCATTTGATCATTGCTTTGCCGGCCGGACGATGGCCCTGGCGCAGGTGACCGACAAGGCCGCTTATCGCGTCGGCCTGCCGACGACACTCGCGGTTGATTACATCCCCTTTTTCGACCAAGCTGCACCCCACACGAGCACCGCCGCAGCGCTCCTTACCCTTCGCGGGCACCTGGCGCGGTATCCAAAACAGTATGCCGCCATGGTAATCGAATGTGTGCAGGGCGAAGGCGGCTATCACGTCGGGGATCGCGACTTCTTCCTCGCAATCTGCAGGGAACTGCGGAAATTCGACATCGGGATCATCTTCGATGAGGTGCAGACCTTCGGCCGAACCACCCGGCTGTTCGCCTTTCAACATTTCGGGCTCGAAGAATTCGCAGACATCGTGACCATCGGCAAACTGAGCCAGCTTTGCGCCACCCTTTTTTCCCCGCAATACAAACCGCAGCCCGGCCTGGTGAGTCAGACTTTCACAACCAGCACGTCGGCACTCTTCACCGGCCGGGCAATCATCCGCGAGCTCGTTGATGGCGATTATTTCGGGCCTTCGGGAAAAATTGCGCGGGTACACGGTTGGTTTCGCTCCAGGCTGATGACGTTGGCGGAGAGACTCCCGGGCTCAATTTCCGGGCCTTTTGGGCTGGGGGCCATGATCGCGTTCACTCCCTTCGATGGCTCAGCCGATACCGTCAAGGAACTGCTTCATCGTCTGTTCGACAACGGCGTGATCGCGTTCATCGCCGGGAGCAGCCCCGCGCGGATCCGCTTTCTGCCGGCGATCGGCGCGGTGACCGAGGATGACGTGGAGAATGTCTGCCGGATTCTGGCGCAGGTGATGACCTCGAAATGAAACCAGATTGCAATCATGACGTATTCCATTGTGGCACAGCCGCCGCGGCTGTGATCCCAAAGCCATCCCGGCGCGCCGGGACTGTGCCACAACATGGTCCGAAATGAAATAGCCGTGCTCAGCCTTCGCCCGATCCATCCCGACGATCTCGACCAGCTCATGGCACTGGCCACGTTGACTGGCTTTGGTCTCACGACGCTGCCGCGCGACGAGGAACTGTTGCGCGATCGGATCATCGAGAGCCAGAGCAGCTTCGAACGAATGAGCAAACGCCCCCGCGGCGAAACCTATTTGTTCGTGATGGAAGATCTGCGGACCGGCAAAGTCATCGGTACCTGCGGCATCGTCTCCAAGGTAGGCGGTTTTGAGCCGTTCTACGCATACCGCATCGAAACGTCGATCCACGAGTCGGAGATGCTTTCGGTGCGTAAGGAGATCCAAAAGCTGCAGCTCGTGAAAGAGCACAACGGCCCCAGCGAAATCGGCAGCCTGTTTCTCTCGCCCGAATATCGGAAGCACAACAACGGCCGGCTTCTCTCGCTGGGCCGATTTCTCTTCGTGGCGGAACATCTGCAGCGATTTGATCCGGTTGTCATCGCCGAGATGCGCGGCGTGATCGACGATCGCGGCCATTCCCCGTTCTGGGACGCCATCGGGAAGCATTTTTTCGACATCGACTTCCCCAAGGCGGACTATCTGAGCATGGTGAACAAGAAGTTCATCGCGGACCTGATGCCGACGCATCCGATCTACGTTCCGCTGCTGCAGCCTGAGGCTCAGGCGGTGATCGGCAAAGTGCATGAGCAGACCGAGCCAGCCCTGAAGATGCTGCAGGACGAAGGGTTTCGCTTCACGGGTGAGATTGACATCTTCGAAGGGGGTCCCGTCGTCAGTTGCCGCCGCGACCAAATCAGGACCATCCTCGAGAGCCGGCGGGCTATCATTTCAGACGTGGCAGATGACTTGCCGGGGCCGGAGGATTTTGTGGTGTGCAACACCAGGAAGGACTTCCGCGTCTGCAAGGGAGCCGTCGAGGCGTCGGCCGACGGATCGATTCGGCTCGCCAGCCGCATGGCTCTTTCACTGAATGTGAAAGTCGGCGACACGATCCGCTTCGCTCCAATCCGCGCAAAACCGCTCGTCGAAGCGTCGGACTTCGTCGCCGCCGATGCGCACCGTGAACTCGGATACTAAAGCCCATGCCCCGCGCCCAACACTTCATCAACGGCAGCTGGATCACCGGCGACGGCGCGGAGCTGATGTGGGAAAGCCCTGTCAACGGCAAGCCAACCTGGCGAGGTCACGCCGCGTCGATCGAGCAGATCGATTCAGCCATCACCGCAGCGCGAAAGGCCTCTGCCTTCTGGACGCGCCGGCCGCTCTCTGAGCGCATCACCTCTCTCGAAGCCTTTGCCGGCGAGTTGCACGAGCGAAAGGCAGATCTGGTTGACGCGATCTCCAGTGAGACCGGCAAGCCGAACTGGGAAGCAGCCAGCGAAGTCGACACGATGATCCGCAAGGTGCCGTTGTCGATCGCGGCCTATCGCGAGCGGCGAAGCCCCAGCGAGGCGGAGAACGGCGGCGAGCTGTCCGCGACGCGGTATAAGCCGCACGGCGTCGCCGCGGTCTTTGGCCCCTTCAATTTTCCGGGCCATCTTCCCAACGGCCACATCGTTCCCGCGCTGCTGGCCGGCAACACGATCGTTTTCAAACCCAGCGAGCAAGCACCGCTGGTGGCTGATATGACGATGCGTGCATGGGAAGCGGCCGATCTCCCGCCAGGCGTCATCAACTGCGTGCAGGGCGGCCGCGATGTCGGGGCGACGCTGGCATCCCATCCCGGGCTCGACGGCATCTTCTTCACTGGCAGCTTCGCGGCGGGCAAATCGCTCAGCAAGGCGCTAGCCGAGATCCCACGCAAAATCCTCGCGCTGGAGATGGGGGGCAACAATCCGCTGGTAATCTGGAACGCCAGCGATCACGCTGCCGCCGCCTATTTCACGATTCTCTCCGCGTTCATCACCGCCGGGCAGCGGTGCAGTTGCGCGCGAAGATTGATCCTGCCGGCCGGCAAAGAGGGAGACGATTACCTCGACGCTCTCGTCAATTCGGCGAAGAAGTTGCGAATCGGCGTGCCGATGGATCGGCCAGAGCCGTTCATGGGGACGGTGATTTCCAGTGCGGCTGCCGAGCATATCCTCGCCGCTCATGACGATTTGCTTCAACGCGGTGGTGTTGGCCTGCTTTCGATGCAGCGTCAATCCGCGAGTCTCGCGTCGCTTTCCCCCGGGATCATCGACGTCACGTCCGTGCACGACCGCGCCGACATGGAAATCTTCGGCCCGCTGCTTCAGGTCATTCGCGTCCAGGATTGGGACGCCGCCATCCGCGAAGCCAACAACACCGCCTACGGACTATGCGCCGGGCTGCTCAGCGACGATCGGGAGTTGTACGGCCGGTTCTACGAATCTGCCCGAGCCGGTCTGATCAACTGGAACCGCCCCACCACCGGCGCGAGCAGCGCCCTCCCATTCGGCGGCATCGGCAACAGCGGAAATCACCGCCCCAGCGGCTCGTGGGCCGCGGACTACTGCTCGTATCCGATTGCGTCGCTGGAGTCACCGACGCTGCGCGCTCCGACGCAACAATTGCCGGGGATGGACGGTTAAGGGTAAACCCAAGCTGTCACAGCAAGAAAGGCACCACTACAGCGGTCTTCAGGATGGTGCAGCGGACCCGCATTCGG
>Ga0302325_10029987_pt1 | contig 11225 bp, 12 predicted proteins | sample Palsa_T0_2_FD_201948 | JGI IMG/M metagenome (GOLD analysis project Ga0302325, IMG submission 201948) | Peat permafrost microbial communities from Stordalen Mire near Abisko, Sweden - Palsa_T0_2 | ecosystem: Environmental > Terrestrial > Soil > Palsa > Peat permafrost | place: Sweden: Abisko...
CATCCGGCCGGCGAGCAGCCACCCTCCGAGGAGACCGAAGACCAGCAGGAAAACTCCCAAGATGGTCGCGGCCGGAGCGAAATCGCGCACGAGACCGCTACGGACGGGCGAAACGAAGACGGATGTGCCGTGGACGAGGACCGTCTTACCCCTGGGCACGTAGCGCAGGAGGAACACCCACACCGCGCCAAGCAGCAAGCCGCCCGCGATCATGAGGAAGCCGGCGTAGCTCAGGGTGAGTTTGAGGCGGACGCTCAGGCCAGGGGCTCTATCCATGCTCCATTCCCTCGCCTCCGGCGTCTGGTTGGGCGTCGATGCGGTAGCCGACGCCGGCCACGGTGGTAATGACCCGGGGTTCGCCCAGGCGTTTCCGCAGTGCTGAAACCGTGATACGCACGGCGTTGGTGAACGGGTCCGCGTTCTCGTCCCACGCCTGCTCTAAGAGGTTCTCGGCGCTGACAACGCCGCCCTCGGCGGCGACGAGGACTTCGAGCACGGCGAACTGCTTGCGGGTGAGCGCGACGTAATGCCCGTCGCGGTAGACCTCACGGCGGAACGGGTCCAGACGGAGGCCGGCAATTTCTCGCACGGGTGGGCGGTTGTGGGCCCGGCGGCGGTCGAGGGCCCTGAGGCGGAGCACGAGCTCTCGGAGCTCGAACGGCTTGGTGAGGTAGTCGTCTGCGCCGAGTTCGAAACCGGATGCTTTGTCGTCGAGCCGGTCGGCGGCGGTGAGCATGAGGATGGGCATGCCGCTGCCGGAGGCCACGATGCGTCTGGCGATCTCGTCGCCGGAGGGCCCGGGGATGTCGCGGTCGAGGACGGCGATATCGTAGGCGTTCACGCGTAGCAGGCCGAGAGCGGTGTCACCGTCAGCCGCGATGTCCGCCGCGATCGCTTCCAGGCGGAGGCCATCGCGGATGGCTTCGGCCATGTAGGGCTCGTCCTCGACGATCAACACACGCACATTACGGCCACATTACGCCACAGGGCATATCGTCCGCGTATCGAAAACGAGATACGTGCTGGCAACATCACGTTGGCTTGACTAGGGGCGTGAACCAAACCGCACCGGCACGAAAAGCGACCCGTCGCACCGGATCGCCGGCGTCCTCGTACCTCTCGGTCTCTTCCGACGAGCACGGCGCACCGGCCGAGGTTGTGGCGATCGTCCCAAAAATAGGTATCACCGTCTTTGGATGCGGGCCGGAGGAAGCCGCCTTATTCCGCCAGATGGCCCCTCGCTTCGGCGCCCTGCCCAGGATTTCCGATGCCGCAATATCAGAAACCACCAGTGCACTTGCATCAGGTACTCGATGCATCAGTGTCGATCACAGGGCGAAAATCGCTACGCCCATTCTCGTTGCGCTCAGCCGAGCTGGGGTCAGGTACATCTCCACCAGAAGTGTCGGTTGCGACCACATCGACGTGCCATGCGCGGAGCACCTTGGTATTGCGGTCGAAACTGTCGCCTATTCGCCCGACAGCGTCGCTGACTACACGCTGATGCTGATGCTGATGGCGGTGCGAGGCGCCAAATCCACGCTCAGCCGGGTGCAGACGCATGACTACCGATTGAACGACGTCGGCGGAAGGGAACTCCGCGACATGACCATTGGGGTCATCGGGATGGGGAACATCGGCGCATCCGTCGTGGAGCGATTGCATGGATTCGGCTGCCGGGTCCTGGCGTACGACCGTTGTCCCGAAAGGTCCGCCGAGTACGTATCTCTCGACGAGCTGCTACAGCGAAGCGACATCGTCACGCTCCATACGCCGCTCAACGAGGACACGCACCATCTTTTGAACCGTCGGCGTATCGAGCAGGTGAAGGACGGCGCTTTCATCATCAACACGGGTCGCGGTGCACTCCTTGACACGGCCGCTCTGGTGGACGCGTTGGAGGCCGGCCGGCTCGGCGGCGCCGCGCTGGATGTCCTCGAAGGCGAGGAAGGAGTCTTCTACTCCGACCATCGACAACGACCCGTTGAAAGTCAACTGTTGTTGCGATTGCACCAGTTGCCGAATGCAATTATCACTCCCCACTCCGCTTACTACACCGACCACGCGCTGAGCGACATCGTCGAGACTACGCTCAGCAACTGCCTCCGCTTCGAGAACCGAGCGACATGGATCGGCTGAGCCTCGCCATCATCTTCGGAGGGTCCTCTGAAGAACACCCCATCTCGGTCAAGTCTGTGCAGGAGGTGGCAAGGACCCTCGACCTCGAACGATATGAGCCGTTCTACGTCGGGATCACGAAGGATGGTGCCTGGAAGCTGTGCGACAGCCCGGCCACGAATTGGGAAGAGGGGGATTGTCGTCCGGCGATGCTCTCACCGGACAAGAGCGTGCACGGGTTATTGGTCTTAGAGCAGGGGCGATACCGGGCGATCCGAATGGACGTGGTGTTTCCAGTGCTCCACGGCAAGTTCGGGGAGGACGGGGCGATGCAGGGCTTGCTGGAACTCTCCGGCGTCCCCTACGTCGGCTGCGATGTCCAGAGTTCGGCGCTGTGTATGGACAAGTCTCTCGCCTATCTCGTGGCGCGCCACGCAGGAGTCGCCACGCCGGACTTCTGGACCGCCGCGGCGGGCGAGCACATTGATCCTGACCGGCTTCCTTATCCCGTCTTCGTGAAGCCGGCTCGCTCTGGTTCATCGTTCGGTGTGAGCAAGGTGTCCCGAAAAGAGGAATTGTCCAGCGCAATGGAAACGGCGCGTCAGTACGACTCGAAAGTGTTGATCGAAGAGGCTGTCGCAGGTGACGAAGTCGGGTGTGCGCTCCTCGGGAACGGCACGGAGCTGCTAGCGGGCGAGCCAGATCGCGTGTCGCTGTCCCACGGGTTCTTCCGGATCCATCAGGAGAGGGAGCCCGAACGCGGTTCGGAGAACGCAACATTCATTGTTCCCGCCGATATTTCGCCAGGAGCGCGTGAGCTCGTCCGGGAGACCGCGAAGACCCTCTACCGCGTCTTGGGATGCAACGGACTCGCGAGAGTGGACCTGTTCTTGAAGGAAGACGGAAGGGTTGTCCTGAACGAGGTCAATACGTTGCCGGGCCTGACCTCCTACAGCCGATATCCGAGAATGATGGCAGCCGCGGGTTTGTCGCTGGGCGAAGTGGTCGACCGGATCGTGTCGTTGGCCTTGGCCGAAAGAAGCCGATGAATCGCAACTTTGTCTTCGTCGACGAGTGCGTGCCGGGAATACGGTGGGATGCCAAGTACGCCACCTGGGACAACTTCACGGGTAAGCCAGTGGAGGGGTATCTGGCAAATCGCATCGTCGGTACGACGGCGTTGTGCGCAGCCCTACAGCGGGCGCAAGCAGTAGCCGCATCCATTGGCTTCGGCCTGCTTCTTTGGGACGGGTATCGGCCGCAACGCGCCGTCGACTCCTTTTTGTACTGGTCAAAGCAGGTGGAAGATGGATGGAAGAAGCAACGGCACTATCCAAATATCGACAGACCCCAGATGTTTGAAATGGGATATGTGGTCGCCCAGTCGGGCCACAGCCGGGGCAGCACCGTCGACTTGACGCTGTATCACTTGACAACCGGTGCACTTGCTCCCATGGGCGGTGACCACGACTTGATGGACCCGGTCTCACATCATGGGGCAGAAGGAATCACGTCGGTCGAAGCGTGGAACCGTCACTGCCTGCGCACCGTCATGGAGGACTGTGGATTCACTTCCTACCATTGCGAATGGTGGCACTACTCACTGAAAGACGAACCGTATCCAAACACCTATTTTGACTTTCCCATCGGGACGACTCGTGCGCTGTTCAGTGTCTGAACTGGCGGCCCATCTGGGCGGCGAGCTGGTTGGGCCCGATGTCAGCGTCGAAGGTGCGAGTACCGACTCGAGGACGATCCGACCGGGGCAGCTCTATGTTCCCATCGTGGCCGAGCGGGACGGCCACGACTTCATCCCGCCCGCGCTCGAGGCGGGGGCGCCGGCCTACCTCAGCGCACGGGGGCCAGTGGGCGGGACGGTCATCCGTGTCCGCGACACCGCCGCCGCACTGTTGAGCCTCGGGGCGTTCGCCCGCGATCGGGTCGGCGGCGCCGTCGGCATCACCGGGTCGGTGGGGAAGACCACCACCAAGGACCTCCTGGCCGGCTGTCTGGCGTCGACGTTCCGCTCCGTTGCGAGCGAGGGTTCCTTCAACAACGAGCTGGGTCTGCCTCTGACGTTGTTCAACGCGCCGGAAGCCGCGCGCTGGGTGGTTCTCGAGATGGGGGCCCGGAGGGAGGGGGACATCAAGCAGCTGACCGAGGTCGCACGTCCCGACGTGGGCATCGTGACCAGGGTCGCCAAGGCACACGTGGAGTACTTCGGTGACCTCGACGGCGTAGCCCGCGCCAAGAGCGAGCTTGTGGCCGCTTTGCCGGCATCGGGCCTGGCGGTCTTGAACTTCGACGATCCCCGAGTCCGCGACATGGCATTGCTCAGCGCGTGTCCGGTGGTGGGATATGCAGTGGCTACCGACGCTGAGGTACGGGCCGACGAGGTCACGCTCGACGGCGATCTGCGTGCACGGTTCCGCCTGTCGTCGCCGTGGGGAGAGACCGAGGTCCGGCTGGCGTTGCATGGGGTGCATCAGGTCGCCAACGCGCTGGCCGCGGCGACGGTCGCGTTGTGGTGTGGGGTCCCCATCGAATCCGTGGCGGAGGCACTTTCGGTGACCCCGGGTGCATCCTTGCGCATGGAGGTCCGTCACGTGCCCGGTGGCCCTGTCCTGGTCGTCGACTGTTACAACGCAAACCCCGTTTCGGCCGAGGCAGCCGTGCGCTCGCTGGCCGCGTTGCCGGGAGAACGCAAGCTGGCGATCCTCGGCCTCATGGCCGAGCTCGGGGCTCACCGCGATTCTGAGCATCGCCGGATCGCCCTCCTGGCCGATGAGCTCGGGATCGCGGTGGTCGGATACGAGACCGGGCTCTATGGCGGGACGAGCGTCACGGGCGTTGAGGAGGCTGTCGCCTTGTTGCGCACAATGGGCCCCGGTGACGCGGCGCTTCTCAAGGGCAGTCGCGTGGCGCGACTCGAAGAGGTGGTGAGTGCCTACGGGAAGGCCGAAGGCGCACCTCCCCACACCCCCAGCGCCGTGGCGAGGCCACAGGGCATTGCTGGCAATTAGAGGTGAGAAGTGGTCACACCCGTGGGCGCATCATCCGAATGTCGTTGGGGACTCAGCTGTCGTGTGTCACCGTATCCAATCGGCGCCGAACCTCCGACGTGTCCACGCCGAGAGCGCCCAGCAGCACCGCCGCAGGATCTGGGGGTTGGAGCGCCAGGATCTGGGCCAGCACCTCGGGGCCGGTGACCTGGAGCTTCCGATGACCCTTGGGCTTGTACGCCTCCTCCAGCACTTTCTTTGCCGCGGGCGTCAGGCGGAGCCGATCCTTTTTCGCGACGTCTCTGATCCTCGGCTTCTTCGGTACGGCGCGCATCGGCAGTGCGGGAGCGTCGGCGCCGGACCCCAGGCCCAATGCGCCCAGGGCTTCGTGATCGAGCGACTCGAGGGCTTGGCGAGCTTGCTGCAGGCTCACGCCCAAGGCGACTTCGATCGAGGGGTCCTCGAACAAGGCGAGCAAGATGTGCTCGGTGCCGGTTCGGCGATCGCCTCGGCGGCGAGCCTCCTCACTGGCCTGAAGGTAGATGGCCCAGGCGTGCAGCACTTCTGGAGCAACGGATTCGGTGGTCATGATGACTCCTTGTTGTATTTGGTGTGGACGGATTGGCGGGTGACGCCCAAGGCGTCTCCGATCTGCTGCCACGACCAGCCCTTTTCCCGGGCCGACGCGACCTGGTTCGCCTCGACCCGCTCGGCCAGGCGATGGAGCGCCAACGAAGCCCGAAGCCCAATTGCCGGGTCATCCGACGAGATGTTCAGGCTGAGATTCTCGATGTCCATGTCTGTCAGTATAAACTGACAGACTCGATATGTCAACCTAAACTGACACAAGGATCGGCGGAAAATACCTCTTCGACCTGGACGTCCGCCAACGTCCGGCCCTTCTGCTGCCCGGGATTTGCCCCGGAATGTTGCCACTGCACTACCTCGTGCCCGTTGGTTTCGGGCTAGCGTCCAAACCACCGCAATCCATCGACCGGAGGTGAGCCCCATGAGTGCAGCAGCGACAGTGGGCGCTCCCGTGCAGTCCAAGGTGGCGCGACTGAGATAGTCGCCACCGGGAGCGCTCGACACGCAATTCGTGAAAGGCGATCCCTTGAACACAACACCTTCTTCAACTCCGCACCGCACCTCGACCGCGTCCGCCGCCAGCCAGCGGGCGTTAGTCCTCCATGGTGGCGGATCAGCAGGAAACGCATGGGAGATCGGCGTAGTGGCCGGTCTCTTTGATGCAGGACTGGATGTGACCAACGCCGATCTCGTCATCGGGACCTCGGCCGGATCAACTGCTGCGGCCCAGATAACGAGCGGGACCCCACCGCCCGAACTTCTGGCCAACGTTCTTGCCGCTGCGCCCCAGCGGCGGACTGGTCCGATCGGACCCGACCATGGACCCGTTCGGAACGTGCCCGTGGCGAACCATATGGAGATAACGAGCGAAATCATCGCAGCCGCGGAGGATGCGGCCGACATGCGCCGCAGAATGGGTGCGACGGCGTTGGAGCTGGACGCGGCGTCTGGCGGTGCTGGGCAAACTCAGTGGCGCGCCACCGTCGCGGCCCGGCTACCCAGCCAGCACTGGCCGCATCGACCGATGCTCATCGTGGCCGTCGATGCGCATACCGGCGAACCGATCGTCTTCGATCGCCACAGCGGAGTCGACCTGGTGGACGCGGTTGCCGCCAGTTGTGCCAATGGCTTCGGTGTCCCGCCCTACAGCATTGGGGACAACCGTTACATCGACGGTGGCTACCGACGCAACGAGAATGCCGATCTGGCGGCCGGATATGGAAGGGTGCTGGTGCTCTCACCATTCGGCGGCAGATCACGGCATCCGCTGGACTGGGGCATGCACCTTGGAGCGCAGCTCGACGAACTACGCGCACGCGGCAGCAGAGTCGAAACGATCTTCCCCGATAGCAACTCCCGCGAAGTATTCGGCGTCGACATGATGGATCCGTCGAAGCGTCCGCCCGCCGCTCGAGCCGGTTACAACCAAGGGAGAGCCCTCGCCGAACGGCTCACAGAATTTTGGCGCTGAATTCTACAAAACAGGTGATCAATCCATGTAAACCGGGAGGGTAGTGAGATCGCGCCAGGGATGACGCCCGGTGGCCTGAGGGGAGTGGCCGCGGGGTGTGGACGACTCCTGATTCCGGTTTCAGACGAGTGTGCGGCCGAGGAAGGCCGCCACTCGGTCCGCGGCTGGGCGCTCGTCGCCGCAGGGCTGCTCCCCACCGTAGGGACGACCCTCACCGCGGAGCCCAGGGCGGCTCATCATCTGTTTCGAGAACGCCAGTACATAGTCCGCCAGTTCCGGGTCGAGGTCGGTCGGCTGTCCGGTTGCGATGGCGAGATCCCAGGCGTGAATGAGAAGATCACTTGTCCGCAACTCGATAAATGCTGTGCCGGGCACGTCTCCGATGGGCAACGGGTACGTGCGGGTCAGGCCCCTGGGCTCAGCGAAGGTCTCCTGCGCCGTCTTGGCAGAGGCGCGGTGGGCGGCGCGGAGGTCTTCGGGCAGTGACACCACTTGGCCGCCGGCTCGTTCTACGACCCGCTGGTTGCCCGTTATGACATGGTCGATGAGGGCCTTCACATCCCATTGCGCACACGGCGTGGGCGACGACAGCTGGTCAGAGGTCACATTGACAAGCACATCGGCGAATGTGTCCTGCGCCCGCTGGTGGGCCACCAGTGGATCCATGGCCATGGACCCTACGACACGATGATCCAGATCCCAGTGGACTGGCTGCGGTCGCAGCCGTGAGGGAAGGTAGTGGGCGTGAGCATGCCATCGGGAATTCAAGTCATCGACACCATGATGGGACTACCGGGCGGCGATCGGCGCTGGTGGACCCGCTCCATGGCCCCCCTCCTCCTCGATGCGGAGAGTCAGCGAGATCTCGACCATGCGGCCGGGTACATGTACAAGGACCTACCGGACTCGGACCCCGACGAGGACCCCGTGGAGACCCTACTGGGGCAGATGGACACGTTCGGGATCGACATTGGGATGATCCCCGTCTCATTCGATGACGAAGCCAGCCTGAGGGCTGTCGCCGCTCACGGCGATCGCCTCGTGGGGAGCTTCGCCGTAGACCCGAATCGAGGGATGGAGGCAGTGCGCTCCCTGCGGAGGGCCGTCGACGAGTTGGGAGTGGTCGCCGCTTCGTTCTTCCCGTGCGGCTGCGTTCCCCAGGTACCGATCAACGACAAGCGGGCCTATCCGATCTATGCCTGCTGCGTCGATCTGGACATTCCCATCTTCATCAACGCCGGCGTGCCTGGCCCCCGGGTTCCCATGGCGGCGCAGAAGGTGCGCCGCGTGGACGAGGTCTGTTGGTTCTTTCCCGAGCTCCGCGTTGTCCTCAGGCACGGATGCGAACCGTGGGAAAAGTTGGCGGTGAAACTGATGGTGAAGTGGCCCAACCTGTACTACTCGACCAGTGCGTTCGCGCCGCGGTACTACCCCAAGGCGATCATCGACTACGCCAACAGCCGGGGCGCCGACCGGATTCTCTATGCCGGGTACTATCCCTCTGGTCTCACGCTCGAACGGAGCTTCGCCGAATTGGAGAATGTGCCCTTCCGCGAGGCCGTTTGGCCAAAATTTCTGCGTGAGAACGCCCTCGGGGTGCTGAAGCTGGAGGGTCGTCCGGCACCGACGGTGCCACCCGATACAGCGGGACCCTGATGAAGAGGATCGGCGGGAGCGCGGGCGGAGCCTGCGTGGCAACCCTCATTTCCAGCCGGATTGACTCACCGGGCAATTCTCCCGATAATGAGAGCGTGCGGGGAACCCAAAGTGTTCTGCCGACCGATATCGAGCGCCAAGGGGGCTTGGCGGTCTGGGCGCCGTCGATCGTGCCACCGATCGGGACCGATCTGAGTGACGAGCAGAAGATGGCCTGTACCTTCCGCATCCTGGCGCACGAGGGATTCTCCGAGCACATCGCCGGCCACATCACCTGGCAGCGTGAGGATCAGGACACGCTGCTTGTCAACCCGTGGGGCCTTTGGTGGAACGAGATCGCGGCGAGCGACCTGTGCACCGTGGATATGGACGCCAATGTGGTGGCCGGCAAGTGGGACGTGACGCCCGCCATCCACATCCATACCGAGTTGCACCGCCGCCGCCGTGACGCCAGGGTCGTGATCCATAACCATCCCTATTCCGTCTGCGTCATGGCGGCGCTCGGGCGCCTGCCTGAACTCGTGCACCAGACCGGCACCATGTACGACGAGGACATGGTCCTGATCAGTGAGTACGGAGGCGAGATCGACTCTGCGGGACTGGGCGCCGACTTGGCGGACCGTATCGGAACCGTTCGAGTGGTCATCCTCGGGAGCCATGGCGCCATCGTGACGGGATCGACGATTGAAGAGGCCACCTTCCGGGCCGCCGCGTTGGACCGCGCCTGCCGCCTGGCCTACGACGTACTCGTGACGGGACTCACGCCCTTGTCCATCCCTCGCAACGTGATCCCGGGCATCAAGGCCTCACTGATCGAGCGCGGCTCGGACGTGTATTTCGCCGGCGCCGTGCGTCAGCTCCTGCGTCGCGAGCCAGAGGTGCTGCTGTGATCATTTGCGACGTCGCAGTCGTGGGAAGTAGTCGTTCAGAGAGCGAGTGCGTGTGATCTCGCTGGACGATCTGACATCGAATCGCAACTTCACCAAGGGAGGCCGCGGGGGCGAACGCACGGTCACCTTCCTTCCCGACCCTCCGGCAGCGGAACGGAAGTACACCGTCATCTCGGCCGACGACCACATTGTCGAACCGCCGCACGTCTTCGAGAACCGGCTACCCCAGAAGTTTGCCGATCGGGCCCCTCGCGTCATCGAGAAAGAGGACGGGAGCCAAACCTGGCTCTATGACGGCATCGAGCTCCCCAACGTCGGGTTCAACGCGGTGGTCGGTCGTCCGGTCGAGGAGTGGCGCATGGAACCCGCCCGCTTCGACGAAATGCGGCCGGGTGCCTGGGATATCGATGAGCGCATCCACGACATGGACCTCAACGGCATCTATGCCTCGGTGAACTTCCCGTCGTTCCTGCCCGGATTCGCCGGGCAGCGCCTCCAGCAAGTGACCAAGGATCCGGAACTGGCCATGGCCTCGGTGCGGGCATGGAACCAGTGGCACCTCGAAGAGTGGGCCGGCACCCACCCCGGACGCATCATTCCCTGCCAGATCCCGTGGCTCTTGGACCCCGACGTCGGTGCGGAGATGATCCGCTCGAACGCGGAACTGGGATTCCGGGCCGTCTCGTTCAGCGAGGACCCCAGCCGACTCGGCTTCCCGTCCATCCACTCTGGACACTGGGAACCGTTCATCCGTGCCTGCGCGGAAACCGAGACGGTGATCAACCTCCACATTGGCTCCTCGGGCTCGTCGCCCGGGACTTCAGTGGACGCCCCGCCCGACGTGGCCGGCGTGCTGTTTTTTGCCTACGCCATCTTCGCTGCCGTCGACTGGTTGTTCTCGTTGGCCCCGGTGCGCTACCCAGATCTCAAGATCTGCCTTTCCGAGGGCGGGATCGGCTGGGTCCCCGGCCTCCTTGACCGGCTCGACCACATGGACTCCTACAACGACATGTACGGAACCTGGCGGGGCGAGGAAACGCCGTCGGAGGTGCTGCAACGGAACTTCTGGTTCTGCGCCGTGGAGGACCAGTCCACGTTCCCGCTCCGCCACCGTATTGGCGTCGACCACATTCTCCTTGAGTCCGACTACCCCCACTGCGATTCCACGTGGCCCCGGACGCAGGCCGTCATCGAAGAAGAGTTGGGTGGTCTCCCGGCAGACGACATTCGGAAAATGACCTGGGAGAACGCCTCCATCCTCTATCGGCACCCTGTCCCGGAAGCCGTCCAGCAGGACCCGAACGCTTTCTGAGCTCGCCGAGCACGGAGGGGACAGCGCCCCGCCATCATTGAAGGGTGGCGGCGGGGACGTCCACCGGGAGGGACCAGATGCTGCCCGAGTGGTCCCGCCGGGCCTCGGCCCGGTCGTGGGTCGGCGAGCTGCAGACGAACAGGGTTCGGCCATCATCCCCCCCAAGCGCACACGCTTGGCCCATTCCA
>Ga0302325_10029988_pt1 | contig 11224 bp, 11 predicted proteins | sample Palsa_T0_2_FD_201948 | JGI IMG/M metagenome (GOLD analysis project Ga0302325, IMG submission 201948) | Peat permafrost microbial communities from Stordalen Mire near Abisko, Sweden - Palsa_T0_2 | ecosystem: Environmental > Terrestrial > Soil > Palsa > Peat permafrost | place: Sweden: Abisko...
TGATCGAACTCGATGCTGAGGAGCCCGGTGGGCGCCTTATCCTTGAACGTCTTGATCGGGTATTCGGTAAGCTTGAGCGCTTTCGGATCGAACTTGCCGATGAACATTTCGCCGAAATCGGAATACCAGACGTTGCCTTCCTTATCGACCAGGATGTCATGCGGTTCGATCGTCGGCCGCCCCATGTCGTACTCGGTGACGATGGCGCGGGTGTCGCGGCCCTTAGGGCGCGGCAGCGTTTTCAATTCGTATTGCCAATGGTCGACCGAACTCAGATTGATGGTCGCGAGATAGTCGGCCATCTTGCGGTATTGCTCCGGTGTGCCCGAGCGGGCCTGATCCAACATGCGCTGGGGCTTGATCGGCTGGCTTACCGCGCCATAGCCCCTCATGCGGGTGATCACCTGCGTCCATTCGTCGGAATCATGCGTCGAGCGCATGATGCGCTCCACCGTGTGGCAGCTGGTGCAATTGAGCAGCAACGACTTCTGCTCTTCGGTGCCGGGGATGCTCATCATCCACTCGGCGTTGGTGAGCTGGCCGGCGAGATTTTTGGTCTTCTTGAGCTTGATGTCGGTCACGGCGGTCTTCTCGGACCCCACGGTCGCCTTGGTCGGGGAATTGATGTCGTAGCCGGCCGCACGGATGCTGATCGTATATTCGCCCGGCTCCAGGCGGTTCTCCGGGAAGGTGTAGCGGCCTTGTTCGTCGGTGGTCACGCTGACTTGGACGATCGAGCCGGGCTTGCTGGCGGTGACGACGACACCTTCCATGTTGCCTTCGGCGTCGGAGCTTACGACGCCGGTCAAGGCCGCCTGGCCTTGCGCCCAAACCGTTTGAGTCGCTGCATGGAACATCATCACCGCTGCACCGGCGGTGACGCTCAATATCAATTTGCTTCGCATCGTTTTCTCCCTCGTGAAAATCAGTTTTGATCGCCCAAAAGCTCGACTTCCTTGGGGCGTGACCGCCTCTGTTGAAGATATTGTGACTCCGCTTGGGTGGTGGAACAAGCCTAATCAGGCCTTGCGCGGGAAGATCTTCGCAAAATCGCGGCCAATTTCGGGGTCAGGCGCCGGCCGGCGCAACAGGCGGTCGCGGGCTATTTCTGCGAAGTTAGCTTTGCCCCGGCCTCAGCCTCAAAACGACGCGCCGAGTCGATCCAACAGAAGACCGGTGCCGTGCTCGCGCGATCCGGCGTCGTCATAGCCATCGAGGAAGGCGCCCTGTTCCGTGATCACGAGCCGGGTGCCCGCGTCCGCCGGCTCGAGCGCGATGGTCGCCAATGAAACGGAGATCTTCCGATCGTCGAGGCGCATTTCGTAGGTGTAGACGAGCCGCTGGTTCGCCACGACGTCGAAATACAAAGCGTCGAAGGTCGTGACCATCCCGCTCGCCCACCGCCCCTTCAGGCGTTCGCGTCCGCCGGGGCGGACATCCATTTCGCGCTCAATCACCGTCCACCCGTCGCCGCCCTCGAACCAGCGGGCTTTGGCCGCCTCATCGGAGAGAGCGCGAAACACCTGTGCCGGCGAAGCGGCGTAAGTGCGCTCCAGGGAGAAGGTCGCGTGAACGACCGAACGATTTTGTGAGGCCACGATGCGCCCCACCTCCTGCTCGAGCTTGTCGAGCGTGGTGCGCCAACCTTCCAAGGCGCCTTCGACGGCGAACAGGAACGCTTGGTCGTGAATGTCATAGGCCTGATGCACGGTCATGCGTGTCCCGGCGCCCTCGTCCTCGAAGGTGACGGTGGTGTGTGCACTGAATCGCTTCGAGTCGCCGATCGTCACCCCGACGGTGAACACGAGCCGATCCGGCGGCGAAATTTCGACGTAGGTGCCCTTGACCCAGTGGTCTTGCCCCTCGGGCAAGCGCATGCAGATGGCGCAGATGCCGCCGGGCCGAAAGTCGATTTCGGCCTCGGAGATGGTGCAGCCGACAGGGCTGAACCAGCGCTTCATGTGCTCGGCGCTGCTCCACGCCTTGAACACGAGATCGCGCGGGGCAGCAAAGGTGCGCGAGATCACCAGGGGTTTGGGCTTCGAGCCGGTATCGATATCATTCGCGCGGGCCATGGCCGCCTCCTTCGTTTTTCAGGTCTTCGAGATAGGCGCCCAACCGGTCGAGCCTGTGCTCCCATTCGGTGCGCCGGGCGTTGATCCATTGTTCCGCCAGGCTCAGCGCCCGGGGTTCGATCCGGCACGTCCGCACGCGGCCGATCTTTTCGGACACCACCAGGCCCGAGCCCTCCAGGACGGCCAAATGTTGCATCACGGCGGGCAGGGACATGGAGAGTGGACGTGCCAGGTCGCTGACCGAGGTCGGGCTGCGGGTGAGGCGCTCCACGATTGCCCGTCGCGTCGGATCAGCGAGGGCCTGGAAGGCGAGGTCGAGCGCGGAGGATTGGTTAAGCATATGCTTAAGTATCACGATGCGGATAGTTAAGCAAGTCATTTAGTGTCTCTCGGGTGGGTACTCTCGGGCGTTGCTGTCAATCCGCTCCGGCAGGTGTGTCTCCGTCTTGGTCGACGTCGTGCGACCGGACGAAGCGCCACCCGATGAAGGGCTGCCGGACCAAGCTCCGCTCCTGCACCCGTTGGAACGTCGTAAGGCCGTTCCGGCCGCTCGTGAACTCAGCGCGAATCGTGCGATATTGGATGCCGCCAATTTGCCGGAATAAGGCATCATCGACGACACGATGAATCCGCGATCTCGACCAGGGCCGCTGCCACGCCTCTACCTGCTTACCCCGCCGGTGGAAGACCCGACGGCGGTCGCCGGTCTCGCCGACGCGATGAGCGGGGCGGATGTCGCCGCCGTGCTGCTGCGCCTCGTCGACGCCGACGAACGCAGCCTGATCAACCTCGTCAAGAAGATCGCCCCGGCCGTCCAGGATCGCGACGCGGCGCTGCTGCTCGCCGGGCGCGACGACATCGTCGCCCGCTCCGGCGCCGATGGCGCGCATCTGGGCAATCTCGATGCGCTGAAGGATGCGGTGCCCCGGCTCAAGCCGAAGAACATTGCCGGGGTCGGCGGCCTGCATACGCGGCACGACGCTATGACGGCAGGGGAGGCCGGCGCCGATTACGTCATGTTCGGCGACCCTGATGAAGCCGGCAACCGTCCCGCCTTCGACGCCATCATCGACCGGGTCGGCTGGTGGGCCGAGGTCTTCGAGGTACCTTGCGTCGCCTATGCGGCGCGGCTCGACGAGATCGACGCCCTGGCTGCCGCCGGGGCGGATTTCGTCGCCATCGGTGGGGCGGTGTTCGACGATCCGCGCGGGCTCAAGACGGCATTGGCCGAGGCGGCGGCCCGGCTCGGCCACCGGGGTGTTGCGCCATGACGGTACGATCCGGCCGGCTCCGCATGGCGCTGGCGGCGGGCGTCATCGTCCTCGCGGCACCAGGATACGCCCAGGCGCCGGGCGAACCCGCGCCGGTGGCTCCCAAGCCGGCCGCGCCGCGGCCGGCGGCCCATGCTCCCAGCAATAATTCGTCGCCCGCCAAGGCCAGCAAGCCGGCCGCTCCGGTGGCGGCCTCCCCGGCGGCGCGGCCGGGCGTCGAGCCCGACCTCGCCTATGGCGCCTATCAGCGCGGTTATTTCCTCACTGCTTTTGCGGAGGCCACCCGTCGGGTCGACGAAAAGGGCGACCCGCGCGCCATGACGCTGCTCGGCGAACTCTATTCCAGCGGGGTCGGCATCCCCCAGGATGACGTCAAGGCGGTGGAATGGTACCGTCTTGCGGCCGAGCGCGGCGACCGCGACGCCATGTTCGCCCTGGCCTTGTTCAACATGACTGGCCGCGGCGGCCTGCACGACCGCGGCGAGGCGGCGCGCCTGTTCGCCGAAGCGGCCAAGCTCGGCCAATCGGCGGCGGCCTATGACCTCGGCCTGCTGTATCTCGAAGGCCAGCAATTTCCCCAGGATTTCGGCCGCGCGGCTGAGCTGTTCCGGTCTGCCGCCCAGGCCGGCAGCCCGGAAGCCGAATATGCGCTCGCCACCCTCTACAAAGACGGCCGCGGCGTCGAGAAGAACGAGGCCGAAGCCGCCCGGCTGCTGGCTGCGGCGGCGCTCGCCGAGAATCCGGATGCCGAGGTGGAGTACGCCATCGCGTTGTACAACGGCACCGGCGTCGCCAAGGACGAGGTCCGGGCCACCGCGCTGTTCCACCGCGCGGCCTTGCGCGGCAGCCCGATCGCCCAGAACCGCCTGGCGCGCATCTACACCATCGGCCGCGGTGCCGCCGCCAATCCGGTCGAGGCGGTCAAGTGGCACCTCATCGCCAAGGCTGGCGGCAACAGCGACCCCTATCTCGATAAGTTTGCCGCTGATCAGACCGAAGAGGTCCGCGAGGCTGCGCAGAAGGCGGCTCGCCCCTGGCTCGCCGTGCTGCCGCCCAAGTCCTGATTGCAAACCACGATCTGCAAACCCCGATTGGGGGTCTGTTCGCACCCCGCCCGCGTCGCCCTGCCCCGCCTTGACGCGGCAGGCTGCGGCGGGCACACCACCGGCGCCATCTGCTGCGCGCTCCTGCGCCCGAAAAATCGAATTATCATGCTCCGGTCCGCCCTCCTCAACGTCATGATCGCGGCCGCGCGCAAGGCCGGCCGCAGCCTCAAGCGCGACTTCGGCGAGGTGGAGAACCTGCAGGTCTCGATGAAGGGGCCCGCCAATTTCGTCTCCGCGGCCGACCACCGCGCCGAGGAGATACTGCGCGCCGAGCTCGCCAAGGCGCGGCCCGGCTATGGCTTCATCGGTGAGGAAGGCGGCCGGGTGGAAGGCGCCGACAAGTCCCATTGCTGGATCGTCGACCCGCTCGACGGCACCACCAATTTCCTCCACGGCATCCCCCAATTCGCCGTCTCGATCGGGCTGGAGCGCGACGGCGTGATCGTCGCCGGGGTGATCTACAACCCCGCCAATGAGGAGCTGTTCGTCGCCGAGCGCGGCAAGGGCGCATTTCTCAACGACCAGCGGCTGCGCGTCGCCAACCGCCGGCGCATGCCGGAGGCGGTGGTGGCGTGCGGGCTGCCCCATCTCGGCCGCGGCGATCTCGCCTTGTTCCGCAAGGAGTTCGCGGCGGTGCAGGAGCATGTCGCCGGGCTGCGGCGCTTCGGCGCCGCGGCGCTCGATCTGGCCTGGGTCGCCGCCGGCCGCATCGACCTGTTCTGGGAGCGAGACCTTTCCTCCTGGGATACCGCCGCCGGCATCGTCATGGTGCGCGAGGCCGGCGGCTACGTGACCGATATGGACGGCGGCGACGCCATCTTCGCCAAGAAACAAGTGATCGCCGGCAACGAATTCCTCCACAAGGAACTGCTGGGGATGTTGAAAGTGGCGAGAATCAAGGAATGATGGCGCCGGGAGGGGCGACGCCGGCGCCGCGGAAGCCTCGCAGGGCACGGCGGCGCGTCGCCTGAAGCGGGAACCGGTCATAGTTTAGTGCTGTTGCGGCTGTTACACGCGTATCGTCATCCGCCCTGACTGTGCCATATTGGCGGTCGAGGCGATTGCTTTCGGCGGGACCTCCATGCTGCGGCAAGACATCGATCCGTTCAAAGTATCCTCACCCCGGATTTTCCTGGTGCGGATGCTGGTCTTTCTCACTATCGGTGCGCTCCTGGTGGTGATCCTCAATCGCCAGATCTGGGGGGCGTTCCGGGCCAATCCCGGGCTCAATGCGCTGATCATCGGCGTCCTCCTGATCGGCATCCTGCTCGCCTTCCGCCAGGTGGTGCGGCTGTTTCCCGAGATCGCCTGGGTCAACAGCTTCCGGCTCGCCGATCCCGGCCTCGCGGTGGAGCGAGGGCCGGTGCTGCTGGCGCCGATGGCGTCGATCCTGCGCGACCGGGTCGGCCGCATGGCGATGTCCTCGCAGACCATGCGCGGCATGATGGACTCGATCGCCAACCGGCTCGACGAAGCCCGCGACATGTCCCGATACATGACCGGGCTGCTGATTTTCCTCGGCCTGCTCGGCACCTTCTGGGGCCTGATCGAGACCGTCGGCTCGGTCGGCAAGGTGATCGAGGGACTGAAGGTCGGCGGCGATGCCGGGGCCATGTTCGATTCCCTCAAGGAGGGCCTGGCGGCGCCGCTGGGCGGCATGGGGATTTCGTTCTCCTCGTCGCTGTTCGGACTCGCCGGGTCGCTGGTGCTGGGTTTCCTCGATCTGCAGACCAGCCAGGCGCAGAACCGCTTCTACACCGAGCTGGAAGACTGGCTCGCCACCACCGTGCGCGATCTCGGCGTCGAGACCCCGGTTGCCGCTACTGGAGGCAGTGCTGATATCCAGGCCGCGATCGAGCGGCTGCGCGAGGTGATCTCGGAAGGCGGCGGCGCGAACAAGACCGCGACCGGGGCCATGGCGAACCTCGCCGAGGCGATCCAGGGGCTGGTCCACCACATGCGCAGCGAGCAGCAATTGATCCGCGAATGGGTCGACGGCCAGGCGGTCCAGCATCGGGAGATCCGGCGGCTCCTCGAGGTGCTGTCGCGCGCTCCCGCCCACCGGGACTGAACCCATGGCACTGGCACGCGGACGCCGCGAGCGCGGCATCGACTACTGGCCCGGCTTCGTCGACGCGCTGTCGACGCTCGTCCTCGGCATCATCTTCCTGCTCACCGTGTTCGTGGTGGTGCAGTTCTTCCTGTCGCAGGAAGTGGCGGGCAAGGACACCGCACTGGTGCGCCTCAATGCCCAGATCGCCCAGCTCACCGATCTCCTGTCGCTGGAGAAGACCGGCAAGGTCGACCTCGAGGACGAAATCGCGCGGATGCGCGCGAACCTTTCCGGCGTGGAGAGCGAGCGCGACCGCCTGCGGGCGAGCGCCGATGCCGGCGCCGGCGCCGCCTCGGCGCAGAGCCAGATCGCCGAGGCGCAAGGCAAGATCAATGCGCTTTCGGGCTCGCTCGATAGCGAGAAAAGCGTGAGCGCCCGCGCACTCGCCCAGGTCGAAATCCTCAACCAGCAGATCGCGGCGCTGCGCCGGCAGCTGGCGGCGCTGGAGTCCACGCTCGACGCCTCGGAGAAGAAGGACAAGGACTCCCAGTCCCGGATCGCCGATCTCGGCCAGCGGCTCAACGTGGCGCTCGCCCAGCGGGTCCAGGAGCTGTCGCGCTATCGCTCGGATTTCTTCGGCAAGCTGCGCGAGATTCTCGGCAACCGGCCCGACATCAGGGTGGTCGGCGACCGCTTCGTGTTCCAGTCCGAGGTGTTCTTCGACTCCGGCCAGGCGGTGCTGAGCCCCGAAGGCCGCAACGAACTCGACAAGCTCGCGGCGGCGCTGCTCGAACTCGAAAAGAAGATTCCCCCCGAGATCGCCTGGGTGCTCCGCGTCGATGGCCACACCGACGTGCGGCCGATCGCGAGCTCGCAGTTTCCCTCGAATTGGGCCCTGTCCGCCGCCCGCGCCATCTCGGTGGTGCAGTACCTCATGACCAAGGGCGTCTCCCCGCAGCGCCTCGTCGCCGCGGGCTTCGGCGAGTTCCAGCCGCTCGATCCCGGCAACACCGAGGAAGCCTTCCGCCGCAACCGCCGGCTCGAATTGAAGCTGACGGAGCGGTGAACGAAAAGCCTGCAGCGTTTCGCGGTGCTCCGCCGCTCGCGCTGCGTCCCTACACGGCGGCCGACGAGGACGCGGCGATCGCGCTGTGGCAGCGCACTTGGCAGCAGGCCTATCCCGCCATCGACTTCGGCGCCCGGCTCGGCTGGTGGCGGGAGCGCTGGCGCAGCGAGCTCGTGCCGAGTTGCGTGATCACGGTGGCGATCGAGGGCGAGGCGATGGCGGGTTTCGTCACCGTCGATTCGCGCACGCTTTATCTCGACCAGCTCGTCGTCGCGCCGGAAGCGTGGGGCAGGGGCGCGGCTGCGGCGCTGGTCGACGCGGCGAAGCTTCAGTCGCCGTCCGGCCTCGATCTGCACGTCAACCGCGACAACACGCGCGCCATCCGTTTCTATGAGAAGCACGGCTTCGCCGTCGTCGGAGAGGAGGCCAATCCGCGCTCCGGGGCGCCGGTGTACAAGATGAGCTGGCGCGTTTGATCCACACCGCAGCGTGTAGCCCGGATTGAGCGGACAGCGAAATCCGGGAGCAGCGGTTCAGCGTAATCTCGTATCAGTACTCGTGACCCCCGCATTTCGCTTTCGCTCAATGCGGGCTACTGGCCGCCGGCGCCCGTGCGCCGCAGCACCAGCCGGGCACCCACCAGGAACGCGTTGAGGCCGAGGCCGATCGGCACCAGCGCCTGGGGGATGGCCAGCGGAATGTCCGCGGCCTGGCTGCGCTGGTCGAATTCGGCCAGCATCTCGATGGCCGGCCAGCCCAGCACGATCAGCGTCACGCAGACCGCGATCATGGTGAGATCGGCGAGCAGTTCGAGGCCGTGCCGCAGCCGCGGCGGCAGTGCCCCGAGCACCACGTCCATGCGCAGCTGCTTGCCCTCGAAGCCGACCACGCTGTTGCCGAGAAACACGATCCCGACCAGCAGGAACAGCATGACCTCCTCCGCCGAGGCGATCGGCGCCATGAATATGTAGCGGCCGATGATGTTGGCGAAATTGATCGCCACCGCGACCAGCAGCAGCACCGCGCTGAGCGCCTGGATGAAGGCGGCGAGCGCCCGCACCGCGCGGGGAGCGGCGGTCAGGCGGCTTGCCGTCCCGGCCTCCACGACCAGGGGCTCACTTCGAACGTTTGGCGGTGGCGACGAGCTGGTCCCACAGCGGCTTGAGCTCGGGCCTCGTCTTGACGATGTCGTCGCCGATCGGCGCCATCTTCTGCATCAGCTCGGCATGATCGGCGGCCGACAGTGCGATCACCTCGCCGCCCTTGTCCGCCCATGCCTTGCGCTGCGCCACCAGGAAATCCTGCGACCACGGTATGACCTCCCCGCGGACCTGATTGGCGGTCGCCATGACGATGCCCTGGAGGTCGCCCGGCAGTGCCTCGAACCAGCGCTTGCTGAGCAAGGCCATGCTGAAGACATAGGCGTGGCCGGTCTCGGTGATGTATTTCGCCGTGTCCTGGTATTGCAGCGCGCTGAACACCGGCAGCGCGCCGAGCGCGCCGTCGAGCGTGCCCTGCTGCAGCGCCGGCAGGACGTCGCCGAGCGAAAGCGGAACCCCGGTGCCGCCGAGCTTCGTGAGCTGCTCGGTCTGGAACGGCGAAGCGAGCACCCGCACCTTCTTGCCCCTGAGATCGGCGAGGCTGCGCATCGGCGCGCGCATGTCGAACACCGCCGGCCCGGTGATGAAGAGGCTGGCGCCGATCAGGCCCTTGTTGGCCCCGAGCGCCAGAAAGGCCCTGGCGAATTCGGGGTCGGAGATGGTCTTGATCGCATGCTGGTCGTTCTGGAACAGGCCCGGCACGCTCAGGAGCTCGAAGCGCTGGTCGACCCCGACCAGGAATTCAGGCGGCCCGACCCAGGCCTGGATCGAGCCGAGCTGGGTGCCCTCGATCTGGCGCGGGATCGAGCCGAGCTGGCTCGCCGGATAGACCTCGCCCTTGATGCGGCCGTTGGTGTTCTTCTCGATCGCGGCGGCGAACCGCTTCATCCATTCGTGCTGGGCGTCGTTGAGCGTCGCGGTGCTCAGCTTCATCACGATGGTCTTCTCCTGGGCCGGGGCGGCCCCGCAGGCATAAGCCCACGCCAATGCGGCGAACCCCAGCAGCCGTGCGCAGGGGGCGAGGCGCACTCGCGCCCTCAACGGTTTGCCCATCGGTCTCACTCCCTTGGTTCGTTGCGCTCTTTCCTGGTCCTGAAAACACTGCAACTTTTCGGGACGGCGCGCGAGCCGGACAGGCCGGAAAAGCCGTTGCGGACACCTGGGACGTTTCGACGCGCAGCCCTTTGGGGCTGAAGAGTTGACCGAGCGCAACGCGCGCTACCCTGTCGCCGCCGCCATGCTGCGTTCCTGCATGCGATAGTGGCCGTCTTCGGGGACCAGGATCATATTACGGCGGTGGAAGGCCGCGAGCGTCGCGCGGTGGCCGATCGATATCAGCGTCGTGTGCGGCAGCTTCTCCATCAGCAGGCGATAGAGCTGCGCTTCGCTCGCTTCGTCCAGCGACGCCGTCGCCTCGTCGAGGAAGAGAAAGTCGGGCGCCAGCAAAATGGCGCGGGCGATGGCGAGACGCTGCTGTTCGCCGAGCGACAGAATCCGGCTCCAGTGGGCGTGTTCGCCGAGCCGCGGGACCAGCTTGTCGAGGCCGACCGCGGTGAGCGCGGCGGCGACGGCGGGCGCGCCGAACCGGTCCGGCAGTGCCGGATAGCTCACCGCCGCGAGCAGGCTGCCGACCGGCAGATAGGGCCGCTGCGGCAGCAGCATCACGCGCTCGCCTTGCGGCACCGCGATGCCGCCGGAGCCGAACGGCCAGATGCCGGCAATGGCGCGGAACAGGGTCGATTTGCCCGAACCGGACGGCCCGTTGACCAGCACGTTCTGGCCGGCCGGAAAGTGCTGCTCGTCGACGGCGACCAGCGGCGTGCCGTTCGGCAGCCGTACCTCGAGCCCGTTGATGACGACGTCCGGGGCGGGTTGCGGCGTCACCGTGATGCGGGGCGGCGTCGTCGCCGCCGCACGGCCCGCGGCGATCGCGGCCTCGAAGCCGGACAACCGGTCGACCACGGCGCGCCATTCGGCGATGGTGCGGTAGGAGTTGATGATGAACGACAGCGCCGTCTGCACGCTTTGGAACGCCGATGCCGTCTGCATCATGCCGCCCAGCGCCATGTGGCCGGCGAAATAGACCGGACTGACGACCAGGAACGGAAACACGTTGGAGACCTGGGTGTAGCCGGTGGTGAAGAAGGTGAGCAGCTTCGTTCTCGTCATGATGGCGCGCCAGTTGTCGACGACATGGGCGAAGCGCGCGAGCAGGCGGTCGTCCTCGGCCGTCTCGCCGGCCAGCAGCGCGATCTGCTCGGAATTTTCGCGCACGCGAACGAGGTTGAAGCGGAAGTCGGCCTCGTAGCGCTGCTGGAAGAAGTTGAGCGCGATCAAGGGGCGCCCGATCAGGTGCACGAACAAGGTGCCGAACACCGCATAGAATACGGCGGCCCACACGAGGTAGCCCGGAACCCGCCACTCGCCGCCGAACAGAATGAGCGGCGCATCCGCCGACAGGTTCCACAGGATGACGACGAACGAGCCCAGCGTGACGATCGAGGACAGCATCCCGATGCCGATCGCGAGGGTGCTTTCGACGAAGAGCTTGAG
>Ga0302325_10029990_pt1 | contig 11224 bp, 7 predicted proteins | sample Palsa_T0_2_FD_201948 | JGI IMG/M metagenome (GOLD analysis project Ga0302325, IMG submission 201948) | Peat permafrost microbial communities from Stordalen Mire near Abisko, Sweden - Palsa_T0_2 | ecosystem: Environmental > Terrestrial > Soil > Palsa > Peat permafrost | place: Sweden: Abisko...
GCGACGTTGTAGCCCTGGGCGAAAAACAAATCGGCTTCATTCCTGGCATAAATATGCGAGATGCCCCATTTATCCCTAAGGATCTCGACGGGCTGGTTGAGCCCGGCGACGGTCAGCGTCTCAACTGTGCCCGCCGCCTGCAGCACGGCTGGGAGAATCGCGAGCGCCAAAATCTTCATCGACATACCTTTCTATTCCAACCGGTTCTTTTTAACATATCGCCGAGTCGTATAATCGAACTCTGTTGCCGAAGCGCCGGATTTCCGAGCACTATCCGCCCGCGGTGAGCGCCGGTGTGACGATTGCAATCTTTTTGTGCCTGTGGGGATCGTTTGCATCTTACGGGTCCGAATCGGATTTTCAGCAGCAGAACCGCGATCCGTACCAAGTCTCGATTCAGTTCACCAGATTTGCCGGCGCGCTCTCTTCGATTCCGGAAGGCGCCGGGGTCGGATACATCACGGATGCGCCGCCGGGCAGCGGGGCCGATACCGGAATGTTCCTCAGCGCGCAATACGTGATGGCGCCGCGGTTGCTGAAAAGAGGCGCGGCCCAGGAGTGGGTGCTCGGTAATTTCAGCCATCCGGCCGACTTTGATTTGGTCGGGCGAAGCCAGGGACTGCGCCTACAACAGGATTTTGGTGAAGGCGTGGTGCTTTTCCGAAAGGTAAAGTGAGCTAAGCGTGACGGGTCTGATCTGGATAGTGGAGGCAATCCTGCTTGGCTGCCTGCTGGTAAATCGTTTCGCAGGATTGTCGGCGGTCCGGCCGGCATGGGCCCGGTGGTCGCTGATCTTCGGCGCCGGCGCGGCCGTCGGCATCGGTCTAAGCTCGGTCCTGTTCTTCCTCTTCAGCACGCTGCTCGGGATGCGGGCGGTCGCCCTGGGGTTTGAAGTCGCGATCCTGGCGTGGGCCGGTTACGAGGCTTTCCGCCGCCGCGCTCCGGCGCCACAACCCGCCGAAGAGAGACCGGCGCCACTACTCATTTTCGTTGCCGCGATCGGCCTGCTTCTGGCGCTCGCCCTGGCGACGGCAGCCATAGCAACGAGCTGGGATGCCAATCCCCAGGGCGACTGGGATGCCTGGGCGATCTGGAACCTTCGGGCGAGGTTTCTGGCGTCCAGCGGCGCGCTGGCGCAGCGCGCATGGTCTCCTGTACTCGGTGCAAGTACGCACGCGGAATACCCGCTGCTGCTCTCTTCTTTCGTCGCCCGGTGCTGGGCGTTCAGCCATTCCTTTTCCACCGTTGTTCCCGCTGCGACCTCCTACGTCTTCTTCCTGGCGCTGATCGCGTTGGTCGCGGGCGGCATGGCAGCGCTTCGCGGACCGACGCTCGGCATGCTGGCGGCCCTGGTGCTGGCTTCTACGCCGGCCCTTCTGCACCAGGTACCCAATCAATATGCCGATGTCCCGCTGGCCTGTTATTTCGCGGGCGCCATCGTGTTTGCGTTACTGGATCGCCCGATTCTGGCCGGCATTTTCGCCGGGTGCGCGGCATGGACCAAAGACGAGGGCGTGCTGTTCCTGGTTGTCCTTCTTGTCATAACCGCCGCATGGAAGCGACGCACCGCAGTGGCGACTCTCGCAGGCGCGGCGCCTGCCGCGGCATTGGCGATCGTCTTTAAAACGTGGCTGGCAAGAGGCAATGCCGGGCTACTTTCAACCAGCCTTCCGGGAGCGGGCAAGCGCCTCGCCGATGCGGGCCGCTACGGCGCTACGATGGCCGCGTTCGGCCGCGAATTCGCGCACATGGGTGTCGGCTGGTATCATCCGATCCTGCCCGTGATCGCACTCGCGGTGGTGTTGCGGTTCGACCGCGAGCGCCGGCGCGACGCGGCCTACTGTGCCGCGCTGGCCGGATTTCTGCTGCTCGGCAACTTTGGGGTATACATCCTTACCAATAACGATCTCGCATGGCAGTTGCATACCTCCCTGAATCGCGTGCTGCTGCAGATCTGGCCGGCGCTAGTTCTGGCCGCGTTCGTCGGCTTGCGCAAACCTAAAGCTGCGGTCGTCGTAAAGCCCGCAATGCCGGCGGCGAAACTGCGCCGGAAAGCGCGCGCGTAAAACGTATCAACTCGCCAGCAATTCCCCCAAAATCCTTGTAGCCGCTTCCTTTCCTCGCTCGCCCGTTTCCCCCACTGGTCCCACGCACGACGGACACCCCGCCTCGCATCCGCACCCCGCCAGCAGTTCGGCGGTCTGTTGCAGCAGCCGGGGCGCCAGGCGGTACAGTGGCGCGCTCTGCCCCACGCCGCCGGCATAGGCATCATATAGATACAGGTTGGGCTCTTCGCTAAACGCCACACCCAGATCGCGCGGATCGCACATCAGCAGCAGTGCCGCCACGGTACGCAAGGCGTTGCCCAAACCGGCCAAACCGCTTTGCTTCTCGTCAGACGTCAGGTCCGTAAAACGGGCCAGGAATTCGGCCGGGAAATGCAGCCAGAACGCGGTCGTGTGCATCTCCTGTTCGGGCATCGACAAGTTGCCCGCGCCCACGTTTTCCATGGTGTAGAACTTGATCTTCTTGAAGCCCACGATCTGGCGGTTGACGCGCACATCGCCGTGGCACTTGCGTGCGCCCGCGAGCGGCTGGCTCTCGAATTCCTCGAGCACCTGGACCTGTGTGTAGTCGATGGCGTCGGTGTAGTAATCGCAATCCACGCGGCGCACGTAGGCTTTACGCTGTTCGTAATCGAAGCGCTCCACGTGATACTGGCGGGCTTCGTGCAGATAGATGGCTTTTTCGTGCAGAGTCGAGAGCGCCGTGGGGAAAGAAACTTCGGCGATCACGGCCGGCTCGCCGGAGATGTCCACGACCACGAAGTTGTCGCTCGATACCGAGCGCAAGCTGGTGGCGTCGGCGGGATAGGTTTCCGAAGTCCAGTGCCATGCGCCCGCTGAGCGGTGTAGAAAACCGGCTTCTTCGAGAAAGCCGCACAGCTCGGTGGTGTCGTGCGCACCGAACTTCTCGCCCTCCTGGATGGGCAGCTCGAAGGCCGCGCACTTCAGATGCGCCAGCAGGATTTCGAGATTGTCCGGGTTGATATAGGCGTGTTCGGGCGAACGGCCGAAGAAGTAATCGGGGTGCTCGACGATGTATTGGTCGAGCGGCGCGCTGGAGGCCACCAGCACGGCTGCCGATGCGCTCTGGCGGCGTCCGGCGCGTCCGGCGCGCTGCCAGGTGGAGGCGATCGTGCCGGGGTAACCGGCCATCACCACGGCGTCCAGCGAGCCGATATCGATGCCCAGTTCGAGCGCGTTGGTGGCCACCACGGCGCGGATCTCGCCATCGCGCAGCTTGCGCTCGATCTCACGGCGCTCGCGTGGAAGATACCCTCCGCGGTATCCGCGCACCGCATCGCCCGGCAACGGCCCGCGCTCGATCGCGTCTTTCAAATAAGTGACCAGGATCTCCGTGGCCAGCCGGTTGTTGGCGAAGACCAATGTTTGTAGCCGGTGCTCAATGAACTCCAACGCCAGACGCCGCGACTCGTTAATGTAGCTGCGGCGAATGCCCAACTGGCGGTTGACGACCGGCGGGTTGTAGAAGACGAAAAACTTATCGCCGCGCGGAGCGCCATTGGAATCGACCAGGCGGAAGGGCGCTCCAGTGAGGGCTTCAGCCAGCTCCCGGGGATTGGCGATGGTGGCCGAGCAGCAGATGAAGACCGGCTTCGACTGGTAGAATTCGCAGATGCGCCGCAGCCGCCGCAACAGGTTTGCGAGGTGGCTGCCGTAGACGCCGCGATAGTAGTGCAGCTCGTCTATGACTATGTAGCGGAGATTCTCGAACAGCTTGGCCCAGCGTGTGTGGTGAGGCAGGATGCCGCTATGCAGCATGTCCGGATTGGTAAGTACGATGTTGGAACGCTGGCGTATGGCCTTGCGGGCGTCCTGGGGCGTGTCGCCATCATAGGTGAAAGCCCTTATTTCCGAGCCCATTTGGTCTATGGAGGTTTGCAGCTGGTGAAGCTGGTCTTCAGCCAGGGCCTTGGTCGGGAAAAGGTACAGCGCGCGGGCTCCCGGGTCGTTGGCGATGAAGTTTAATACCGGCAGGTTGTAACACAGCGTCTTACCGCTGGCGGTGGGCGTGACCACTACGACGTTTTGGTTTTTGAGAATCAACTCGAAGGCTTCCGCCTGGTGGGAATAGAGCTGGTGGATGCCACGGTCGTCCAGCGCCTGGCGCACGGCGGGGTGCATCGACTCGGGCAGGTCTCGAAAGATACCGTCGGTGGCGGGCTCGTGGCGAATCGCACGGACGGACGACCCTGGCTCGTCGAGCGCGGCCTGAAAACGCGTCAGCGCCGCTTCCAGCGCCGGGCGATGGTCGGCGGCTAAAGCCTGCGGGAATTCCGGGAAGCGCCGCGTGAGATCCATGCGATTTTCGCCTTTTCTTTGCTACTACCTTACACGAAAAGGCGGCGTCGGCGCAATGGCGCGAGAGCAACCAGCTACCAGCCTAAGCGACCGGCAGGGATCAGTCCGAGCGGACGAACTCGTAACGTTCCAGGGTGGCGGCGACGTCGAAAGCAGGTTCCGTGGCGTCGAGTATCTTCTTATAACGCACGACTTTGCCGATGCAACGGAGACTTACGACCTGGTCCGACGGGACGCCCAGTGTGATGACGTACTCAAGGGCGCCGCCGACGTCGGGTTCCCATTCGGAAGTGAACAACACGCCGCCGGAACTGATGTTCTTGGTATAACCCGGTTGCATAACGCGATCCACGCCGGTGCGCGTTATGGCAAGGGGGAGTTGGAGGGTAAACCGCCGGGTACGTCGTTGTTCCACTGATTGTAATCTAGTTTCTCGGTGGACCTTAGGTCAAGGCCCTGCCACAAATAACAGCCGCTTCAGTACTACAGGACTTTAGTCCTGTATGAGCGCGGTTCTAAACTTTCGACCGGAAATGACGATCAATCAAGAGTGAATCAGCAATCCGAGGAGCAGTCTCCGACGACCAATCTCTATCAGATGCCACATCGCCGCGACCAAGCCGCTCTGGCCGCCCAAGCTGCTCTGGACGCCCAAAACACGCTGGTCCAAAGCGAGAAGCTCTTTCGCAAACTCGTTCAGAATTCAAGCGACGCCATCATCTTGCTGGATGCCCGCGGCATCGTTCTGTTCAGCAATGACGGCTTATCGAAAACGCTGGATCTGCTGCCGAAAGAGCGGCTCGGACGGGACGTTTTTCAAGCGATTCATCCGGACGACGTCTCGTACGCGCGGAGGTTGTTCAGCGAGCTGCTGTGCGAGCCAGGCAGCCAGCTCCGGGCGCAGCTCCGGCTTCGGCGATACGACGGATCGTGGCGGTGGTGCGATATCGAGGCCACCAATCTGCTTGAAGAGCCTGGGGTGCGGGCCATAGTTACCAACGCACGGGACGTCACCGATCAGAAAAACATGGAGGAGGCGCTACGCGAAAACGAGCAGCGCTATCGCAAGCTGGTCGAAGATGCCACCGACGCCATTTTCACGGTAGATCTGTTGGGACAACTCACTTCGACCAACAGCGCCGGAGAGATGCTCTCGGGGTATAGCCGCCAGGAGATCCTTTGCATGAACGTCCGGAACCTGGCGCCTCCGGAACATCTGGCAGCCATGCAGGAGGCCATCCAGGCGCAGTTAGCAGGCGGTCGTCCGGCGCCCGTGGAGCTCGAGCTGGTCATGCGCGACGGCAGGCGGACTGCCATCGAGGTCAGCCTGCGGTTGCAATTCAAAAACGGCGTGCCGGCCGGCTTCCAGGGAATCGCGCGGGACATCAGCGAACGGAAGCGCAACGAACGGCTGGAACAGCATCGCCGGGAAGCTCTCGAAATGGTAGCTCAAAATCAGCCGCTTGAGGACGTGCTGCAACGGCTGGTGGAAATGATCGAGCGCTGTTATCCGGAAACCACCGCCTGCGTTTCGCTGGTGGACGAGTATCCCTCCGCGCGGTACGAGGCGCAGCGGCAGGATGCACTCATACAGGGCCGGCAGGGGCACGTGGCGGTTCCCATAAGGGCTTACGACGGCCGCGTGCTGGGGGCTCTGGAAATTTATCGCCGGCAGGCCCGGCCGCTCAAAGAGGCCGAGCAGGTGTTTCTGGACGGGCAGGCGAAACTGGCGTCCATCGCACTGGAACACCGCCAGATCACCAATCGGTTAGCCTACCAGGCACAGCACGATTCGCTTACCGGTTTGCCCAACCGCGCCTTGCAGGAGGACCGCTTGCAACAGGCTATCGCCCTGGCGCGCCAGCAAGCCAAGATGGCGGCCGTAATCTATCTGGATCTGGACCGCTTCAAGCTCATCAACGATTCGCTCGGTCACGCTATAGGCGACATGCTGCTGGTTCAGGCGGCACAGCGGCTGCAAAGCGTGGTACGCGAGGCCGACACCCTGGCGCGCACCGGCGGCGATGAGTTCACCGCGGTGCTGGTGGGTATTGAGGATGCGAGGCAGGTCGAGATAGTGGGCGAGCGTCTGGTAGCGGCCATGGAGAAGCCCTTTTCCATCGAGGATCGCGAGCTGTTCGTAAGCCTCAGTGTGGGCATAGCGATTTTCCCCCAGGACGGGGACGACTCCGCCACCCTCCAGAAGAACGCCGACGTGGCCATGTATGTAGCCAAAAGCCGGGGCAAGAACCGGTTTCAACGGTTCTCGCGGGAGATGAATTCGGCCGCCAGCGAGCGGCTGGAAATCGAAAGCCATCTGCACAGGGCCCTCGACCGCCAGGAATTGACTTTGTACTATCAACCGCAGTTCCATGTGGCGTCGGGCGAGCTGGCCGGCATGGAGGCGCTGATGCGATGGCATCACCCCAAGTGGGGCTTGCTGTTGCCGGGCCGGTTCATTTCGCTGGCTGAAGAAAGCGGCTTGATCATCCCGATGAGTGTGTGGCTGTTGGACGAAGCCTGCCGTCAGAGCAGGTTATGGCAGGACGCCGGATACCCGCCGGTCAAGATCGCCGTCAACGTCTCGGCGCTGCAGTTTACGCGCGCGCACCTGGTGGAGACGGTCGCCGCCGCGCTGCACAAACACCGCATCGAGCCGCGCTTTCTGGATCTGGAGCTGACTGAGGGAATGCTGATGCGGGATATCGCGGACTCCGCCCAGCAGATCTCCGATCTGCGAGCTTTGGGCGTGAACATCTCCATCGACGATTTCGGGACCGGCTATTCTTCGCTGAGCTACTTGCAGCGCCTGCCCATCGACAATCTGAAAATTGACCGCTGCTTTGTTGAGGATATGCAGCGGCCGGATAGCACGCAACCCCTCCTCCAGGCCGTCGTGGGACTGGCGCACAGCATGAAGATGACCGCCACCGCGGAAGGCGTCGAGACCGAGCGCGAGCTCGCCGTGCTTCACGCGCTCGGCTGCGATGAAGTGCAGGGTTATCTGTTAGGGCGCCCTGGCCCCCCACCCCACGCGGAAGAGTTCTTACGCGCGCGCACTTACTTGCCTGGATCGAGCACCGGCAGGGAACTCGGCGGACGGCTCACTTTACCGGACAATGCCTCGTCGATCGAGATGTCGTGATTCTTGAGGATCTCGCCGGTGACCGTCTCCAGACTGTTGCGAGCCCTGATATAGGTGTTGAGCGCGGTTACTTCCGCGGACTGGCGCGTGACCAGGTCACGCTGCACCAGGACCACGTCCAGGAAGCTGGAAGTCCCCAACTCGTACTTGCGGTTGGCGCCGTTCAGGGTCTGTTCCTGGAGGATGCGAGCCTTCACCGCGGTATCGTAAGCGGCGCGCGCCTGCTGCACAGCGATGCGGGTGTTGACCACGTTGAGCTTAATGTTGTTCTGCAGCTCGCGGTCGCTAATCTGTTGCTGCCGAAGGTTTAACTGATCGCGAATCAGATCGGCCTGGGCGGAGCGGTTGCGCAGTGGCATATTCAAGCTGAAGCCCACTCCATAGTCCGGGAAGTTGCGGTCGAACAACTGCGACAATACCGTTCCATACCCTCCCAGGAAGAACGTGTTGGGGTTGCCGGAACCGGAGACAAAGCCGGAGCCGGGCGGGAGGTAACCGGGCGGATAAGGGATGGTATTCAACTGCCCCGCCAATCCGTGGTTCTGTAACACGCCGTAGACCGAGAGCGTGGGCAACAGTGAGCTCCGGGTGCCGTTGATATTGATGCGGCTGTTTTCGAGGCCGAGTCGGCTCTGCTCTACTTCGGGCCGGTCTGCGAACGCCTCCGCCACCAGATCCTGGACCGGGCGGACGGGCTCGCGCTCGGGTAGCCGAATACTGTCGGTGGGCACCACTCGCGCGTCGATCACCGCCAGGCTATCCACGCCGTTCTTGCACAGAACGCTCTTGAGGATCATCTCCTGCTGCAGCACCTGCGTCTCGGCGGTGGTCACGTCGCCCTGCGCGGCCGTCAGCTCGGCTTCGGCCTGCACGATGTCGAGCGGCGCAATGGCTCCCAGCTCGGCGCGCTTCTTGTTGTCTTCGTACAGCTTCTGATTCAACCCCACGGCCTGCTGCTTCACTTTCAGGTTTTGATCCAGCGAAACCAAATCCCAATAGAGGCTCACTACGTTCGAGACCGTGGCGATCACCTGCTCCCGGAACACCAGGTCGGACACTTTACGATTATTGCGGGCGACCTTGATGGCGCGGCTGTTCACCGCCAGGCCGAATCCCTGCAGTAAATTCTGGCTCACCTGCAGGCTGACGGTGGAAGCCACACTGGGGTTGAAATCGTTGCTCGGAGAGTTTTGATTGATCCATTGGTTGCTCATCTGCACCCCCACGGTGGTTCCGGTCAGGAAGCCTTTTTGGATGCCGACGGTGGGGGCGTTGGACGAGGTAATCAGCTCGCTGGTACCTGTGACCAGCGTGCTGGTGAGGGGTTGCGTGGTGTGGAAGAGCTGTTCGGTGGCGAAAAAAGTGGGGTCGAGGTTCGGGATAGGCGCACCCGCTAACTGCACGTTGACACCGCTGAGGATGCCGCCTTGGCCGGTAACGGTGCCGGCTGTGCCGGTAGTGCCCAGGGCGCTCGCTCCGGCCAGTACGCCGCTCGAGGTGGAAGACGGCCCGGTGTTGATGCCGGTGCTCAGCCCGCGCAGCAACTGCCCGGCGCTGGCGCGCAATTCGTCGGATTCCGCGATCAGAATGCCGAAGCGCGCATTTTCAATATCGAGATTATTTTCCAGGGCCAAAGCGATGGCGTCCTGCAGCGAGAGATAAATGAGGCCCGCGCGCATCAATTGGTCTAGCCGGTTGGTATTGGAAAAATCCACCGGCGGCACATAGCGCGGCGTGTAATCCCGCACGATGCCGGAGAACCAGCTCCCGTGGTTCTGGCTGAAGTCCGGCATTTGGAGCTGCCCGTAAGCGCCACCGGTGGCGCACAGACACACCAATGAAACAATCAGTTTTCGCATAGATACTCTGTCTGTTGAACGAATTTGGGAATTGAAGGGTTCAAATGTTTCGGTTTGGGCTAACCCACTTTCAGTCGTAGAAGTTGCGGTCCCAAGCGTGCCGCCGTAGGATGGCCAGCTCTTCGGGCGGCAACGGTCCCTGGTCCGGCAAGGCACAATTCGCCTCGGCATTTTTGAGGCTGCGCATGCCCGGGATGACGGTCGATACGGCGGGGTGCGAAAGGCAGAAGCGCAGGGCGATTTCCGGCAGGCTGCCCGGCGTCGATCCCAGGTCGCGCGCGATGCTCTCAACATGTTCCCGGACCTGCTTTTTCCGGTCACCCCTAAAATATCCCTCGCGGAAATCGCCGGGCGGGAACACGGTCTTCTCGTCGATCTTGCCGCTCAGCCCGCCTTCATCCAGGGGCACGCGCGCGATCACTCCGATGTTGCGTTCGAGAGCCAGCGGAAAAAGGTTGCGCGCCGGGCTCTGATCGAAAATGTTGTAAATGACCTGCACGCTATCGATGAGGCCGGTCCGGATAATCTCGAGCGCCGAATCCGGCTGATAGTCGTTGATCGAGATACCCACGGCGCGGACTTTGCCGGAGCGCTTCAGCTCCTCCAAGCCCCTGCGCCACTCATCGCGCGCGATCCACTCCGGATTCCAGACATGCAGTTGCTGCAGATCGATGGTCTCGAGGCGGAGGTTCTTGAGGCTCTGCTCTGTCGAACCCAGGATGTGGTCATAGGGGAAGACCTGCTCGATGCCGATGCCGGGCTGGGCCGGCCACAAGTAGTTCTTGGGCGGAACCTTGGTGGCGACGTAGATGCGGCGCACGGCGTCGCGGACCACCTGCCCCACCAGCTCCTCGCTGTGCCCTTCGCCATAGGCCAGCGCGGTATCGATGAAATTCAAGCCCAATTCAATGGCGCGCCGGAGGGCGGCGAGAGATTCCCGATCCTCCGCGCCGAGCCACTGGTGTCCGCCGATGCCCCAGGCGCCATACCCCATTTCGCTGACTTCGAAGTTGGTCCTGCCGAGCTTGCGATACTTCATGTGAATTCTATTATCTCAATTCGACAACGGCATGAGATGTTATCCTCAGGACCATGTATCGAACGAAGTTGCCGGTGTTCTTGTGGTTGTCGATTATGGTTTCGGCTATGTTTCCGGCCTCGGGAGCCGTCGTCAGCGAAGTGCGTTTCAAGCTTTCTGCCGGCGACCTGTTCAGCGCCGAGGCGCTCGCGGAGGATTATCACCTGGCGAGCGGAGCGAACCCGGAATATGCCGCGGCCGTCGCCTGGCTGGCCCGCGGTGCGTTGATGCTGGGCAAGACCGCGGACGCGGCGCATTATCTCGCGGAGACCAAGGCGTTGGTGGCCGATCTGCTGAAGAGCAAACGCATCGAGGACGATACCTACCTGCAATCCGCCATCGGCACGTCCATCGAGGTCGAGGCGCAGACCATCGCCGCCGGCGGGAGCCGGGATCAGGCTGTGGCATTCCTCGAAGCGCAGCTGCCACAGTGGAAGACCTGGGCCCTCCAGTCGCGCATACATAAGAACCTGGACCTGCTCACCATGGAAGGCACGCCCGCGCCCGAGCTGGATGAGAAATATCGCGGCAGCCCCGTCCTGCTGTTCCTTTGGGCGCATTGGTGCGGGGACTGCAAGGCGCAAGGTCCGACCATCGCGCGGCTCAAGGAGAAATACGAGTCGCGCGGGCTGCGCGTGGTCGCACCCACGCGCCGCTATGGAGATGTACCGAAGGTCGAGAACCCAACCGCCGCGCAGGAAGATCAGGAGATCGAGCGCGTGTGGAAAACATCATACGCCGGCCTCGACGGTGCCCC
>Ga0302325_10029991_pt1 | contig 11224 bp, 10 predicted proteins | sample Palsa_T0_2_FD_201948 | JGI IMG/M metagenome (GOLD analysis project Ga0302325, IMG submission 201948) | Peat permafrost microbial communities from Stordalen Mire near Abisko, Sweden - Palsa_T0_2 | ecosystem: Environmental > Terrestrial > Soil > Palsa > Peat permafrost | place: Sweden: Abisko...
AAGCAATGTATTGGCGAACTCGGCATCGAATCCCGCCGCCATGGCGACACGGCGCGTGAAGTACGTAAAGCCGCCCGACACAAGGGTACAATGTGCGCCGTGCGCGCGCATCGTGGCTACAACGGCCTTCGCGCCTGGATTGAGCCGGACGCGTTCGGCATAGACTCGCTCGAGTGTCGCTATCGGCAATCCCTTCATCAGCGCGACCCGCTCCCTCAAGGCGGGTTCGAACGCGATCTCTCCGCGCATTGCGCGTTCGGTTATTGCCGCAACCCGCGGACCAAATCCCGCCATGGCGGCGATTTCGTCCAGGCATTCGCAGCCGATGATCGTGGAGTCCATGTCGGCGACCAGCAATTTCTTGCGGCGCCGGTCGGCAGGAACGACATTGATGTCGGCTGCCGCCTCTTTCGACGCCGCCCGCGCCCGCGCAAGCACGTCCCCCGGCTCGCCGGTAAACGGAATGTCGAAGGCATATCCTTGTGACAGCCAAACCGCGTGACCTATCCCGCGCAGTTCTGTAGCCAGCTCCGCGGCATCCTTTGCGATAACGTTGAGGACGTGCGCAAATCGTTCGACCAAGACGCGGGAATTCCATGAGCGTTGATGCGGTGCTTATCGCAGGGCCGACGGCGAGCGGCAAGTCGACCGCTGCGCTCGAACTTGCGGAACGCATCGGCGGTGCCTTGATCAATGCGGATTCCATGCAGGTGTATCGCGAGGCGCGCATTCTGACGGCCCGCCCCGACGAGGTGCAGATGGCGCGAGCGCCCCATTTGCTTTACGGGCATGTGAGCGTTCATGCGCAGTACGATGTTGCGCGATATGTTTCCGATGCGAAACGGGCGCTGAACGACGCGCGATCCCGCGGCCTAGTTCCGATCCTGGTCGGCGGCACGGGACTTTATTTCGATGCGCTGACGCGCGGACTCCCGCATATGCCTCTAATTCCGCAGACGATCCGGGAAGCGGCTCGTGCTCGGCGCGAAGAGTTGGGGGCGGAGCAATTCTTTTCCGAGCTTTCCGTGCGCGATCCCGAAACGGCGTCTCGGCTGCCGGCGTCGGATGCGCAAAGGGTGTTGCGGGCGTATGAAGTGTTCGAGGCGACGGGAATTCCTCTGGCGCATTGGCAGAAGGGCGAACGCTTTGCCGCGCTGGCCGATCTCAGTCTCGCGCGGTTCGTTCTTCTGCCGCCGAGGCCCGAGCTGCATCGACGTATCGAGACGCGTTTCGATGCGATGTTGAAGGCCGGTGCCGCCGCCGAGGCCGATCGGCTGAAGGACATCGATCGGGCATTGCCCGCAGCCAAGATACTGGGATTGCGGGAGCTCAATGCCGCTCGAACGGGAGAGGTGACGCTCGAGGGCGCCCGGTCTGCCGCGTTGACTGCTACGAGCCAATACGCCAAACGCCAGGCCACGTGGTCTCGCAACAGGATGGGGGATTGGCACTTTATCGACTCGGGAGGTACTTGTAATATTATGTTACAAGTGATGCAATTTGTCGCATGAAATTGCTTGAATGTGCTCGATACCTTAACTATAGTACGTCTCCTAACGCCAATATGGTGAGAAGACCCCCAAAATGTCTTTGAAGCCCGTACTTATTTGCAGGCTGCCGAACGGACGAAGCTGAGCTTCGCCTCCGTCGGCGGCGTCTACAACGAGGGGCGGCAACGCCCCTTTTTGATTCTCCTACCGCCACGAATTTCGAGGATGTCCGAGATGGACCGGGACGAAGGCATGATGACCGCGGCTCTCGCGCGTGATGAGGCAGCCCAACTTTCAGGCGCCGAGATTGTCGTCCGCGCTCTCCGGGATCAGCGCGTGCAGCACGTCTTCGGCTATCCCGGCGGCGCGGTTCTGCCGATCTACGACGCGCTTTTCGTGGCCGAGGATTTGATGCACGTGCTGGTCCGCCACGAACAGGGCGCGGTCCACGCGGCGGAGGGTTATGCGCGTTCGACGGGCAAACCCGGCGTTGTGCTGGTGACCTCCGGGCCGGGTGCCACGAATGCGGTGACCGGCCTGACCGACGCTTTGATGGATTCGATTCCGCTTGTGGTGCTGACGGGCCAGGTCGCCACCCATCTCATCGGCAACGATGCGTTCCAGGAGTGCGACACTGTCGGAATCACGCGGCCATGCACCAAGCACAATTGGCTTGTGAAAGACGTCAACGATCTGGCACGCGTGATTCACGAGGCATTTCAGATTGCAACGACGGGACGGCCTGGTCCCGTCGTCGTCGATATTCCGAAGGATGTACAGTTTCGGCGCGGCACGTATGTGGCGTCGGATTCCGTGCGCCATCGCACCTACCGTCCGAGGCTCGAACCCGAGCCGGCCGCCGTGGCGAGCGCCGTCGAGATGATGGCGGCGTCGAAGCGGCCTGTCTTTTATACGGGTGGCGGCATCATCAATTCCGGACCGGAGGCGAGTATGCTGCTGCGCGAGCTGGTCCGGACCACCGGCTTTCCGATCACCTCCACGCTGATGGGTCTTGGCGCCTATCCGGCGTCCGATCCGCACTGGCTGGGTCTGTTGGGCATGCATGGCACCTACGAAGCCAATCTTGCCATGCACGATTGCGATCTCATGATCTGCCTTGGCGCACGCTTCGACGACCGCGTGACGGGCCGCATTGATGCGTTCTCGCCGGGATCGAAGAAAATCCATCTCGATATCGACGCGTCGCAGATCAACAAGAACGTGCGTGTCGACCTTCCCATTGTCGCCGATGCGGCGAGGACGCTGAAGGAGGTGCTGAATGTCTGGCGGGCAGGCAAGCACGAGGTGGATTCCGCTGCGCTGGCCGGATGGTGGCGCACGATCGAAGGCTGGCGCGAAAAGAAATCGCTCAGCTACAAATCGTCGACGTCCGTGATCAAGCCGCAATTCGCCATCGACCGCCTCTATGAGGCGACGCGCCGGCGGGACGTTTACATCACGACCGAAGTCGGCCAGCACCAGATGTGGGCCGCGCAGCGATTCAAATTCGAGGCGCCGAACCATTGGATGACGTCCGGCGGCCTGGGAACGATGGGTTATGGCTTGCCGGCTGCAGTGGGCGTGCAGATCGCGCATCCCGACGCGCTGGTCATCGATATCGCGGGCGAGGCCAGCGTTCAGATGACGATGCAGGAGATGTCGACGGCCGTGCAGTACGACCTGCCGGTCAAGATTTTCATTTTGAACAATCAATATATGGGCATGGTCCGCCAGTGGCAGCAGCTGCTGCATGGCGGGCGCTATTCGCATTCCTATTCGGAAGCGTTGCCGGACTTCGTGAAGCTCGCGGAGGCGTTCGGCTGCGTGGGGCTGCGGGCGGAAAAGCCGGACGAGCTGGACGGGAAAATCGCTGAAATGCTGGCAGTCAGGCGCCCGGTGCTGTTCGATGTGCGTGTCGACCCCATGGAAAACTGCTATCCGATGATCCACTCCGGTGCGCCGCACAACGAGATGGTGTTTTGCGACGCCGAGGACGCGCAGGCCGAAGTGAGCGATGAAGGAAAGATGCTGGTGTGACGAATAACGTTCATTGGCTCCTCTCCCGTGTAGCGCAGCGAAACGGGGGAGGGGGACCGCGAAGCGGTGGAGGGGGCAGCCGCCTGCGCGATGTCGTGGTATTGCCCCCTCCGTCTTGGTCCGCTTCGCTTTGCTTCGCTCCGCAATCCACCTCCCCCGCTCCGCTATTGCTTCGCGGTGGAGGAGCCAGATGATCGAACGCCACACGATTGCCGTGCTGGTGGACAATGAGGCGGGCGTGCTCGCGCGGGTCATCGGGCTGTTCTCCGGCCGCGGCTATAACATCGAAAGCTTGACGGTGGCCGAAGTCGACCACGCGGCGCAAACCTCACGCATCACGATTGTCACGTCGGGCACGCCAGAAGTACTCGAGCAGATCCGCGCGCAGCTGGGTCGTCTGGTGCCCGTGCATCGCGTTGTCGACTGGACGGTCGAGAAGTCAGGCATCGAGCGCGAAATGGCGCTGGTAAAAGTGGCCGGCACGGGCGAGAAGCGTGTCGAAGCGCTACGCCTGTCCGACGCCTTCCGCGCCCGCGTCCTCGACACAACACATTCAAGCTTCGTCTTCGAGATCACGGGTGCCCCCGACAAGATCGACGCCTTTGTCGACTTGATGCGGCCTCTGGGGCTGGTCGAAGTATCGCGTACGGGCGTTGCGGCGATCAGCCGTGGACCGGGAGCGATGTAAGCTCAAATTGTGTGCCAATCACGAGGAAGCAGAATGCGCGTCTATTATGATCGGGATGCCGATCTGAACTTGATCAAGAACAAGAAAATCGCCGTGATCGGCTTCGGCAGCCAGGGGCATGCGCATGCGCTCAATATGCGCGATGCGGGCGTGAAGGATGTGGCGATCGCCGCACGTCCCGGAGCGAGCGCGAATAAGGCAGAGGCCGCAGGCTTCCCTGTCATGTCGAGCGCGGAGGCCGCGAAGTGGGCCGACGTGATGATGATGGTGACGCCGGACGAATTGCAGGCGGATATCTACAGAAACGATCTCGCGCCCAACATGAAGAACGGCGCGGCGCTGTTCTTCGCGCATGGTTTCAATATTCATTTCCGGCTGATCGAACCGCGCGTCGATCTCGACATCGCGATGGTCGCGCCAAAGGGTCCCGGCCACACCGTGCGCAGCGAATTCGTCAAGGGTGGCGGCGTGCCCTGCCTGATTTCCGTGCATCAGAATGCGAGCGGCAACGCGCATGACCTGGGTCTCGCATACGCGAGCGCCATCGGCAGCGGCCGCTCCGGCATCATCGAGACGAGTTTCCGCGAGGAATGCGAGACCGATCTCTTCGGCGAACAGGTCGTGCTGTGCGGCGGTCTCGTCGAGCTGATCCGCGGCGGTTTCGAAACGCTGGTCGAAGCCGGCTACGCGCCCGAGATGGCATATTTCGAATGCCTGCACGAAGTGAAACTGATCGTCGATCTCATTTACGAAGGCGGCATCGCCAACATGAACTATTCCATCTCCAACACGGCGGAGTACGGCGAGTACGTCACCGGCCCCCGCATCGTGAACGAGGCGACGAGGGCCGAAATGAAGCGCGTGCTCGCAGATATCCAGTCCGGCCGCTTTGCGCGCGACTGGGTGCTCGAGAACAAGGCGGGTCAGCCGTCGTTCAAGGCGACGCGCACCCGTGCCGCGTCGCACCAGATCGAGGAAGTCGGCGAGCGTCTGCGCGCCATGATGCCGTGGATAACAAAGAACAAGCTGGTCGACAAAGGGAAGAATTAAGAGGCAGTAGGCAGTAGGCAATGGGCAGTAAGCAACTCGCCGTTGTAATCACAGTCTACTGCCCACTGCCTTGTTCACGAAATCCACCCGTAATACGCGCCCGCCATCACGGCGAGGCCGAACACCGCGCGATAGATGACCAGTGGCCAGGTCGAGAAACGCTCCAGGAACCGCATCAGAGCCCAGATCGCAGCGAATGCCGAAGCGCTCGCGACGAGAAGGCCGACGCCCAGTATGTCCCAGCCATGCGATGACAGATGCGCTTTCATCAACTCATGCAGTTCGAGAAGACCAGCAGCAGCGATAGCCGGTATGCCCAGCAGAAAGGAGACGCGCGCGGCATCCTCGCGCTTGAAGCCGAGAAACATCGCAGCGGTGAGAGTAGAGCCCGAGCGCGATACGCCGGGAATCAATGCGAAGACCTGCGCGATGCCGATGAGAAGCGCCTGCGTATAGGTCAGATTGTTCGTCTCGCGCGTATGGCGCGCTGCCAGCTCGGCGACACCCATCAGCAGGGCCATCACAAAGCACGCCGCGCCAACGACCATGAGGAGGCGAAACGGCGAGTCGCATTGATTGAGCAGATGCCGCAACGCGCTTCCGGCGAGCGCAATGGGTATTGTCGCAATGATGATGCAAAGTCCCAGCCGGAACTCCGGGCTTCGGCGCGCTCCGCTACGCCAGGCGCCGAGGAAATTCACCGTCACGCCGGCGATGTCCGACCAGAAATAGGTGATGACCGCCAAGAGTGCCGCCAATTGCATCACCGCTGAGAATGCCGACCCCGGATCGGGCCAGCCCAGGAACGCCGGTACAGCGCGCATATGGGCCGAGGAGGAAATCGGCAGGAGCTCGCTGATGCCCTGCACCACGCCCAGGAACGCGATCTTCCCGTACCCCAGTGAAACAAAGCTGGTGTCGACCGCGCTTGAACAGTGATGGCCCGCGGCAAGTGCGGCATCTGCCATATGAAATCCGTGCGAAATTCCCCGCCGCTTGATAAAGGGGATTTCCTGGAGCGGCAACAGACCGGTTCACGATAGGATGGCCGGGAAGGCGAGAATGGAAACCGTACGCATCCGCGACGAAGTGCCGGCCGATGTGCCGCTCATCTTCAAGGTTCACGCCGTCGCCTTTCCTGCGGAAGACGAAGCGCGCCTCGTGGACACGCTGCGAGCGGATGGCGATCTCGTCGTTTCACTTGTCGCGGAGATCGGCAGCGCCATCGTGGGTCACATCGCGTTTTCGCGGATGCGGGCGCCGTTCCGCGCGCTCGGATTGGCGCCCGTCGCCGTCCTGCCGGAATTCCAGCGGCGCGGGACAGGCGCAAGTCTTGTTCGCGCAGGCCTGGCGGACGCGAAGGGAGGCGATTGGGAAGGCGTATTCGTGCTCGGCGACACGCAGTATTACGAGCGCTTTGGATTCAGCTGTTCGCTCGCTTCCGGCTTTGCGTGTCGCTTTGCCGGCTCCCATTTCATGGCGATTGCGCTGAATGGCGGTTCCCTTCCGCAACTGTGCGGTGACGTCAGTTACGCTGCGGCTTTCGACGCGCTCGATTGATGGCGAACTGAAGCTCAGTCGCTGCCGGGATGCGCCGCCTCCCACGTGGCACATTCGGCGTATGTGCCGTCGTGCACCGCTCTTTGCAATTCGTCGTCCTTGCCGTTTGCGGCAGCATCTTCGGCGCGCGCTTCAGCAACGGCCTCGCAATGCACGCTGTGCGCGGGAGCGGCCACAGGAGTTACCATGTTCACTGGCGCTGCCGTCACGACGATGGGTGCAGAGTCCGCAGCGGGACTTACCTCATTCTGAGGTATCGAATTCGGCGTTGCCTGTGTCGTATCAGGCAATGCAGCCGGGGCGTTGTTGGTCGCCTCGACACGGACTGATGGTGTTTGAATCGCTGCCGGAACAATTGGCGTCGCAGTTACATTGCCCGTCGTCCGGTCTGAGACGGGAGGACCAGATAACGTTCGCTGCGGAGCAGGTGCCGCTGGAACATGAGCTGGACTCTCGGCGACCATGGCTGGCTGTTCGGTTATGGCGGCTGGTGGCGCTTTGACCGGAGCAGGCTGCTCGGGAGCGGGCGCAGCTGCGGTGGCAACGGGTTGCGCCGGAACACGAGCCGGACTTTCGGCGACTGAGGTTGGCTGTTTGCCTATGGCGCCTGGTGGCGTTTCGACCGGAGCAGACTGCGCGGGAGCGGGCGTAGCCGCCACGGCAACGGGCTGCGCCGGCGCCGAGGAGTTCTCATAATTTTCGATTGCCGAGGCATCGCGAACATTCGACGGGTGCTGGTCGAAATAGTCCGGAACGCCACAGCCGAAAAGACCTAAGGTCGCCACCAGCGTCACAAATTGCCTGACCATGAGTTTGCCACCCGAGGAAATTGCAGGTTCCTAACACGAATGGAGAGAGATTTAGTGCTGATGCTGAGAACCGGACATGAAAGATTGCACAACCGGTCATGGAAATGAACATAGACTGCATGGGCGACCGGAGGCAGAGCCATGAGGCGTAAGTTCGCTGCGTTGGGTGGACTGGTCTTGAGTGCTGTCGTTTCGACGGAGGCGCTTGCGGTCCGTTGGAACGTCTATATCCCGCCGGCGCCCTATTCGGCGTCCCCGCCACCATATTCGGCATCGACCTGGGTGCTCGCGAAGACTTTCGACAGCGATGATCCGACTGCGGACCCCCTGGAGTTCGATCCGAACAACGGCGACATCGATTGCAGGGGCGTATCTCTGAACATTCGCGATCAGTACTTCAGTACTGTGAATCTGGATGCAGCATCGCGCGCTCTTCAGGCCGTGTGCGTCAGCCAGGACACCGGAAACATTATTCCAGCCGAAAAGAAGTAGTATCGTGCGAAATTCCGCGCCAGTTTGCGCGAGCGTGTTTGAGGGGGGATACTTCGATGTTTACCCGACGTCGGGCGATAGGGCTCGTGGCTTCGTCTGTTTTGCTTGCGAGTTCCGCAAGGGCGGACTCATCGGTCATTTTCCGCAAGAGCGTGAACAGCCTTGCTGCGGATTCGCCGGAAATGAATGCTCTGCGTTCGGCGATCCCGGCCATGCAGCAATCGGGATTCTGGGACCGGCTGGTCGCCATTCACAGCCGAAACTGGCACCAGCATCACAACTGGCTCTTCCTGCCGTGGCATCGCGCGTTTCTTCATCAGTTCGAGATGGAGGTTCGCCGGCTCAGCTACGATGATTTCCGCATGCCGTATCTCGACTGGGAAGCCGATCGAATTCCGGCGATGCTCTACGACCCGCCATTTGCGCATGACGGCCGCAGTCACGGACCGAGCGACAGCATGCGGGACTTTCAGGGCACGGGGGGCTGGTTCCGGCAAGGCGCACCGCGACCCTTCTACGACTTCTTTGGCAGGCCGGGCTTCGGCGGCGACGACGAATCCTATGGTCACAATCTCGTCCATATTTTTGTCGGCGGCGACATGGGAAACATTCAGGCAGCGCCGCGAGATCCGCTGTTCTGGTTTCACCATTCCAACGTCGACCGGCTGTGGTGGTACTGGGATCAGCAATATGGCTGCTCGTCGGCGAATTGTTATCCGGCGGACTGGCAGGAAGAATTCATCCACGGCATCGAGGATTCGAGTGGCAACGCGCTGCAGCCGATTCCCGTGGCGTCGCTCCTCTCGAACCGGTCGATGGGATACGATTACCCACCTCTGCCGATACTTGTGATGGCGGCACCTCCGCAGGGTATGTCGCAAAGAGCACTGATTCCGCGGGCCGCGTTCACCCGGAAACTGCGTCTTCTTTCCAATCCCACCCCATCCACGACGATTTCGCTGCCGCGTGATCTGCTCATGACTCTCCTGACGGCGTCAAAGGCGGACGTGGACGCGCCTCTCCTCGTCCGCTCGAACGGTTCGGCGCCGCATGAGATTCGCATTGCGGTGGTCGGTCACAAGGCACTGAAGGAAGATCGAATCTTCGCCATGCCGATGGGCGACGGGATGGGCACATCGAGCTACGTGAAAAATATCGGCGACATGCTGGGATCTCTGGCTCAGAATTTGTCGGCAGGCGCAGCTCGCGCGCGACTGGAGAACGAGCCGGTCAGCCTGCGGGTCGAAGCTCTTGCGCTGGGTGCCATCGGGCAAGGCGCGCCGCCGGAGTTGACGGAGTGCACCTGCGAGATCACCGCGAAAACATGGTCATGAATATCGGCAGATGACGCGGCGGGAGAGTGACGTCTCCGCCGATTACACGCCGAGTTAAGGCTAGATGGAGAAGGCGCCAGACGTGAACGAGAGTCAGAACACGAGACCATTCTGGGCCCCCTGGTTTGTAATCGCGGTTGTCATTGCCGCCGCACTGACCGCTTGGACTGTCTATCGACCCGACAAGACCATTCGCGTCGTCACCGGCTTCACGGCCCACACCTTGTGCAGCGAGGTGTTTGTATCGCGATTTGATCCTGCACAGGTCTATCTGCAAACGATCGCGCCGTTTCCCGGTATCGGTCTGTTCGCGCGCGGCATGCACTACACCGTGGATCGCGCGCGAAGGGAGGTTGATGTCGACTGGCATGGCTATTTCGCGGCTCGGGCAGTCGACCGCAACAGGCTTGGATGTTTGCTGGCGATCGGTTCGGGCAGGGTTGATGCAGGTCAGGCGCCGCAGGACAAACATGTCTCGCCGCTGCTGCCCGAAATTGCCGGACCGGCCGTCGTTGAACCGACAGATCCGCGTCTGCGTGCTGCGCTCGACCGCATGTTTGCCGAAACTGCGCAGTCACCGCATCGCTGGGTCAAGGCCATTGTCGTCGTAAAGGACGGCAGGATCATCGCCGAACGCTACGCGGCGGGTGTGAGCGTGGATACACCGCTGTTGGGTTATTCGGCGAGCAAGTCAATCATCAGCACTCTTGTCGGCATCCTGGTGCGCGAAGGCCGCCTCAATGTGAGTGCGCCAGCGCCCGTGGCGGCATGGAGCGCAGCGGGTGATCCGCGCCATGCGATCACGCTCGACAATCTGCTGCGCATGACGAGCGGTCTTGCCATTGCGCAGACCGGGACCGGCTTCGATCCGGCCTCGCGCATGCTCTATACCGAGCGCGACATGGCAGGATTTGCCGAAGCTGCGAAATTGGAAAGACAGCCAGGCAAGGAGATGGACTATTCCGATGCGAGCACGCTCATCGTCGCGCGCATCGTGCGCGATGCCGTCGGCGGTACCGGCGCCGATGTGCAGGGCTTCGCGCGCCGCGAATTGTTCGATCCGCTCGGCATGACGAACGTTGTCATGGAAGCCGATGCCACGGGCACGCCCGTCGGCTCGACGAATGTCCTGGCGACAGCGCGCGATTGGGCACGGCTCGGCGTGCTCTATGCCGACAATGGCGTAATCGGCGGCGCGCGTATTCTGCCGCAGCGTTGGATGCAATATTCCGCGACCTCAACCCTGGAGACGAGTTATGGCGCCGGATTCTGGACGAACGCGGGCAAGGACGAAGGCTCGCTCGGTCGGATCGAAGGAGGCATGCCCTGCGATACATTGTTCGCGTCGGGAAATCTCGGGCAACGCGTCTACATTGTGCCGTCAAGCAAGCTCGTGGTTGTCCGGCTGGCGGTAACGCAGAAGCATCCGGATTTCGACATTCGCGGCGACAACCGTTTCATCCGCGACGTACTCGCAACGTTCGGCCCCGCGCCGGCGCGTGCCTGCAGCGCAGGACATTAAAGACACGTTCGTAACCGGCAGCGAATGGAGCGGGTCAACCCAACATATGTTTGGCCGGTTTCGGTTCACGGGGCGCTAACTCGAATCCTGAAATTTTATTGAGCAGCAAAGGGGGGAACTGGCCCGACGCTCCTGTCGTTATCCTTCTGAAACCGCGGATATGGAGTATCGAATGGACAAGGATCGGATTGAAGGTTCGGCGAAGGAAGTCAAGGGATCGGTCAAGGAAACGGCCGGCAAGG
>Ga0302325_10029992_pt1 | contig 11224 bp, 5 predicted proteins | sample Palsa_T0_2_FD_201948 | JGI IMG/M metagenome (GOLD analysis project Ga0302325, IMG submission 201948) | Peat permafrost microbial communities from Stordalen Mire near Abisko, Sweden - Palsa_T0_2 | ecosystem: Environmental > Terrestrial > Soil > Palsa > Peat permafrost | place: Sweden: Abisko...
CGGAATGGGACGCGTTTCTGGGCTCTCTCCAGCGTCCGGCGAGCCAGAAGCGGATCAAGGCATTGCTGGAACGCGGTTTCCATCGCGCCGGAGACGTCGAAAATCGATTAGGCTTCCACGTCGGTCAACTCAGCGGCTAGGCCTCGGAGGACTCGGGTTCCTCGCACGATTTTTCCCGGATCGGCAGCATCATGCAAAATATAGCGCCCTGAGGTTGGTTCGGCGTTGCCCATAGTCGCCCCTCATGCGCTTCGACGATCGAGCGGCAAATCGACAGCCCCAGGCCCAAACCGCTTGCCTTGGTGGTATGGAAAGCCTCGAAAATGCGCGCGGCGTTCTCGGGAGGCAGCCCCGGACCGGAATCCTTGACCGCGACGAGCACGCCGTCCGATTCGGCCTCGCCGGTGCTGATCAGCAACTCGCGTGGTCCCTCGCCGACCTCGCTCAACGCTTCAATGGCGTTCATGATCAGGTTCAGCATCACCTGTTGCAACTGGACTCTGTCCCCCAAAACCCGTGGCAGGCCCTCCGACAGTTGCATCTTCGCCGAAACGCCATGCTCCGATATCGCCGCATGGGTCAGGCGCATGATTTCCGAAATGGCTTCGTTGACGTCGAGGCTTTCCTTCCGCACCGGCGCCTTCTTGGAGAAATCCCGGATACGGCTGAGAATATCGGCGGCCCGTTTGCCGTCATCGATCACACGTTCGATCAGCGGCCCGGCCTTTTCGAGATTTGGCGGTTGACCGGCGAGCCAGCGCAAGGCGGTTCCGGCATTCGTGAGCAGGGCTGCCAGCGGCTGGTTGACCTCGTGGGCGATCGAGGCCGTGAGCTGCCCCATGCTGACCACGCGGCCCGCGTGCGCGAGCTCCATTTGAGCCTCGCGCAATCGCCGCTCGCTCTCGATCAATTCGCGTTCGGCCTGTTTGCGATCCTCGATATCGCTGGTTGCCGCGTACCAGGCGATAACCTCTCCGTTCCTGCGCAACGGCACGCGGCGTGTAAAGAACCAGCGGTATTGGCCGTCGGCCCGTCGAAGGCGAACTTCCGACTCGAACGATTCACCCGTACGAAGGGCGACATCCCAGGCTGCTTCAATCCGTGGAACGTCATCGGGATGAGTTATCACGCTGGTGCGACTGGGCCACGTCGTTCGTGTGATTCCGCTGTAAACGCGCCCGACTTCATTGACAAAGTCTATGATGCCGTCGGCCCGATGGCGAAGTACCAATACCGGTATCGTGTCGATAATCAGCTGAAGCTCGTGCCTGGCTTTGGCGAGGTCGGCTTCACTTTCTCGCAGCGCGTCTTCGGTTCGCTTTCTGTCGTCGATATCGAAGGCGATGGCATACCATCTGATCACCTCGCCGGTCTCGTCACGCAGCGGTATGCGGCGAATCCGGTGCCATCTGTATTCGCCATCGGCCTGTCGCAGCCGTTGTTCCAGCTCGAACGGCTCACCTGTCGCGATATGTTCTCGCCACTGGCGCTCGACCATCTCTTCTTCATCGGGATGCAGCGCGCTTCCCCAACGGCGGCCTTCGAGATTGTCGCGTGAAAGCCCGGTATATTCCCGCCAGTTCTTGTTGCGGAAATCCATGAATCCATCGGCACGATACCGGGCGATCAGCGCCGGGACGGTGTCGACGGTTTGCCGAAGCTCCTGTTCGGCTGCTTGCGCTCTTGTCGCGATTTCGCTGAGTTCGGCGTTTTCGACGCGCAGCCTGTCGTTTTGCTCCTGCAATTCGCCGATCACCATCTGCTGGTTGTTGTTCAGCAGTTGAAGCGCGGCAGAAGTTGTTCTCCGGGCAGCGGACAACGCCACCAAAAACAGCGACGCCACGATATACAGTCCGATTCGGAGAATTTCGCCGGACTGGAGAACGAGGGGATAACCCGGGGAGAGCAGGGGATGGAGAGCAAGAAAGGTCAGCACGGAAGCGAGCGCCGCCGGACCTGGACCTGCCGCCAAGGCAACAAACGCGACCACGGCGAGAAACAGCAGAAGCGCGGGATCAGCGCCCCACAAGGGATACAGTGCAAAGGCCGCCGCGACCGATATGGCCACTGAGCCAACTGCAATCGCGTAGTTCAGGATGATTGGCCACCTCAGGCTCCGCGAAGGAGCGGATGTCGTCATGATCCATTTTCCCTCGCCTGCCGGCCTGGGCATGGTTCGTTGTTGATTATGGCTGCACCGTCCGAGGCACGTCGTGGCATCCGGCCTTTATACGGCATGGGAGGGGAAATCGACAACAAGCATCGCCGCGAAGCCTTTTTCGAGCGAGGATTCGACCTGGAATATCGACCCTTCAAGCCGGCGGATCGGCGTCCGGAATTCGCGCGCCGACCGAGAAGCGAGCATCGGAACGAAACCGCTTCTCGCTCGCTGCCGAGAACAAGTTCTGGCGTCGGGCTAAATTGAAAGCGGAACGATCTCTCTCGTTGCCGATTGACGGAACACCGCTTTCGAAGGCCGGCTCAGCCGAAGATGGCCCCAATGCCTGATGCCTCGTCATCGCCTGTGATCCGGACCGACATCCCGTTTCGGCTGGACCGGCTGCCGTGGAGCAGATTCCACCTGCTTGTCGTCGTCGGGCTCGGCATCACCTGGATTCTGGATGGGTTGGAAGTCACGATCGTAGGGTCCCTTGGACCTGCGCTGCAGAGCGCCGATACGCTCAATCTGACAAGCGCCGATCTCGGCGCGGTTGCGTCGTTCTACGTCGTCGGCGCTGTGATCGGAGCGCTTGGATTCGGCTGGATCACCGATCGCCACGGGCGGCGACTGGTCTTCTACGTGACGCTGATCATCTATCTCTCCGGGGTGATGCTGAGCGCCTTTGCCTGGAATTTCCCAAGCTTTGCCCTGTTCCGTCTGGTGACCGGTTTGGGAATCGGCGGTGAATATGCCGCCGTCAATTCCGCGATCGATGAGCTCATTCCGGCGAAATATCGTGGCCGTATTGACCTCATCGTCAACGGCAGCTTCTGGCTTGGCGCCGCGGCCGGCGCATTGGCGGTCCCGTTCCTGCTCGACCGGAATCTGTTTCCGGCAAATGTCGGCTGGCGCCTTGGCTTCGGCATCGGAGGGGTGCTCGGCCTGTCGATCCTGTTTCTGCGGCGCTTCGTTCCGGAAAGTCCCCGCTGGCTGGTCACCCATCTCAGAGAGCAGGAGGCCGACAGAACGGTGCGAGCGATCGAGGCTGAAGTCGAGGCCGCGACGGGGCAGAAGCCGGCGCCGGTGCATGAGACGCTCGAAGTCCATCCGCGCAAGGTATTTGGCCTGGAGTTGATCGTGACGTCGATGCTCGGGAAGTACAAACGACGCAGCATTTTGGCGCTGACGCTGATGGTGGCTCAGTCGTTTCTCTACAATTCGGTATTCTTTACCTTCGGACTGATCCTTTCGCGGTTTTATCAGGTGCCGGAAGCGCGTATCGGTCTCTACGTGCTGCCGCTCGCCATCGGCAACTTCTGCGGACCGTTGTTGCTGGGCTCGCTGTTCGACACCGTGGGCCGGAAGAAGATGATCGCGGGGACCTTTGGCATCAGCGGCATCTTGCTGCTGGTGACGGCCGCGCTGTTCGCGGCCGGCCTGCTTTCGTCAGTCACCCAGACCCTCGCCTGGTGTGCGATCTTTTTCTTTGCCTCGGCGGCCGCGAGTTCCGCCTATCTCACCGCCAGCGAAATATTCCCGCTCGAGACCCGCGCGCTCGCGATCGCCTGCTTCTATGCGCTCGGCACCGCAATCGGCGGCACCACCTCTCCGCTGTTGTTCGGCTGGCTGATCGAGTCGGGATCGGCATGGCGAGTCAGCGCCGGCTATGGATTGGCCGCCCTTCTGTTGCTGCTCGCCGCCGCGACCGAACTCAAATTTGGCGTCGATGCCGAAGGAAAGTCGCTTGAGAGCATCGCCGATCCGCTGTCGAGCTGATCGGCCACGCCCTCAATGGATCAAGCAGCGGATCAGGCAGCTCTGGACATCGGAGCCGACGACACCTCATCGGTGGTGACCGAAAATCTTGCCAATGGCGCTGCGCCGAAAGCGGTCGAGATCGCAACGTCGGCGGCATCGCGTCCCCGCGCCATCACGATCCGGCCTATCCGCGGATGGTTGTGACGGGCGTCAAAGGTAAACCACCGGCCATCCAGATAGACCTCGAACCAGGCGCTGAAATCCATCGGCGCCGGATCGACCGGCACACCGATATCGCCGAGATAGCCGGTGCAATAGCGCGCCGGAATGTTCATGCAGCGGCACAGCGTTATCGCGAGATGGGCAAAGTCGCGGCAGACCCCGATGCGCTCTTCGTGGCCTTCCGATGCCGTTCGATCGCAGCGCGCATGCTGGTAACCGAAGCAGACCCGGTCGTGCACATAATCGCAAATCGCCTGCACGCGTTGCCAGCCCGAAGGCACGCCGCCAAACAGCGACCATGCAAGGTCGGAGAGTTTCTGCGTGTCGCAGTAACGGCTGCCGAGCAGATAGCCCAGCGCTTCATCCGGCAATTCGCCGACCTCGAACTGCCGCGCGTCGGGGGCGACTTCGTCCGGCAGTCCGTTGTCCGAGATCAGAAACTCGTTGCGTATTTCGACCAGGCCGGGCGGTGCCACGATGCGGGTGCAGGTATTGCCGAACACATCGATGAAATCGCGCGACGGAATATCGGGCGAAAACCGGATCTTGTGTTCGCTGAGCAGATCGATCATCCGCGCCGGCTCTACGCTGAGCATCAGAACCATCGGGGTTTCCTGAAAGCATTGAAAGGCGATGTCGTACCCGGCACGAATTTCCACGTCATTTCTCCTGGGTGATCAAAATTGAACGATAGCGATGGCGGAATAAGCGCGGAAATGCGGCATTGGTTCCGGCTGAGGCCGCGATGCGGATGCGGAAATTTCGTGCACCGGGCAGGGCTGGTATCCCGCCGGCGCGTCGTTTTTATTCGGCCGCCTCGGGGAGCTGGTCTGCGACGGGCTGAGGCTTGACCTGGCGCGGCTGGCCCATCAGGACGGGCTGGAAGAAAATCGCCGCAGCCATGGTGCAAAGCAGCGCCAGGAACATCAATTGTCCCATGCTCGACATGCCGGGGTAGCTGGACGACCACATGCTACCAAACGCCACCGCGTTGGTCATGGCGCTGAAAAATACCGCGCGAGTCAGCGTCGACTGCAGCAATCCGGTTTTTCCCGCGCGCCATGCCATGACGTAGTAGATCTTGAAGGCAACGCCGACGCCGAGCAGCAATGGCAGCGCGATGATGTTGGCGAAATTCAGCGGAAAATTGCTCAGCACGCTGATCTCAAGCGTCACCGCGCCCGCGATCAGGAGCGGCACCAGAGTAAGCAGCACGTCGGTCACGCGCCGCAAGGCGATGAAGAGCAGGACGGTGATCGCGGCCAGAGCGAGCAGGCCGGCCTCGATGAATGCGTGCGCGATAGTCTTTCCGGACTCATAATAGCTGATAGCGGGCCCGGCCGCCGATGGCTCGGCTCGCAGCACCGCCGTGGCGAATTCCTGCAACACGCTGTCGTTATCGGTATCGCCCTTCGGCTGCACTTGGACGCGCGCGCGTCCATCCGGCAACATCCAGTCACCGGTCACATTGGCCGGAAGGCTTTTGATCGTTACCGGCCGGGGGTCAAGTTCCCCGCGAAGCTGATCAAGGTCCGCGGCAAGAGCTGGGAGAATCGCGACGGCCGCCTTCGCCCGAACCGCTGGATCGGCTTGCGCCAGGCGCCCCAGGAGATCGGATACCCGTCGCGCGGCGTCAGCGCCAGTGCCGGTCGATCGGCCCGCGGCCTTTGCAAGATCGGCGGCAGCATTGCGGATCGCCGCGACCACGTCCTGGTCCGATGGAGCGGCCGCCTTCTCGGGCGGATTCAAGGCCGTATCCAGCCCTTGCGCGCCGGTCTTGATGGTCTCGATCTTCTGATCCTGATCCTCCGGCACCAAACTGCTCAGCGTCGACACGCGAGACACCTGCGGCAGTGCGCGCATCCGTTTGGCGTCGACGTTGGCCTGGTCAAGCGACGGCGCGATGATCTCGGCATCGTTGGCATTGGTTTCCCCGGATCGTTGCAGTTGGTGGTAGGTCATCACGGAAGGAGACGACTGATTCTGCAGATTGACCGGGTTGAAGTCGAACCGAAGATGAAACAATAGCGGCGTCCCGGCAAGAACCGCAACGATCGTTCCGGCGATGACGAGGATGCGATGTCGCTGCAAAAGGCTGTCGATCGGGGCCAGGCTTGCGAATCCCATCGAATCCGCCTCGTGTGGCGGGTTGAGCGCCGCCAGCACCGCCGGCACCAGCGTGATGCTGCACAGGAATGCGATCAGCATTCCGCAACCCGCGATCAAGCCCAGTTCGGAAAGGCCGCTGTAGTCCGTCGGCAGAAAAGCAAAGAATCCGACGGCCGTGGCCGCGGCGGCAAGGGCCAATGGCGTTCCGGCCTTTCGGGCGGTGCTGCGCAGCGCCTGGCGCAGGTCGTCGTGATAATGGCGCTCACTGCGATAGCGGACACTGAATTGAATGCCGAAATCGACTCCCAGGCCGACAAAGAGCACGAAAAATGCAACCGAAATCAGATTGAATGATCCGACCGCCGCAAGCCCTAGCGCAGCCGTTACCGCAAGACCAACCGTCAGGCCAAACAGGACTGCGGCAATAATCCGCCACGAGCGCACCGCCAGCCAGAGGATGATGAGGACGCCGAGCAGCGCGGTCGCCGTGTCGCGCAAGGCGCTATACCGGATGACCGAAAACTGATCGTCGTTCATCGGCACTTGGCCTGTCAATTCGACCTTGGCGCCGAGATTTTCCTGAAGCTTCAGGTCGCTTCCCGCTCGCTCAATGCCTTGGGTTGCCTTCTTGCCGGGCTGCAGTGAGGCAAAATCCAGTACCGGCTGGATCTCGATGAAATGGCGAAGCTGCTTTGTCGATGCCGGGTGACCCTGCACCAGTTCCTGCCAGGAGAACGGCACCGATTTTCCGGACAGCACGCCGTCCAAGGTTTTTTCAGCGAGCGAGAGCGGCCAGACCAGCTGATCGAGTTTGATCTGCCCCGCCTCAACGCCGGCGGCCGCGTCGGATATCGTTTTCATCACGCCGCGCAGACTGGGGTCGGCGGCGAGCTGAGCGATCATCGGCTGCGATTGGGCAAGGCCGCCGACCGACTTTTTGAGATCGGGAAGGGATTGAAACAAAAGCGCGTTGCGTTCGAAGAAATCGCCACTGTCCGGCTGCCCAACGGTTCGGAACAGTTCCGGCTGCTTGGCCAAATCCTGCGCCAGCAGGGCGGTCGCCCGCTCGGCGTTTTCCGGCGTGCTTGCCGTGACGACAGCAGAAATGCCCCCTTGCGGAAACGCCTTGGAGAAAGCGAGTTGGCGCGCGTGCCAAGGCAGCTTCTGGGAAATCAGGGCGTCAACGTCGGTCGTGATCGAGAAATTCCGGATGTCGTAAGTGGCTGCGGCAACGGCGAGCAAAAGCCCGCTGCAAATGACCAGCCAGCGATGGCGCGCGCAGAAATCAACGGACCGGACGATGGCTGAGTTCAACATCTTGGCTGGTAACCCCGATTAGACTTCAGAGAGCTCAGCGCTCGGCCATTGTGCCCATATCCGCATTTTCGTTCGCCTGATCGGCCAAGATGTCCGGAAAGGACAACTCGCAAACGGGCCTTCAGGGTTCCATTGTCGTGGGATGGTTGCAGCTCAAGGTGAGCACGATGCCGTTTGCCGCTCTCAAAAATTCAATTCCCGGTGGGCGCTTAGGTTCCGCCGGCAAAAAGCCGGGCCGCTAATCGAGGCAGCCTTGCCCGGAGCCGCGGAAGCTTGCGGACGTCCGGCAAGCGAGCCGGACTCCTCGGGCGCATCGGAGAGCTCTTCATCTTCAATGGAACCATGCTTCATAAAGCGAAGCGACGATGGCTATAAGTTATTGATATTTAATATATATATTTAACCAATTCGGCGATCTCGTTTTACTACGATGCGAGATTTAAAAGGCGGCCATGGACGGATCTCCGTGGTGAATGATCGGCCGTTATGCTTTCGCTCGAAGCGCCCTCTATCAGCGGTGATTTCAGCTTTCGAATGCCGACGGGCGCGTAGCGCCGCTACGCTCGTCCAGCCTGATGCCGCAGCCGCAGCTCGGTCAGATTTCGCCAAGTTGTGCCTGGGTTGCGGCCCGGCGTCCGAGATATAGAAAATCTTTGATCGCCATGGGAACCAAACCCCAATTCCAGAATTTCCGCTTTAGGGAACCCAAAGGGGGAGTGGTTCCCGCGCGCCCGGCGCATCCTCTTGCCCCTTGAGGGTCCCGACTTGTCGGGCTTAGTCTTTCCAGATTTCTTTCAGCTTTTATTACCGGTCGCGTCGTCCAATGACGATTGCGAATTAGAATCTGGCCGCGTGCCATAGAGATCAAAGGGCAGAGCATGGACCTCGACGTCGAGACCGCTTCCTACGCCGCCAATGGGGCCGCCGCCAATCCACAGCCGCCGCTTGCCAATGGCAACGCCACCTATGCGCATGAGCTGCTGCATGCGCTGTCGGCAATGCGGACCGGTGATTTCTCGGTCAGGATGTCGGGCGATCAACTCGGGATCGAAGGAAAAATCGCAGATATTTTTAACGAAATCGTCTCGGCCAATGAACGCATGGCGCAGCAGCTGGAGCGCGTCGGCCAGGTGGTGGGACGGGAAGGCAAGACCCGGCAGCGGGTGAAATTCAGCCTTTCCAATGGCTCCTGGGCCGACATGGAAAGCTCGGTGAACTCCCTGATCGATGATCTGCTCTGGCCGACGCGCGAAGTGACGCGGGCGGTTGCGGCCGTCGCCCAGGGCGACCTGCTGCAGACCGTCCAGCTCGACGTCGACGGCCGTCCGCTCGGCGGCGAATTCCTGCAGTCGGCAAACATCGTCAATACGATGATCAAGCAGCTCAGCGTGTTCACCTCCGAAGTGACGCGCGTCGCGCGCGAGGTGGGTACCGAAGGCAAGCTCGGCGGCCAGGCGCAGGTGCCGGAAGTCACCGGCGTCTGGAAAGACCTCACCGAAAGCGTCAACTCGATGGCCAATAACCTGACGGGCCAGGTTCGCAATATCGCGGAGGTCACCATCGCGGTCGCCAACGGCGACTTGTCCAAGAAGATCACGGTCGACGTGCGCGGCGAGATCCTGCAGCTGAAGGAGGCCATCAACACGATGGTCGACCAGCTTCGCTCCTTTGCCTCGGAAGTCACCCGCGTCGCGCGCGAGGTCGGTACCGACGGCAAGCTCGGCGGCCAGGCGATCGTGCCAGGCGTCGCCGGCACCTGGAAGGACCTGACCGACTCCGTGAACGCGATGTGCGGCAACCTGACGGCCCAGGTCCGCAACATCGCCAACGTCACTACCGCGGTGGCGCGCGGCGACCTGTCGCGCAAGATCACCGTCGACGTCCGCGGCGAAATCCTCGAGCTCAAGGACACCATCAACACGATGGTCGACCAGTTGAACTCGTTCGCCTCCGAAGTGACGCGCGTGGCGCGCGAAGTCGGTACCGAAGGCAAGCTCGGCGGCCAGGCGCAGGTGCCGGGCGTCGCCGGCACCTGGAAGGATCTTACCGACAACGTCAACTTCATGGCCAGCAACCTGACGGCGCAGGTTCGCAACATCGCCGACGTCGCCACCGCGATCGCCGGCGGCGACCTTTCCAAGAAGATCACGGTGAACGTCTCGGGCGAAATCCTTCAGCTGAAGGAAACGCTGAACACCATGGTCGACCAGCTCAACGCGTTCGCGGGCGAAGTCACCCGCGTGGCGCGCGAGGTCGGTACCGAGGGACGGCTGGGCGGTCAGGCCAATGTGCTGGGCGTCGCCGGCACCTGGAAAGACCTGACCGAGAGCGTCAACTCGATGGCCAGCAATTTGACGGCCCAGGTGCGAAACATCGCCGACGTGACGACCGCGGTGGCCAACGGCGACTTGTCCAAAAAGATCACCGTGGACGTTCGCGGCGAAATTCTGGAACTGAAGGACACCATCAATACGATGGTGGACCAGCTCAACGCATTCGCCGGCGAAGTGACGCGCGTGGCACGCGAAGTCGGCACCGAAGGCAAGCTCGGCGGCCAGGCCGTGGTGCGCGGCGTCGCCGGCACCTGGAAAGACCTGACCGACAGCGTCAACTCGATGGCCAGCAACCTGACCGGCCAGGTCCGCAACATCGCCGAAGTCGCGACCGCGGTCGCCAAGGGAGACCTGTCGAAGAAGATCACCGTGGACGTGTCCGGCGAAATCCTGCAGCTCAAGCAGACGCTCAACACCATGGTTGACCAGCTCAACGCGTTCGCGGGCGAAGTGACGCGCGTGGCGCGCGAGGTCGGCACCGACGGCAAGCTCGGCGGTCAGGCCGAAGTGCCTGGTGTGGCCGGAACCTGGAAAGACCTCACCGACAGCGTCAATTCGATGGCGGGCAACCTGACGGCCCAGGTGAGAAACATCGCCGAGGTCGCGACCGCGATCGCCGGCGGCGATCTCTCGCGCAAGATCACCGTCGACGTGCGCGGCGAAATCCTTCAGCTGAAGGAAACGCTCAATACCATGGTCGATCAGTTGAACCGGTTTGCCGGCGAAGTGACGCGCGTGGCGCGCGAGGTCGGCACCGAAGGCCGCCTCGGCGGCCAGGCCAACGTGCCCGGTGTCGCCGGCACCTGGAAGGATCTCACCGACAGCGTCAATTCGATGGCGGGCAACCTGACCGCCCAGGTGCGAAACATCGCCGAGGTGACGACGGCGGTCGCACGCGGCGACCTGTCGCGAAAGATCACGGTGGACGTCAAGGGCGAAATCCTCGAGCTGAAGAACACCATCAACACCATGGTCGATCAGCTCAATGCGTTCGCATCCGAGGTGACGCGCGTCGCGCGCGAAGTCGGTACCGAGGGCAAGCTCGGCGGCCAGGCCCAGGTGCCGGAAGTCGCGGGAACCTGGAAGGACCTCACCGACAACGTCAACTTCATGGCCTCCAACCTGACCGCCCAGGTGCGCAACATCGCGGAGGTGGCGACGGCGATTGCCGGCGGCGACCTGTCGAAGAAAATCACGGTCGACGTGCGCGGCGAAATCCTGCTGCTCAAGGACACCCTCAACACGATGGTCGAGCAGTTGCGCTCGTTCGCAGCCGAAGTCACCCGCGTCGCCCGCGAGGTCGGTACCGAGGGACGCCTCGGCG
>Ga0302325_10029993_pt1 | contig 11224 bp, 3 predicted proteins | sample Palsa_T0_2_FD_201948 | JGI IMG/M metagenome (GOLD analysis project Ga0302325, IMG submission 201948) | Peat permafrost microbial communities from Stordalen Mire near Abisko, Sweden - Palsa_T0_2 | ecosystem: Environmental > Terrestrial > Soil > Palsa > Peat permafrost | place: Sweden: Abisko...
ACGAGCCAAATTGGTATCGACGACGAAGATTCCTGCTTCAATATTTCGCAGCTGCGCAGCTTCTGTGAAGTTGGCGGATGTCACCAAGACTTTATGTTCATCTACGACTATGCACTTCGCGTGGAGAGAGGCGTGTTCAGTAGTGCCCGAAGCTAGGGCCCTCCTGTCATAATAGACCTCCGGCGGTCTGGCGCCGGGCCACTCCTCCAGACGAAATTTATCCGCGAATCGTTTCAAGAGCTCTGTTTCAGGAGTCAAATCTCGGTACGGTCTTGGCACGTTCAGAAACATACGAACTTGCATGTCAGGGAGCTCGTGCATCCGATCAGAAAGCGCCTTAAAAATTCGCTTTCCTTGCGCTACCGCAAAGCCCGCAACAAGGACGCTTTTCCTTGCTGATGAAAATAACTCGCCCACAAGAACTCCTGTATCTCGGCTTTGAGCGCCGGGAACCTCAGGACCGCTCCATACTAGTTGAACACTGCGATCTGGGCTCTGGATGGCCAACCTCTCGTCTGCAAGGGCGTGGAGGAGAAACGCGAGATGCTGGACTTGCATCCCGGATTCATAAAGGCGGTTCAACTCTCCAGCCACTTGGTCACACAGCTGGCCGGGCACATGGCGGCTAACAGAGAACCCAGTGAAAGGTGGAGCTAGCCTGCCCGTCTCGACAGCCTCAGCGACTTGAACGAGATTGCCGTATGCCAAATCGCCTAGCAATTGGGGCATGTTCAGGCCTCATCGAAGAATGCAGCTTGCATATTTTCAACGGTAGGAACTACCAAGGCCCGGTCCAAGTATTCATTTCGCCGCTCGCAGGAGGGCTCTGCGATCAGTAGACAACCGTGACATGCGGCCCCATGAAGAAAACGCTCCTCCTGCACGCTATTCGGCCGATGTTGGGCGCACACCGGATCATTCGAGCAGAGTCGCCCGAGATCGACGGCATTTTGCAGATGAGCTTCGATTCTACGTCCCGCCTGAACCAACCCCCCCAGCGTGCCTTCTGAGTCCGGAGTCCCGGTATACAAGAGAATTCCATGCCCGCCTGAACTGGCATAGATTCGTTCGCGAATTGAACTCGCAGAGTAACCACAGTCCATCGAGATAGCACTTATGAGAAGGTGTGAGAGCGAGTGCAGGAGAACGTATTTTAGTCCGGGGAATACGTCCAATGCATCTGCATGGTGCTTTTTCCATTCATTAAATCCCTCAAGCAGCTGTTGCCCTCGTTGCTTCGCTTGAGGTTGCGACAGCCAATTATTTAGAGCCTCTTCATTGAAGGCAATGAAAATGCCCTCGCCGCGGTTTTCAATTGCTGGTAGCCAAGATACATCGTAGGCAAGGGCTGCACGACTAACACCCAAAGAAAGTTCGCCATCAATGTCAGGAGATGCTGATTCAAATCGCGTAAATCCGACCTGTGCGATAACTTCCCGCAACCGGTGCACAAGGACGACTCGACTTACCCTCGAAAGATAACCTGTGCGGGGCTCTTTCAGTGCCACACTCCTAGCAAAAAAGTCTCCATCTGGCAGGTCATCCCCAATCTCAGTTTGACTCAATTGAAGCATTTCAAACTCTGCCTGTTTGATGCTCTTTTTTTCTTCTTCCTTCCCGCCTTTTCGTCTTTGGATCTCAGCAAGAATCTTTTCATCTGGGTAATCTGCGAGCACCGCGAAGACTTTCGCCTTCCGTCGTTCCCGTTGCAAATCTTCAAGGGAATCCACGTAAAGGAGGTAATCTTCCCATACTGCACTAATTGCTTTTCGAAGGAACGAATCCCTGTCTGGAATCGAAATAACGCTCAGAGCTTGAGGAAAATAAGCGTTACTTGCGGAGCGCACTAGTAAGCGGTTAATTTCCGGCGTTCCGCCCGTGCCCCCGCACTCTTCCCTTGAAGTTGCTCCGAGCCAAGGACGAAGCCCTCTGCAAAAACCAAGCGGCTTCTCCGGAATTTCTGCTGCTTCCGCGAGCGAGCGGGCGGGGACTCCGCATTCACATCGCACGAACACGTCTGCGAGGTCACCGCTGGTCCCGCGTTCGTCCACCCACAATGGTCTTCGGCAGGCTGTTCGGCCTCTGTGAACGAATGCGTACCAGTCGATGTCGCTTATATGCCCATTTACGCAGGCTTGGACAAAACGTATTGGCGTAACAGCATACTTCCTCTTGTCACGTCCTTGGAATTGTCCTTTGACCAACGCCTCCCGATGTAAGAGAGGTCTTGAACGAAACTGATCTCCCCAAGGTTCTTCATATTGAGCAATAAACCACTCAGGGAACAACCAAGCGGTGATTCCAGTCTTGGCACCAAAAGGGTCTTGCAGGTCAATCGGTGGAGTAAATAGCCTGAGGGTCGGCACTTCCAATAATTTCTGGAGCTTTGCGATCAGCCGTTCCTCATAGATCGGTTTTCGGCCTTCGTCGGTCCAATTGTCGAGACCGCCAATCAGAACTGCATGATTGGGTAAATCAACCATTGCGCCCGGCCCGAAAGTTGTGAGTATTTGGCTCAGGCGAAGCTGTCCATGAGGACGAACTGGTCGTTGACCGCTCATTCTGAATCCTCTTCCGGTTCAACTTCTATACCATTGAGCTGCTTAACCCAAAGATTGACGTTCGGTTCCACGCCTCGGAGCGACCGCGTTGCTTTGAATTTGTAATTCGATGCGCCTCCCGGTTGCTTCGCAAGCTCTGGATCGAGCGGGTCGAATAAGAGCGCTGGTGCTCCAAATCCTTCAGTTTCATTGTACTGAAGGCCCGAACCGCTATTGCGCTTCGTCTCCGCAATCTTGCTCCATTCATCGAGCAGGTCCTGTGTCCGGCCCTCTAGCTTTTGGCGAAGGGCAGTACGGTCTTCAATGGTCAACTTCGGATCGAACGACTCGACTCGGCTCGCAAGTGTTTCCGAAACAAAATTGAGATTGGCTCGCTGAGCCGCGATCCCAGAAGCATTGAGCGCAGGTGTGAGCGGGCTCCAATCTTGTCTCGCGAGAGACACCACCACCGCAGCGATGCCCCGGTCAATAGCACGGGGAGAGAAAGGCGTAACGCTCGTCGCCTCCACTGCTCGATAGAAGGTCGAATGATATGTCTCAAATCGCTCGTAGTGGGATCGGTCGCGGGGACGATGAATATTGAACAATGTCACGACAAGTCCAGGTTTCTCGTCATCTCGGCCCACACGACTTGTGGCCTGAATGTATTCCGCCGTCATCTTTGGCTGTCCGAGCACAACCATCAATCCAAGGCGCGTGATGTCCAATCCAACCGAGATCATATTGGAAGCAAGCGCCACATCCACATGCTTATCCATATAGAAAGACAATCCAAGCCGCCTCTTTGCCTCCGCGACGAAGTTTGTTTTGACACGGGAGGTCAGCTCCACGACTTCGTACTCAATTTTACGGTTCGCGAATGAGCCTTGTGCTTCCCCGATTCGCAACCGGTTCCCGTAATTGGTCAGTCGCGAATTCACTTCGTCTTCGACAATTCGTCGGCTCCCACCAAGTTCTCGCAAACTGTTGAAGTATCCAAGAAGGCTCATATAAGGGTCGGCGGCGTTGCCCTGATTCTTATTCCCACCGTCTGCTAGGTAGGCCTTTTGTGCAGCGCTGAGCAAGGCCAGATAAGTTCGCAGCAAAACGACTTTGAGGCTTCTCCCCTGTGCCGCTATTCCTAAATAGCGTCGAGCATTCTTGACTGTGGATGGCCGGGTTACCGCAAAAAATGAATCTCGTCTATCAGGGCCTATTGGAGGGAATACCTCAACGGCTTGTCGCGCAAAGAGGGCGCTGATTTGGCTCTCGGCTCTGCGGACGGTCGCTGTGGAGACAATCACCTTGGGCCGTATCAGTTTTCCATTTACCTCTCGCGAGCTTAACTTGTCGATGGCAGTCTCGTATAAACCGACCATCGTTCCCAGCGGGCCTGAAATTAAATGCAGTTCGTCTTGGATGATTAGGTCTGGGGGAAGGAGCGGCTTCTCCAAGCGGGTACCACGGCCAGGATCGCAGGGACCGTAGAAGCCATCGTTGTCCGTTCGTTCCACTTTTCCAAATAACGCTCCACACTGCCCGACCCAAGGAAGGTTTGCGAACTTGTCCACGGTTGCGATCAAAAAACACGGGATACGGCGATAGATCTGGTCATCCACCGCCATCACAGGGAGTGGGCGATCACCCTTGAAATAGCAGTCACGGTTAACGCAAACAATTCTTAGGTCCGTCGGCGCATCTGGATTTGGCCTCAGGCTAAATGAAAGTGGTTTGAACTTAGTCCCGCACCACGGACAGTTTTCCAGCGGGATTGGCGATGGCTTCTTATCGTTGTTCTGATAAGCAATCGTTTTGGCACGCGCCGATTCCCGGTTGTTGTCACCTTTGCGCCCCATGCGATTCGGTGTCGCGGCCTGTCCAACCCAGAGGCCAATCTCAAATGGCCAAGCGCCGAGCTTCGTCACGTCTTTCTGGCGTTCGATCTCCAGGGCGCAAATCAGTGTCGCAGCGCGTCCCAACTGGTCGAGGGTTAGCAAACGCAACGTATAGCGCATCAAAACGCTCACGCCCGCCGATGCGAGGCCGGGATTCTGAAGTCTCCGCATTACGAGTGTGAAGGCCGCGAGCCCTAGATATGCTTCCGTCTTTCCGCCGCCAGTGGGGAAAAAGAGCAGGTCCACGATGTTCCGTTCGCTTGAAGTAGGGTCGGCAATTCCGCGAAGATTCATCAGCAAAAAGGCAAGCTGAAATGGTCTCCACTTCGGTGCTTCGGTATCTTTCGGGCTAATGTTCCTGATTTGAGCGGTTCGTTGTCGTGCAGCCGCTGCCATGGTTCGGTTCGTGATTTGGAATGCCTCGAAAATGGTTGGATCTTCGAGGGCTTGGATGCCTTCCTGTATCCGCTGGTTCGCGAAGGTGGCCCGTTGCAAGAGGTTCAGAGCCACTTCCTTTCGATTCGCTGGCAAATCCAACTTTGCGCGTTGTTCTGTAATCCAATCGTTGTAGCTGCTAATTAACCCCGTAAGTTTTGCGCGTATTTCCGCTGGTGTAAGCGTCGCAGCGAGGGCCTCCATCGAAAGTTCAACTCCAGGGATTAAAGCAGCTTCCACCTTTTCCACTTCGGCGCTTGGCATCCACTCCGTCGTGACTTCGTTGCACTCGCCTTGGGTGCCCAGTGTTGCACTCGTCGCCACACCATGACCAACAGCACATTCATAAACATCGCGGAATTGGAGGTCAGCGACCCGTTCATCCGGATCGTCTGAATCGAACCCGCACAGGTCTGGGCGCGGCACAAGCGGTCGGTCGGGATACAGAGTCATTCCCGCTTGGAACAGGAAGCCTTCGTCCTTGCGCTCATCTGGAGCGGTGGGCCGGTAGTTCACAAGAAACATGGACGCGGATCGCGTTCCTGGTGGGAGCAAAGACCCTGCATTTCCGACTCCGTCCATTTTTACGGGCCGAACAGACATGACGATTCTCACGCCGCCGCTTTCCGGTATGTCCGTGTGGATTGGTTTGTTTGTTGACTTGGGAACAGGGATGGCCAAGGCACAGACCCTTTGCGTCCGTTGCCACTGTTGAGGCGCACGACCAGGGGGTGAGCTTGTTCCGTTTCCTTCCGTCCCTCCGTTTGCCTGGAGGAGCCTGTAATCGCCCCAGAATGCCTTGACCTTAATCACCTGACAATTTTCCGGAACGAGGACGCTCACGCCAAGCGACGAGGGAAGGAACACCTTGCGTCCTGATGCACGTTCAGGACGCTCGTCATCGTCTGTGCCTCCCGCCATACCGGGCAAGTCAATCTGCTCATCAGAAACTGCATCGCGTCGCTGGCTCTCCGGGGCTTCGTATGGAACAAGAAAACCTGTCAGATACCAACGCGAGGGAGCCTGCGGCAATGTCTCGCTTTCGTGTGGATGGCCCGGACCTGGACCAATGAGGTCGAGTCGGAGAGCACTGATAAGGTCTTCGCGAACTTCGACAGACTTCATGATTTTCCTTCTTCTGGGAGGTTATCCAATAGACTTCTGGCTCTAGTGGTCACGATCTTCTTTCTCTTGCGCGGTTGGCCATTCGCCCTCGACTTAGAATTCGCTTCGGCTGTCACGCCGCTCAATTGCTCTTCCTCAGCCCGCACGCGGTTCAGCTCCAATAACCGTGCGAGAACCTCGTCGCGAATTTCATCCGGCCAGCGATAACGCCATGGCTTCTTCCTTCTACTTGGCTCATGGTTCTCTTCATCTGCGTCGTCCTCGAAGTCTAGAAGAAACTCGCATGTTGGTTGGATATCCCTCCACCCGTAAGCATCGAGAGCGGCACGGTCCATCGTTTCGTGCAACCCTCGGAGCCTCAGCACCTCTGGGTCTCGTTCTTCAGGATCATGGAAACGATTATAGGTCTCTGTGAGGCCCTGATCATTTCCCAACATGAGGGCGGCGCGAAACTCGTAGTAATCGCGACCCGATGTTTCCACTGATTGGTTCTCAGCAAACTTCTCCGGGAATGGAAAAGTCTCGAAGCAGTCCTCGGGTATGTATCGAATATCGTCTTTTAATGATGACCCGAAAAAGCGCGCCCACGCTTCATGTACTCTGCTCTGCAACACGGAGAAGCCTGAATAACTCTCAAACAAAAAAAGGGTAAGGCTGTCTGAGAAAACTGTCCGGGGTGGCTGAAACACGAATGAAATATGAGAACCAACCCGCCCGCTGGCAAGGATTCTGCTCATTCCTCTTGTGGCCTCGTAAAGCTCTTTCGCCGGGCGCGAATACCACCACCAATGTGTCCGTAGCCTTTCCTCGTTGCTTTCCGCGCGTTGGACTCTAACGGTCTCATGTAGGCGTCTGTACAAGAGAGGCCAGGACTTGGCGTCTTCTTCGGTTAGATCTTCCATATCGATTACATAGCGTGAAGGAGCTGCTTGTGGTGACTCATTCATCTCTGCGGCCCCGAGATACAGGCGAATGCGCTCTTCTGAGCGAGGGTCTTCGGCTATGAATTGCTTTCGTTCCTGACGGCTAACAACAAAGCCTTTGCCGTTTATGTTTGTGCCACTGTGAACAAACTGGCGATTGGTTGCCAGTGAAAATGGATTCTCGTCGGGTCCAAAATGAAAAAGATACGATGTAATGTTCGCTACCGAATTCCCGTTGAGCACTGATTGGTACCTACCCGTAGGGCCCTTCAGAATATGGACAACGCTCACGACTACGGCCGCCCGGCCTGGCCATTTACGTCGAATATCCGCGCTGAATATTTGTCCCCCCGAAGTTCTGATCCAACGAAGTCCCGTATAGCGTGTATCCCCCTGGCGAATCGTGTTCGTGGCGATGAATCCGAGAGTTGCTCTGGCGCGCAACAAATTGAAGGCTTTTCGGAAGAAATATGCAACGAGATCGCTCTTTCCATGAGCAGGTGAGTATGCAATTGCAAGCCAATCCATATAAGCATTGCCGACCACCGTAGAAAGCTTGCTACCGCCTAGGAAGGGCGGGTTGCCGACGAAGGAATCAAACCCCGGATTGTCGCGCAAAAAGACTTCGGGGAATTCAATTTCCCAGTGAAATGGTTTCCGGGCGTGCTTTGCGTGGCGAAGTTCGTTAACAATTTCAGTTTCCTTTTGCAAATCATCGATATTTCCCTGTGAGGCGCTCAGGAAGAGATCGCGATAATTCGCGCGGAGCTTCTCTCGCTCAATGTTCTTCGAGGCATTCAAGAATGCCGCGACAAGCAGATCACCTGCGCGCCGGACGGATTCGAGAGCTTGGTCGGCCAAACCGAGCTTTTGCTGCTTCAGCAAAATGGTTGCGACGTTGTCCTCCGTCATGTCGAGGATTTCTTTCCGGTATGCCGTGACTCGGTCAATCGCCTTTTCGAGATGCTCTTGGCCGAAGACTCTTGGATGGGGACGAGACGTGTCCCAATGGAATTGTCCGATTTGGAGCCGATTGAATCCCACTAATGAGTCGCCGCTGCGGAGCGCGTGATCCAGGAATGTGAACGGATGGTCTTTTGCCAGCGTTACAAGCCAAAGCGACAGTTTGGCAAGATCGGTGGCAAATGGATTTATATCGACTCCATATAGACACCGCTGAGCAACGAGCCTGCGGGCAAAGAGACTCGGGTCTTCATCAGGGGGAACTGCGGGCAACTCTTTATAGTGATTCCAAGCCTCGACGAGCTTCTCACCGAGAAAACGGCACGCCTCGACGAGAAACGCGCCAGAACCCATTGCCGGATCGCATATCTTCAGATCGAGTATCTGTTCCGGTCGAGGATGTTCTCCTAAGCGCTCGAAGATAGGTTTCATCGTCGTGCGAACGATTGGCTCGGTGAGGGAACGGGGAGTGTAGTCAGAACCGGAGCGGCGGCGTTCATCGGTAGGCTGAAGAAACATCCCTCCCTTGGGAACAACGTATGGAGTAAGTCCAGAAATCTTCTTCCCTAGCGCTGAAAGCAGGTCTTCCGTCTTCTTCGCCAACTTGAGCTGCTCAAGCGCCTGTCCAGTCAGGTCGCAAGCGGCGAATTCGCGCAGCCGTTTCGGACGGTCGTCCGCTTTAGTCCGAAGCAATTCGTCAAGGTTTACGACAACATTGTCCGGGCGCAGTCCGACACTCGCCCCTGTCGCGACCAGAAGTGCATATCCCATCATCGCTTCGTATACGGACCCGATCTGTTCCACATCCAGAGCGCGATAGGAAAGTTGCTCCCCGTCGAGCAAAAGAAGGTTGGTCAAAACGCGATAGATGACTCCATCGGAGACGCGAGGCGGCTGGAGTCGTTCTCCTGCCTGACGGTGGGAACGATATGGTCGCCCTTCGAGGAAGGGATAGGCGTCCGGGTCGAAGAGTTTCCCTTGACGGGCAGGAAGGCGCGTTGCACCGTACTTGGCACCATCAAAGACGAGCCGGAAAAGAGTGAGCAATTGCGCCCACGCGCCATACCGCTGATCCATGTTGTCCGGGTATCGGGACGCATCTTCTCTCAATCGTTCAAATAGCCCTTCGACGGAGTACGAATTGACGTAAATGGGATCGGACGGCAAGAGTCCGCGGTCCTCAGCATAAAGAATGAACACGAGGCGCATCAGGCTTGTCAGCAAACCGCCGTAGACATGATTTGGATCGGAGGCGAGGACTTCTCCGAGGAGTTCATTCTTTGTCGCTTCGTTTGCAGCTTGGAAGCCGCGCAAGAGTTCATTGAGCGCAGCAAGGACTTGCTCCGCAAGCGCGGTGGATACCTCATTCTGATATTTCCTGCCTTCGCGCAGAATTGCGGGCAATCGGCGCGAACTTTCAAGCGTGAAAAGACGCTCCGCGCTGAGTAGCATGTGAAGCGCGGAGACGATAGGCCTCCCCGCCACTTCACACATCGCCTTTACCGGGAACGTGAGATAGCCGGAGGACTCGCCGCTCGGGGCGTAGACAAGCCGGAGTTGAATACCGTTGAACAGCAATCCAATCGAAACTTTTGTTTCTCGAAGAAGACGCTCAAATCGCGCCTGAGGAGTGGCATGCCAGTGCCGGTCGTCTTTTTTCACAGCGGAATCGAAATCTGTTGCGACAGGCAACTTCTGGACAAGAAGAATCCAATCGCCAGGCTTGTCGGGATCAGGGACCGCAAAGTTCGGCGATAGAGTCTCGCCATAGTCGGGAAGAGCGATACTAAGGCTTTCAGGTATTTCGGGGCTGCCTTCCATTCCAGCAATGTCGGTAGGTCGCCACCCAAGGAACTGGATACAAAATTCAGGAAAGTTTGGGATGAATGGCTGTTCTTCTTTATCTCCATCCGGTCCTATCGCAATCTTTTCTTTGTGGACCAACCCAAGCAGGATCTGTTGTTCAGGAATGATATTGCGCTGAACATACGTCTGCGTTGCCACGAGTGCGGGGGGAGAGACAACGAGGCCCACTGGCTGGAGAAATCCCAACCATTCGTGGTGTGCTCGCAGTTCCGGATCAGTCGCCATGATTGCTTCAGCCCGAAATCGGCCAGAGATACACAAGTCCGACTGGCTCAATTCTCTTGGCTTTTACGACGTAGCCCTCGCGGATGCGGGAGGGCTCTCGAACAAGTTCTTGCTCGCTCGCTGTAAGCCGCTTCTGCCAATAACGATGGTCGGCCTCTAGCTGGCTGACCTCCATTTCATTCATGCCCTCGAATGCGAGCGGCATCTGCCGCTCTTTCTCGTAAGTGTCAAAAGCAGCCTGAATGCGCTTGCGTTGTCCCTGGATGATCTCCGCCATGTCCCGTGCTTCTTTATCACCTCGTGCTGAGAGCTTTTCCTCAGCCTGGCGCGCGATCAGCTCCGACCGCTTTTGAAGGTGGCCAAGAAGGTCTTCCACATCGCGTGGTGCGCTCTGTACAAAGCGGTCGCTAACTATTTTTGGCACATGGTGGAGTTCAGGGGTCGCAAGGGCTACCTCAAGCAATTCGAGGGTCTTGGTTTCTGATTCATCTGCATAGGGTTTCAGAGCTTCTTTTCGGGTGGCTGGATCGAGCCATCGAGCAGCTACGGCGACGACTTCATCGTGCAATCTTGCAGCTCGCGGCCCGTAGAGCGAAAGTCTCCCGATGAGAATGACGCGTGGGATTGCGTCACGAGTCTGGCTCACGCAAGCGCGGGAAAGGTCATCGTGAACGAATCCCTGAGTCAAAAACCGATTGAGAAGTCTGCGTACCACTCGGTGTTCAAGATGAAGCTGGACAACATCTTCATCCAGCGTCCCGGTGTTTTGAAACACGACGGGACGGACCGGCGTGTCCTTCCGCCATTCCCATAGCTTTTGATCTTTGCGGCGTGGCATCCGAAGAGTGTCAAGAGTGTCCGCCCAAGTAGGATCAGCCCCGGCGCGACGGTCCAGGTCGGGGAATTTCCAACGGGGCAATTCCGAAGGGCCAGCGCCTGAGCCCGCGATGGGTTGAAGCCGACTATCACCCAGCAATTCGAGGGAACACGAAATCGAGTCTCGGAAGTGGGGCTCTGAAAAAGCGAGATTCTCTTGCGACTTCGAGAGAATATCTTGAAGTTCGACGATTTGAGCTGACAGCGTTTCTCTTCGCTCTCGAACCGATTCCAATTCGTCTGAAACCGCCCGTTCTTCTGCATCCGAAAGTTTCTTTGACTCAATTTCCTTGGCTAGTTGATCCGCCTCTTCCCGTTTTATGCCCTTGTTCAACCTGGCTTCGATAACGGGCGACAGACTTCCCAATTCCTTTTG
>Ga0302325_10029994_pt1 | contig 11224 bp, 7 predicted proteins | sample Palsa_T0_2_FD_201948 | JGI IMG/M metagenome (GOLD analysis project Ga0302325, IMG submission 201948) | Peat permafrost microbial communities from Stordalen Mire near Abisko, Sweden - Palsa_T0_2 | ecosystem: Environmental > Terrestrial > Soil > Palsa > Peat permafrost | place: Sweden: Abisko...
GGATCGTCCCGATCCCAGCGGCCTCGAACGCTTGCGCGATCCGCGTGTATTTGACATCGAGCCGGAACGTCGCCAGACGCTCGGTGCTCGGGGCCGTAGGCGTTGCGCGATTGCTCATGCGGGCGCGTCGAGATGCATGATCCGGTCCGACACAGAGTCGCAGACCGTTCGTGAGTATCGCTAACGCGATCAGAATTGGGTACTAAGGCCCTGCGGGGAGGACGGCTTCCCGCTGCCCGCGCCCCACGAACGGCGGCAGGCCGACCGCGACCACATAGGACGTCAGCTGGGCTGTATCTTGGTCTCGTACGAAGGCCGCGAAAGGGACCAACGGCATGTTCGGACTACTACCAATCCGCCGCTCGCGGGCTCAGGAACATCGTCGGGAGCGCAGGCAGGGGCAACGTGATTTCGCTGCCTGTCCGAGCCGAGCCACGGCAGGCTGCGAAACGTCGATCGGTTCTCCCGGCTGGCGGACTTGGATCGCAGCGGCGAGCTTAGCCGTCGCCGTGTTGGCTTCTGTGACGGCGGTGGCCGTGGCGGACGCGGGGGGGCTCGCGGCGTCGCTCCGGAGCGACCCGGTGCAGAGCATCGCCGTGCCGCGGTCGTCATTCACGGCGCTGTCGCGGAGCCAGATCGACTCGCTGCAGAACGAGATCGCGAGCCTCGATCCCGGACGGATCTGGATCGTGGTCGTCTCACCGAGGAGCGACTCCGCGCTCGGCAAGCTCGCCGATCCGGTGTTCGGCGACCTACCCGCTGGCACGTTGATCGCCGTGGCCGAGGATCCAAAGGATCCGAACACGACGAACTGGTGGATCGGCGCGTCGTGGCAGTCCAACGATGCTGCCCAGAACCAACTGAACGACGTGATCCAGGGCTACCACAATGGCCAAGGATCTTTTTTCGACGATCTGCGGCTCGAGATCCAGAGCTTCGCCCGGGGCGACGCGGCAGCCGGCCACCCGTCGCCGGCCCCAGCCGGCGATCCAGTTACGCCGCCGGCCCCCAGCGTTCAGAGCTCCGGCAGCGGCTTCCCGGTGGGTCTGGTGGTGAGCGGCACGATCGTGCTGCTGCTCTTCGCCCTGGGCACAGGACGGTATCTGCGGCGGGCGGCACGCTCGTCGCACCGGCACCGCGAGGAGAGCGCGGATGCTCACGCACAGGCGCACACCGACTTCATCAAGCTTGGCGAGCAGATCACGGCGCTCGATATCGACAGCTCGTTGGCGAACGCCAGCCCCGAGGGGAAGGACGAGTATCGCCACGCGATCGGGTGTTACGAAAAAGCCGAACGGAAGTTGAAGCAGGCCGATGATGCGTACCAGTTCCAGCAGGCCCTCTATGCGATCAAAGCGGGCCTGCGGCACGTTGAAGCCGCAAACCAGCTGTTCAACCCGTCGCATGACGTCAACAAGGAAGTGGACGACCTTGCACGGCTGGCCGAACTTCACCGCACCGGGGCGCTCACAGACGCCGAGTTCGCCGAGCAGAAGGCGAAGCTGATCAACTGATTCGGTGGCCGAGTAGAGTCGCCGGCCTCACGAACGCTTCGCCCCGTGACATCAGCCGATCTGCGCCGTATTGCTTGGACACACACCTCCACCGAAAGCAGGCTAGATGCCCTCACGGATCGCGCTCGGCACGCCCGCACTGGCTGCGCTTGCCGCGTCAGCTCTCCTTCTATCGATGGCCGGCACGGCAATCGCCGACACGGCCCCAGCGGCCGACACCTCTGCCTCGCCCGCGACGCTGACCGTCGAGGGCGAGGGGCAGGTGAATGTCGTACCCAACCTGGCCAGCGTGAACGTCACCGTCAACCGCTCCGCGGCGACGTCCCGCGCCGCGCTCAGCGCGGCGAACACCCGCACCGACGTCATTACGCGCGCGATCCGGGCGCTCGGCGTCCCGTCCAGTGGGATCCAGACGCAGTCCGTCAACGTCTCAAACACCTCACACAAGGCCGGTCCGAAGCACAACCGCCACCTGATCAGGCAGTTCACCGCCAGCGAGTCGCTTTCGGTCACGAGCGCCCCAACCCTCGCGGGTGCCGTGATCGACGTCGCGACTCACAACGGCGCCTCCAACGTGAACGACCTGTCCTTCTCGTTCTCGAACCCAGCGGCCGGCCAGATCGCGGCCAACAATGCCGCGCTGGCGAACGCCCGACAGCAGGCGAACGCGGCCGCGGCCGAGCTCGGCTACACCATCACCGGAGTCCAATCGGTCGACCTGAACCCGCAGTCCGGCGTCGTCAGCCCCGGCACCAACGCGGCGGGATCCACGCCCACCGCCTCAACGACGCCGACTACCGTCCACCCTGGCGTCCAGCAGGTCGATGCCGAAGTCGAGGTCGTCTACACGATCGCTCCATCATCCACATAGGCCGGGAGGTTCTCGCGTCGTCTCACGCCGGTCAGCTCTGGGCTCGGACTGGCTCGAGGACGAGGTCCGGGGCCGGAGGTTCGCGTGCGCGATCCGGAGCGCATGCATCGCCGTCACTGGCACGCGCGCCGGAAGCCATGCCACGAAGCTGACGATCCGCGGGCAGACCGCCACACTCGGCTATACCATCTGCAGACAGACGGTTCGGTCCTTGTGCGATTACCGCGGACCTCACGTTTCCGCGGTCTAAAACCCCGCAAGACAGTGGACGTGGCCACGATGCTGAGGATGGCTCGGGGCCCGGACGAACCTGCTCACGCCGCCGCACTCTGCTCGATCGGCGGCGTCACCCGGAGGACCTGATCAAGACGCAGCTCGCCGCGGCAGAGCTCCCTTCGTGCCGCGGCACGCTCCCAAGATGGGTATCGGCCACACCTAATCTGGGGATTCCTCCCAATGCGCCACCCACCCCCTCGCCCGTAGCTTGGCGATAGTCAAGTGGCAGAGCCGCAGCGCACAAGCTCGTGATCAGTTTACGTGGGGCAGCTCGCCGACAAAGTTCCAACGCCAATTTTCTCGACTGGGCGAACAAGGAGGCGAGCGTGAGACGGAAAGCTCTTTCAATCACTCCACTGGTGGCTCTCATCGGAATGCTTCTGTGTGGAGGCGCAGCCCAAGCCAGGGCGGCCGGGGGAATCACCTGGGGGTCGTGTTCGGACCCCTCATTCCAGGGCTTCAATGCGCAGTGCGGGATGCTGTCGGTTCCCTTGAACTACGCCGACCCGGCGGGTCAGCAGATCCAGATCGCGGTCTCACGGATCCTGCACACCTCGAGCGCCGCGGACTACCAGGGCGTAATCCTGACCAACCCGGGCGGCCCAGGCGAGTCGGGACTCAACCTTGCGACGGACCTGATTCCGGCCCTCCAGGGAGAGGGCTACAACGCCGCGGCCGCTGACTACGACTGGATCGGGTTCGATCCTCGCGGAGTTGGCTCGAGCGAGCCGGTACTCAGCTGCGATCCGAACTATTTCAGCGCCGACCGGCCTAGCTACGACCCGACCACACCTGCGCTGACCAGCTTCTGGCTGAACAAGTCTCAGTCCTACGCGCAGGCGTGTAACAGCGCCGGCCCGCTGCAGTCCGCGCTGCTGAGACACATGACCACAAGCGACATCGCGTTGGACATGAACAGCATCCGCAGGGCGCTCGGCCAGCGGAAGATCACCTACTACGGGTTTTCCTGGGGCACCTACCTGGGCCAGGTGTACTCGACGATGTTCCCGAGACATGTCCGCCGGATGATCTTGGACAGCAACGTCAACCCGACGAGGATCGACTACGACAGCTTCGGCTTGGACCAGGATCAACCGTTCCAGCGCAACATGGACCTGTTCTTCGCCTGGGTGGCGCAATACGACGGCGTCTATCACCTCGGCACAACGGAGCACGCGGTCGAGCAGCAGTTCTTCTCGACCGAGGCACAGCTGGCGATCAACCCAGCCGGCGGAGTGATCGGCCCGGACGAATGGACAGACATCTTCATCATCGCGGCCTACACCAACCAGCTCTGGCCACACCGCGCCCAGGTGTTCTCCGACTGGGTGCACCTGCACGATGCAGCCACCACCCAAGAGCTGATCAACATGTACGAAGGGGACGACGGCCCGGGTGATGACAACACCTACGCCGCCTTCCTGGCGACGGCCTGTACCGACTCTCCATGGCCCCGGGATTGGGCTCAGTGGGACAGGGACATCTCGGCCATCGCCGAAACCGCACCGATCACCGCCTGGCCGAACGGCTGGTTCGACGCCCCGTGCATGTTCTGGCCGGCGCCCGCGGCGCCACTGTTCAAGGTCGACGGGAGCGGGGTCAAGAGCGCGCTCTTGATCGACGAGACGCTCGATGCCGCCACCCCGTACACGGGCGACCTCGTCGTGCGCGAGCTATTCCCGCACTCGGTGCTGCTCGCCGAGCCGGGCGGTACCGGCCACGCCGAATCGCTCTCCGGCGACACCTGCGTGGACAGCACGATCGCCGCGTACCTGACGACGGGCGCTCTGCCGACCCGGAAGCCCGGCCCCGGTCCCGACAAGACGTGCGCGCCGATTCCGCCTCCGGACCCATCGGCGGACTCCGCAGTCGATCGGAACGTGGCGCGGTTGAGGACGCCGGTGCGAGGACAAACGCTCCCGCTCGGCGCCCCCACCGTCGAGCTCCGCTGAGCTAAGCCACCTCAGGTGAGGCCCCGCCGGACTGCTTGGGCGGCGGCCTCACCTCGGGTCTGCACGTCAAGCTTTCGCAAGATCGCGGAGACGTGCTTATCCACCGTTTTCTCCGCCACGACCAGGCGCCTCGCGATCTCGGCATTGCGCAAGCCGTCGCTAACCAGGGCCAGTACTTCGAGTTCGCGGGCGGTGAGTCCCGCGGGGTTGTCACGTGTGGTACGTCGCGGTCCGCGCGGCAAGCCGCGCGCTCCGCGTTCACGCAGACGACGAGCGACGATCGCTGCGGCGGGGCGTGCGCCCAGTGCCTGGAGCTGATCGTAGGCTTGGCGCAACACCCCCTCATCGTCGGCGTCGGCGAGCGCGAGCGCCTCTTCATAGGGACACCCGATTTCGCACCACAGCTCGGCGGCGCGCTCCCAATGGCCCTCGATCGACAGCCGGTACGGCTCGGCGACCAACTGGGACGGCAACTGATCGCGCAGGCCGGCCCGCCAGCGCCAGTACGCCATTTCACCGGCGATCCACGGGACACCCCGGTCGACCGCGAGGGCGAGCGGTTCATCCGTCGCTTCCACAACTCCCGAGTGATCGCCGGCGAGCCATGAAAGCTCCGCTCGCGCCGCCCCATTCGGACCGATCAGGTGCAGCTCCTCTGAGGACTCGGCCAGCCGCCAGGCCTCCTCCAGCGCTGTAGCCGCCTCCGGATCGCCTCGCCGGGCCCTGATCAGACCAAGCGCGGTCAGCGCCCAGCTGCGGGCGGACCGCACAGAATGCGCGTCGTGCATCACCAGTTCTGCTGCGTCCGCAGCGTCGTCCCAACGGCCGCGATGAACCTCTAACAGCGCGCGGCAGGCGAGCAGATACAGCCGCCATGTATCGAGGCCTCGCTCATCGCAGTACTGCAGTCCAGCTTCGAGGTACTGGTCGCCTTCTCCGAACCTTCTGAGCCGCAGCGCCGCGGCCACCAGGCTTGTGAAGGCTCGTGCTGCATGCGCTTCGAGGCCGCGCTGTTGGGCGAGCTGCAGTGCCGACTCGAGCTTTGCGCGGCCGCGCTGCTCACCGGCGACCGCCTCGAGGAACCCGATGTCGCACAGCGCGTGGACCAGCGCTTCGGTGTCATCGAGACGCTGGGCCAGCTCGAGCGCACGGCCGGCCCAGGCGGTGGCCTCCGGAAGTCGTTCATCGTTCGCCCGACGCTGCGCGATGTTGCAGTACGCGATCGCCAGCTCGTGCCCTGCCTCAAGCCGCTCGAGCAGCTGCACCGCCGCCAATCCGGCGGTTTCGCCCTCCCTGAACCGGTGTGCGGTGAACAGCAGCCGGGAGAGCAATCGCAACGCGTCGCCCTCACGTAACGCATCGCCGCAGCGGCGATGGCAGATGACGGCTTCGCGCTGGGCGGAGATCGCCTCGTCGATCTGAGCGCTCAGCGCGCACTCCTCGGCGCGGCGCTCGAGCAGCGCTCCCCGGCCTGCCGTCGACCGTTCGTGAGTGAACCGCAGCGCCCGTTCGTACTGGGCGGCCGCTTCTCGGTGCGCGCCCGCCGCTGCGGCTCGCTCGGCTGCGCGTGGCGCCCACAGCAGCACACCATCGGCGTCCCCGGCCGCCTCGGCATGGTGCGCGGCACGCGCGAAGTCAGGATCGTCTCTGCTCGCGAGCGCGCCGAGCGCAACAGCATTCAGGGTGATCCGGCGATCCGCGGAGATCGCCTCTTCGACGGCCAGACGAGCGAGTTCGTGGCGAAAACCGATGGTCGTCGGGCTCTCCCTCAACATCCCCGACCCCAGACACTCCTCGAGCCGATCGACAAGTTCGCCGCCGAGCGCTCGTAGCAGCCAGGGCTCGACGTCGCCTGGCACCACCGCGAGGGCCTCGAGCAGCTTTCGAGCCGGTGGCGACAGGCGGGCGGACCGGGCCCGTACGGCATCGCGCACGGTTTCGGGCAACCGTTCGCCGCCGGCCGCCAGCACCTCCGTCACGAAGAACGGATTGCCGCCGGTGCGGACGTGCAGATCCGCTCCGTCGACACCGCGCTCGTCCGCCAGCGCGGCTACAGCAATAACCGAGAGCGGCTCCAGCTTCACCCGAGTCGGCCACCGACCCAGTTCTCCTAGCACGAGTCGGAGCGCGGGTACCCGGTCAAGCTCATCGTCCCGATAGCTCGCCAGCGCCAGCGCCGGCGCGGAACCGATCCGTCCGGCGAGCAGCGTCAGCACGTCAAGCGTGGCTTCATCCGCCCAATGCAGATCTTCCAGGACCAGTACGGTCGGCCGCCGACCACGCAACTCCGCGAGCAACGCCGCCGCCACCTTGTGCGGCCGTGCGGCGTCCGCAACGAGCTGCCCGAACTGACCGCGGACATCCTCAGCGACGTCAAGGAATGGACCCAGCGGCCGCGGGGTCAGCAGCGGCTCGCAAGCACCCCACAAGATGCGCACCGGCCGGTCCTGCATCTCGCAGAAACGGCGCAGCAGCGCGGTCTTGCCGACGCCCGCCTCACCGCCCACCCACAGCAGGCGCCCAGTCGCCTCCGACCGGACAGTCGCCAGAACCTCAGATAGCGCCGACAGGCTGTCGTCGCGCTCGAGCAGTTCCCTGCCCACTCCCGTCGCGATCATGTTCACAGTCCCCCTCCCCACTCCCTCGTCGACGACCCGGCGCCGTCGAGGAGCCAGTCTGTCACCCCGGCCAACGCGCGTAAAGAGCCCGGGCGCGCTCGAGGCGCTCAAGATGGGTAGTCGCCGGTACCAATCTGGGGAGTCCTCCCAATGCAGGCGGGCACGGACGCGCGTAGGTTGGCGTCAAGTCAAGCGGCCGAGCCAACTGGAGGAGCGACATGCCGCGATATGTCGTGCAGCGAACCTTTTCGGACGGCCTGCCGATCCCGCTTTGGGATCAGGGGAAGAACGCTGCCGCGGGATCCTCGAGCGCAACGCTGAAGAGGGCGTCACATGGATCAACTCGTTCGTCTCGGATGACGGGACCCCCTCTTTCTGCATCTTCGACGCACCGTCGCCCGAGGCGCTCCGAAGGACCTCTGCACGCAGCGAACTGCCCGTCGATCAGATCACGCGTGTGAGCGTGCTCGACCCCTACTCCTACTCCTGGCGACGCCTACCGGCCAGGTACCGATCGAGCGCCTCGCTGCCCTACCTCGCCTGACCGCGACCCAGCTTCCACCAGCCGGCATTCCCAACAGGAGGTTCCGCACATGAGCCGTGTCAGTCACAAGATCGCGTTCGCAGTCCTGCTCGCACTCGCCGGGACCGGAGTCTTCGTGAGCAACGTGCTCGCGACAGCACCCACGCCGGCGCCGGGTTTGGTCCAGACCGTCAAGGGGCCGTACAGCTTCGCTCCATTCGACGTCCGGGTTCGATTCCCGCTTCGAACCTTCTGGCCGTCGTGGCGGGTTCACCTCTCGGCCCGCGGCCAGTCCGACGTGTACTACGTCGACAACGTATTCCAGCCCGGCGCCAGCACCGGCTGGCATTCGCATCCAGGGCCCAGCTTCATCCTCGTCGTCTCCGGAACCGTGACCAACTACGAGGGCGGCGGAGGCCACTGCAGCATCACGCAGTACAGCGCCGGGAGCGGGTTCATGGACCAGGGCGGCAACGACATCCACATGATCAAGAACAACTCGACGGCGCCGGCCGAGACGATCGCTCTCCAAGTTCTGCCCCAGGGACAACCGCGGCGGATCGACGAGCAGGATCCCGGCACCTGCCCCGGGCAGTAAGGGCTCGAGCCGTTGCTTGCGATCGAGCCGCTGGCGTAGCATCTGAATGATGTTGCGAGTCCGGCGTGTCCTAGCGCTGCCATTAGCAGGGCTTTTAGGAGGTACCGCTACCGGGATTCGAAGCCGCAGAGCTTGGGGCAGTTTGACGCGTTATGGCTGGAAACGACCGGAGGATGAATGCAATTATCGGCGAAGCACGCAGTGGCGGTTACGGTTTGGCGGGCGTGGTGGGGTGTCTGCGGTGCGGAGGTTGCGGGCGATGACGCTGTGGTCGTGACGGGCGGCCCCAACCGCCCGCCGTTAGCCGATCCCGAGCACCGGCAGTGCGCTACGGGCACGGTCGGCCTTCCGCAGGCGCCCCGCGAGCGTGATCGCCAGGGCGCGGTGCACGCGGACCGCCAGCGCGGGGTCCGCGGCGAGCAGCCGCTCGACGTCCGCGCCATCGAGGATATCCGCCTCGACCTCTGTATCGGCGATGACCGACGCGCTCGCCGGGTGGCCGTCGACGAACGGCAGCTCGCCGAGCACCTCGCCGGCCATGACGCGGTTGATCGGCACGCCCGTGCCGAGGTGTTTCTTCTCCACGCGCGCGCTGCCGGAGCGCAGGAGGATGAGCCGGACCTCGCGGTCCCCCTCGGTGATGAGCTGGTCGCCGGGCGCATAGGTCCGCGGTCGCGCCTTCTCTAGGAGGCTACGCCGCTCGCGCTCGTCGAGCAGATCCAGGAAAGCGGTCATGCGGACACCCCCTCTCGAACAGTCAGTTCTCGCGCTTCGTCGATCGCGTCGGCCACGATGCCGGCGGCTCGCTCGAGCATCTCGTCGGAGTGTCCGGGCATCAGCTGCATCCGGAACCGCGCCTGCCCGAGGCTTACCTCGGGGAACTCGACGAGGTTGGCGAGCACGCCGTGCTCGGCCACGAGCGCCCCAGCGAGCCGGGTCACCGTCTCGTCGCCGACCGGGACCGCGATGATCGCGCAGGGATCGCCGTAGCACTCGATGCCGCGGGCCGCGAACGCGTTCCGCAGTGTGCTCGCCGCCCGCTGCAGCTCGGCGCGCCGGGCGTCACCGTCCGCCGAGCGCGTGATCCGAACCGCCTCGAGCGCCACCGCCGCCTGCGCCGCCGACAGCGCATTGGAGAAGGTGAACGTGCCGCCGAACACACGCACGTAGTCCTTGACGGACGCCGCACGGCTGGCGATGAAGCCTCCACACGAGCAGAACGCCTTCGAGAAGGCGCCCATCACCAGGTCGACCTCGCCGAGCACCTCCTGGAGACCGAGCTGGCCGGTCCCGCCCGGCCCGAGCTGGCCGAGGTCATTCGCGACGTCGACGAGCAGCGTGGCCTCGTGTTCGCGGCAGGCGGCGACGAGCGGCCGCAGTCGCGGGGCGTCCGCATCCATCGAGAAGGTGCCCTCCGTGATGACGAGGATGCCGCTGCGGGCATCGCCCGTCCGCACGCGAGCGATGTGCGCGGTGGCCTCCTCAACGTCGAGATGGCGATGGCGGTGGATGTTCTGAGTCGCCGCGTGGGCGCCGTGCCGGAGGCAGGGATGGGCGAGACGGTCGATGATGATGTGGTCGGTGGGGCGGACGAGCGCGGTGATCGTCCCGAACCCCACCCCCCAACCCGTCGGGAAGAGGGTGACGTGCTCGGCGCTGACGAAGTCGCCGAGCTCGGCCTCGAGCTCCAGCGACGGCCGTGTCCCGCCCTGGAGCATGCCCGAGCTCGCGCTGTGCACGCCGAAGTCGCGGATCGCCCGGATGCCCGCCTCGCGAACGCGCTCGTCGGTGGAGAGCCCCAGGTAGTCCTGCGAGCCGAAGTTCATGCCCTCGAACGCGCGGCCGTCGTCGAAGCGCGACGTCGCCTGCACGCCCGGCTCACCGTCCAACGAGCGGAACATGGACAGCACGTTCTGCCGTCTGCGTGCATTGGCCCACTCGTGGAACGGAGCGGTCCGGGCCACCAGGTCGTGGCCGGCGGGCATCGCCCACTCGGTGATGTTGTGGCCGAGCGCGAACGCCCGCTCGTCCTCGGTCGGCGCAGTCGCGCCCGCCATCTCCGGCGTCATGTCCTCTCCCCTCCGGGCGCTACAGCGCCATCGGCTTTCTGATTCTGGATCCACCTCATGACTTCGCGAATAGTCTCCTCCGTCAGGCGGGGGGGTGAAGCCCAGCTCGGCTCCCTCGGGCGCTCGCGACGCTGGTAGAGTCGATTCATGCACACGCCGGGGTGCGCATGCGTCGGCTGATCGACAACATCGAGGCGATCCCGGCCGTTCCGGTGGCGACGTTCGTGGACGGCGAGGGGCAGGATGTCGCGACCGTCGACTTCGGTTCCCTCGGCCTGGTCGCGCGCCAGATCGCCGGGCGCCTGCGCGGAGAGGCGGGGGTCGAGCGTGGGGATCGTGTGCTGATGCTCTACACGCCGTCGTTGGAGTTCGTGCACGCGCTCGCCGGTTGCCTGGTGGCCGGTGTGGTGCCGGTGCCGGTGTGTCCGCCGGACCCGTTCAACCTGCGGCGCGAGATGGGCCGCCTGCGAGCGATCGTCCAGGATTGCAATCCTGCGGTCGCGTTGTGCAACGCCGAGTACGCGCAGGTCCGCGGCCTCGGCGACCTCGGCACCGGCGGCGACGGTGACGCGACGGCGTGGCCGGAGCTGCGGTGGCTGCAGACTGACGACGCCGCCACGGACGCCACCTTTGACCCCGTCGCGATCCGCGACGACGAACTCGCGGTGCTCCAGTACACGTCAGGATCGACCGGCGACCCGAAGGGGGTCGCGATCACGCAAGCCAACGTCGAGCACCAGTGCGAGCTCAACCGGCGCCGGCTCGGGCTAACGCCGGAGTCGCGCGCGGTGTTCTGGGTGCCG
>Ga0302325_10029995_pt1 | contig 11223 bp, 9 predicted proteins | sample Palsa_T0_2_FD_201948 | JGI IMG/M metagenome (GOLD analysis project Ga0302325, IMG submission 201948) | Peat permafrost microbial communities from Stordalen Mire near Abisko, Sweden - Palsa_T0_2 | ecosystem: Environmental > Terrestrial > Soil > Palsa > Peat permafrost | place: Sweden: Abisko...
TGGCCACTGCGGTCAGATCCTCGGGTGGTCGTCGTCGAGCGGACGAATGCGCGCGCGCTCACACCGGACGCGATCGGCGGTCCGGTTCAGACCATCGTCGCTGACCTGTCCTTCATCTCGCTGGCCACAGTCTTGCCCGCGCTGACTGGATGCGCGTCGCCCGACGCGGATATCGTTCCCATGGTGAAGCCGCAGTTCGAAGTCGGTAAGGGGCAGGTGGGAGCCGGCGGCGTGGTGCACAGTGCCGAGTTGCGGGCCGGCGCGGTGCTGGCCGTCGCACGCCGCGCGGACGAACTCGGCTGGCATACCGTCGGAGTCACCCCGAGTCCACTACCCGGGCCCTCGGGCAACGTTGAATACTTCCTGTGGCTGCGCGCCGAGACCGATCGGAACCTGAATGCCGATGACCTGCACTGCGCCGTACACCGAGCCGTCGAGGAAGGTCCGCAATGACTCGTGAGCGCACTGTCCTCCTCGTCGTGCACACCGGGCGAGAAGAAGCGACTGAAACCGCACGTCGGGTTGAAAAGGTGTTGCACGAGAACGGTATTGGCCTTCGTGTGCTGTCGGCGGAGGCGGTCGACCGGGGTCCACTGCAGCTGGATCCTGACGACGAGCGCGCGCTGGGCGTCGGTGTCGAGGTCGTCGATCCCGACCCGAACGCCGGCGAGGGCTGCGAGTTGGTCATCGGCCTCGGCGGCGACGGCACCTTCTTGCGGGCAGCGGAACTCGCCCGCAATGCCAATGTCCCTGTGCTGGGCATGAACCTGGGCCGGATCGGGTTTCTGGCCGAGGCCGAGACCGAGGCGATCGACAGCGTGCTCGACCTCGTGATCGCGCGAAGCTACGCCGTCGAGGAACGGCTGACCCTCGACATCGCGGTCTGGGTGAAGGGCGAGGTGGTGTCCCGCGGTTGGGCGCTCAACGAAGCCAGCCTGGAGAAGGGGCCGCGACTCGGGGTGCTCGGAGTGGTCCTCGAGGTCGACGGGCGGCCGGTGTCGACGTTCGGCTGTGACGGCGTGCTGGTGTCGACGCCCACCGGTTCCACGGCTTACGCGTTCTCCGCCGGCGGACCCATCCTGTGGCCGGATCTCGAGGCGTTGCTGGTGGTGCCCAACAACGCTCATGCGCTGTTCGCCCGGCCGATGGTCACCAGCCCCGACGCGCGCATCGCCATCGAAATCGAGGCCGACGGGCACGACGCCTTGGTCTTCTGCGACGGACGCCGGGAGATGCGGGTGCCGGCGGGTGCGCGGTTGGAAGTGCGGCGCTGCGAGACATCGGTCAAATGGGCGCGGCTGGACAGCGCGCCGTTCACCGACCGGCTGGTCCGAAAGTTCCGGCTGCCGGTCACCGGTTGGCGCGGACGGTAACCGTGCTCAGTGAGATCCGGATTGAGTCGTTGGGCGCCATCAGCGTCGCAACGGCCGAATTCGGCAGTGGCCTCACGGTTTTGACGGGGGAGACCGGTACCGGCAAGACCATGGTCGTCACCGGGCTGCATCTGCTCGGCGGCGCCCGTGCCGATGCCAACCGGGTGCGCTCAGGCGCCGAACGGGCCGTCGTCGAAGGGCGTTTCACCACCGCCGATCTCGACGAGAAGGCAGCAGCGCAGGTCGATGAGATGTTGGATGCCTCCGGCGCCGAGCGGGATGAAGACGGCAGCATCATCGCGCTGCGTTCGGTGAGCCGCGACGGTCCGTCGCGGGCCTACCTCGGCGGGCGCAGCGTGCCCGCGAAATCACTGAGCGGTTTCACCACCGAGCTGCTCACGCTGCACGGACAAAACGATCAACTCCGCCTCATGCGACCCGACGAGCAACGCGGCGCGTTGGACCGATACGCGGCAGTCGGTGCCCGGTTGGAGCGGTACCGAAAACTGCGCGACGCCTGGCAGTCGGCGCGGCGCGAACTGGTCGACCGCAGCAACCGGGCCCGTGAATTGGCCCAGCAGGCCGATCAACTGAAGTTCGCGCTGCACGAGATCGACAGCATCCACCCGACGCCCGGCGAAGACGATGCGCTGTCCGCCGAGATTCGTCGGCTCTCGGAGCTGGATTCGCTGCGCGAGGCAGCGGCAGGTGCGCGCGCCGCGTTGTCCGGGGCACAGGACGACGCCGCACCCGGTCCGGCCGGCCACGCTGCGTCGGCTGCGGACGGCGTGGGGCGAGCCAAGGCGGCGCTGGAGTCGACCGACGACGCGACGTTGCGCGGCTTGGCCGTTCAGCTCGGTGAGGCATTGACGGTGGTCAACGATGTCGGGCGCGAGCTCGGCGGATACCTGGGTGAGCTGCCGTCCGACGCCAGCACGCTGGACGTCAAGCTGGCCCGGCAAGCCGAGTTGCGCACGCTGACCCGCAAATACGCCGCCGACATCGACGGGGTGCTGCAGTGGTCGTACGAAGCCCGAGATCGACTGGCGCACTTGGATGTCTCCGAAGAAGCGCTGGCCGGCCTGCAACAGCGCGTCGACGAACTGGCGACCGAATTAGCCGCTGCGGCAACCGAACTCAGCAAGACCCGTACCCAGGCAGCCAAGCGACTCGCCAAGGACGTCACCGGCGAGCTGTCCGGATTGGCGATGGCCGATGCCGAGTTCACCATCACCGTGTCCACCATGCCCGCCGGCGGCGACGATCCGGCCGCACTGACACTCGCCTCGGGTACGCGGGCGCACGCCGGCGGCGACGGCGTCGACCAGGTCGAGTTCGGTTTCGCCGCGCATCGAGGGACGACGGTGCTGCCGCTGTCCAAGAGCGCGTCCGGCGGTGAGCTGTCCCGGGTGATGCTGGCGCTGGAGGTCGTCCTGACGGCTTCGATGGCGGGCACCACGATGGTTTTCGACGAAATCGACGCGGGAGTCGGCGGCCGGGCGGCGGTGCAGATCGGACGACGGCTGGCGCGCTTGGCCCGCAATCGCCAAGTCATTGTCGTGACGCATCTGCCACAGGTCGCGGCCTACGCCGACGTGCACCTGATGGTCGACAGCAACGGACCGAGGGGCGCAAGCGGTGTGCGACGCCTGGACGTCGACGACCGGGTTGCCGAACTGGCCAGAATGCTGGCAGGGCTGGGTGATTCGGACACCGCGCGTGCACACGCCCGGGAACTTCTCGAGGCCGCCGACTGTGACCGGATTGCGACCTGAGAAGCGTATTGAATGTGTTGCAGATGTGACAAAATGTAACTTCTGAGGCTGTTGTTACGGCGCGCCTCCCCGCCTGATTCTCGGTTCACCGACAGAATCGCCCCATGAGTGTGACGACCAGGATGACTGCGCTTCTGTCCCGCAACACCGACCGCCCCGGTGTCATCGGCACCGCCCGAGTCGATCGCGACATCGACCGGCTGCTGCGTCGGGTCGGCCCGGGCGACATCGCCGTCCTTGACGTACTGGACTTGGACCGCATCACGGCCGACGCACTCGTCGACGCCCAGATCGCTGCGGTCATCAACGCATCGACCTCGGTCTCTGGTCGCTATCCCAACCTGGGCCCCGAGGTGCTGGTGAACAACGGCGTCACCCTGATCGACGAGACGGGCCCCGATGTCTTCAAGAAGATCAAGGACGGCGCACGGGTCCGGCTTCACAACGGCGGCATCTACGCCGGCGACCGTCGGCTGATCCGCGGCACCGAGCGCAGCGACGAAGAGATCGCCGACCTGATGCAGGAAGCCAAGAGCGGATTGGTCTCGCACCTGGAAGCGTTCGCGGGCAACACCATTGAGTTCATCCGGAGCGAGAGCCCGCTGTTGATCGACGGGATCGGGATCCCCGACGTCGACATTGAACTGCGTCGCCGTCACGTCGTCGTGGTTGCCGACGAGGACGACGCCGCCGAGGACCTCAAGCGGCTCAAGCCCTTCATCAAGGAATATCAGCCGGTGCTGATCGGCGTGGGCGCCGGCGCAGATGTGTTGCGCCACGCCGGATATCGCCCGCAGCTCATCGTCGGCGATCCGAGCGACCTGAGCGACGAAGTCCTCAAGTGCGGAGCTCAGGTGGTGCTGCCGGCCGACGCCGACGGACACGCGCCCGGCCTGGAACGCATCCAGGACCTCGGCGTCGGAGCGATGACCTTCCCTGCCGCGGGTTCGCCCGCCGACCTGGCGCTGCTGCTGGCCGACCACCACGGCGCCGCATTGCTGGTGACCGTGGGCCAGAAGGCCAACATCGAGACGTTCTTCGACCGCACTCGCCAGCAGAGCAACCCATCGGCATTCCTCACCAGGCTCCGGGTCGGAGAAAAGGTCGTGGACGCCAAAGCGGTTGCGACGCTGTACCACAACCGGATCTCGAGCGGCGCGATCGCGCTGCTGATCTTGACCATGCTGATCGCGATCATCGTCGCGCTCTGGGTATCACGCACCGACACCGTGGTCCTGCACTGGGCCCTCGAGTACTGGAACCACTTTCTTTCCTGGGCGCAGCACTGGATGCATTAAGGCGGTACGGACGTGATATCTCTTCGTCAGCATGCGATTTCGCTAGCCGCTGTATTCCTGGCTCTGGCGGTCGGGGTTCTGCTCGGCTCAGGTTTGCTCTCCAACACGATGCTGTCCGGGTTGCGTGAGGAGACGAAGAATCTGCACGGCCAGATCAACGGTCTGAACGACGAGAAGAACATCTTGAACGGAAAGCTCGGCTTTGCAAACACTTTCGACACCCAACTGGCGGGCCGGATAGTGCATGACGCGCTCAACGGCAAGTCCGTGGTCGTCTTCCGGGCACCCGACGCCAAGGACGATGACGTCGACGCGGTGTCGAAGCTCGTCGGCCAGTCCGGCGGAGCGGTCACCGGCACGGTGGCGTTGACGCAGGAGTTCGTCGACGCCAACTCCGCAGAGAAGCTGCACTCGGTGGTCAACTCGTCGATTCTGCCGGCGGGCGCCCAACTGAGCACCAAGCTGATCGACCAGGGTTCGCAGGCCGGCGATCTACTGGGCATCGCCCTGCTGATCAACCGGGATCCCGCCGTCCCACCGGTCGACGACGCTCAGCGCGACACCGTGCTGGCTGCCTTGCGTGACACCGGCTTCGTCTCCTACGGGAATCAGCATGTCGGCGCGGCCAACGCCGCCGTGGTCGTCACCGGCGGCGCGCTCGGCAACGACGCAGGCAACCAAGGCGTCAGCGTGGCCCGGTTCGCCGCCGGTCTGTCGCCGCACGGTTCGGGTGTGCTGCTGGCCGGACGCGACGGCTCATCGAGCGGACCGGCCGCGGTGGGGGTGGCACGCGACGACGCCGCGGTGACCCCGACGATCAGCACCGTCGACGATGTGGATGCCGAATCCGGCCGCATCACCGCGGTGCTGGGCATCGCCGACCTGATCAACGGCGGTCGGACCGGCCAGTATGGCACCGGCCGCCGCAACACCGGACTCACCGTGGTGTCATAGCTCGTCGACGATGCAGTGGGGGCACCTCCCGCTTGCGGGGGAGAGGCGGGCAATCGAGTGAAGCCCCGGCAAGGTGCGCCCGTCCACTGGGCGTGTTAGCGACGAGCTGCCGGAGTGTTTGTTAGGGTAAGTTTCCGTGGGTCGGCAGGCCCAAAGCTGGAGTACAGCCCTCACAAAGAGGTCTAGCCCTGCGCCGTCTGCACGGAGGTCGCCACTTTGCGTAAGCATCAGCAGACCGCCACTAAACACCTCTTCGTCAGCGGTGGGGTGGTCTCGTCACTCGGCAAGGGATTGACCGCGAGCAGCCTGGGGCAGCTACTGACAGCCCGCGGGCTGCAGGTGACCATGCAGAAGCTCGACCCGTACCTCAACGTCGACCCCGGCACGATGAACCCGTTCCAGCACGGCGAGGTCTTCGTCACCGAGGACGGCGCCGAGACCGACCTCGACGTCGGCCACTACGAGCGCTTCCTAGACCGCGATCTGTCCGGCTCGGCGAACGTTACAACCGGACAGGTGTATTCGACCGTCATCGCCAAGGAGCGCCGGGGCGAGTATCTCGGTGACACCGTCCAGGTCATCCCGCACATCACCGACGAGATCAAGCGCCGCATCCTGGCGATGGCACTGCCGGACGCCGACGGCAACCGGCCCGACGTCGTCATCACCGAAATCGGCGGCACCGTAGGCGATATCGAATCGCAGCCCTTCCTCGAAGCGGCTCGACAGGTGCGTCACGACCTCGGCCGCGAGAACGTGTTCTTCCTGCACGTATCGCTGATCCCGTACCTGGCGCCCTCGGGCGAGCTCAAGACCAAGCCCACCCAGCACTCGGTGAACGCGCTGCGCAGCATCGGTATCAGCCCGGACGCGTTGATCCTGCGCTGCGACCGCGACGTTCCCGAACCGCTGAAGAACAAAATTGCGCTGATGTGTGACGTCGACATCGATGGGGTCATCTCCACCCCGGATGCGCCGTCGATCTACGACATCCCGAAGGTGCTGCACCGCGAGGAACTGGATGCCTACGTGGTGCGCCGACTCAATCTGCCGTTCCGCGACGTCGACTGGACGGAGTGGGACGACCTGCTGCGTCGAGTGCACGATCCGCAGGAGACCGTGCGAATCGCGTTGGTGGGCAAGTACATCGACCTGTCCGACGCGTACCTGTCGGTCAGCGAAGCATTGCGGGCAGCAGGGTTCAAGCACCGGGCCAAGGTGGAAATCCGCTGGGTCGGCTCCGACGACTGCGAAACGCCCGGCGGCGCGGCGACGGTGCTCGACGACGTCCACGGTGTGCTGATCCCCGGTGGATTCGGCATCCGGGGAATCGAGGGCAAACTCGGCGCGATCACGCACGCACGATCCCGCGGGATACCCGTGTTGGGTCTGTGCCTTGGCTTGCAGTGCATCGTGATCGAGGCCGCCCGATCGGTCGGACTGACGCACGCCAACTCTGCCGAATTCGATCCCGCCACGCCGGACCCGGTCATCTCCACGATGGCCGACCAGAAGGAGATCGTCGCCGGCGAAGCCGATCTCGGCGGCACCATGCGACTGGGCGCCTACCCTGCAGTGCTCGATCCGGATTCCATTGTCGCGCAGGCATACCAGGCGACCGAGGTGTCAGAGCGGCACCGGCATCGCTACGAGGTCAACAATGCATACCGGGACCGCATCGCCGAAAGCGGCTTGAGGTTCTCTGGGACATCGCCCGACGGCCACCTCGTCGAGTTCGTCGAATACCCCCCGGAGATCCATTCCTTCGTCGTCGGCACCCAGGCGCATCCCGAGTTGAAGAGCCGGCCAACCCGTCCGCATCCGCTGTTCGTCGGATTCGTCGGCGCGGCACTGGACTACAAGGCGGCCGAGCGGCTGCCGGTGGAGATTCCCGAACGGCGCGAGAACGGCAGCGACCAGCACGACGGTGCCCAGTCGTCGCTGTCTGAGCCTGCCCGTGGCTGACCACGTCTTCGAGACGGTCTCGTCTGAACTCCTGTACAGCGGAAAGATTTTCGCCCTGCGCAAAGACCAGGTCCGGATGCCCGGCGGGAAGGTCGTCGCGCGAGAGGTCGTGGAGCACTTCGGCGCGGTGGCCATCGTTGCGATGGACGACGACGGCCGCATCCCGATGGTGCATCAGTATCGCCACCCCCTCGGCCGGCGGCTTTGGGAACTACCCGCCGGATTACTCGACGTGCACGGCGAAGCACCACACCTGACCGCAGTCCGCGAACTACGCGAAGAAGTCGGGCTGGAGGCCAAGACCTGGCAGGTGTTGCTCGACCTGGATTCCACGCCCGGCTTCAGCGACGAATCAGTACGGGTCTTTCTGGCCACCGCTTTGACCGACGTCGGCCGGCCCGAAGCGCACGATGAAGAAGCCGACATGACCGTGCAGTGGTATCCCCTCGCCGAGGCCGTGCAGCGGGTGTTCAGCGGTGAGATCGTGAATTCCCTTGCAGTGGGCGGGATTTTAGCGGCACATGCGGTCGGCGAGGGGATCGCAGAGCCGAGTCCGGTGGACACACCGTGGACCGACAGACCGACGGCTTTCAGCGCGCGTCAGGCGTCCGCCCGGTGACGACGCTCGCGCCGCCGCTGGAAGGCCAGCTTCAGGGATACCTCGACCACCTGACGATCGAACGTGGGGTAGCGGCCAACACGTTGAGCTCGTATCGCCGTGACCTCCGCCGCTACTCCGATCACCTGACCTTGCGGGGTGTCGACGACCTGGCAAAGGTCAGCGAAGAAGACGTCAGCGAATTCCTGATGGCGCTGCGACGCGGCGACCCGGACTCCGGCGCCGTCCCGTTGTCGGCGGTGTCCGCGGCGCGGACGTTGATCGCCGTGCGCGGGCTACACCGGTTCGCCGCCGCCGAGGGTCTGGCCGAATTCGACGTCGCGCAGGCGGTGAAACCGCCGACGCCGGGCCGACGGTTGCCCAAGAGCCTCAGCCTGGATCAGGTGCTCGCCCTGCTGGCCGGCGCCGGCGGCGACAGCCCGTCCGATGGCCCGTTGACGTTGCGCAACCGCGCGCTGCTCGAGCTTCTCTACTCCACCGGCGCAAGGATTTCCGAAGCTGTGGGGCTCGACGTCGACGACATCGACACCCATGCGCGGTCGGTGCTGCTGCGCGGCAAAGGCGGCAAACAGCGTCTCGTGCCGATCGGGCGCCCCGCGGTCCAGGCGCTCGACGCCTACATGGTGCGGGGACGGTCGGAGTTGGCGCGCCGCGGTCGCGGCACCCCGGCGATCTTCCTCAATGCCCGCGGCGGCCGGCTGTCACGCCAGAGCGCCTGGCAAGTGCTGCAGGACGCCGCCGAGCGAGCGGGTATCACCTCGGGCGTGTCACCGCACACGCTGCGGCACTCGTTCGCCACACACCTGTTGGAGGGTGGGGCCGACGTCCGGGTGGTTCAAGAGTTACTCGGACATGCCTCGGTGACCACCACGCAGATCTACACGATGATCACCGTGCACGCGCTGCGGGAAGTGTGGGCCGAGGCCCATCCGCGGGCGCGCTAGCCGCCCAGATACTCCGATTCCAGCACCAGGTCCGATAGCAGGGTCTGATACTCCAGGTGCGCCTTGTGCTCGGTGGTTTGCCACAGCTTGCCCTGCTGCTCGCGCATGTACTTGCGGTACTTCGGGGCGCCGGGCACCTTGACGTTGTCGGCTACCGCGATCGCGCCGGTGCGCAGCCAACGCCGGTCGAGGATGCTCTGCAGATCCGAAAGGTAGGCGTTCTTGTCGTGGTCGAGGAACACGAAGTCGAGTGCGCCGACGTCGAAGCCGTGCTCGGCGGCCAACGCGTCCAGGGTGTGGCCGCCGTCGGCGATCGTGCCGACCACGCAGGTGACCCGGTCGGCGACGCCGGCATGCGCCCAGATCTGGCGGGCGTTGGCGGCGTTGGCTTCTGCAAGTTCCACGGAGTACACCTTGGCGCCCGGCGCGGAGCGGGCAATGCGCAACGCGCCGTACCCGCAGTACGTGCCCAGTTCCAGCGCCAGCTTCGGGTCGGCCCGCCGGACCGCGGCGTCGAGCAGCACGCCCTTCTCGTCACCGACGTTGATCAACATCGACTTCTCGTAGGCAAAGCGGTCGATGGTCGCCAGCACGTCGTCGACGTCACCCGCACGAGCGTGCTTCAGGACGTAGTCGACCGCCGCGGCCTCACGGCCGTCGCCGATCTGGCCTGTCGTAGTGATCTTGCGGACACTGGCCGCGATCCGCCAGAACGACCACCGCAACATAGGGATGCGCCGCTTCAGACTCATGATCGCCAGATTAGCCCGGTGACAGCGCACGCCGACGCGTCCCTAAATTCGCTGGTGACGTTGTTGCGGGTCTCGCAGCAGGAGCGCACATACCCGTTAGACTTTCGTGCGATGTCCGCCATTTCCCGACCGCCGCGCCCGCTGAGGCGATCGACGCTGCCGAGCCGCGGCCGGTGTGAGTCACGCTGATGAGTAACGACGCCGACAGCGGCTCCGAAGTCGGCCTGACCGGACGTCCACCGCGGGCGATCCCCGAACCCGAGCCGCGCAATTCTCACGGACCGGCCAAGGTCGTGGCGATGTGCAACCAGAAGGGCGGCGTGGGAAAGACGACCTCGACGATCAACCTGGGCGCTGCGCTGGCCGAATACGGCCGCCGCGTGTTGCTGGTGGATCTGGACCCGCAGGGGGCGTTGTCCGCGGGCCTGGGTGTGCCGCACTACGAACTGGATCACACCATCCACAACCTGCTGGTCGAGCCGAGGGCGTCCCTCGACAACGTGCTGATCAACACCCGCGTCAAGAACTTGGACCTGGTGCCGAGCAACATCGACTTGTCCGCCGCGGAGATCCAGCTGGTCAACGAGGTGGGCCGCGAGCAGACGCTGGCCCGGGCCCTGCACCCGGTGCTCGACCGCTATGACTATGTCCTCATCGACTGCCAGCCGTCGCTGGGCCTGCTGACCGTCAACGGCCTGGCCTGCTCCGACGGCGTGATCATCCCGACCGAATGTGAGTTCTTCTCGCTGCGCGGTCTGGCGTTGCTGACCGACACCGTCGAGAAAGTCCGCGACCGGCTCAACCCAAAACTGGACATCAGCGGCATACTGATCACCCGTTACGACACCCGAACTGTCAACTCCCGCGAGGTCATGGCCCGCGTGGTGGAGCGCTTCGGCGATCTGGTGTTCGACACCGTCATCACCCGCACCGTGCGCTTCCCGGAGACCAGCGTCGCCGGTGAACCGATCACCAGCTGGGCCCCGCGGTCAGGTGGCGCGGCCGCCTACCGCGCGCTGGCGCGCGAGGTGATCAACCGGTTCGGCGCGTGACCGGCGGAGTCGGCTGCGAGGAGGCGTCACCCCAAAACGGCTTCCAGGTCAGGCTGACCAATTTCGAGGGTCCCTTCGATCTGCTGTTGCAGCTCATCTTCGCTCACCGCATGGATGTGACCGAGGTAGCATTGCACCAGGTCACCGATGATTTCATCGCCTATACCCGCGAAATCGGCCGTGCGCTGGAACTCGAGGAGACGACGGCTTTCCTCGTCGTCGCCGCCACCCTGCTCGACCTGAAGGCGGCACGGCTGCTGCCGTCCGGCCAGGTCGCCGACGAGGAGGACCTGGCTCTGCTCGAGGTTCGCGACCTGCTGTTCGCGAGGCTGTTGCAGTACCGGGCGTTCAAGCACGTCGCGGTAATGTTCGCCGAGCTGGAAGCCGCCGCGCTGCGCAGCTATCCCCGCGCGGTGTCGCTGGAGGACCGGTTCGCCGATCTGCTGCCCGAGGTGATGCTGGGCGTCGACGCCGACCGGTTCGCTCAGATC
>Ga0302325_10029996_pt1 | contig 11223 bp, 13 predicted proteins | sample Palsa_T0_2_FD_201948 | JGI IMG/M metagenome (GOLD analysis project Ga0302325, IMG submission 201948) | Peat permafrost microbial communities from Stordalen Mire near Abisko, Sweden - Palsa_T0_2 | ecosystem: Environmental > Terrestrial > Soil > Palsa > Peat permafrost | place: Sweden: Abisko...
CTGAGCGCGTAGGGCATCCAGCGCCAGATCTCGGGCTCGCGCGCGGCCTCGAGCAGGTCCGCCGCGTGGCGCTCGGCGAGCGGCTCGAGCATGACGAGATCCCCCGCGAGCGTGGGCGTCAGGTTCGGCCAGCTCAGCGGTTCACGGCCGACATGTCGGGATAGCGGTCCCCGGCCGCGGCGCCCGCCGGCGCCGCCTCGTCGATCCGAGCGAGGTCCTCCTTGCTCAGCTCGATCTCGGCCGCCTCGACGTTCTGCTCGAGGTAGGAGCGACGCTTGGTCCCGGGAATGGGGACGACATCCGGGCCCTGGTGCATGACCCAGGCGAGCGCGAGCTGCCCCGGTGTGCAGTCGTGCTCGGTGGCGAGCTCCTTGACCCGGGCGAGAAGCTCGAGGTTGCGTTCGAGGTTCCCACCCGCGAAGCGTGGATTGTGGCGGCGAAAATCGCCCGGCTCGAGGTCCTCGAGGCTCTGGACGGCGCCGGTGAGAAAGCCGCGGCCGAGGGGGCTGTAGGCCACGAGCCCGATCCCGAGCTCGCGCACGGTCGGCAGGATCTCCTCCTCGAGGTCGCGCGACCACAGCGAGTACTCGCTCTGGAGCGCGGTGATCGGATGCACGGCGTTGGCCCGCCTGATCGTCTCGGGCCCCGCCTCGGAGAGACCGAGGTAGCGGACCTTGCCGGCGTCCACGAGCTCAGCCATGGCGCCCACGGTCTCCTCGATCTGGACCGAGGGATCGACCCGGTGCTGGTAGTAGAGGTCGATGTGGTCGACCGAGAGCCGGCGCAGCGAGGCGTCGCAGGCGGCGTGCACATACTCGGGGCGACCGTTGATACCCCTGCGTCCGGGGTTCTCGGGATCCCTGACGATCCCGAACTTCGTGGCCAGGATCACCTCGTCGCGGCGATCGGAGACCGCCGCTCCCACGAGCTGCTCGTTGGTGAACGGCCCGTACATGTCGGCCGTGTCGAACAGCGTCACGCCGAGGTCGATGGCACGGTGGATGGTGGCGATCGCCTCGCCCTCGTCGGCGCTGCCGTAGAACTCCGACATCCCCATGCAGCCGAGTCCTTGCGCGGACACAGCCAGCCCTTCGCGACCTAGCTTGCGTTCCTCCATCACGCGGAGCTTAGCGACGCTCGGGAAAGCTCCCACATCGCGCCCTGCTCGGCGATGGTGAGCAGGCGCCAGCGCTCGTGTCCCGGCTCCCACACGTAGAGGTTTACGTCGACCACGCTGCGGACCCCGGCCAGGACCTCGACCGACTCGCGGGCGCTGATCTCCTCACCGAGGACCTGGCGGGTGAGGAGATCGACGATCTTGAAGCGGCGCGGCGGGCGCGGCTCCGGCTCGGGCGCCGGCGCCGCCCGGGGCTGCGGCTTGGGCGGCACGTAGAGCGGCGTCGAGGTCGAGGACGGGCTCTGGAGCACCCTCTCCAGGGGCACCATGTTCGCTCCGGTGCCCTTGGTCGAGGTCTCCAGAACCCAGACCTTCTTGCCCATGGCCGCTAGGCCGCGATCCTCAGCGACTCGACTCCCTCGGTGCCCGCCAAACGGCGGAGCGCCTGGTCCTCGAGCTCGCTCGCCCGTGCCGAGCTGATGCCCAGCGCGGCGCCGGTCTGCCTGACGGTGCGCGGCTCGTCTCCGGTCAGTCCGAAGCGAAGCTCGATCACCTTGCGCTCGGGCTCGGGCAAGCGGCCGATGATGTCGGCCACCTGCTGCTCGCGCATCGAGTCCGCGACTTCGTCGAACGGGTCGGGGCGATCGCTGGGCAGAACATCGCCGAGCGAAACCTCGCCGTCGTCGCTCACCGCCTGGTCGAGGCTGGCGAGGCTGCGCGCGAGCTCGCGGATCTCGGTCACCTGCTCGACCGGGAGTTCGGCCACTTCGGCGATCTCCTCGTCGGTGGGCTCGCGCCCGAGCTTGGCGTTGAGCTCGCTCTCGAGCTTGCGTACCTTGACCTGCCGCTGGGCCACGTGGACGGGAATCCTGATCGTCCGCCCCGAGTTCTGGAGCCCGCGCTGGATCGCCTGACGGATCCATAGTGTCCCGTAGGTCGAGAACTTGAATCCGCGGCGCCAGTCGAACTTCTCGACGGCACGGATCAGTCCGAGCATGCCCTCCTGCACGAGGTCCTCGAGCGGGAGCCCGAGTCCCTGGTAGCGGCGGGCCTGGGAGACCACGAGCCGCAGGTTGGCATTGATCATCCGGTCCTTGGCCTCGATGTCGCCGCGCTCGACGCGCTTGGCGAGCTCGACCTCCTCGGCCGCGGTCAGGAGCGCGTGACGGCGCGCCTGGCGGAAGAAGAGATCGAGTGAGTCCAGCGACGCGCCCGCGCCCGCCTTGGTCTCCTCGTCCTTGGTTTCGATGTCGGGCCGGGTGTCATCGCCATGCTCACGCCGCCGACGCTGCCGGCCATTGCTGGTCTGCGCCCGAGATCGCGGCCGCTTGCCCTCGGCATCCGAGTGCTCGCCGCGGCTCCGGCGCGTGGTTTCAATTGTATTCATGCTGATTCCATTGTCCGTAAGTTCGATGATGATCGAATTATACGCTTCGACAGCGTTAAATCAAGAGCTCGGGAGGGGTCTGGGATGCGCGAGAACGCCGCGCTAGACGTGACGGCTGGCGGCTCGCGAGACCGGGCGCGAGGACTGCTCGAGCACGCACCCCAGCAGCCCTGGGAAGACCGCATCGATATCCGCGGCGCGCAACGAGACGAACCGGTGCACACCCTCGGCCCGCGTGCGCGTGACCCCGGCGTCGCGGAGCACCTTGAGATGGTGGCTGAGCGTCGACTTGGACACGGGAACGCCGAGCGCGCCGCACGATGTCTCCGTGCCCTGCGCGAGCGCACGCACGATCTCGAGACGAACGGGGTCGCTCAGGGCATGCAGTACGCCAGGGAGGCTCAGCTGCTCTCTGACCGGATGGGAAATGGCCCTCATAGCGCAAAGTTCGATTTCTGTCGAACGATGATACTACGGCGAGCGACCGCCGACAGGCAATATCTCACGCCGTGCCCCGTGCTCGCGTTTCATCCGGCGTGGCCCTTCCCCCCTTTCAGGCCCTACTGGACTCCCATGGACGCGATGTGCACCGCTTTCTCGTGGCGAGCGTCGGACCCGTCGACGCCGATGACTGCTACCAGGAGACCTGGCTCGCGGCCCTGAGGGCCTATCCCCGCCTCCGAGACGCCTCGAACCTGCGGGCGTGGATCCTCACCGTGGCCCACCGCAAGGCGATCGACCACGTCCGGGCGCGCAACCGCCGGGCCACCCCGCTCGCCGAGCTTCCCGAGACCCCCGTGCCCGCGACCCTGCCCGACGGAGTCTCCGAGATCTGGGCCCACGTCCGCACGCTGCCGCCCAAGCAGCGCACGGCGATCACCCTGCGCACGGTCGCCGACCTTGCCTATGGCGACATCGCGAAGGTCATGAGCACGAGCGAGGAAGCGGCGAGGCGGAACGTCCACGAGGCCCTTCAACGACTGCGAACCGAGGTTCACCGATGACCGATGAGATCGAAGGCGCGCTGCGCGACGCCGCCGCCGCGCTCGATGCCGACCCCCCGCCCACCCTCGACACCGGTGCGGCCGAAGCGGCCTCGCTACTCGACGTCGCCTACGCGCGCCACGACACGCCGGTGGGCGCCGTCCTCCTGGCGGCGACGCCGCGCGGGCTCGTGCGCGTGGCCTACGCGGACACCGCCGAGGACGTCGAGGCCACGCTCTCGCAGCTCGCCCGCAGCCTCTCTCCCCGGGTGCTGGCCGCCCCCCGCCGCCTCGACGCCGCCCGGCGCGAGCTCGACGAGTACTTCGCGGGGGCGCGGGACCACTTCGAGCTGGCGCTCGACTGGCGGCTCACGCGCGGCTTCGGTCGCCGCGTCCTGCGCTCCACCGCGCGCATCCCCTACGGCTCGGTGTCGTCCTATGCGGGGATCGCCGCCGCGGCCGGCAGCCCCCGCGCCGCACGCGCCGCCGGCAACGCCCTCGGCGCCAACCCGCTTCCCATCGTCGTGCCCTGCCACCGCGTGCTGCACTCGAGCGGCGGCCTGGGCGGCTACACGGGCGGCGTCGAGCGAAAGCTCACGCTGCTCGCGATCGAGCGCGGGGGGCGCTAGCTAGCCCTGATGCCGGACCCAGTCGGGGGTGATCTTGATGATCAGGCGCTGCTCGCCGGGCTGGCGGTAGGGGTAGGCATCGAGGCCGAGGTACTTGTGGGCCAGGAAGTCGATGTGCTCGTCGGCGCCCTCGGGGGTCATTTCACTCGCCTCCCCGCGGATCTCGAGGTTCTCCTGGTGGTTCTCGAGGTTCTGCACGTTGAGCGCCACGCGCGGGTCGCGCCGGAGGTTGGCCGGCCAGGCCCGGCCCCGGGCCGAGTTCAGCCACACCATCCCGTCCCTGAAGTCGACCCAAACGGGCGTCACGTGCGGGCTCCCGTCGCGACGGAGCGTCGCGACCTGGGCGAAGTTCGTGGCCTCGAGCAGCTCCTGGCTGCGGGCGTCGAGTTGAGCCGGCACAAGACTCATTCTATGCCCGCGAGGCCGGACTTCCAAGCGCCTGAGCCAGCGCGGCCTGAGCCTCCTCGCTCGTCTCCAGCGCGCGCAGGAGGATCGAGAGGATGGCCCCGAGCAGGCCGGGGGCCACGCTGCCCTCGTCGATGAGCTCGATCATCCCCAGTCCCACGCTGAGGCCGATAACCGCGTTGGCCCACCCCGCGCTCGACGCTTCCCGCGGCTCGAGCCCGGCCGCGCCCGCTCGCCGGGCGGCAAACTCCGCCGACATCGCCCGCCACGCCCCCAGCCCCGAGACCAGCCGCTCGCGCAGCCCCTCGTCGCGCTGCGCGCGCACCCAGAGCTCGACGAACAGGCGGAACGGGTCCGGGTCGCGCCGGAGCTCCTCCATCCAGCGGTCGGCGCCGATTCGCGGTCGCTCCCACGTGTCTCGCGTCGGGTCGAAGAGCGCGATCTGCTCGGCGATCTGAGCGGCGAGGTGCTCGTCGAGGAGCGCAACCAGAAGGTTCTCCTTGCTGCCGAAGTGGCTGTAGACGGCGCCCTTGGTGAACCCCGCCTCCTCGGCGACCTCGTCGATCGTCGCGCCGTCGAAGCCGCGCCGCGCATAGACGCGAGCGGCCGCCTCGAGCAGCGCCGCCCGGTTGCGCGCCTTGCGCGGAGCGCGGTCGAACTCACCCCGGGGCATCGGGACCTGTGTGATGGATCTCACTCAGCATGGCGATACGCACGAGTAGATATACTCACGCGTAGAAAGTCTAGTGCGGAGGCCGACGTGACCAACAAGCTGCCGCCCGGACCGCGCCAGCCCCGCGCCGTCCAGATGATCGGGTTCTGGAGCCGGCCCACCGCTTACCTCGAGCGGTGCCGGGCCCGGTACGGGAAGCGCTTCACCATCCGGATCATTGGCGCACCTCCCTTCGTCGCCCTCTCCGAGCCCGAGCAGATCAAGGAGCTCTTCGGCGCCGCGCCCGAGGTCCTGCATCCGGGCGCGGGCGCGCGCGTCCTCGAGCCGATCCTCGGCGCCAACTCGGTCCTCCTGCTCGACGAGGCTGCGCACCTCGAGCAGCGCCGGCTCATGCTCCCCTCCTTCCATGGCGAGCGGATGCAGGGCCTGGCCGGGCTAATGTCCGAGATCACCGAGCGCGAGGTCGCGTCCTGGCCGCGGGACGAGCCGGTCGCCCTCCATCCGCGCCTCCAGCGCCTCACGCTCGAGATCATCCTCCGCGCCGCCTTCGGGCTCGAGCAGAGCGAGCGCAGGGAGCGCCTGCGCGACAAGCTGACCGCGGTGCTCGCCTTCGCCGAGAGCCCGATCTCCGTCCTCCCGCCCCGCGTCCAGCGACTCCCGGTCGGGCCACCCGGACGCCTCCAGCGGCTGCTGGCGGAGGTCGACGCGCTCGTCTTCGAGCAGATCGACGAGCGCCGCAACGGTGGCGCCGGCGGCGACGACATCCTCGCCATGCTCCTCGCCGCCCGCCACGAGGACGGCTCCCCGATGTCGGGGCCCGAAATCCGCGACGAGCTCATCACCGCGCTCGTCGCCGGGCACGAGACGACCGCGTCGCAGCTCGCGTGGGCCTTCGAGCGCCTCGTGCGCGAGCCCCGCGCTCTCGCACGCCTGGTCGCGGAGCTGTACGGCGACGGCGGCGACGAGTACCTGACGGCGACGATTCAGGAGGTCATGCGCCGCCGGCCGGTGGTGATCAACGCCGAGCCCCGCCTGACCATGCAAGAGGTACAGATCGGCGACTTCACCTATCCCCGCGGGGTGGCCCTGCTCGCCAGCGTCTGGCTCGTTCACCACGACGAGGACAACTATCCCGACCCCTACGTCTTCCGGCCCGAGCGCTTTCTCGAGCGCCCGCCGGGCACCTACACGTGGATCCCCTTCGGTGGCGGCCGTCGGCGCTGCCTGGGCGCGAGCTTCGCCATGCTCGAGATGAAGACGGTGCTGCGCGTCGTCCTCGAGCACTGCCAGGTGCGGGCCGCGGGCCGCGGGCCGGAGGCCGCGCGGCGGCGGAGCATCACCATCAGCCCCGCCCAGGGCGCGACGGTCATCCTGCACGAACGCCCGGGCGCCCGAGCAACGCGACCGCACGAAAGCCCGCGACCCGTGACAATGCCCGGTGAGCCATGTCGCCCGACCAACCACCCATTGACGACCTCGTCAAGATCGGCGTAGCCGCCACCGCGCTCGGCGTCAGCGTCGACACGCTCCGGCGCTGGGAACGCTCCGGCAGGATCACGTTCGAGCGCCGGGGCACCCAGCGCTACCTCCACTCGAGCGAGCTGGCCCTCCACCTCAAGGAGCGGGGCTCAAGCGGGCACAGCAGCGCACGCAACCGCCTCCAGGGCACGATCCTGGCCGTCAAGAAGGACGCCGTGATGGCCCAGATCGACATGGCCTGCGGCCCGTACCGGATCGTCTCGCTGATGTCGCGCGAGGGCGCCGACGAACTCGACCTCAAACCTGGCGATCACGCCACGGCGATCGTGAAATCGACGACGGTGATCATCGAGAGCCGCTAGTGGGTCTCCCGGTTTCGGGGAGGCCCACTAGCTCTCACCACCCCCACGGCGGCGGCAAGAGGCTGCCGCCCACGACGAGGTTGGTCAGGTCGTCGTCGTAGCGTCCGCCCTTGATGTCGCCGTCGGTGATCAGGCGTGGCATGGCCAGCGGCGCGCCGTCCTCGACCAGGGAGATGAGCAGCGGGCGCCCGCCGACCCAGGCCTCGGCCGGGGTGGCCGTGGCCACATAGTCGTCGGAACCGACCGCGGCGACCCAGGTGTTGAAGGTCGGCCAGATGCGAGCGGCACGCAGGACCGCGTCCAGGGTGGGCCCGGTCTCGGTGTGCGTCTGCTCGCCGCTCGAACCCGCGAAGGACACGGTCAGGGTCTGCTGGGGCAACGAGGCGAGCTCGGCCGGGCTGAGCACGGTGGTGTAGGCGCCGTCCTGAACGGTCAGCGCGCCGCTCTCCGGGGGCGTAGTGCTCGCCGGGTTCTCGACTCCGACCTCGATCTCGTGGACGTCCGGGACGCTGCGGGCGTCATTGATATCGCCGGGGACGACGAGCTCGGGGGCGAACAGGGGACGGCCGCCAGCCTCCAGGGTCAGATAGGCGGGATGGTCGCCGAAGCTGGAATCGAGTTCGCCGAGCGCGAAGGTCCGCTGGGTGCTCCACGCGCCCGCCACCGTGACCACGACGCGCAGGAAGGAGTTCTTGGACGAGGGGATGATCGGGCTCGAGTCGTCGACGATGGTCTCGAGCGAGACGCCCACGTCGGTCTGCGTCACCGTCCCCCACCACGTGTGGCGGGTGACCGTGAACGTCGTCTGCGGCAGCGCTTGAAGCTCGCTGAGGGTGTAGGCCGCCGGCGAGGAGACGGTGCCGCCCACGCTCACCTGGGGCGGCGAATAGGGGCTGGCGGCGGCGCTCGAAGCGACGCCGAGGGCGAGCAATCCGGTGCTGACCGCGAACGCAAGACACTTGGTGCGCATGAAGAGAGACCTCCGCAATGAATCGTGGGCGCTGAGCGCCGAGACTATATATACATAGCCGTTACATAGGCAAGTAGCATGGCACGGTCCGGACTTCCGGTCACACCGAAGCCACATCTCCCTTGGCCTCGCCAATACTCTGCTGCGATCGGCGATATTCGTGATCCGCTCGAGGCCGAGCGCCTCGCCCAGGTGGCTCCGGACGCCTACCAGACCCGGCGCGAGTTCCTCCAGCGCACGGCGGTCACGGCCGGGCTGGCGGCCGGGATGGGACTCGTGCTCGACCCCGACACCGTCCTCGCCGAGGCGGCGCGCCGCCAGCGCGAGGTGGGACTGCCCTCGCCCCGCAACCTCCCCATCGACACCTTCGTCGTGCTGATGATGGAGAACCGCTCCTTCGACCACTACCTGGGCTGGCTCCCCGGCGCCGACGGACGCCAGGCAGGACTCGAGTTCACCAACGCCCAGGGCCAGGCGTTCGCCACCCACCACCTCGACTTCTTCCAGAGCTGCGGCTTCCTCGATCCCGACCACTCCTGGCAGGGCGGGCGCACCGAGCTCGACGGCGGCCACATGGACGGGTTCCTGCGCGCCGACAGCGACTCGTTCTCGATCGGCTACTACGAGGAAGGCGACGTGCCCTTCCTCCCCCACGCCGCCCAGGCCTTCACCTGCTTTGACCGCTTCTTCTGCTCGCTCCTGTCCTCCACCTTTCCCAACCGCGAGTACATGCACGCGGGCCAGTCCTATGGGATGACGGGCAACACGCTGCCGATCTCGGCGAGCGGCCTGGGCTTCCCCGACACGACGATCTTCTCCTCGCTGGCCCAGGCCGGCGTCAGCAACCAGTACTTCTTCGTCGACATCCCCATCTCGGCGCTCTGGGGCGTGCCGGGCCTCGCGCGCTCGAGCCAGGTCCAGCTCTTCTACGAGCAGGCCGCCACGGGCACCCTCCCGGCGCTCTCCTTCGTCGACCCCGGCTTCCAGGGCGAGGACCAGGGGACCTCGGGCGACGAGCATCCCCTGGCCGACATCCGAGTCGGGCAGGCGTTTATGGCCGACGTCGTTCACGCCTTCATGAGCTCTCCCCAATGGAAGCGCGGCGCGCTCTTCATCGTCTACGACGAGTGGGGCGGCTTCTTCGACCACGTCGCTCCGCCCCGCGTCCCCGACCTGCGCTCGAATTCGAACATCAACCTCGATTTCGGCCAGATGGGCTTCCGCATCCCCGCAGTCGCCGTCTCCCCCTACGCGCGCCGCGGTCACGTCGACCACTCGATCTACGGCTTCGAGTCGATCCTCAAGATGATCCGCTACCGCTACGGGCTCGCTCCGCTCACGCCCCGCGACCTGTTCGCGAACAACATCGCCGCCTCGTTCGATTTCGAGTCAGAGCCCGACTACGAGATCCCCGACCTGCCCTCCCCGCCGGAGGTCATCGCCGCCGCCTGCCCTGGAACCCCGCCCATCGACTCGGGTGGCGTCGGGGTCGGTCTCGGCGCCATCCTCGGCACCCCGCTCGCGCGCCCAGGGGCGGAGAACCCGAACGGGGCCCAGGCCCTGCTCTCGAGCGGCTACCTCGAGCAGCTCGGCTTCAAGTACAGGCCCGCCACCCCCGCGACGACCTACCGCCACCCGTCCTCGCTCGGGATGCGGCCGTGAAGGCCGCCGCCCTTCTGACCGGGACGCTGCTCGCCCTCACCGCGGCCCCCGCCGCCGCCGACAGCTTCACGCCCGTGGGCCTGACCATCACCGTCGCCCCCGTCGCCCGCCTCCACCAGCCCCTAAGGGTCACGGTCGCAGTCACCGCCGACGCCGGCGTGCTCGACATCGCCACGGCGCCGCTGAGGATCGCCGTCAAGCTCGCGAGCGAGTGCGGCGGGTCCTATCTCGGCACCCCGGGCACCGTTCTCCTCGACCGCCCGCTGACGCCCCAGCCGGTCACCGGCGAGGCCTACTCGGCCCAGGCGACGGGCTCGGCCAGGCCGACGAGCTATGGCGCGCAGTCGGTGTGCGTGTTCCTGGACGAGGAAGGCGACGAGCGCCAGTTCGCCACCGACACCTCGGACCAGGTCGACGTGTCCGAGCCCTGCACGGCGCGCGCGAGCCGCTACGACGCCGCTCGCCGCGCCCTCGCGCGCGCCCGTCGGGAGCGCCGGCGCCGGCTCGTGGCCAAGCGGAGCGGGGCGGCCCGCACCGACCGCCGCGCGGCGCTCAGAGCCTGCGGACCCGGAGTTCCTCTGTGACCGGCCGCCGCATCCTCGCCGCCCTGCTCGCGATCGGGCTCCTCGTGGCCGGGCTGATCGCGAACGCCTCGGGATCGGCGTCGCCCGCCGCGCGCGCCGTAAGGGCCACAAGCCCCGCCCTCCCCCCGATCCGCCATGTGTTCGTCATCGTGCTCGAGAACGAGTCGGTCTCGACGACCTTCGGCCCGGGCTCCCCCGCTCCGTACCTCTCGCAGACGCTGACCGCCGAGGGCGCCTATCTGCCCCACTACTACGGCATCGGTCACGACAGCAACGACAACTACATCGCGATGATCTCGGGTCAGGCGCCGAGCCTCGAGAACCAGGCCGACTGCCAGATCTATGACGACCTCGTCCCCGGCACGATCGGCGCCTACGGCCAGGCCGAGGGACTCGGGTGCATCTATCCCGCCGACGTGCCGACGATCGCGAGCCAGCTCACGGCCACCGGCCTGACCTGGCGCGACTACAACGACGGCATGGGCGCCGACCCCGCGCGCGAGGCGTCGGTGTGCGGCCATCCCGGCGTGGGGTCGATCGATAACACCCAGAACGCCACCCCTACCGACCAGTATGCGACCCGCCACAACCCCTTCGTCTACTTCCACTCGATCATCGACGACACCACCCTGTGCGATACCCACGTCGTCAATCTCGACCTCCTGCCCCACGATCTCGCCTCCGCCCCCGACACGCCGAACTACGTTTTCATCACCCCGGATCTTTGCAACGACGGTCACGATGCGACCTGCGCCAACGGCGGTCCGGGCGGGCTCGGGCAGGCCGACACCTTCCTGCGCAAGTGGGTGCCCATGATCACCTCCTCGCCCGCCTTCCGCGGCGAGGACGGCCTCCTCATCGTCACCTTCGACGAGGCCGACACCAGCGACACGAGCTCGTGCTGCGGCGAGATCGCCGGCCCGGGCAGCCCTCTCCCCGGAATCACCGGCCCGGGCGGCGGCGACGTCGGCG
>Ga0302325_10029997_pt1 | contig 11223 bp, 15 predicted proteins | sample Palsa_T0_2_FD_201948 | JGI IMG/M metagenome (GOLD analysis project Ga0302325, IMG submission 201948) | Peat permafrost microbial communities from Stordalen Mire near Abisko, Sweden - Palsa_T0_2 | ecosystem: Environmental > Terrestrial > Soil > Palsa > Peat permafrost | place: Sweden: Abisko...
TTGACGCCGTTAGGATTGTAGGGGCTCCCCGCTCCATACGGGTTATCAAGGCATCTCGGGTCATAAGGACAAACCTGTGCGTTGGACGCTGACGCCAGAGAGGTCGCCGTCAGCGCGGCGATGACAAATAGTCGCATGGCTTGCCCCCGATCAGTGTGGCCGTAACCCTCTACTCTTAGCCCTAAGGTGGCAAGGACACGGCCCCGAGGGAAGGGAGCGCCGCGCGCCGCGCATGAGCGTCAACTTCGAGTCGTTCAGTTGGGAAGCCTTCGCGACGCTGGCGACGGGCTTCGCGGCCGTCAGCGCGGCGTCTGTCGTTGCATGGCGCCAGATCGCTATCTCTCGCGCCCAAACCCTGATCCAGAGCCACCTTGCCGACATCGAGAGCCTCAAGCTGCGGGCCGCACTGTTCGAAAAGCGATGGGAGGTTTACGAGGCCACCGCTCGATTCCTGGCCGCGATGACGGTCAAGGCCCGGTTCCCTGAGGACGGGGCGATAACGCACGACTTCCAGCTGGCCATGGACAAGTCGCAGTTTCTCTTCCGGGAGGCTGTCCACGGCCGCCTGGTGAAGCTCTGGGGCCAGGCGTGCGACTTTGGCCTCGCTGTCGATGAAGTCTCGGCTGTCGGCGCGGAAGCGAGGCCCGACCGTCCCCGATTCATTCGCCAGAAGTCCGACCTGATGATCGAATTTGCAGGCCTGATGGCCAACTTGGGCCAAGTGTTTGGGGACGAACTCAGATTGGGCGGTTGAGCGGACGCTCCTCTGCGCCCAAGCGCCCGTTCGGTGGTGAGCTGTTTGCTATGTGTTTGCTCTAGGGTAAAGGCCAGCCTAGCCAGAGATACGTAACCATCTGAAAATATTGGCGAACTCGACATGATTCGGACCTGTGACCTCTGCCTTCCTTGGGCAGGTCCGCCGGCGCGAGATTGGCGACGAGCCGCCGGGGCGGCAGGGCGAGCCCCAGTCCGGCGAAGGCCGCCCGCACGCGCTCCCGCGCCTCGCCGACCGCCTTGTCCGCCAGCCCCACGACAACGAAAGCCGGGTAGCCGCCGACGGCCTGGACCTCGACGTCGACCCGGCGCGCTTCCACGCCCTCGAAGCAGACCGATACGACCCGTGCGGCCACGCTGCTCTTCTCCCAAGCCCGTCATACCGGAGCACAATGGCGAAAGACGATCAAGAACAAAAAGCGAACCGAGCGGAGGCTGCGGCCGTCCGGTTCAGATAATTCGCCGAATTTCCTCGATTCGGTTCCACAGCCGCACGGCGGCGTCGTCGCCGCCGAAACGTTTGAGCTGCTGGGCGCCGGTGGGGGAGGTAACGTTGATCTCGGTGAGGTAGTCGCCGATCACGTCGATGCCGACGAAGAGAAGTCCGCGAACCTTGAGCTCCATGCCGATCACATCGCAGATCTCCCTGTCGCGAGCGGTGAGCTCCACGGCTTCTGCGCGCCCGCCCTTGGCGAGATTGGAGCGCACCTGACCTCTTGCCGGAACGCGGTTGATCGCCCCTACCGGCTCCCCATCCACGAGGAGAATGCGCTTGTCGCCCGCGGCCACGGCCGGAATGAATTTCTGGACCACCACGGGCTCGCGGCCGATCATCGCATGGAGTTCCAGAATGGCGTCCAGATTGGGGTCGTCGGGACCAAGCCTCACCACGCCCGAACCCGCTCCGCCGTAGAGGGGCTTGACGACGATGTCGCCCTGGCGACCGCGAAACGCGCGGATCGACTCGGCGTCGCTCGTGATCAGGGTCGGCGGCTGCAGGCCCGGGAAGGTGGTGACGAAGAGCTTCTCGGGGGCGTTTCTCACCTCGGCCGGATTGTTCACCACGAGCGTCGCCGGGTGAATGACCTCGAGGAAATGGGTCGCGGTTATGTAGGCCATGTCGAAGGGCGGGTCCTGACGCATCAGGACGACGTCCATCTCCGCGAGATCGCGCAATTCGAAATCGCCAAGCCTGTGGTGATCTCCCTGAACGGCTCTCAGATTGAGGGGCCGTCCCCTCGCGAAGAGGCGGCCCTCCTCGAGGGCCAGGCGGTCGGGGCCATAGATCCAGAGGCCGTGGCCGCGCGTCTGCGCTTCCAGCATGATCTGGAAGGTGGTGTCGGTCTCGACGTTGATCCCCTCGATGGGGTCCATCTGGATCGCGACCTGAAGGGGCATGAAAAGACCTTGGGGGCTCTAGTTCAGCTTCAGTCGGACACGCTCGCGGAAGGCCCTTGCCGCGATTGTCGCCCCGCCATCCAACGTCTGGGCCCGTCCAAGCGCCTCGAGCGCTCCGGCCAGGGCCCCCTGACCCTCCCTGGCCGCGGCGACATCGATCCACGGCCGGTGATCGGTGGGATCGATGAGGGCGCGCCGGAGGGCAGAGCGCTCCGCCCGGGGGTAGTCGTGGGAGATGACCGCCCTTGCGAAGATGTTGTTCTGCAAGCGGATGAGGACCGCGCGGTCGCTGGCCGGCGCCATCAGGACGTCCAGGCGGTCGGCGACGTCTGGGGTGAGTCCGGTGTGGAGGGCCCGACGGGTCAGTTCGGAGGGCATCAGGACCCGGCCCTCGCTGAATGGGTCCATGGCCAGCGGACCCTCTTCGGTCTCGATCCGAAGCAGGAAGTGACCGGGAAAGTCGACGCCCGAGACCTTCAGTCCGCAGCACCGAGCGGCATGGAGATAGAAGACGCCAAGGGCCACCGGAATGCCTCTGCGCCGCTCGCTCACGGCCACGACATCGGCGTTGTCGGGATGGTCGTAGGTGATGACGTCCCCGGTGAGCCGCAGGTCACCTGACATCGTTTCGGAGAGCGCCTGCTCCGGAGATTCGCTCATCAGCCGTCGCTGCAGGCGTTCGGCGCCTTCCGCCGCCAGGGCCCGGGTTGGCGCCGGATCGCGCGTCGGGTCTTCATGGAGCGCGCAGGCGACCGCGGCCTCGAAAAGGGGAAAGTCCTCGTTCTTGGCCCGGCCGGCCACGGTGAGGAACGCCTCCGCCTCGGTTCGCGTCATCGTCGCTCCGCCGGCGCCTCAGTCGCCATCGCGCCACGCATCGACAATATGACGCGGCAATCGCCCCGGGGCGAGCGCCATCAGGTCGACGCGAACGGATATCGCCGCCTCTCCGCGAGCAGCCGCCAGGGCGCCCGCGGCCCGGCGGAGGCGATCGCGCTGGAGCGGCGTCACCGCTTCCAGGGCCGTTTCGATGTTCTGGCGCCGCTTGACCTCCACCACCGCCAGCACGTCGCGCCTACGGGCCAGGATGTCGATCTCGCCATGGGGAGTGCGAAGTCGAAACCCCAGGACCCGGTAGCCCTTCGCCATCAACCAGAGCGCGCAGAGAATCTCTCCCCGTCGGCCCGAGCGACGCGCGGTCAGACCTCGCTCGCTGCGGGCCCCGCGCGTCTTCATCGGTCCTTGAGGGCGAGCGCCCGGGCGTAGACCTCGCGGCGCGGAAGCCCGAGGCGCCTAGCGACGGTCGCCGAAGCCCCGGCGGGCGATGATTGTTCCAGGGCTTCGACGAGAGCCTGGTCGACATCGACGTCGGACGCGGCCGCCTGAATCCCGGGCCCGACGACCACGACGATCTCGCCCCTGGGGGCGGCGAATCTCGAATCGGCGGCCAGGACGTCGAGGGTCCCGCGGATCATGGTCTCATGAAGTTTGGTCAGCTCACGCATCACCGCCGCCGGTCGCGGGCCAATAACCTCGGCCATGTCGCCGAGGCTGGCGGCGAGGCGCGAACCACCCTCGAAGATCACGAGGGTGGCTCGGACGCCGGCGATTTCGGCGAAAAAGGTCCGCCGGGCGGCCCTCCTGGAGGGCGGAAACCCGACGAACATGAAGCGGTCCGTCGGCAGGGCGGCGGCGGCGATCGCGGCGAGCAGGGCCGACGCGCCGGGGATGGGCACGACGTTCGACCCTTGAGCCGCCGATTCGACGACCAGCCGGTAGCCGGGGTCGGAGACAAGCGGCGTTCCCGCGTCCGAGATCAGGGCCACGCGCGCGCCCCTGGCGAGCATCTCGAGGATCCGGGGTCGAATCCGGGCCGCCCCGTGCTCGTCGTAGCGTTCCAGCCGGGACGAGACGTGATGGGACTTCAGAAGCTTGCCGCTGACACGGGTGTCCTCGGCGAGAACGAGGTCGACCGCGGCCAGGACATCGAGGGCTCGAAGGGTGATGTCCCGAAGGTTTCCGATCGGCGTTGCGACCAGATAAAGGCCAGGGGCGAGGTCCTTGGCCGGGGCTTGAGCGGTTGCGGGCGCCATACAGTCGGGCAGCCTATGGCGCCGATCTTTCATTCGCCATGGCGAGATCGAGGACGATACGATCGAGAACCATCCGACCGGTCTGTCGGGCGACGACGCGGTCATCGTCGAGGTCGATGAACTTGGCGCGGGCCAGGGCCTCGAGTTCCGGTTGGATGTTCAACGGCCGAATTTCGGCGAGCGGAACGCCCTCGAAGGTGCGCAATCCCATCATCAGCCTCTCGAGCGCGGCCTCGGAAACGCTGAGCGGCCTCCGGCGCGCGCGACCATCGCCGCTCGCCGCGGCGATGTAGGCCGCAACGTCCCGCGCGGCGATACACTCCCACCGCCCGCCCGCGAGCGTGATCCGGCCGTGGGCGCCGGGGCCGACGCCGACATAGTCTTCGCCACGCCAATAGACGAGATTGTGCCGCGACTGCGCGGCCGGGGCGAGGGCGTGGTTCGACACCTCGTAGGCGTCAAATCCCGCCTTTCCCAGCACTCTTCCTGTCGCCTCGAAGAGATCCGCCGCCAGGTCCGCCTCGAGCGGCTGGAGAGCGCCCCGCGCTGCGGCTCGGGCGAAGCTCGTCCCCGGCTCGATCGTGAGCTGATAGGCGGAAATGTGCTCCGGCCCCAGGTCCACGACCTCGCCTAGCTCCCGCGCCCAATCGTCCATGCACTGGCCGGGGAGGGCGTAGATCAGGTCGACGGAAACCCGTTCGAAGATGGTGCGCGCGATCGCCACCGCGCGCCCGGCCATCGCGCTGTCATGATTGCGGCCAAGGCGTTTCAGTTTGGGGTCGCGAAGCGACTGAACACCGAGGGAGATGCGGTTGACGCCTGCATCGGCGAAGGCCTCCATCAGCGCCACGTCGACGTCGGCGGGATTGGCCTCGAGGGTGACCTCGACGGGCTGGGCCAGGGTCCAAAGGGCCTTGGCCTGCCCGATCATCCGCGCGACGATGTCGGGATCCATCAATGAGGGCGTGCCGCCCCCCAGGTAGATCGAGACCAGCGATCTTGGTCCCGTGAGAGCCGCGTGCGCCCGGAGATCGGAGATGATCGCCTCTGCGAGGTCGGATTGTTTTTTGTCGGCGCCGCGGTCGCGCCGGACGTTGAAGGCGCAATAGGGACAGATCCGCGCGCAGTAGGGCCAGTGGATGTAGACGCCCAGCGCCGGATCGGGACTCAAAACAGCGCGGCCTTGAGCTGGGCGAATGCGCGGGCGCGGTGGCTGATCGCGTCCTTGGCTTCCGGCGCCATCTCACCGAAGGTCTGCGCCCCGCCCGCCGGCGTGAAGATGGGATCGTAGCCGAAGCCCAGCGTTCCCCTGGGCGGAAAGGTGAGCGCGCCCTCGACCTTGCCCTCGGTGACCACCGCCGGACCTTGGGGCCAAGCCACCGCCAGGGCGCAGACGAAGGTAGCGGAGAGATCCTCGACGACGCGTTCGGCCAACCGTCGCTCCACCAGGGCGATGGCGTGGCCGAAGTCGCGGTCCGGCCCAGCCCAGCGCGCCGAGTGCACACCTGGCGCACCTTCGAGGGCGACCACGCACAAGCCCGAGTCGTCGGCGATGGCCACCAGGCCCGAGGCGTCGGCGGCCCGACGCGCTTTGATGAGGGCGTTGCCGGCCAAAGTCGTCTCCGGCTCGTCGGGTTCGTCCAGTCCCATCGTCGTAGCGGCGATGATCTCGAACCGGCCCTCGAACAGGGCGGCGAGTTCGCGCGCCTTGCCGGGATTGTGCGTCGCCGCGACCAGCCGCGTTCCGCTTTCCAGGCGCAAGCTCTTGGCTTCGGTCCTTAGCGCCTTTCCAGAGCGAGCGCGAACCCGGCGCATTGCCAAGTCGTAATATTGATAAACGATATTTAAGTTGATCGAAAAACGATACGGTCATATCGATTGTCGCGAAGGAGCGAGGCGAGGGCCGAAAAAGCGGTCAACCGAAACTCCTTCCCCGTCGCAACCAACCAATCGAGGAAATACGAACATGAACACCGCCGGACTGATCAAGATCGTCGACCGCTTCGCGCTGGGCCTGATGAACGCCATGGTCCTCGTCGGCCTGCCGCTCGTGGCTTTTGGCATGGTCGCACAATCGCTCTAGAAACACGGATGCGCTTCACAGACGCGACCGCCGAAGAGCCCCCTCGCCGTTGTCCGCCAAGGGTCGATCCCCAAGTGGACGGCGGCGGCTGGCTTGCGGCGCCCGGGGCCGAAGCGAGGATTCAAGAATAGATGCGCGCCCTGGGTCCAGGCTCGGTCTCGAGCTTTCTGAAGGTCATCCTGGACGTCTTCTACCTGGTGCTCTGGCTGGCGCTTGGCGCGGCCACGATCGCCATCATCGCCGTGCTCCTACTCAGTTTCCGCCCCGAATTGCTGGGCGGCCACGCCTGGATCGATAGCCTGCACGTCGAGGGCCCCTGGCTTGGCCCTGTCGCCGCCGCGGCGATCCTCGTAGGCGCCCTCTACATCGCGGGCGCGATCGTGATCGTCGGGCGCTTGCGTCGAATCTTCAGGACCCTCATCGCCGGCGATCCGTTTCAACCAGAGAACGTCCGTCGTTTGCGGGTCATCGGACTCACCCTGGCGGTGCTGGAGCTCGGGCGGTACGCCACCGCCGCTCTCGCCCACGTCCTGGCCCACCTGCTTCACACCGCGCGCATCCCGATCGATGGCGGGATTAATCTCACGACCTGGTTCGCCGTTCTCGTGATCGTCGTTCTCGCCGAGGTCTTCAAGGAAGGCGCCCGCCTTCGCGGGGAAGCGGAGCTGACGATCTAGGCCATGCCGATCCGGGTCCGCCTCGATCGCCTGCTGCTCGACCGGCGCATGTCGCTGACCGAACTGGCCGACCGTGTCGGCGTGACTATCGCTAATCTTTCGATACTGAAGACCGGCAAGGCCCGCGCCATCCGGTTCTCGACGCTCGCGGCGCTCTGCAGGGAACTGGGGTGCCAGCCTGGCGATCTCGTGGGCTACGAGCCGGGTCCGGAGGAGGAACTGGACGAGGCGGGCGAGAACGCCGGGTGAGGCTCAGGCGATCTCCACCGAGGCGGCCTGGAGGGCGATCAGGTCCCGGACTCCGTCTCGCGCGAGGCTGAAGAGGGCCTCGAACTCCTCGCGCGAGAAACCTCGCTTTTCGCCGGTGGCCTGGATCTCGACGATCTCGCCGGCGCCGGTGAGGACGAAGTTCGCGTCCGCCTCGGCGCCGCTGTCCTCCTCGTAGTCGAGATCGAGCACCGCCACGCCGTCCACCAGTCCGCACGAAACCGCCGCCACGTGATCGAGAATCGGGTCGGCGAGGATCACGCCTTCCTCCAGCAAGTGGCGGGTCGCGAGCTTCAACGCCACCCAGCCGCCGGTGACCGATGCGGTGCGGGTTCCGCCATCGGCCTGGACGACGTCGCAATCGAGAGTGACTTGCCGCTCGCCGAGGGCCGCCAGATCCACCACAGCGCGCATCGAACGACCGATCAGTCGCTGAATCTCCTGGGTCCGTCCCGACTGTTTGCCTTGCGCCGCCTCGCGCCGCCCGCGGGTGTGGGTCGCGCGGGGGAGCATGCCGTATTCGGCTGTTACCCATCCTCGCCCGCGGCCACGGAGGAACGGTGGCACGCCCTCCTCGAGACTGGCGGTCACCAGTACTTTGGTGTGGCCGAAGGAGACCAGACAGGAGCCCTCGGCGTAGCGGTTGACGCCGGTCTCCAGTTTCACGGTCCGCATTGCCGAAGGCGTTCGGTCCGATGGGCGCATGTGTTTCTTGGCCTTGTCGGCGGCAGTTTGCGCCGAGGATGGCGTCGCTTATCCTAAGATCAAACGGACCGTCCATATGACCCACCCTCTTCTGGGCCCGATCACCGCCCCAGGCGCAAGCCTGGCGGAGTTGGACGCCCGGGCTCGCGACATCCTGCGACGCATCGTCGAGACCTACCTGGAAACCGGCGATCCGGTGGGTTCGAGGACCATTTCCCGGGGCGGCGTGCACCTCTCGCCCGCCTCGATCCGCAACACCATGCAGGACCTGACGGAGTTGGGACTCCTCGGAGCGCCGCACGCAAGCGCCGGACGGATGCCCACCCACGCCGGGCTGCGCCTCTTCGTGGACGGCCTTCTGGAGATCGGCGACATCGCCGAGGAGGACAGGCGCAGCATCGAGGCGCGGCTCTCCGCCCACGGCCGTTCCTTCGACGACGCTCTCAACGAGGCGACCGCGATTCTCTCCGGTCTGGCCGGCGGCGCCGGGGTGGTGGTGACGCCAGTGCGGGAAGCCGGCGTCAAGCACGTGGAGTTCGTGGCCCTGGGCCAGGAGAAAACCCTGGCGATCATGGTTTTCGAGGACGGCATCGTCGAGAACCGACTGATGCGCCGCACCGCGGGCGTAACGCCGTCGGCGCTCCAGGAGGCGTCGAACTTCCTCAACACCAGGCTCCACGGCAAGACCTTGGCCGAGACCGGCGCCGAGATGGCGGCCGAACTCGGCAGGGCCAGGCGCGAGTTGGACGCCGCAGCCGCGCGTCTGATCGAAGAGGGTATGGCGGCCTGGGCCGGAGAGGGGGGCGAGCGCACCCTGATCGTCAGGGGTCGCGCCAACCTGCTAGGCGACCCCGGGGCGGCGGCAGACCTGGAGCGGGTGCGGATGCTCTTCGACGACCTCGAGCAGAAGGAGCAGCTGATCGGTCTGCTCGACGACGTGGGCGAGGCCGAAGGCGTCAGGATATTCATCGGGGCCGAGACCCGACTCTTTTCGCTATCGGGTTCCGCCGTGATCGCGGCCCCCTATATGTCTGGCGGACAAAAGGTCCTGGGCGCGATCGGCGTCATAGGCCCGGCGCGGCTGAACTACGCCAGGGTCATCCCCCTGGTCGATTACACCGCCCGCGCGCTCGGGCGGATCATGGATGGTTGATCGAGACGATAAATGACGGACTACCGACCCGACGCCGAAACCAGTGAAGCGCAATCCGTCGCCGACGGGGAAGAGTCCCTCGAGGCGCTGAGAGCGCACGTGGCGGCGCTGAAGGACCAGGCGCTTCGCTACGCCGCCGACGCCGAGAACACCCGGAGGCGCGCCGAACGCGAAATAAACGATGCTCGCGCCTATGCGATCTCGCGCTTCGCCAAGGATCTCCTCGGCGTCGCCGACAACCTGGCGCGGGCGCTCGAGCACGCGCCGAAGGACGCCTCGGAATCCCTGGTGAGCAACCTCGCCGTTGGGCTCGAACTCACCCAGAAGGAATTGCTTTCGGCTTTCGAGCGCAACGGGATGAAGAGACTGGATCCGGCGCCCGGCACGAAATTCGATCCGCACCAGCATCAGGCGGTGATGGAACAGTTCTCCGACACGATTCCCGCCGGCGCCATCGTCCGGGTGCTGCAGAGCGGCTACGAACTCTTCGGTCGTGTGATCAGGCCGGTGATGGCGGTGGTTGCCTCCAGGGATTCGAGATCCGCCGATGGCGAGGCGCCGCCGCCGCAGGGAAAGGACGAATCGGTCTCGGCGACAATCCCGGATGCGGGGTGAATCAGGCCTCCATCGGCCTTTTCCTCGCCTCCTCATTTCCGCTAGTGTCCCAGGTCCCTTAACCACCCGCCGCGCTGAGGGGGCAACCATCTGCGGCGCGGCGGACGCCGGACGCAAAAATGAAGCTTACGATTGAGCGGACAGAGCTTTTGAAGGCGCTTGGACACGTCCAGAGCGTGGTCGAGCGGCGAAACACCATTCCCATACTCTCCAACGTGCTGCTTTCGGCCCGGCCAGGGACCCTCAGCTTCGCCGCCACGGACCTCGACATGGAGATGGTCGACGAAGCCTCTGCGCACGTCGAATCGCCCGGTCAGATCACCGCGCCGGCCCACACCCTCTACGAAATCGTCCGAAAGTTCCCCGAGGGCGCGGAAGTGGCCCTGAGCCTCGCCGGCGACGATCCGCGGCTTCAGGTCCAGGCCGGCCGGTCCCGCTTCCACCTTCCGGTGCTGCCGGCCGGGGACTTCCCGGTGATGTCGTCCGAGGGGCTCTCGGGACGCATGACGCTCGACACCGCCGACCTCATTCGGCTCATCGACAAGACGAGGTTCGCGATCTCCACCGAGGAGACGCGCTACTACCTGACCGGCATCTATCTCCATAGCGTCGTCGAGGACGGCCGGCCCACCTTGCGGGCGGTGGCGACCGACGGGCGACGCCTGGCTCTGGCCGACATGGCCGCTCCCGAGGGCGCGACCGCTGCGCCCGGCGTCATCGTGCCGCGCAAGACGATCCAGGAGGCGCGCCGGCTTCTCGAGGACGCGGGAGAGACCGTCGATCTGTTGATCAGCGCCCAGAAGGTGCGATTCGAGTTCGGCCGCGCCTCCCTCACCTCCAAGGTCATCGACGGCTCCTTCCCCGACTATACCAGGGTGATTCCGCGCGAAAACCACCGGGTGCTGTCGGCGGACAACGTCCTCTTCGCGGCCGCGGTGGACCGGGTTTCGACAATTTCCTCGGAGAAGAGCCGCTCGGTGAAGATGTCCGTGGACGGTGGCCGCGTCGTCCTCACCGTCCGCAACATGGAGACGGGCCAGGCCGTCGAGGAACTGGAAGTCGACTACGAGGGCGACCCCTTCGAGATCGGCTTCAACGCCCGTTACCTGCTCGACGTCACCGACCAGATCGGCGGCGAGGTGGCGGAGTTCCGGTTCACTGACCGGGCCGCCTCGGCGACCATGCTGGACGCCGTCCTGGTCCTCGATCCCACCGACGCGCGGGTGCAGTACGTCCTCATGCCCCTTCGGGCCTGAGCGTGCGTGCGATCGGCCCTTAACCACTTATCTCTCCACGAGTTCCGCTCCTACGTCCAGGCGGAACTCGCCCTGAAGGGACGGTCGGCGTTTCTGTTCGGTCCCAACGGGGCGGGGAAGACCAATCTCCTCGAGGCCATCAGTCTCTTCTCGCCCGGCAGGGGACTGCGCGGGGCGAGCTTCGCCGAGATCGGTCGGAAGGACG
>Ga0302325_10029998_pt1 | contig 11222 bp, 6 predicted proteins | sample Palsa_T0_2_FD_201948 | JGI IMG/M metagenome (GOLD analysis project Ga0302325, IMG submission 201948) | Peat permafrost microbial communities from Stordalen Mire near Abisko, Sweden - Palsa_T0_2 | ecosystem: Environmental > Terrestrial > Soil > Palsa > Peat permafrost | place: Sweden: Abisko...
GTGCTGGATAACTGGCAGCTATTGCCGAAGCTCACAGTGAATTACGGTCTGCGCTATGAACTGCCGACTGTGCCCTACAGTTTGAACGGGTACACCCGGATATTGAATGCGGACGACACCGCGCTCATACCGGCAACGACTGCAACTACGCCCGCGGAGTTCAAGCCGACACCGGGCTTCAAATTCATCGATCCGACACACAATGATTGGGCGCCACGGCTTGGGTTTGCCTACCGAGCCACGAGTTCGACTGTGCTGCGGGGCGGCTTCGGCATCTACTGGAACGCCAACCAGCTCAACACCTACACCCTGACCACACAGAATTATCCTCTCTCTGCTTCGGTCGCCTACAGCGGTCAGGCGAGCAACCTTTTGACCTTCGTCAATCCGACCCCAGGCGCTGGCGCCGGCTCGCCCATGGCGGGAATTCCAGGAACCTATGTCAATGCGGTCACGATGGGTCCACACTTGCCGACCCAGGAGCTCTACCAGTGGAACCTGTCATGGGGACAGGAGTTGTGGAAAGGAGCCGGCGCCGAGTTGCAGTACCTGGGTTCGCATGCGATCCATCTTGACCGCGACTTCTATAACAATTCGCCGCAACCCGGCGGTCCTGTGGGAGACATCAATGGACGACGTCCAAACCAACTGTTCGGCAGGATCCGTACGATCCAGAATGATGAATATTCTCACTACAACGGTTTCACGGCCATTCTTCGCCAGCGTTCGACGCACGGGCTGGCGGGCCAGGCCAGTTACACGTGGTCGCACGATCTGGACGTCTCGGATAACTCGAACAACGGCGGCACCACGATGAACCAGTACAACATCAACCTCGACTATGCGAACTCAAACTGGGATATGCGCAACCGCTTTGTCGCGATTGCAACCTATGACTTGCCCAAGTTCGAGGGTTCCAACTACCTGATGAAAAACACCTTGGGCGGCTGGCAGATAAATGCGATCGTGACGCTGCAGAGCGGCCTGCCCTATAACGTTTACCTTGACAACGATCAGGCCAACGTCAGCCAGCCCAATGGAAACGTGCAACGGCCCAACTGGTTGCATCTTCCCTCCGCCAAATGCACCACCAAGTCTTACATCGCTAACCCGGCTGCTTCCTGCATTGATGGCTCGGCATTCGCCTATCCGGCGCAATTTACGTTTGGCACGGGAGGACGAAATCCACTGGTCGGTCCCGGGTTTGAAAATGTGAACGCGTCGATCTTCAAGGACTTCACCATCTGGGAGAGGGTAAAGTTTCAATTCCGCGCCGAAGCGCAAAACGTGTTCAATCATCCAAATCTGTCCAACCCTAACTCAGACATGCAGGGTGGCTGGGATCCTGGTGATCCCACGACATGGGGTGATTTTGGGACCACAACCAGCACCCAAAACACCAGCTCCGGCACCAGTGGGCGAGCGATTCAGCTGGCTGGGAAAATAGTGTTTTAGAACGTGCTGGCCCGGTTTCACTCCACGCAGCCGCTGCATGTTACAGCGGCTGTGCTTTTTGGGACTCCGAACATCTCGTTCGTACACGGTTCAACGATTGCACCTTCTTTGAGGGGATACGTTCTCGTGGATTTCTTTCATGCTGTTCAAAACAGGAATATCTTTAGGCGACCGGCACATTTGCTGGCCATTTTTTTGTGGAGCACCCTGTTCGCTTCCGCAGTGCTCCATGCCCAGGCGCCCTATGACCTTGTCCTCAGGGGTGGTCACGTCATCGACCCGAGGAATGGAATAGACGCGATACGAGACGTGGCGATCAGAGATCACAAGATTGCCGCGGTTGACGGGCACATCGAAGCAGGGACCGGTGTGAAGGTGGTGGATGTTTCGGGCCTCTATGTGACGCCCGGCCTGGTCGACATTCATGTCCATGTATACGCAGGCACGGGCGAGCGGCACGCCTATGCAGGAGACCACAGTGTGTACCCGGATGGGTTCACCTTGCGCACCGGAGTGACAACAGCCGTAGATGCCGGGAGTTCGGGTTGGAGAAATTTCCCTGACTTCAAGGGGCGGGTCATCGATCGCTCCATCACGCGCATCCTCGCTTTCATCAACATTGTCGGCAACGGCATGCGTGCCGGCAATTACGAACAGAACCTGGAAGACATGGATGCTCATGCAACGGCGGAGCAGGCGCTCAAATATCCGCAGGTGATCGTGGGTATCAAGACGGCGCACTACGACGGGCCGGAATGGACTCCGGTCGAGCGCGCGGTGCAGGCGGGAACCATCGCCAACATCCCGGTCATGGTCGACTTCGGAACGTTCCGTCCGCAGCGGCCTTATGAGGAGTTGGTGTCGAGTAAGCTGCGCCCGGGCGATATCTCCACGCACATGTACCTGGATGACGTCCCGATGCTGGATGCAACGGGAGCAGTCCGTCCGTATCTGTTTGCGGCAAGAAAGCGCGGCGTAATTTTTGACGTTGGCCACGGCGGCGGAAGCTTTCTGTTCCGGCAAGCGGCGCCCGCCGTGCGGCAGGGGTTTGTTCCCGATTCCATTTCGACCGACCTGCATAACGACAGTATGAATGCGGGCATGAAGGACATGCTGAACGTGATGTCGAAGTTTTTGAACCTGGGTGTTTCGCTCGGCGATGTGATCCGTATGTCGACCTCGAACCCGGCGCATGAGATCAAGCACGACGAGCTCGGCAACCTGTCGGTGGGATCAGACGCGGATATCGCGGTGCTGCATCTGGAGAAAGGAAATTTTGGGTTTGTGGATACCTTCGGCGCACGCATGGCGGGGACCGAGAAGCTTGTTTGCGAGATGACGGTGCGCGATGGACGGGTCGTGTGGGACCTCAATGGCATCACGCGTGAAGATTGGACCCAGCTCGGTCAGTATCATGCGCAAGGATCCAAGGTATGGGATGGCACGATCATCGATCCTTAATGGTTGCGCGGCGGCAGGCTCCTAGCTAGCGGGATGGGTTTCGCAAAGGTTTTGATCATCTCGTACTCGAAGAAGGCCGGATCATTTCTATACGGCCCGGTCGTCCCAGTGAAAGCGAAGCCGAATCGTTCATAGAAGCGCATCGCTCGTTCATTGCCGCTGGTCACCATGAGACGGAGTTGGCCGGCTCCAAGACCCTCTGCCCATCGTTGCACCTCATTCAACAGCCTCGTTCCGAGACCAGTTCTCCTATGCGCAGAGGCCACCCACATGGAGGCTACGGTCGGTCTTGGTGGGTCATGGTCATCGAGATATCCCGCTATGATGCCGCAGGGCAGGCCCACATCCATCGCGAGATAGCAGACGGAACTGCTGCCACTGTTCCAGGCGGCAACGCGCTTGAGCCAATCGGCGTCGGATAGTTGAGACTCTTCGGCGTAGGTTCCGCTAAATGCAGTTGGGACATCCTGCAAAGCGCGTAGCCGGACTGTCTTCAGATCTGCGACCAGGTGCGCCGAGAGCGGTTCGATCGTGGGCGATACTGCGGACATTCGTCATGAGACCTATTGAATGATACGGCTCACTTTGGGGATCTGATATGACACCAGGAGCCTGTTTCAGCCGCAACCACGGCTTTTGCGACGATCTCGCCGCGGTGGATAGCTCACCTGACGTATAAAAAATAGCGGAATGCCCCGCCGAAAATCGGGGCACTTTCTTTATGATGATGGAACGGAGAGCTGGCCGAGTGGTTGATGGCTCCGGTCTTGAAAACCGGCATACCCGAAAGGGTATCGGGGGTTCGAATCCCTCGCTCTCCGCCAAGCTGTGCGTATTACGTGTGCCGTTTGGTCGTTTGCGGCCGTTCTGGCGGGTCGGGCGGCAATTAAAATCAATAAGTTACGTGGAATCGGTCGTGATCGATTGGTCGCATCCTTCTCCCTCGCCCTATCGCATCTAGTGATTTCATCCCATTTCGTAAAGAAAAAGCGCCGGGCGGAGACGCCGCTTACGTTGAAGCCCCCTCTCGCGACGCTTTTCCCCGTTATCATTCGACTCAATCCATGAGCTTCATGGTTAGGTAAGTGAAGTATTCTGCGCGCGTCCGCGCCTCCTGCTTGTTATCAGCGCCGGCTCCATGCCCACCTTCGGTAATTTCGTCATACAAAAATGGCTCGTGAAACTCCTCCATACGCGCGGCAAACTTGCGTGCATGCACGGGCCCGACGCGATCATCCTTGGTGGTAGTAAATATGAGCGGTTCCGGATAATGCACGCCAGGCTTCAGTTGGTTGTACGGCGAAATGGAAGCCAGAAATGACCGCTCCGCGGGAACCGACACTGAGCCGTATTCACCCACCCACGATGCTCCGGCCGAGAGGTGTTCAAACGCCAGCATGTCGAGCAGGGGCACCTGGATCACGACTGCGTTCCACATCTCCGGGTGCTGAGTGAACTCCACGCCCATCAAGAGGCCGCCATTCGAACCGCCAAGAATCCCCAGCCTGCGCGAGGAAGTAATCTTGCGCGTCACCAGATCCTGAGCGACCGCGTAGAAATCGTCGTAAATTCGTTGCCGATGGGTCTTTAGCCCTGCCTCATGCCACGCGGGCCCGAACTCGCCGCCCCCGCGGATGTTGGCCAGCACAAAGACGCCGCCGCGCTCCAGCCATAGCTTGCCCGTGACCGCGCTGTAGGCCGGTGTCATGGCAATATTGAAGCCGCCATAGGCAGTCAGCATTGTCGGATTGGCACCGTCATAGCGCATATCCTTGCGGTGGACCACAAAGTACGGCACCCTGGTTCCATCCTTTGAAGTTGCCTCCAATTGCTCCACCACATCGCTGCTTGCGTCGAACAACGGCTTTTGTGACTTTGCCACCTGTACCGCTCCAGCCATCGCATCGCCCAGGCACAAGGATGGCGGCGTGAGAAAGCCTGACAGCCGGATAAAGAAGCGGTTGTTCCTAAGGCTCGACGTTACAAGCTCGACTGTCTGGTTATCCTCCACCGGCAGGCGTTTCCGCGTCCACTGGCCGGCGCTGCTTCGGGTGTACACATACGCACGTCCCTGCACGTGGTCGAGCGTGGTCACCAACAGGTGATCCTTTGTTGTGTCCATCTGTTGCACAAATTCCTGCGCGGTCGGCGAAAATACCAACGTCGGCTTTAGCTGCTCCGGGTCCTTTTTTACAGAGTCCAGGTCCAGAGAGATGACCGAACCCTGCGCATAGGTCTTCGTCTGTCCTTTCGGAGTCCAATCCTCATCCAGCGTGACCAGCAACTGACCATCGAGCAACCCGCTCACGCTGGTTTTGCGCGCCAGCCCGAGCTTTTGAGCGCCACCCGGCAGTAACAGGTAGTACTCGCTCTCAAACGTGGTCAGATTTCGTTGCACCATCGACGCCCGGTGCCCCTGGGCATCGACCAACACGAATGGCCTGTCGCCGTAACCGTTGTCCTTAATGTCCCCGCGGAACACTTCCCTGGCACTTTCCAGCGGCGTACCGCGCTTCCACTCGCGGACAGTGATCGGGTACCCGGCCTCGCTCATCGTGCCCGGACCCCAATCGCGTCCAATCAGAAGCGTGTCACGATCTACCCAGGCTACCGTCTGTTTGCCGCGCGGCAGCACAAAGCCGCCCTCGACAAACCTGGCGGTTTTCAGGTTCATCTCACGAAGCGTTACCGCATCCTCGCCGCCGGCCGACAAGGCGACCAGGCACAGTTCACCGTCCGGCTGCAGGCAACTCAGTCCTTCGCCTACCCAGCTTTGCTTTTCGGCTTTGGAGAGCGCATCGTAGTCCAGCACCGTTTCCCACGTTGGCTTCTCCTTCAGATAGTCGTCAAGCGTCGTGCGGCGCACAATGCCCCGCACATGCTCGGCATCGCGCCACGTGTTGTAGACCGCGTCGCCGCGAAACTGTGGGATAGCCAACCGGTCCGGGGACTCCAGCACCTTGAGCGCGTCGGCCTCCAGGGGTGCAAAGTGACTGTCCTTCTCCAACACAGCCGCGGTGCGGGCATTTTCCGCGTTGACCCAGGCTAGCGGGCGCTCGCCGTGAATGTCTTCCAGCCAGGTGTAGTTGTCCGGCTGCTCCGAACTAGGCGGCTGAGCGCTCGCCGGTAAGAGACTCGCCGCGATCATTGCCCCAGTAATTGCCAACCCCGCCGCCACCCGGCGCGACGCCGTTCCAGTCAAAGACATTCTCTTCATTCACGCCTCCGGCTTTTCTCGTTGACCGCTGGCTTACGCGTTGCTGAACACCAGTAGGGCCATAAGACTTTCGAGAAGTATCGCATCTCCAGAATAACTTCGTTGCCGAAGAGCGGGGGGGGACTTAACAGGCTGCGGAGAAACTCTGCACCGGGTGGAAAGCAATACTTCAGGAGCTTTAGAGGGTGTGTGAGAGCCAGTTTTAGGAATCCTCCCTGCCGAGTTGGTGGCGGGGAGAATTCTTGAAATCTAGTTCTCACACACCGAAATACATCTATCGATGGATGCGAAGTTCCATCCAGGGGCGGAAGACAGCGCCGTTGTTGGTCGTTAGTGTTTCATCGACGGTCGCGACAGCGGATTCTGTAACGCAATGAATTTCGCATCCCGGCCACAGCTTTACTTAGAGAGACTTCGAGGCCAATCGATGAAAACCAATACTTCCCAAATACTCCTTTATGCCCTTTGTTCGATCCCGGCAAGGCTTCGCCGGGTGTGCGTGTTGATCCTCACGATGTGCACGCTCACGGGTGCGCTCCATGCGCAGGACGCGACGGGCGCTCTCGAAGGCCGCCTCACTGACAACAGCGGGTCGGTGGTTGCGAACGCAATCGTGGGACTCAGGAACGTCGAAACGAATGCGACTCGTACCCAGACTTCCGACGCAGACGGTCTGTATCGGTTTGTACAGCTGAGCGTGGGAGATTACACTCTCACCGTCGAAGCTGCGGGCTTTGCTCACGTCTCTCAATCGGGGATTGAAATCACTGTGAGCCAGACCAACCGCGTCGATATCCAACTGGCGGTTGCCTCCGTAACACAATCCCTTGTGGTGACCGACGCACAGCCGTCCATCGATACGTCGACCAATACCCTGGGCAAGGTCGTGAGCGGTCGCGAAGTTCTGGATTTGCCGCTCAACGGACGCAATTTTGCCCAATTGGGTCTACTACAAACAGGAGTCGCTCCGCTGTCGTCAGGCGTCCTCACCGAGGGTGGGTCTCTACGCCAGGGACAGTCTTACGCAGTGAACGGTCAGCGCCCGGAAGGCAATAATTTTTTGCTGGACGGTGCGCAAAACGTCAATCGCATGGACGGCGGCTATGCCCTCAAGATTCCCATTGACGCCATCGCCGAGTTTCGAATCCTGACCAACACCGCGCCGCCGGAATACGGGGGAAACACCGGGTCGACCACCAGCGTTGTCACGCGCGCGGGCGGAAATGATATTCATGGCACTTTGTATGAGTTTTTCCGCAACGATGCCCTCGACACGCGCAACTATTTTTCATCGGAAGTTCAACCGCTCAAGCAGAATCAGTTCGGAGGCACCGCGGGCGGACCGATTCGCAAAGATCGTCTCTTTGTCTTCTCCTACTACGAAGGGTTTCGCAATCGGCAGGGAATCACAACCTCCGCGGTCGTGCCCACGGCCGCGGAGCAGAGCGGCGACTTCTCCGGCATCGGTCATCCGCTGATTAACTTTGCTGCCGGGGGCGTTCCCTACCCCAACAATCGGATTCCCGCTTCGGAATTTAATCCGGTGGCGGTTAACGCCGCAGCGCTCTATCCCAATGGAAACGTAAGTCCATCTGTTTATAACGCCACCGTTGTCGGCACCAATGATGACGATCAGACCGGAATACGGTTCGATTTTCACGAGAACGATAAGAGCCAGTTTTTTACCCGCTATTCTTACTTCACCGGCTATAACATCAATCCGGTCTCAGTGCGGGGTTCCGACTTGCCCGGCTACCCGACACGTGATGACTTCGCCGCGCACTCCTTCGTCGGCGAAAACACGTATCTGGTGTCGCCGAGGGTTACGAACGCTGTCGAAGGATCGTTCTTTCGTTATGAATTTCTTTTCGACCAGCGTTTAAACAAGACTCCGCCACGCGCACTGGGCTTCGACTACAATCCGGCTTCGCTCATCGGCGAAGGCCCACCGTTTTTCAACTTGAGTGGGTATTCCCCTGTCGGTGGGGCCATCACCGGCCCCCGGACCTCGACGCAAAACACCTATGAGGTGCATGACGGCCTGTCGCAACTTCGCGGCAATCACGGAATCAAGGTTGGTGGCGAGTTCCGTCGCACACAGCTCAATCTCTTTCAGTCGATCGCGCCGAATGCGTTCTTTATCTTCGCCTCGTCGTTCCCGACCAACGATGCTTTCGCCAATTTACTTCTGGGAAGTCCTGTCGTGTTCTACCAAGGTCTTGGCGATTTCACGCGGTATGTGCGCAACTGGGGCGCGGGCTTCTACTTTCAAGACGAATGGCACGCGAAGAGCCGGTTCACGGTGAACTACGGCCTGCGCTATGAAATCATTAATCCCAATACTGAGACGCGCAACCGGCTCAACGCATTTGTACCCGGCGTGCAATCACACGTCATGCCCAGCGCACCTGTGGGACTGCTCTTTCCCGGCGATCCGGGCATTCCACGTGGCATTGCTCCCAGCTACTACCGGGGCTTCATGCCACGCGTAGGGTTTGTCTGGGATCCTACTGGCAGGGGTCGATGGTCCATCCGTTCTTCGTACGGCATCTTCTACGATCCCTTCGCCAACGGCATGGGGGTCACTTCGCAAGGGCCCGTGAGCTCGCTTCCCTGGGCGCAATTTGTAGAGATCACGCCGCCCACACTTAATTTCAAAGCGCCTTACAGCAACGTCCCTCTTCCCGCAGCAGACACGTTTGTGAAACCCTCGACGCCTTTTGTCATGGACACCCACGCGCGCCCCACGAACGCTCAGGACTGGAATTTGTCTATCCAGCGCGAGATTTCCAGAAGCTATGTCATCGAGGCCAGGTATGTGGGGACGAAGGGTACCCATCTTCCGCGGAACATCGATGCCAATCCCGCCGTTTATGGTCCCGGGGCCACGGCGCAAAATGCCGATCGACGCCGCATCTACGCCAACTGCCCGGACAACCCCATTGCACCGTGCGATTACGCCACCATAGCGGAACTCGCTTATGGCCAAAACTCCACTTACCATGCCGGCCAGTTGAGTTTCTCGCGCCAGGTATCGCATGGCCTTGGATTCAACGTTTCGTACTGGTACTCGAAAACGCTTGATTACCTCTCCTCGATGAACCTGCAGGGGGCGTCGGCAAAACCGCTGGGTGGTGAAAATGACCTTGCGCAGAATCCTTTCGATCTAAAGGCGGAACACGGTCCATCGCTCTTCGATGCGCGGCATCGCTTTGTAGCCAGCGGCACCTGGGTGCTTCCAATCGCTCACGGCAGAAATGGTTTTGTTGGACAGCTCGTGAATGGCTGGCAGTTGAACCTGATCGGAATCGCCAATTCCGCTACACCGTTCACCGTCTACGACAGTGCAAACGTCTCTTTGCAAGCCTCGGCGCCCCCCATTTCCGGTTACTTCGCGAGCCGTCCCAATGTTGTGGGTAACCCGAATCGCGGTCCGCACTCGGTAGCGGAATGGATCGATCCCGCTAATTTCCAACGTCTCAATCCCACCACGCAGGCGGGACAATTCGGCGACGCGGGACGCAATATCGCGCGCGGCCCCGATTCGGCGGACGTGGATCTCTCCGCCATCAAGGACTTCCAAGTGGCAGAGCGGATGACCCTGCAATTCCGTGCTGAATCCTTCAATGTGGCCAACCATGCGAACCTTGGCCTGCCCATCGCAGATCTGGAGTCTCCGAATTTCGGCCAGATTTTATTGGCAGGCCCACCTCGCCTGACGCAATTCGCGTTGAAGGTCATATTCTAAGTGTTGGTATTTGAGGAGACGAATATGACAACGACAAACGCGATGGAGCCTATCTATTTGCCGGACGTGGAAAACAGCCCGCAGCCCAGCGTATACGCCGACCTGATCAAGGCAGCGCAGGCCAACGGTTCGGAGTACTGGCAGATCTGGCACCTGTTCGCCTACCAGCCGGAGATGACAATTCATCTTGGCCGCTTTACGCACGCATTGATGTTCGAGCCGGGGCCCATACCGCCGTCGTTACGCGAACTGATCGCCACCTATACTTCATCGCTCAATGATTGCCCATTCTGTGAGAGGTCTCACGCAGCAATAACCTCTAACCTGCTACACGACGAGGCATTGGTACAGCAGGTGCTTGAAGACCTGGAGGGGAGCCCTCTACCAGAAAACGAAAAAGTCCTGCTTCGCTTCGTACGCAAAGTCACACACGAGTCGTTCAAGATCAGCGCAGACGACATGCGTCCTCTGCACGATGCGGGGTGGGACGATGCCGCCATCTACTACGCCGTAACCGTCAGCGCGCTGTTCAATTTCTACAATCGTTGGATTTCTGCAACGGGTGTTCATCCGGTCTCAAGCGAGAATCACCAGTTGCATGCAGCCAAAATCGCAAAAAGGGGTTACGTCCGCAAATGAATCAGTTGGCTGAGTCGCCTGAACTCTCTGTGTCCGAGTCCGTGCTGTCCTATCCCGGCTGGAAGATCGTTCTGGCTGGCTTCTTCGGCGTGATGGTCAGTTTTGCAGCAGTGGTGCCGTACACCTTTGGCCTGTTCCTGAAGCCGCTCTCGTCTACCTTCGGTTGGCATCGCGAAGCCATCTCCGCCGGTTTCAGCATCGCTGCGTTGACGGTTGCGGCGGCTTCTCCGGGGCTGGGCTTTCTGCTTGACCGCTTCGGACCCCGCCGCATCATCCTGCCCTGCATTCTGATTTTTTCTTCCGCATACGCTTCGCTGGCTCTGCTCACGCCACACCTCCTCCACTTTTATCTTGCGTTCTTTGTGATCGGCCTGGTCGGAAATGGTACCGCGTACCTCGGCTATTCGCGGGCCATTTCGACCTGGTTTGATCGCCGGCGGGGCCTGGCTCTCTCGATCATGCTTGCTGGTGGGGGGTGCGGAGCCATGATTCTGCCCGTCATTGCCCAGGGCGTTATCACCCACTACGGCTGGCGAAGCGCCTTCGTTGTGCTGGGGACTCTCGCGCTGGTCCTCGGCTTCCCCCTCACGGCGTTGTTCGTCCGTGAGCGACCTGTTGTTCAGCAGGCATTACACGGGTCTGTCGAAGTTGGAGAATCGGTAGGCAGGGCCCTCAGCGGCCGCGTGTTCTGGATCATCGCCG
>Ga0302325_10030001_pt1 | contig 11221 bp, 9 predicted proteins | sample Palsa_T0_2_FD_201948 | JGI IMG/M metagenome (GOLD analysis project Ga0302325, IMG submission 201948) | Peat permafrost microbial communities from Stordalen Mire near Abisko, Sweden - Palsa_T0_2 | ecosystem: Environmental > Terrestrial > Soil > Palsa > Peat permafrost | place: Sweden: Abisko...
CCGCGCCCAGACACCGGGGCTTGCTGACGCCGAACGAGAGCTTCTCGCCGACACCCTGAGGAGCCTGAGACGCGCCATCGAAGGCAGCGGAGCCGACGAGCAGCTACTGCACGGCGAGCCGCATGCGGGCAACGTGCTCAGGACGAGGAGCGGGTTGTTGTTCGTAGACCTCGAGACGTGTTGCCGTGGCCCTGTCGAGTTCGACATGGCCCACGCACCCGAGGAAATCAGCCTGTATTACCCGGGCATAAAGCAGGAACTGCTCCGCATGTGCCGGATCCTCGTGCTTGCCATGATCGCAACGTGGCGCTGGGAACGAGACGACCAACTCCCGAACGGACGCCAACTGGGAGCCGAGTGCCTCAGCCAGATCCGGGTTGCGCTCGATCGCGATGGACTGGATATCCAAAGCTGATCGCTGACCGAAATCGCATCGAGCGCGACAATGGTGAAGAGTGTTTGGGCGTCGCCGTCGAGGACGGTCGTCATCCCCTCGTGCAGTCTTCCCCCCCGATCTGGCTGCGAGGGTCAGATGGTGACTTCCGAGCGGACCTGGGGCGCTTCCGCGACGTCGACAAGCGTGAGAAAGATGTCCAGGAGGTCGGGGTCGAAATGGTGACCACGCTCGTCCTTCATGAGTGCCACGGCATGGTCGATCTCGAAGGCCGGCTTATATGGTCGCTCACTCGTCAGGGCGTCAAAGACGTCCGCCAAAGCAACAATACGGCCCTCCACCGGAATGGCGTCCCGGGCCAGTCGATAGGGATATCCGTTGCCGTCCCAGCGTTCGTGGTGCGTCAGGGCGATGAGACCGCCGACCTGGAGCAACTCCGAATCTGATCCCGCCAGGATCTCGTTCCCCATCAGGGGGTGCTTACGCATTTCGTCCATCTCGGCTGTGGTCAGCTTGCCCGGTTTCCGCAGGATTTCGTCGGACACACCGATCTTGCCGATGTCGTGCATGGGACTGGCAATACGGATGAGCTCAGCGCGGGCTTTCCCCAATCCAGCCCGTTCGGCGAGAAGGCCGCACGTTCGACTCATCCGGTTCAAATGGGCGCCCGTAGTGGGGTCGCGGAACTCCGCCGCGTGTGCGAGGCGATGGATGGCTTCCTCCTGTGAGGCCCGCAGCGCCTCTTCGGCCCGTGACAGCTGCTCGACCGTTGCCGTCAGGTCCGCCGTCCGCTCCGCCACCAGAAGTTCCAGGTGCTTGCGATGAGAGAGATTCTCGATCTCCAGCTGTCGCCGCCTCAAGGCATTGGCGGCGGCGATGAGGATCTCGTTGGTCTCGAAGGGCTTCACGATGTAGCCATAGGCACCGGAATCGATGGCCAGGGCCGCCGTCCGGGGGTCATCCATGCCACTGACCATCAACACGGCAATATCGGGGTGCCGAGCCCTCAGGTCACTGACCAACTCCAGACCTGATCCTCCGGGCATGTTGACGTCACACATGACCAGGTCGAACGGGTGTACATCAGCCAGGCTCAGCGCGGCCCGGGGATCCGAGGCTTCGAAACAGCTGTGGCCGGCCCGTTCGAGAATTCTGGCGATCATCCGCCGGATGGCGCTGTCGTCGTCGACAACGAGGACGGTGGCCCGCACTGCGCCGTCATCCATGGGGCAGGAGTTCTCGAACCTTGCCCAGCAAGACCGAGGACGTGAACGGCTTCTCGACGATGCTGACACCAGGATCGAGCACGCCGCGGGTGGCGATGGCATCGGCGTTGTATCCCGACATGAACAGGACGCGTAGTTCGGGTCGACCCTGTTGGATTCGTTCGGCCAACTCACGGCCGGTCAGTCCGCCGGGCATGATCACGTCGGTGAGAAGCAGGTCCAACGGCTGATCGGTCAGCTCGGCCAGGGCCTGAGTCCCGTTGCTCGCTTCCAGAACATGGAACCCCGCCCGTTCGAGGATCCGGCGACAGGCATTGCGCACCGCGTCCTCATCCTCGACGACGAGCACCGTCTCTCCCGTGGCCGGGACGATCTTGACCGAGGTGTCCGCGGCTGCGGTTTCGGGTTCGTCGTCGGTGGCCGGCAGGTACACCTTGAAAGTGGTCCCCACGTCGACCTCGCTGTAGACGGTGACAAATCCGCCGTAGCGGTTGGCGATCCCATAGACGGTAGACAGACCGAGGCCAGTACCGGCCCCTGGCCCTTTGGTGGTGAAGAACGGCTCGAACACCTGGCTTGCTACTTCGGGTGTCATGCCCCTTCCGGTATCGGTCACCGCGATACGAACATAACGACCGGTGCGCAGGTCGATATGGGCCCCGGCGGCATCCTCATCGACCATCTGCTCCGATGTCTCAACCGTGATACCCCCTTCGCCCACGATGGCGTCACGGGCGTTCACGACGAGATTCACCAGCACTTGTTCGAGCTCTCCGGGATCAGCCAGAACACTCGGGAGCTCGGGGGCGAGCGCCGTCTGGAGGGTGATGTCCTCGCCCAGGGTTCGATGGAGAAGATTCAGCAGGTCGATGATGGCGGCATTGACGTCCAACACCGAGGGACTGACCAGGTCGCGACGGGAGAAGACCAGCAATTGGCGAGTGAGGTCTGCCGCCCGCCCTGCCGCTTTGCGTACTTCGGCCAGGTCGCCCTGGAGCGGATGGTCGCTGCCGAGTTCCTCCGAAATGAAATCGCCGTAGGTAAGGATGACGGCCAGGAGGTTGTTGAAGTCGTGAGCGACACCTCCGGCCAGGCGTCCCACTGCCTCCAGGCGCTGGGCTTGGCGGAGTTCACCTTCCAGGCGAGCCCGGGTCTCCTGAGCGTATGCCTGTTCCGTCATGGCTCTATCCAGCTCGGCGTTCTTCTCCTCAAGGTCGTCGACCAACGCCAATGCCTGGTCCTTGCGGCGCGACGTCGCCTCAACGGCAAACACGACCAGTAGACCGGCCAGAATGGCGATCACCGCCAAGATCGAGGGGAGGAGATTCGCCAACGTACCGATCGTCGGGCCCGTCGAGCTCACCACGAACAGCAAGGTGCCGTCGCCCGCCTTTGGCGGTGTCGTTCCGTTCAGGTTGTTCAAGTCCACGAGTTGCCGTACAGGATGACCGGAGAAGGGGAGGGACCTGGTCGTGGCGAACAGGAGGGGTGAGGACTGGGTACGTCCGTCGTAAAGGGCGTACTGCAGTCCAGGGTAACCACTGCGAAACGTGGTCCCCTGCGGCAGGGGGACCTCGACGTAGACCACGTAGCCACCGGGTATGGCCGGTGCTCCGGCCGCCATGGCCAGCTTCCGGTTCGCTCCGTGGCCGAAGAATCCCACGATATCGATGCCACCACGGCTCACTACCTTGGCCAGCTCTTGGCCCTCCGTACCGACCAAGCCCGGCAACGGAGCGCTCGGGTCGCCGCGTTGACTGGTCACTGTGACCGGCCCGGAAGCTGATCGATGCAGGATCGCCAGTGCCGAGAAGATGTCCATCGACGGATCAGACGTGGCCAACCGGTTCACGGCGCTCGGGTCGCCGTCGGTGGCTGCCGCCACCGAGCCGACCGAGGACATGGTCGATTCGATCTGGCTGACCAGGGCCGTCACCCCCGTCTTGACGTTCTGAGCCTGGAAGACGGCCAGCCGTTGTTCATCGCGCTGTCTGACGCTGTTGCTGAGGGTGAACATCCCCACGGCGAGGGCCAGAGCGATGACGCCGATGGCGAGCGATACCCGGCGGGGTCGCCACGACGCTTTGTCGCCCACACCTAGGTCGGTCCTGTCCATGCGTCCCCCCACTGCGCGGGTCATCGAATAGTCGGCCACCAGGTGACAGACCTTGAGGAGGTGCATTCACCTGGTACGCCGTTGTGTATCCGTTGGTGCGCGAAGGCCCGGAGACTGATGTCAGAAACAAACCCCGACTCCGTAACGTCGGTCGATGGATTCTTCCCGTCCATCGGAAAGTCATCGACCAGGTATTGGGAAACTAGACGAGGGCGATCCCCGAGTACCTATAGGGATGGCGACGTTTGTCCCGATGGTCGGTGGCAGCCACGGACTCGTCGCCACCTCCCCAACCGGGGTCAGCGCTCGATCATCCGCATCTGTTGTTCGCTGTGGTGATCGCCGGCGGCGGGGGTGAGCCTGTCCAGACGATGGAGTTGGTCGGGGCTGAGCTCGACCTCGTCGGCAGCGACGTTCTCCTCGATCCGGGACACGCGCTTCGTTCCGGGAATCGGGGCGATGTCGTCGCCCTTGGCGAGCAGCCAGGCCAACGCAACCTGAGCCGAGGTGCATCCGACTTCGTCGGCAATGGACTGGACCTCGTCGGCACTGCTCAGATTACGCTGGAAGTTCTCACCGGTGAAGCGAGGGTTCGTCCTGCGAAAGTCGGAATCGGCCAGGTCGTCGATCGAGCGCACCTTCCCCGTGAGCATCCCGCGACCCAAAGGCGAGTAGGCCACGAAGCCGATGCCCAGCTCGCGCAACACGGGCAGAGTCCTGGTCTCGGGGTCCCGGGTCCACAGCGAGTACTCGGACTGAAGAGCGGTAATGGGGTGAATGCCGTGGGCTCGACGGATGGTGTCAGGGCCGGCCTCGGAGAGGCCGACATGGCGAATCTTGCCCTCGGCAACCAGATCGGCGAGAGTGCCCACGGTGTCCTCGATGGGCGTTTTCGGGTCGACCCGGTGCTGGTAGTAGAGGTCGACGTGGTCGGTACCGAGCCGTTGAAGGGACCCCTCGAGTGCTGTACGGATGCTCGCCGGCGTGCTGTCGAGGGTACCGGGAGCGCCACCGGAGTGGGAGATCATGCCGAACTTGGTGGCCAGCACGACCTGATGGCGACGGTCGCTGATGGCACGGCCGACGAGCTCCTCGTTGATGAACGGTCCGTAGACCTCAGCTGTGTCGATCAAGGTCACGCCCAGATCGAGCGCCCGCTGGATGGTGCGGATGGACTCGACGTCGTCCGAGCCGGCCCCGGTGTAGGCGGTGGACATGCCCATGGTGCCCAGACCGATCCGGGATACCTCCAGCGTCCCCAGCTTGATGCGCTTCATGACTCATCCTCTCCTTCGTAAATCGCCTTCTCTTCGGAAGCGGGGCAACCCTCTCTCCGAAGCTCCATCAGCGAGCCGCCTCAGGGCGTCCCTCCATACTCCACTTCGGTGACATGCGATCCCCAGTCGGCCTCCGGTTTCGGGCTGTCCCCGACACCTTCGGTGATGGAGAAGTGGGTCATGAAATTGTCGGGAGTGGCACCGTGCCAGTGCCACTCGTCCGAGGGGGAAAAGACGATGTCGTCGGGGCGGATCGCGGTAACCTCTCCCCCTCGGGACTGTACCCGTCCCATTCCTTCGGTGACGTAGAGCGTCTGGCCCAGGGCGTGAGAATGCCAGGCGGTACGGGCCCCGGGAGTGAACCTCACCACGTTGACCCTCACCCGTGAGGGCTCCTCTCCCTGGGCGACCGAGTCGATCCAGACATCGCCGGTGAACGTCTCCGCCGCTCCTTTGACGGTCGGCTTCTTGCGTCCGATGTCCATGCCGGACTCCTCTCGTTTGTGGGGTGGGGCTGATGCGTTCAGTGCAGGGAACGGACAACGACCATGAGGTCCTCACGATCGGCCACCGCCTGGTGGCGGCGGAGAGGCGGACCGTGCCGTCGGAGACCTTACGGACCTGATCGCTCCCTCGAGGGCTACGCGCCGCCTATCGGCCTGCCGAATATACGACCGAGCTGGGATTGACGACATGGTCGACCCGACCTGAGCCTCCCACTGACCCAGGCCGCAGCCCCGGGACCCTGGCGCAGGGTCAGGCCGCGACGGGTCCGGTGTCGCTACTGGGCGGTGAGGTCAAGGGTGAGAATCTGGGTGGCGACCTGGTGGTGCTTCGCCGAGTCCCTGACGGCGACGGCAAAGGTGTAGGTGCCGAGCGTGTCGCTGGCGCGGGGAACGCCCCTCAGGTAACCGTTGGGCCGCAACTTGAGTCCCTTCGGAAGCGATCCGCTCGTCCGCCTCCACTGGTAAGGGGTGACCCCACAAGCGGCCTTCAGCTGGTCTCTGTAGGCAACCCCGGTCACGGCATCCGGTAGTGACGTCGTGGTTACGTCCATACCGACGGTGTAGTTGACCGCGCCCGCCACCGGCTGGGTCATGATCGAACCCGTCACGCTGAAGCTGTAGGCGCCACAGGGCGAAGTTTGGATGGGCTGGCCCGAGGCGGTGGTCCCCGTGCACCCTGACACCTCGGCCGTATCGCACGACCAGGAAGCGTCCACGACCTGGCCTGCGGTGTAGGTGGTGCCGTCGGCAGGAGAGTCGATCTCGATCTGCGGGGTGAAGGTGACCGATGGTGGCGATGTCGTATTGCCGTAGGTACCTGCCTCGAGCGTCGCCGAAGACGTCACGAAACTGGAGCCTCCGCCACCGCCCTCGCCGCTGTAGAAGGTGGCGCAGGTGGTGCTGAAGCATCCCTCGGGACCGGAGGCACCGCCACCACCGCCGAAGTAGCCACCTCCACCGCCTCCACCACCACCACTGCCGGCGATCCCGGAACCCCCGGTACCCCCGTCCAACCCGCTGCCGGCCGAGCCCTCGGCGCTGTCGGCGTAACTGGTGGTGCCGCTGCCGCAGTTGTCGGCGCTCGGCCCGCCGGCGCCGGCTTCCGTGGACGATCCCCCGCTAGCGGGTGTGGAAGGTGACGTCGTGGCGTCGGAGCTACCAAGAATGACGGTACCGGACGTCGTTTCCACCACCGTTCCGCCCGACCCGTCTCCACTGCCGGCGTTCCCGCCCGTCTGGCTGAAACCGCAGACGTCACTGACGGCGCTGCCCTGGCCACCGCCACCGCCCCCGCCACCAGCAACGATGAGGCGTGAGTCCGCCGACGTTCCGCCGTCGGCGCAGTTCTTCGCCACCTCCGAGCAAGTGCGCACATCCGTGGCTCCCCCACCCGACCCGGCGTCTGCGTTCGTCGTACCCGCGGAGGTCGTGCCGGCACCACCACCTCCACCGAAGGAGGGCCCGCCGCCCGTCGTCCCCGGCTCGCCTACCTCGGCGTAGAGAACCTCGTTGGGTGTGACCGGCAGCTGTGCCGTGAGACCGAATCCGCTGCCCCCGAAGGCAGTCGAGCCACCCGTGGCCCCGATCGCTTCGATGCTCAAAAGGACGACCCCGCTCGGCACCGTGTAGCTCTGTTGAGCTCCGGTATAGGTCAGGGTCGTCGGGCCGGGGGGGTCGGCCGCATCAGAGTTGTGCGCCACACGATGCGACGGCCGTGCGGCGGCGGTGGGGGCATTGGCCACAACCCCCATAGCGGCCGGGATGACCATGACCGCCAACGTGATCAGGGCAGATCCCCGCACCAGACCTCTCACACCGTACCGAACTCTCATCACCCGTACCTATCGACCCGTGCCCCGGCCCGGATGGCCCTCCGGTCCGATCCCAGCGTGACGTCAGTGCGCCCGCGGCCCATGCATAACTGAAACATCCCATCGACATCGACGCACAGGGGGAAAGCACCCCTCGCTCCTACGTGATTACCCGCAGGCAAAATTGACGAGCGGCCGACATCAGGCGAACAGCGACTCGCGATGGCGCAGCAGGGCGCAGAGGGTCTCGTTGTAGGGGGTCTCGAGTCCGATCTCTCGGCTCAGCTCGACGACCTGTCCGTTGATGACGTCTATCTCCGAGGGACGACGGGCCAGGTGATCGAGGCGCATCGACGGGCTGGCGTTGGGGATCGTGGCCGCGAAGTCCGTCACGTACCGCAGCGGGTCGTCGAACGTGAATGGGACGCCCATGGCCAGACCGAGCCGATAAGCCTCCGATGTGCAGCCGAGAGCGACCTTCCAGGCGTCATGATTCGACATCAGCTGGCCCACGGTGACGTCGAAAGCCGCACAGGGAGCGCTGAGCGTGACGTAGCAGAGAAACTTCTCCCAGATCATGAGGCTCACGTCAGCGAAGGCCCTGACGTGAAATCCAGCAGCGCGCCACATCTGCTCGACCGCTTGGAGCCGGTCGGTCATGCCCCCCTGCATCTCGCCGATCCGGATCAGCCGCATGCCTTCGTGGTGCACTCGCCCCGGTTCGGGGTTCGACGACCCGAAGCCCTCGGCGATTCCGAGGAGGATGTGATCCACCGCCACGTGCCGGGCCACCCTCTCGCCCGCGCCCAGGCCGTTCTGGAATGCCATGACCATGCTGTCGGGCTGGAGAAGCGGGGCGATCTTTGCCGCCACCTCCTCGACGTCCGACGCTTTCGTGGCGATCACCCACATATCGCAATGTCCGGCATCGAGGGGTGAGCGGCCAACGTGGAGGTTCTCAACGACGAAGCTTCCGCTCGCCCCCGAGACAATCATTCCCGCGGTGGCGATGGTGTCGATATGCTCCCGCCACTTGTCGATGGCCCACACCTCGTGTCCGGCCCGGCCGAGGAGGGCGGCATACACCGAGCCCATGGCGCCAGTTCCGACGACGGCGATCTTCACCGGGTCCTCCTGAGATGTAGCCCGTGAGGACCAGCGAGCTTCATCCGTCGCATAGCAAGTACACGTCGTCGGGAACTGGAGGCCGTGTTTGATCAGTGATTTCGGCTCAGCTTTTGGACTTGTTGAGGGCCACGGCAGCGCGGATGAGAGTCTTGAACGCCTTCTCGTTTATCTTCTCGCCCTCGTGGAAATCGATGGCACGCCGAGTGTTCCCCTCAAGACTGGAATTGAAGAGGCCGGAAGGATCCTTCAGGGCCGCCCCTTTCGCAAACGTCATCTTCACGACCGTCTTGTAGGTCTCGCCGGTACAGATCATTCCGTCGTGGTACCAGACCGGAACCCCTCTCCATTTCCATTCCTCGACGACTTCAGGATCTGCATCCTTGACCAAGGAACGGAGCCGGCTGAGCATCTCGCCCCGCCAGTCGCCCAGTTCCTCGATTCTGGCGTCTATCAGTTGGGAGGGAGACTTGTCCTTTTGCGGCCCACTCTTGGTCGTAGCCATTTTCGCTTCCTTCGTCCTGCGGCTCTGACAGATGGGGTCATCCCCAGCTTCGTGCCGATTTTACCTGGAGGTGCGTTGGTCAGCTCTACCCCAACCGGCCCTGGAATGACGGTTATTCGAGCGGGCGAAGTGTCCCACTCCCGGCCGGACGGGGCAACGCCCGAGCCGAAAGCGCTCAAGGTTCCCCCGTCTGTCGTCACTGAGGCGGCTCCCGGAGTCTTACCAACTGGGGGTGGACACCGATCGCGCTCGACCAGAACTTGCCGGCGTGCATCATGTCTCATCGCCGCGGCACGACAACGACCACCTACGTAGTCGTCGATAGGCCATGGCACAATAGGTCCCCGTGCGTCCCAATCCTGTCCACGCCTCCGAGGATCCCGATGTGGTCCGTCGGCTGATCCGCCAGCACCCGTGGGCAATCTTGGTCAGCAGCAACAAAGGCGAGCAGGTCGCCTCCCACTACCCGGTTCTGCTCGACGAAGAGTCCGACCGACTGGCGGTCCTCACTCATGTCGGGCGGCCCGACGATATGGTCCACGGATTCGGGGATCGAGAGATCCTGCTGATCATCCAGGGGCGCAACGGATACATCTCGCCACGTTGGTACGCGCCGGGGGCAATCCGGGCGCCAACCTGGAACTTCAGCGCGGCGCACTGCTATGGCGTGCCGCAGATCCTCGACCCTGAAGAGAACCTCGAGGTGCTGGCCAGACTTGTCGCGCACTTCGAGTGTCACAACGAGGATCCGATGTTTTTGGAGCCGGATTGGGGCCGTCCGCTGTCGCAAGGCACCGTGGGTATCCGAATGCCCATCACGCGTTTCGTTTGCAAGATCAAAATGAGCCAGGACAAGGATCCGGTCACCCAGCGCCAGGTCATGGCGGCCCTACGCGCACCCGGACCCTTCCACAATCCCGGACTCGCCGACGATATGGAGCAAGCTCTTTCCGACGACTAGGCCTATTTTGAGCCAACCAGCCACGGCACCCTGCTGAGGAATGGCCCGCTGGCAACCGGTCGGTGCCTAGCCGCGTACGTCAGTGCCGGACAGACAACGGGATCGGGATCGACCAGCTCGACTGATCCTGTGCTGTCGTGGTGAGGAGGGCAAACCCATTCCTCAGATCGCCAGGTGGCCTATATTTGGCGCAAGTCAGAGCAGGTCAAAGGGGGTCCCACCATGAACAGTCGCGTCGATCAACGGGTGGGGGCCATGAGTGGACTTGGCTATGTGGTGCTGGCCTTGCTCGGCGGGTTCCTCTATCCGCAACAGCCGCGCGTTGACGCCTCACCAGCCGCCACGCTGGCATGGGTCCATGATCACCGCGTTGCCCTTCAGGCGGGCATGATCCTTAGCTTCTTCGCCGCCGGGGCGTTCGTATGGTTCGTGGGATATCTGCGTCACGTCCTAGCCCGGTCTGAAAGCGGTGCCGAGTCACTGTCCCCGATCGTGTTCGGCTCGGGTTTGGCCGTAGCTATCATTTCGGCCTTGGCGGCGATCCCGACTTCGCTGCTCGCCTTCATGGACGCCCAGGCCAATGGCCTTCATGATCTCGCCCTGGTTCGGATGCTCGGCGACCTCAACATCGTGTTCTTTGCCGCCACCTCCGTTATGACCTCGGTGTTTCTTTGCGGCCTGGGACTGGCCATGGTGCGCCGGGAACTGGCGGCGCCCTGGCTCGGGTGGATAAGTCTGGTGGTTGCCGCCTTCAACGCCCTTGCCGTCTGGATCGGGGTGACCTTCAGCAGCTACCACGGCAAGGGGTGGATGGTTGTCGGTTGGGGCGCCTACATCGGCTTTGTCATCATCATGGCGGTGACGAGCGGCTCCCTTCTCGGCCGTCGACAGCCGGCAACGGTGAGCTCTCCATCCGTTGCTGTTTCATGAACGTCGAGGCCAGGCCGGCCCACTTCAGGTACGTGAACGCAACCGACCGTGGGCGACCATCACGAGCCGGCGTACTGAGACGTCATCAGGCCGACAGGGACGGGTCGTGCCGCACAGTCAGAACCATCTGAAGACACTCAGGCCGGCAGGCCACCGGAGCGGTAATCTCATTGGGTGCGGATCCCTCGATTAGCCGTCGTTCTGTTCGGGGTGGTCCTTGCCACCGCCATCACCTCGGTGGGAATGGCGGGCGCTTCGTCGTCATCCTCGAGCTCAGCCCACCCGGTCACGAGCATCGTTCTGAGAATGGCGCACGCCTACAAGCCTCGTGCGGCACCGGGGACCACCGACGACTACCACTGCACGCTGT
>Ga0302325_10030002_pt1 | contig 11221 bp, 15 predicted proteins | sample Palsa_T0_2_FD_201948 | JGI IMG/M metagenome (GOLD analysis project Ga0302325, IMG submission 201948) | Peat permafrost microbial communities from Stordalen Mire near Abisko, Sweden - Palsa_T0_2 | ecosystem: Environmental > Terrestrial > Soil > Palsa > Peat permafrost | place: Sweden: Abisko...
ATTCGCAGTACCCGTCCTGGCGACGTCCGACGGTTCGGTGATCGACGGGCATTTGCGACTTAAGGGCGCGGTAGCCGAGAAGATGCGGGAGGTGCCGGTCATCCCCTGCGACGGCTGGTGTGACGCGTAGGTGAAAGCATTCAGACTCCTTGTCAATCGTTCGGTGACCTGGGCTGATTGGGACGACGAACTGTTGGCCCAGGAATTGAAGGAGATCGAGGCGTCCGGTTTTGATTTGAGTTTGACCGGCTTCGATTCGAAAGAAATTGATGATCTGATGGCGGCGCTCGAGGTCGATGAACAGGAAGAGGAGGTTCCGCCCCCGCCAGCGATTGCCGCGAGGCGACTTGGCGATCTATGGATTTGCGGACCCCCACCGCCTTCTATGCGGAGACTCCACAAGCCCCGAGGCTGTGGCGCGTTTGCTGAACGGAGCTGAACCGCTGCTGATGGTGACTGATCCGCCGTACGGAATTTCTCTCGACAGCGAGTGGCGGGATCGCGCGGGCTTGAATGGCTGCGGTGCCGCGGAAGCCAGTTACATGAAGACTCGGACCGAGGGCCACCACAACACGACCATCTCATCGGACACACGAGCCGACTGGTCGGAGGCGTTCGAATTGGTGCCCAGCATTCAGGTTGCTTACGTTTGGCACGCCTCGGTCTACACCCGCGAAGTGCTAAACGGCTTGGAGAGAATCGGCTTCCTCTATCCGCAGCAGATCATCTGGAACAAGGGCCGTACGGTGCTCACGAGAACGCATTACTGGTACCAGCACGAACCCTGCTGGTACGTTCGAAAGGTAAACGCCCCCTGGTACGGGAAGGCTGGTGAGAACGCCACGATCTGGGACTCCGCTTCTCCCAAGTTCATAATGGGCGCTTCAGATGAAGAGAAGTTCGACCACCCGACCCAAAAGCCCGTCGAGTTGATGAAGAAGTCGATTCTGAACCACACGCGTCGCGGCGAATTGGTTTACGAGCCCTTCCTCGGAAGCGGCACTACACTGGCCGCCGCGGAAGCCACGCAGCGTGTCTGTTACGGGATGGAACTGGATCCGAAGTTCATGGACGTCATTGTTCAACGGTGGCAGGGCATGTCGGGTAAGAAGGCCGTTCTTGACGCAGACGGGCGCACGTTCGAAGAGATACGCGCGGAGCGGGAAGAGGTGGCGGAGGCATGAGTCGCGCGTTGCCGCCGGGAGATTGCGGCTATCGAAGATCAGATCCGCTCAGGGCATCCCGATCTACAAGGACTCTGTCTGGCACTACTGGATTGGTCCGCAGAGTTGCGAATCCTATTGAGAAAGATGGAAGCGAAACATGGCCCACATTCCCGCAAAGCTTCTCCACCGACTGGTTCAGCTGGAGTCACGGATGGTCGAGGCATGTCCCCCATACTTCATCGTCACCGAGGAGATTCCGGAGAACAGCATCACAAGGTTGGCCGAAGGAGCGCGGATCGTGCTTGATTGCTACCGCAATGACCGGTCGTTTGTTCTGGCGCGGCAGCGCGTCACCCAAGATCCGAACGATGACGGACGGCAGTGCCGGCCAGGAGAATTTGTTCTCTACGTGCTCAGGGAAGTCCATGCCGGTTGCAGTCATCGGGACAATCCAGGTCACTGCGGTGGTTGCTTCGGAACGTCCGTGGCTGATACCTAGAACGAGAAAAGCCGCCGGAGTTGAATCCGGCAGCGTGAGGTTGGGAACTACGTTTGCGTTAGCTCTTGATCGAGTAGGTCCGCTTTTCGCCGACCATCTCGCTGATAACGACCAGCCCGTGGTTCTTCGTGAGGGAGCCGCCGCGCTGAGCATGGCCCGCGTCGTGTGCTTCAGCCAGCCCATTTCGGTCATGATCTGCTCGAGCGTCGCTCCGCCCTCGCGTTTGAGCATCCCTATCACGCGGCTGGTCTTGCTGGCTTCACGCGGGGCTTTGACAACGTTTTCGCCCGTGGGCGCTTTCGGCCTGCGGGTGGCCTTCTTGGTCGGCTCAGCCGCTACCGGCGCGACGTCGGGCACCTGTTCGCCAACGTTGGCGTCGGGTTCGAGAGTCGCGGCTTCGGTCGCTATTTCCTCAGGTTCCGCCACCGGGTCGCTCGTGGCTACCGGTTCCCGTCCGGGCTCGGCTGCGGGTTCGCTGGGGACATCCGCGCCCAGGCTCTGAATCGCTTTCCAGATGCGGGTCACTGCGGTCTTGCGATCCTTGAACTTGGTCACCGGCGTTACGCCAGGGAGGCTGTTCCAAATCTCGATCAGTCGGGCCGTGGGCCAGGTGGCGGCAAGTTCCGCCAGTTCCAGGGAGGAGCTAAATCGTTCCGCTCCAGATACAGTTTCCGCCTCGGCGGCAGAGAAGTGGAGGGTGATGTTGTTCGTTTCGTTTTCAATCGTGAAGGTCGTCATAGTTGTTTTCCTTTCGCGGATGCTTCCGCGTTGATGACATGGATCACTCCGGTCGCGAACACTTGCAACCGAATAGTTGAGGAATTTCGAAAAATCAGCCGCTGTGGCCACCAGGTGGTATCAGTCGGTACCAGATGGTAGGCCACGGCTCAAAATTCACGCGGAAGATGGAAGAGGCGGTTGGCGCGTTGCTCACGCAACGGAATGTAGAGGAAGCCGCCCGGACGGCTGGGATTGGAACGCAGACCCTGATCCGCTGGCAGAAGCTTCCCGAGTTCCAGACCGCCTACGGGGAGGCGCGGCGGGCCGCGTTCGCCCAGTCGATTGCGAGGCTCCAACAGGCATCCAGCGTCGCTGTTTCCGTTCTGGTCAAGACGATGGTCGATCCCGCCGCGCCGCATTCGACGCGAGTCCGCGCTGCCGATAGCGTTCTGAATCATGCGGCCAAGGCGATTGAACTTGAGGACATCGAGGTCCGCGTCGCGGCCCTGGAAGAGGCAGCAAGGGACCAGAACAAATGAAGCCCATGGTCCGACGCCTTCGGCTCTTAGAACAGAGCTACCAGGTCGAAGAGTATGTGGAGCGAGAGGACAGCCCCGCCAATATCCTTCGCGCCCGCCGGTTAGCTCGGTGGCAAGCCGAAGGACTCCCCATCCCGCCGGAGGAACCGCGGAGGTCACATCCGCGCGGCATGTCGGTCGCTGAGATTCTTAGGGGAGGGCGACAGCGGGCTCACGAGAAATTGACGGCTCTCGCGTCGGGAGGAGCGAATGCTTCGTCGTCGCATTGAGAAGCTGGAAGCTCATCTGCCAGTTTCGTCCGCCAGGCTACTGGAGCGATTGGACCGGCGGGTCTTGAATCGCCTTTCCGGCAACGACCGCGGTCTAATGATGCAGATGCTAAGCGCGTCCGGCCAGCGCAAGGTTTGGCCCGCGGAGTACCGTTCAGCAGAGGCCCGCTACCTGGAAAGCTTCGGCATCCTGCTGCAGGAGATCAGCGACGACGAACTTGCCAGCCTGATTGCGCAGATAGAAAGCGAACTCGGTCACCCTCTTTCTGAGCTGGAGGCAATCGCGTGAGATAGGGCAGTTTTCTTCAGCGTCGCTTGCTCAAATTGGAATCCGTGATCAAGGTGCCCGATCCGCAGAGAATCCGCGATCAGATTGTGTCGCAGGCGCTGAGCAACCTCTCATTGGAGGAACTCCATCTATTGCGAGATGGCGCGATGCAAGCACCTGGAGTCGCGCTGTTATCCAATCCTGAATATGAGAAGTTCTTCAGCGGGCAAACGCGATCTGCGTCCACGCGCTGGCAGAATACCATGCGTCAATGGGAACAGCCGAGTGACGGGCCGACATTCAATAGGCCGGCGGCTCGCGAAGTTGGAAGCCATCGCCAAGGTCCTATCGACCGCGGACAAGTGGGCGTTAATCGAACGAGGTGCCCTCGCGCTCGTGTCGGACCGAAACACGGTTGTGAGCTTCGACGATGCTTTCTGGATGACGATGGGCGCGGGCACGGTTCGATTCACCATCCCGGAGATGGATCAACTTTTGGCAACACCTGACCAGTGCTAGCCAGACCGGAAAGCTACCGATAATACCTATTGAACTAAGCCGCGTCGGCAACCTTTCCTTGGGGACGCACCTTAAGCCGCGAAAGAGATTGAAACAACGTCGTCGTCCAGCGGGCAGTTGATAGTGATTTCGTAGCCCCTCCGGTTCCCTGACCAGGTGGCGGTTTCGAAGGCCAATAACCTTATCCTCTGCAATTCCGCTAGACTACGGCTCGGACAACCAACCAATGTCATCTGTATTGAGCCAAATGCTCGCCCACGTCACTGGCGGACGCCGATACTGTTTCGTTGTGATGGGCTACGGCGAGGGATACGCGTTTTTTGAAAGAATTCGTCACCTTGTGGCGGAATCGACCGGTCTTGAGTGCATTCGCGCCGATGATATTCCGACCAGTGCTGACACGATACGAGACAAGGTTCACGCTTGCATTGAGAATGCGGCGTTGGTTATCGCGGATGTCTCTGACGCAAGCCCAAACATTTATTACGAAGTCGGCTACTCGTCCGCTTGCCGAAAGCCGATGATAGCACTCGCAGCGGCTGATCGGCAGATACCTTCGGACCTCCAGGGTATCGAAACGATTTCGTACACAGACAGCAAGAGTGGCTGGCTTCGCTTTGAGGCCGAATTGAAGCGAAACTTGGCCGTACATCGCGACACCAGTGTTTCGCTTCTTCGCGCGATGATCGTGCCGCCTAATCCTAGCCCCTCTTACTTGTTGGCTAGCCCTAAGCTGCCTGTGCGGGATTCTCAATTCAAGTTTCACCCTCGCGAACGGCGCACATTTGGCGACAACCTTGGAATTGTCGGTATCCTCGGGGCCTTTGCTTCTGTCTTCGGGGAGCACTGCGTACCTGAGTTATTGAGTGCGGAGTATGTTCCCGATGAAATCACCACTTGGGACGTAAACCTCTTTCTTATTGGATCGCCTAAAGTGAATGTCTACACCGGATTCTTTATGGACGCGATTCAGAAGAACGGCCCAAACAGATGGCGGTTCGAGCGCTGCGGGCACGACGAACATCGTGAAGACTACGAGATGATATTGGTCGGAATGGTGGACAACCAGCCATTCCGCACAGCCTGCCTTCACGAGCCAGGCGCTTATCAGTCGCCAGTGGAAGATTACGGTCTGATTATGCGGGCGCCACACCCGTCACATCCAGCGCGGACGATTACGATTATCGCGGGACCACGTAGCCTCGGCACTGCGGCCGCCTGTTTAGCAGCCACCCGATCGCCGTTGATTCGCGAAATCTGCAGCCAACTCGATTCCATAGAGCGCTTGACGCAACACGATGGAGTCCTGTCGGTTTTAGTCCGAGGTACGGTAGACGGGGAGGGTCACACAACAGCTGATCATGTTCGTGTAATCAGTGCCACCTTTAGCGATAGCGCTTAGGTCCAATTCGCGTCTGGCAGGTCGCCCGCGGCGTCTAGAGGCTTCCGATATTGAACATTAACTCCCTGGCACGCCAGGACCGGAGGCGGACGATGGGGCGTGGCTTGCGTGCGTTTTCGAAAAACGGGGGAGTGTCACTTCGAGCCAACTGAGATAGCACCGCTGAGGACGGCGCTGGCCGAAGAATTCCCCACATAGATTCGATACTCACCCGGCGGGATCACCCAGTTCTTCAAATTACTATCCCAATACCCCAGCGGGTGGCTGGACGCGCTGGGGTCGATCACAATCTCAACCGTCTTCTTCGCTCCCGCCGTAAGCGTGACACGCGAGAATCCTACCAGACGCTTGGGAGGTTCCCCGGCAGATTCGGGTAATCCCACGTAGACCTGCGCCACTTCAGCTCCCTCGCGCTTCCCGGTATTTTCGATTGTGAAACGAACTTTGACAGGCTTGACGCCGTCCGACTTTCTTCGGGACCCTGAAATTGCCGTTAGTGAACGTTGTATAGGACAACCCGAAGCCGAAGGCGAACTGCGGTTTCGTTCCATTTGGAGTCCACTTCTCGGACTCCAAGAAAACACAGTTATTCCCTGGGTCGATTCCCCAGCGCTCTCTACTCTCATAGAAACCCGACATTTGGCGGGTAAGCCATTGATTCGGTTGGGAAAATCGATGTCGGGTTTCTAAAAATTGCCCGACAACGACCCGACATTTCGGTCAGAAAACCCGACAACAGGCTGGCAAACGTTGGCTGAATCGCGCCCCGATGAATCATCACGTCGCGTGCTCGGTCATCCAGAGCGGAGACCTTAGGCCTCCGTCTCCTGTAGGAGAACACTGGTGCGAATCAAGTACACTGTGTTTTTCGAGGGAGCCATGCAATATCCATTTCGGCGCGTGCTACCGCTCGCCTTTTCACTGACGGCGTTGATATTGGCTCAAGAGCCCGCCGCTCGGCCGCCTGCACCAGGACGCGGCGCCAATGCCGCGATTACCGGTTCGGGTCAGGATCCGGCCGCGGTCGATCGGGGCGCCAAGCTCTACGCGGCGAATTGCGCCGGATGCCACGGCGGAACGGCGCGCGGAGGACCGGGTGCGCCAGACTTGCTGCGCTCTATTCTCGTACTGGACGATGAAAAGGGAATCCTCATCGCCCCAGTCATCCGCAACGGCCGCGTTGATCTGGGCATGCCGAAATCGAATCTGCCCGACTCGCAAATCGCCGACATCGTCGCTTGGATTCATGTGCAGACTTGGGCAGCCGGACATCGCTCCAGCTACGCCTTTCAAGATGTCCTCACCGGCGATTCCAAAAAGGGCGAGACCTATTTCGCGAACACCTGCGCAGCGTGCCACTCGGCCGCCGGCGATCTGAAGGGAATCGGCGCGCGCTACGATGCCTTTTCGCTGCAGGCACGCTGGCTGCAGCCGTCAGGCGGTGGACGAGGAGGAGGCCGCGGAGGTCGTGGCCCGGCGCCTTCTTCCCCACGCGCCGCTGTCACGGTTACCGTTACGCCTTCCTCCGGCAAATCCGTTAGCGGTACTTTGGACCGAATCGACGACTTTAGCGTCTCACTTCGCGATTCCAGCGGCGAATACCACTCCTTCCTCCGTGAGGGCAACGTCCCCAAGGTCGAAGTCCACGATCCTATCCGCCCCCACGTCGAACTCCTGCGCAAGTACACCGACGCCGACATCCACAATGTGACAGCTTACCTGGTGACCCTCAAATGACCTTGCAACGTCTGATGCTGTGCGCTCTTTTGCCGTTGGCCGCCCAAGCCCAGGGTCTTAATCCGGCTGACCTGCTCAAGCCGCCGGTGGACTCCTGGCCGACCTACAACGGAGACTACTCCGGCCGCCGTTTTAGCCCGCTGAAACAAATCAACGCCGCCAACGTACACACTCTCTCGCTCGCTTGGGCCACGCGGTTCAGTGCCGGCGCCGGCGCCAATCCCACCATCAAGTCGACGCCTTTGATGGTGAACGGCATCCTTTACTTCACGGCGCCCAATCACGTTTGGGCGGCGGATGCGCGCACCGGACGCGAACTCTGGCACTACCAATACCCACCCAACTCGGGAAGCACCATCGGAAACCGGGGCCTTGGGATGTATGGCAATTGGCTCTTCTTCGAAACGCCGGATAGCAATCTCGTCAGTCTCGATGCGCGGACCGGAAAAGTGCGCTGGAAAGTTCCCATCGCCGATCCGAAGCTCGACTACACTTCCACCGTCGCGCCCGTCGTAGTCGGCAACCACGTGATAGCCGGAATCGGCGGCGACCACCTCGACAACCCGGGCTTCGTCCAGTCGCGCAATCCCGAAGACGGCAGTCTGCAATGGAAATGGTGGACCACGCCTCGCAAAGGCGAGTCCGGCATCGAGACCTGGCCCGACGAGTATTCCTCCGCGCATGGAACCGGACAGCCGTGGATCCCCGGCACTTACGATCCCGAGTTGAACCTGTATGTCGTCGGCACCGGGAATCCCAACCCGGTGATGGCCGAAAAAAGCCGCAAGGGCGATAACCTCTACACCTGCTCGATCGTCGCGATCAATCCCGACACCGGAAAATTGGTCTGGTATTTCCAACCGTCTCCCCACGATACGCACGATTGGGACGCGGTCGAGACCCCCATCCTCTTCGATGGCGTAATCGAAGGACAGCCTCGCAAACTGGTGGCGCAGGCGAGCCGCAACGGCTACTTTTTTGTGCTCGATCGCGTCACCGGGAAGCGGGTGCTCGGGCTCCCGTTCATCGATACGGTCAACTGGGCCAAGGGCTACGACGCCAGGGGCCAGCCTATTCCCAACCCGGCCAAGTTTCCCACTACCGACGGCGTGCTGGTATCCCCCGCCTCGGGGGGCGCCACCAACTGGCAGGCGCCCAGTTTCAGCCCGGATACCGGGTTGTTCTACGTCGGCACGAGCCGGTCCTATTCGATGTACTACCTCACCGATACCGACGACCATCCCGAAGGGTGGGGAGGGCTCGATGCCGGCGCCGGATCGGATGGCAACGCCCTGCTGGCGATCGACTACCGCAACGGTAAGATCGTCTGGCGTCATGATTGGCCCAGCGGCGGCGGAGTTACCAACAATCTCTCTACTGCGGGAAACCTCTTGTTCACCAGCAATGGCTCAAACCTGGTTGCGTTTGACGCGGCCAACGGCAACATACTCTGGCATTCCACTCTTATGGCCCCGCCGACCGCCGGTCCCATCAGTTACATGCTGGACGGCAAGCAGTACATCTTGGTCGCTGCTGGCGATAGCTTGTACGCGTTCCGCGTGAACGATCCCGCGCGGTAGCAGGTACCCTGATAGGAAAGGATCCGTAGCAATGGAAATCCAGCTTCAGCAACTCACCCGACTATCGATTGCGGACGACGCGCCCCGAACTCACAAACCAGCGCCACAGCCGCCAGGGCCGAAGCCGCATAAAACGCTGCTTCATAGTTGTGATACCGATCATAAAGCACTCCGCCGATCTGCGGCCCGATGAGCCCTGCCACGCCCCAGGCTGTGAACAGCAACCCGTAATTCACCCCAGCGTTCTTCGTCCCCCAGAAGTCTGACGCCGCCGCCCCGTTCACCGAAAGCTGCGTGCCATAGCACCAGTAAACAACGAACACTGCCACATACAGCAGCGCCAGATTACTCCCCGCCGCATAAAGCGCAGGCATCGCCACAACACAGATCCCGATCATCGTTCGCAGCACATTGATGCGCCCCAGCCTGTCCGACATCCACCCTGAAAAGGTCCGCCCTGCCGCATTCCCAAATGCCCCCACCACCAGCGTCATCGTCGAAAGCGAAGCCGCCGCGATTCCCACGCTCTTAGCGAAAGGCACCAACTGGCTGATCACCATCAACCCAGCCGAGCAGCCCAGCGCATAAGCAACCCACATCAGATAGAAGGTAGTCGTTCGCAAAATTTCTCCGGGCGTGAAATCGCGTCCCGCCGAATTCTTCTCAGCCTCAGGCGACCAACCCGCCGGCCGATACCCTTCCGGTGGATTCCGCAAGAGAAACGCCCCGCCATCGTCATCACCAGAAAAATCGCTCCCAGAATCTGGAACGTAGCAGGCAGTCCGTAAGCCGGTATCAGCTTCAACTGCGCCAGCGGACCGAAGATCGCCGACCCTGCGCCATATCCGCCCACGGCCAACCCAACCGCGAGCCCGCGCTTATCCGGAAACCATTTCGCCATCACCGGAATCGGAGTGGAATATCCGAAACCGCTCCCCATCCCACCGATCACGCCAAAACAGAGATAAAGGTAGCCAAGGCCGGTCGTATACGAACACAGATAGAAACCCAGACTCACGAGGATCCCGCCGGTCAGTGAGCAAACCAGTGGACCATACTTATCCTGAATCCGTCCAGCCACCAGGAAGCTGAGCGCAATCATGATGACAGCAATCGTGAACACCATCGATGTATCGGCGCGCTTCCATCCGAATTGCTCTTCCAGCGGCGCCACGAACACGCTCCAACCGTATAACGTCCCCAGCGCAACGTTCATCAGCAGCCCACCCACCAAACGCCACCATCGACTCATCGGCATCCAGATATACTATGCGTTTTCATCAGGGAGCATAAAATGCTCTAGCCTTGGCTCTGCCGGGTAGACGCTCGTAGCTGGAATTCAGCCCGAAGGGCATTAGTCTGCTCCATGCGCAAGGTAACGCACCGGTAGCTCCGTATCCGCTCCCCGGTCCCCAGGTCGAGTATTCGCGGCCCAATTTCGCTTCTCTCAGTTTGTCTGTTCACGACTGAAACCGTGAAGTGCTATTCAATGGATTGAAGCACACGAAAACTCTTTAGGGAGATTTCCATGCGCTCGACAGACCAGCCACTGAATCCATCACTACCGCTGGCGAAGGACATTGAACGCTGGCCAGTCGATCACCTCATTCCCTATGCCCGCAACGCCAGAACGCATTCTGAAGCCCAAATAGCTCAGATCGCCGCCAGCATTCGTGAGTTCGGCTTTACCAACCCGATTCTTGGGATTCCAAGGATGGCATCATCGCGGGCCATGGTCGCTTGCTCGCGGCCCGCAAACTGAACCTGACGGAAGTCCCCGTAATCGTTTTAGATCACCTCAGCGAAGCCCAGAAACGCGCATATATGATCGCCGACAATAAACTCGCCGAGAATGCTGCTGGGACGAAGAGGCCTTGCAGACCGAGCTCGCTGCATTACGTGAAGATGGCTTCGATCTCAAGTTGACCGGATTCGACGACGAAGAAATGGCGAGGCTGCTCGCCGCATACGACGCTGTCGAAGGATTGACCGACGAAGATGCGGTTCCCGAGATCGGGGACACGCTGGCGACTAGATCGGGAGATCTCTGGCTTCTAGGCGGCAGGCCTTGAATCGCCTTTTCGGCTACGACCGCGGACTCGTGACGCAGATGCTGAGCGCGTCCGGCCAGCGCAGGGTCTGGCCCGCGGAGTACCGTTCAGCGGAGGCCCGTTACCTGGACAACTTGGGAATCCTATCGCGGGATATCAGCGACGGTGAGCTAGCCAGCGTGATTGCGCAACTGGAAAGCCAACTTGATCATCCTCTTCCCGAGCAGGAGGCAACCACTTGAGATACGGCAGCATTCTTCAGCGACGCCTAACCCAACTCGAGTGCGTGATCAAGGTGCGGAATCCAGATGAGGAGTGGGGCGCGATCCAGGCCCAAGCCCTCAGCCAACTCTCGACCGAAGATCTGCGAACCTTGCGCGACATCGTCGAGAAGCAAGCTGCAGGAATCGCCGTTGACGATACCCCGCATATTTGCGAGGTCGTCGCAAGATGCAACGAGGTTTGTGATCA
>Ga0302325_10030003_pt1 | contig 11221 bp, 16 predicted proteins | sample Palsa_T0_2_FD_201948 | JGI IMG/M metagenome (GOLD analysis project Ga0302325, IMG submission 201948) | Peat permafrost microbial communities from Stordalen Mire near Abisko, Sweden - Palsa_T0_2 | ecosystem: Environmental > Terrestrial > Soil > Palsa > Peat permafrost | place: Sweden: Abisko...
CCAGGTCCATGAGATGATACCTTTCCTGGTGGCAGTGTATAGCAATACATTGCAACATCCTGCGCAGGAGTAAATGGCGGCTCCGACAAAAATAAGTGTTTGTCCCCAAGAGTCGCCTGTAAAGGTGCCCAGCCTTCCAATTGTAATGGGAGTGGTCAAGCATAAGTAAATCAGTGGATACCAGAGCAATGATCGAGCGACTTGAAGCATGCGTTTACGTGCGAAATGAGAGTCGGATATTGTACTGGAAACTAGAGCAGATGGTAGTGTTGATGGACGACGATCTCCTGTGGTGATACGGACAACCGTGGTGGTGGTTATTGCACTGGGGATATGTCCTCTGCTTGGTTGAGGAACGGCTTCCAAGTCAACTTGCCATCGTTCGAGTTCCTGTGTCGAGGAAGGGAGGGTATGATGGGTTGAAGTTGTTCCGACAGATGGAAATCTCTTGATCTGAACGCGGATGTAGACGAATACCACACAATACAGCACCGTCAAAGCAACCATGTCGAGGAACACGAAGACTGATATCAGCGACACAGAGAATTGGGGTACAGTAATGAAAGAAGATCCTCTCGTAAGGGTAGTTGTGGCCTATCCAACACCATCCCGCACCGGCACCGTTATCTGATGTTAAACTTGTTCAGATGGGAGAATACAAAACGGTCCTTTTCCAGTAACGTGTTCAATAACCAGAGGTCCAATGAGTCCCAGGAAACATATCCCACCCCACACCCCCGCACTAAAGAACCATCTCGCCTTCCCCATGGTACTCTTCTCCGAAGCCCAAGCCCGTGCACGTTGTCCTCCCGCCAACAACAAAAAGGTATGCAAAGCAATGACTAGGGACCATATCGAAGAAGACACATCTCCCACATTGATAAAGAACCCTTGTACACTGCATGCGAAACCCGGCCAAAGCCGATTCACACTGAGAGGATACGCGGACAATGACCACCCGATCGCTTGGATCATATCTAGAACCAATCAACAAGATGATAGGAAGGGGGGCTACCCGCCATAAAAAGATTAAGGAGCCAGAAGTATCCCTGATTCTTGAATTTCAAGCGTATTTTGCGACGGGGACAATTCAATTGCAAGTTTTCATGCTCCTGTTTCGAGCGACGCCATGTTACAAAGTCGCTGACAGCAAGATAAGTCAACAAAGTCGACGTCGCAACCGCCGAGATGACCGCGCAGACAATAATAGGCTACTGATTAAAAACTTTTAAGTTCGTAAGGTACAATCGTTGCTTTGCGATCAAACTCGGTAAGCACAGCAACCCGACCATCCGTGTAGTTCGCATCTGACATCCTGCCAACCGGGGAGTTACGGACACTACTTGACCAGGTTGGAACAGAAGCATAAACAGGAGCAGTACACCCCAGTTCTTACACCATTCTAGCCCCGGTCCAGTGACGGTAGCTGTTCTGTCGACCGAACAGAACGGTATGACTGAAGTACTATGTGTTCAGCGCCTCTATCGGCGAAATACATCCCACTTTATAAGAGCCTTCGATCTTATATACCTATTCCTGTTCAATGGTCGGAAGAACGGCCTGTGCGAGTCCCAACAAAAAGCTTAATTATCAAGGTGCAAGGGCTCTGATAGCAAGTAGATCGAAACCTTCGATTATTGCACAGCAGGCGATTTCACATGCAAGGACAACACGTGGAATAGACTGGTCTCCTGAAATTTAATATAATATGCATGCATGCAGGATTAAAAGGCATCTTCGCCAAAGGATAAAGTCTAAAAATGCTAAAATGAGATATTCACAGCATGGGATGGGGGGCTATGGCGTGTCACAGCGCGTTCCCCATCTTGTGCTAATTTCAATTTCAAGTCATCATGATGTCCATCTGATTGGGATTATCAGCCACCAGCAACGTCAATTGTAAACCAAAGTCGATTCTGGACCCAAAGCAGTATTTCAACCTTATTTGAAGCTGGTGAGGCTGTTCCAGAGAATAATCACTTGCGGGCGGGACCGGAGAAAAAGCGGTGATGTGGAGGTGCATGTGCCTCTGCCGCCCCACGTCAATCTCACGCTCGGACCGCATGTCACTGCTTTTTAGCCACAACAAAGTCTACCAAGTCTGGACGCGAGACACTCTCTTTAATGAATCCTTCCGACTCAGCAATGCTTAAGACACTTAAACTGCCCTTAAACGGAACGATTAGGAAGCACAGCCCCAAGGTGTAAAATAATGTAAGGTTCATGCACTCATCAATATTGCCATCTCACCCATTGCTCTACAGCCAAAAATACCACCCAGTGGCAGTTCCACGGGATAACCATGAGCCTAACTCCGGAAGGCGCTGATAGGGTCCCCACTGTACTTGTACTGTTACAAGGACACGCTGCTTGTCCCCACGGGAAAGCCCCAGGTCTTGACCACTCATCCCCACGGACAATCGGAAGAAATCGGCCTGCATGCCGGTTCTCCGTAATGCCGGACGATCCTTTTAGTCTCCAGTGGCTCGGGTACTGGCGAGGCTAACCGATCAATGCCAAGGTGTCCTGTGCTATGGGATTTGAGCGTGGCGTGCATGCACAATGTAGTGGTTGCCAGTATCTCAGTTGCAGACAGAAATAGACTGGAGATATTATTATCAACGGTTCATGATAAGGTTGGTATTGAGTGCTAGAATGGATGAGGCGGGGGGAAGAATGAGTTCGTGTTAGGACGGGTTTGATGGCCGAGTTGATGGCGGAGGGAAGTTAGGCTCGGCAACGTGGTACAGACGCGTGGGTTTACCTGATTGAGGGCGAATATCGCAGATCATCAAGATACCGTCGTGCCACCACGTTGTATATACAGTCTCTTGCTGGATCGACAGCCGAATTCCTGGAGAAGTAGGTTATTGGATTGTGCGACAGGCCTTCGCTGGTAGACGGGCCGGCTGCGCAGAGATCAGTCTTGTTGCGAGCGAGCGTCCTCCGCTTTAGCACACCATATCCGAGCAGATGATTTCGATTGCAGCACGTCATCAAAAATGATGAAAAGGGGCAGAGATAGTATCAAAATATTCATTACTTAAAATGCAGACCCAACGACAATGCCCCCAACTCCGCCCAAAGATCAATACACCATTCTAAAACCCCATCGTATTATCATGTTCAATAGTAGGAATAACACTCCCCATAAACTTGAGAAAGATAATCAAGTACCTATACGAACGATTAGTAACACACATCTGGGGAGCAATACTGATCGACTCTGACTTCGTCGCCTCGTTCACTTTGTCGGGCAATGATACTCTGCATGACGGACGAGTGTTTACATGGATGCACCGAGGCCATGCTCATGCTGTTTCCCTCCATGAACGGCCATGTCTCCATCGTTACTGTTTTATCGACGTAATCGGTCGAAATGTCTTCCATGATCGCGGTTATTGGAAGAGGTGCCCCTAGCGCGGTGTACCCGAACAACCAAAGTCGCGGACAGCGCCAGTACTTGTCATATGTGATATACAAATCATAAGTCCTAGTACGAACAGTCATATCCCTAGGGTCAACGACCGCCCTTGGGGGGGAGAAAGATACAATTTCCGAGTGGCTTCATCGTCCGATTCATCGTCCGAGGGCATTTGCATATCTTCCAGCCCAGGGATATCATCTATATCCATATCCCGAGGCTCATCCTCCGCATCGTCCATGTCGATATCCGGAACAGTATCCGTGGCCGACCGTGTCTGACGATCATTATGTGTCGTCACCCACGCATCGTCACCTTCGCCCACGATGCCCTCTTCCATGGCCTCCCGCTCAAGGGCCTTGGGCCGGTGTCGGCACGGCACCCGTCGAGTCACCAAATACTGTTTATCGGCCGGGAGGTGCTCTTTTCGTTTACTCGGATGGCCGGATTCCCTGGGATCAGTAACCACACTCTACTACTACACGACGACGCCAACACGCTGAGGGGAGCGAGAGTACATACCATGACCAGGTGGGAAACTTGTGGACGAGGTAGTCGCCTGCCTCGATGAACTCTTCTGTGGTGATGTTTCCTGTTTCGCGGAAGGTGGATGGGCCGGTGGGAGCGGGAGTAATGTATTCGCGGATGTTGGAGAAGGCCGAGTGCAGGCGGTTCATTTGGTTGAACATGTCTGCGTTGCGTTGCGTTGCTATGCGCGAGGTTGACTGATGGTTTGACACGCCCGGATGATGAGAGCTGATAACGATTCCGTCATTGGCGGTCGTCGTAGCGGATCACGTCAGCAATTCTTCCGAATTTGGGACAGAAGTTTCTTAGATCTCTGGGTATGCTCAGAGAGGTCAACGAGAGGTAGAATTTACACACAATGAGTTCAGTTTGCCCTTCGTATTTCATGTCAAGTCTATAGCACACAGTCCAGACGAAATAATATGTCAAGAAATTTTTATTTCACATCTACCGATGCATGCCGTAGTCTTCATTTCCAGGACCACTCTAACGAGTCTTAAAGTAATCCAACAGAACCGACAAAGCCTCCGACTCCTCGCCATAATCCTTGACAACAACACAAGAGGCGCATACCACCTTCCTTGCATTACCCTCGCGATCAAAACTTAGGCTGCAGGGTTTGTGGACGGTTTGGGGGCGTCCTGAGGGTAGATGAGATGGAGGACTTGGTGGCTATGTCGAATGAGCTGGGAGAGTCGATTGGACGGTCATATGAGGTTCCTGATTGTATGGACTATGAATGTGTTTGTGTTAACGGTGTAGTTGACGATGAGGAACTAGAAGCGGAATTGGAGGCTTTAGGCGATGAACTTGCTATGGAGGATGAACTCAAAGAAGAAGAGGGAGCAGTGCCAAGGTACTCATAGATCGAACTTGAATCTGACATTCCAGCTACCTAGAAGGAGTGACCGCGCCAGATGGACCTATCGTGGAGAAACCAGAAGGAGTCAAGGACGGTAAACTCGGTGAGACTGCATCGTGAGTGTTGAATTCGGAGGGATGATCATGGGACTGTAGCGTTGGTCTTGGCGTTTGGTATTGTCGTGTAAAGGGGCAGTGAACTTAATCGAGGGGAGATCAATATCATGTGTTTGAAAGTCCATAAGGCTCGGCGATTAAGGAAACAATCTATCGCCAAGAGGCTGGATGTTCATCCCAACCTTGTTTCCTGCCTTGCCGTTCTTCTGGAAACGATGCGAGTCGTGCTATGATATGCACTTGACTATACTACATCGATAGGAATGTTGTCCTTGAGATCGACATTCGACATCTCCCCCTTGATCCGTCAGATCAACTCACGGTCCGCCGGGACGACCCCGTTCCCTACGTCCGTCCCATCACTTCCCCAAACCTGTCACCACCAAGCTCATCCATATAATGAATAAATTATATTATACATATAAACATCTATAACGAGTAGTGTGTGTCGTGTGCACTGTACAAGTCCATGAATCTCCAAGGATATATCATATCATACCAGAATACTAAAGTTATCAAAAAAATAAGGCCATTTCAATAAAACTGAGGGAATCTTTTTTTAAAAGCAATTCCACAACGCCCAGATCCCTAATACCCCTATCGCCGTCCAAAATGATGATGATGATGATGCCATTTTACCCGCGCTGCTCTCCTTTGCCACATACGACGTGCTCACGAAGCCGAGTCCGCAATTCAGGTCGACGACTTGTGCGGCCTCGGGGTACGTGTTACTTATTTCGAGTGTCGCATTTGACGAGAATGTGAAGTAGACATTGAACAGGTCTTGAATGCAGGTCGAACAACTCGGTCTTGCTCCCGAGAGAATGGGCAGCGTAGGGAGATAGTACATTGCTGCGTCGGCGGGGTTGGTGGAGTTTGTAATGGCCAGGGTGTAACCTGTTTGTCAGCCCTTGTTACTGGAACGGGGCAAAGTACAGTAGATGTTGGTGACGGGGTCTTTGAGACAACTGGCGCCGTAGTAGAGGAGGTAGTTTTGCAGACCGGTCAGGACTTGCATGGCAATGGGATTCTGTGCCTGGATGTCTTGGCCGCAGGCATCGTTGGAGACTAAGTCTGCGGCAATGAGGTCCATTATTGCTCCACATTGCTTTGGACTTGCTCCACATGAAGCATCGAGGACTTGGCTAACAGCGAATGATCCCTACTATCAACGCCAGTTCCATGGAGAATATACCGTTCTAGTGAGAGAGATAAAGCCGGAGGAATCGTATAGGAGCATTGAAAAAGGAACGCATGCCTGAAAAGAAGCGTCGGCGAGAAAAGTCCGTATAAACTGTGGACAACTGGACGCAGTGAAATTATTGCCTGTATCGTCCAAGTTGGTGGTATCGAAAGGTTGAGGGATAGTGACAGGAGTATTTGATGCGGTAACGAGCGTGGTGGCGGTCGGATTATTTGTCGAGCCCGATCCTTTCGAGGCTGATACGGTGCTGAAAGTCGTTGCGACTGGTCTGGGGGTTGTTGTAGTGGCTGCTTTAACGTTTGTGGCGACGTCCTCAGCATTGGCGACGGACGAAAGTAAAAAGAGGAATAACAAGAGGATGGATAATAACCGCCGCGGCCGATGAAACAGGAGCGATGATATGTGAGGACATCCAACATTGCGGTCTACATCGTTTCCATGATGATGAGCTCCCCTTAATTTACGCTTCATGCTCAAAAGCTGTCCTCGAGCAGTGTCGCATCAGGCCCCCTTCAACCTGCGACAATGAACGATAGAGACCAGAACAGTCGACAACAGACTTCCGCACGACTCCCTTTTTTCCGGGCCACGAAGGTTTTTATAATATATATGTATGCCAGCCGAAGCAAGCGCAGGGTCCCTCTTGTGTTTCGAGCCCCCTTTTAGACTGCAATTCTAATTTAGGGATCAAAATGTGCAGCAGCAGCAGTGCGCAGTCCCGCGTTTATCCCATCCAATATATTAAGCCAGCACATTAACAAAAGGGACCGAGCGCCCCGTTTGTTTGCTCGCTCGTTCGGCGAGACCAAGCCAAGACCCGCGGCCACAGGTCCACACAGCACGTTGCTGGCGTCCGAGCGTGCATCCGCGACGGAAACAGCAAAAAGTTGACAGCTCACGTCGATCGACACATAACATGCTGCAGACCCGCGACACGCATGAGACACCCCACCAATCCCACAAACGGGGAGACCACCAATATGGACATGCCAGCGATGGAACGCATCCATACATATCTCCCCGGCAGCAGGAATTTCTCGTACAAAGCCGCCGTATGTTAAAATTGCTTGATTATGCTTTGATTGCGGCTGCCCTTGTTCCTCGTGTTTGTCGCCTTTAATTCTCGTTTGTTTGGACGCCATTTCAAGCGCCCCTTATTTGGATCCCACGTGCAAAGGCTCGCTCAACTCGGCCGCCGGTTATCTAACTCGCCCACACACAAAGCGTGCCAACGGAAATTCCCACCTCGGAATTCATAACCCATGCAGGCCAAATTACAACATTCATGGCTCAAACATCCCACCGGGGAAAAGTTGCCCTGGCCCATCCACCGCTTTAAAACACATCATCTTGGTACCATTATCCTCACGGACGGCAATAGATCCACCCAATCTCTCTCCCATCTCAAATTGCTGGATGGCTATCTCGAACGCCAAAGTGACGCTAACACATGCAATTAAGAGAGAATGTTATACCTCTCATATCCCAAACGAAATTAACGTAATTTAGCCGAAATAAGGGGCAATAATTGGTGAAAGCTAGAGTAGTTAAAGCTTAAAAATCCTCCGTCCTATTCGACAGGTAATATCACCTTGAGCGCACGACCCCTGGATTTGACTCATCACACCACTGCAATGCGGATAACGGATCATTTCCGTTCCGTCCACGAAAGGAGGCCCAACCGACATTCATTCCACTCGGGAAGCACATTGCCTGCATTTCGGTTATTTATAGCTCTTAAAGTGGTCAATTTTAGGGGTATAATGGAATGTTGATTGGGGACTTGCTTGGCGGCGGAATTGCGAAATATGCGGTATTGTGCATCGTGGAACGTGCCCTTTGCGCTGATCGCGGCAGATCGACGCTTTGTTATGGATGCGGCTCGCACACACAATGCATTGTGTCACTTGGTCGCTGATGTTGACCTGCCTCGATTCCTAGGACCATAGCATCCACTACAAGTACAGCAAGACCATGTTGTCAAATTCCGAACTCCTTATGAATCAATCTTCGATTATCTTCGTGACTTGGTTTACGAACTATCTTCGATTCTTTCTTCTACATGGTCGGTTTCTTGTCTTAGATGACCACTTTCTCGATCCGAAAAGAACCTTAGTATCGCACTAGCAACCCTCTCCCCATCATGTTCCATATGCGCCGTCTCATGCGCCTCATCGGCCACCTCCTCATCCACCATCCCCCTCTCCTTCCGATGCTCAATATTCTCCCTCACACTCGTCTCATTATACCCTAAATGTCCCTGTGTCGTGAACAACCGCCCGGGGACAACAAGTCCCTGTATCTCAGTGTGTTCCGAGCTGCCCCAAATATGCGCCCCCTGTGGCGCGCGAGTGACTTTATCTTTGTGCATCTGGTGCAGTTGGATGGTCTCATCGGCGGTGGCGAAGAGGGATTTGCCCTCGCGGGTGAGGGTTATTGTTGTCAGCGAGAGTTCCCAGTCTTTGGCGGGCGAGACGGTCCCGCCTAGCATCCGCGAGAGGAGTTGGTGTCCGAAACAGACTCCCGAGAACTTTATCTCGGGGTGGTGCAGCCAGATATCTAGGGAATTAGACTTTGTAAAAGGAGATTGTGCGTGCCTCGTGTGAAGGAGATGAGCTTGTGGATCCATGGGTCGTTGCCGTGGGCATCGAATTTACTCCCCGTCAGGAGAATCGCATTCACCCCGTCCAGCGAAGCGGGATACTCGGCCTCATCGCCTACAACGTAGTACGACGATGTCTGTACCTCCACCGGTGGTTTTAAGGACTTTCCTGCCTTGGCAAATAGGCCATGGAAAATATCTGCGAATGAGCCGCGTTCTTTGGAAACCTTGGGTAATGGTGTATCTGTTTCCAAGACCAATAGATGGATTTGTTGAGGCGGCCCAGTAGCGGGACCTGTAGCAGATGGCATGGAATACTTTTGAGGACTGATGCTGCATTTGTCTGGCGGTTTTGTAAGAGTTGCGGAGTTGTTGACGTGATAAACTGACAATGTCATAAATGACGCGCACGTCATCGCAATTCATTTCCCGAGGCATCGTGAATAGCGCAGAATCGAATTAACTGTCGCTGCTCCGAATAGCCAGTTATAAAATTCTCATTATCCTTGGACCCGTCATATTTCGAAGCAGAGTGAAGTTGGGACAGTGATTCCTTTGGTGGCGAATAGCGAACACCGCGATGGGTAGCGGCAATGCGATGCATGCTTATTGCGGCAATCGCGGGAGATCGACATTGTATGTCGCAACACCGAACTTGCCGCGCAGTTCACAACGATCCCGTTTTTGACGTGTAATCTAATTTTCGAATCTCAAAAGCTATGACTGTATTGAATGCATAGATGATATCCCAATTCTACTTCCTTTCCGTAAGAAATACAGGCACCCCGTAAATAACGGGAGCCGCACCATTCAGGTACTTCAACGTACAATCTTCTCTTGCCATAGCCAACGCTTCGGTCAAGGAAACCCCCTTTCTCATCGCAGCGTATTTTTTCCCACGCACACTAGCTTGTAGTTGCCGTTTTCTCTCGCCAATAGAGCCTCCCCCAAAATCCAATCCCATGCCCCTTTCCGGCTCGAATTGTCCGTTATCTGAACCGCGAGATTTCGGCCGTTCTCCTTCACATAAGCCCCATCGCGAAAACACACCGTAGCTCAGGCGATCGATATCCCTGTCGGTGACATCCCAGAGGTTTGCAAGAACTGCGGGACTAATGATTAGTGCATATAATGGGCTTGGGATACCTTCCGCCGAGGAGATATGTGAGTGGTGTGCCCCATGCTTCAAAGTCCCCTGCTTCGCGTAATTTGCCACTGCTACAGCCGAATAACATGGTTTTGACGTATTGTTCACCGGAACCGTGCCCAAAGTACAGGAAGATGTCGTTATTCCTAAGAGCCGACAAGATTTCCTGGTCCATTGGTGCGCGACCCACAATCCCGCTCCATCCATCAATTCTGAGGTCAGCAAGTAGTTAGATATAATGATGTACTTTGACAAATTTGTCTCAAATTGGGATTGAGTATGTGTCAAATCCCCCGACGGGTTCAAGACGAAAAAACCCTTGTTGGCTGATACGGACGGCCAGGAAGCGCCTTCGATAGGGGATGCCACGACTCGTTCCATCAGACTACCAATCGACGGCAACCTTGACACCGATCGCCCTCTCAAGCAAGGCAGTGACTCCCAAGGAAACATGTGCAGAGCCTTATCAAGAATGAGAACAACATGATCCTGCTTCCTTGGTGTAGCAGCCTCGTGATAACACCTAATAGCCTCCTGGATATCAATCGTCATCTAGAATGAGCCCACTTTCAGAAGAGCATACCGCGTCCAAATCAACTTCATCAATTGCGATTTGCTCACCATGGAATTTGAAATTGTCCAATGCAAAGCAAATGAGATCTTCGACTTGATCCGCAACGTCCGTAACGTCTTTATTCTCGGCTGTCAAACTCAAGAATAAGTCTATAAGCCTTGGATCCAATTCCATTTGATTATCTCCCTCTTTCCTGGACGGTAGGAATTTGATCAGGATTTGTCGGAAAGCCATTCGGAATTTTGTAAACACCTCATCATTTTGATAAAATCCTCGAAACATGCCCTACTATTAACTTCATTTCTGGGTAGAGGTACAGTAAAGCCCCCAATCCAGCAAGTCTCCATATTTTGGAGGAACAGGGACAGTTGAGAATCTAATTCCTTACGAGTAGTCCACCAGACTTCTTTTGCCGCACGGTCGGGGACATCTTTCGCTGCTTGTGCACTTTCGTTGTTTAGACGTATTATCTCGGATAACTCCTCGTAGGCATTGGAAAAGGTGAACGGCTCCTCTTCTGCTTCCGGCGGATGTTTCAGTAAAGGAAGGCGTACCACAACGCAACCTTGCGGGTGGACTTTTGAGATGATGAAGTGCTCCTTGGATTCGGACAGGTTGATTGAGACAACTGTACAGCCAGCCGGAATGTTATGGAGGATTTCTTCGGCAGTTACGGGGAGAGCGCGTTGGGCGGAGGACACAGTAAGACTACTGAGCATGTCAGTCAAATTGTCGTCCTCGTCCCCAGAGTCTTGTCGAGATAT
>Ga0302325_10030004_pt1 | contig 11221 bp, 7 predicted proteins | sample Palsa_T0_2_FD_201948 | JGI IMG/M metagenome (GOLD analysis project Ga0302325, IMG submission 201948) | Peat permafrost microbial communities from Stordalen Mire near Abisko, Sweden - Palsa_T0_2 | ecosystem: Environmental > Terrestrial > Soil > Palsa > Peat permafrost | place: Sweden: Abisko...
ACAATTAGGTTCAACAATCAATGATGCGTGGCCTCTTCAAACTGACGGGTATCGAGATCAAAGTCTTCCTGCGCGAACCCATGGGCGCAATCGGAACCATCGTGATTCCCGTAATCCTGTTCCTCGTCCTCGGCCGCTTCGCCAGCTTCAAAGTCGCCTCGCCCACATCGGTTGTCAGCGGCTTCTCCGGCTCCGGCCTGCCCGTTCTCGTTTCGATTCTGATCTCCATCAGCGCCGTCCTCTCGCTGGTCACCATCATCTCCATCTATCGCGAGGGCGGAATCCTCAAGCGCCTGCGCGCCACCCCTCTGCGCCCGCAAACCATCCTCACCGCGCACGTCATCGTCAAGCTGCTCCTCACCGCCGCAACGCTGGTCCTCATGCTGCTAGCCGGCAAGCGCTACTTCCCCGCTGGCGTCCATGTGCCCTGGTTCTCGTTCACCATTGCTCTGCTCATGAGCACGCTCTGCATCCTGTCCATCGGATTTCTAATCGCCAGCATCGTTCCCACAGCAAGATTCGCGCAGCCCATCGGCGCAGTAATTTTCTATCCCATGGCCGCCATCTCAGGACTCTTCTATCCCATCGCCTATCTGCCGCCAATCCTTCGCGCCATCGCAAAGATCCTACCCATCACCTACGCCGTAAATTTGCTTCAAGGCATCTGGCTAGGCGAAGCCTGGTCCGCCCACATCGGCGACGTAGCCGCACTAGCCATAGCGTTCTTCCTCTGCACAGCCCTCTCCGCAAAAGTCTTCCGCTGGGAGTAGCGTCCAATCGTAACCTGCCGGAACAGAGCTCCGTTTTTCTTTGAAAGTGGTATCAAGAGTTCCATAGAAAGTGGATATACACAAATACCACAAGCGGAGTCAATATAAACGGGCGGCATTCGTTCAGTCTGATTCCGCAGCGGACGATGAACGCATATCGGATTCCAAGCATTATTGAGAACTGGCAGCCGCCGCAATTCAAAAGGGGGCATCGTGAGTATTCATCACCGTTCCGTCATGCTCGCGCTGCTAAGCCTGTGTCTGGCAGCGCCTGGACAATTGGCCGCACAATCGCACCAGGATTCGGACCATGGGATGAATCACACAGGCACTGCGGTCCCCGGCCTTCACGACTTCGACTTCCTGGTTGGTCACTGGCAGGCTCATCATCGAAAGCTGAAGCACCGCCTCGCCAATAGTCACGAGTGGACTGAATTCGATGGCACGTTGTTCAACCAGCCGCTTATGGGGAGCTACAGCAATTTCGACGATACAGTGCTCAACGTTCCCGGTGCTCCCTATCGCGGTGTCGCTCTGCGGTCCTTCGACTCGAAGACCCAGCAGTGGTCGATCTGGTGGCTCGACAGCAGGACACCGTCAGACCCACTGGATCCACCCATGGTAGGTAGCTTCCACAATGGCGTGGGCACTTTCTATGGGCACGATACGGTCAACGGAAAGCAAGTTCGAGCGCGCTTCCTCTGGTCCAACATCACTCCGACATCGGGCCACTGGGAGCAAGCTGACTCGCCAGACGAGGGCAAGACATGGGAGACAAACTGGGTGCAGGACATCACACGAGTTCGCTGATCGAGGAGGTCGACAAATAGGAAAAATCGCATCGTGGACCCAAGCCAAAATTGAAAGATTGGAGGCATTCCTTACGCGATTTCAATTCCCAACCCTTTAAGCAAACTATTAGAAAGAACCGCAACCCTTTGAACCAACTTATGGCATCTTTTAGTTCGCTCAAAGGGGACCGAAATGTACTTTTTCGCAACCCGATACGCCAACCAAACCCACCCATCCGCAACCCTTTAAGCCAACCGCTCCGGGCCCAATTTTCGTCAAGGCCGTCCTCGTTCAAGTCAAGCTCAAACCCAGCTCAAACCCATCCCAGGCCCACCCTACGCGCTCTGTTGCGAAGCAAACTCAAAGAGTGCCGAATCAGCAGAAGTCTCAAGTTTTGTTGACTTTGGAACGGCCGTTTGGCCGCAACCACCCCCATCCGGTAAACTCATGCTTTAAACGCTTTCGGCTCCACTTCAACCTGACCTCAAGGAATTCCCGCATCCAACGCCCATGTCGACCATCCAACCAGTTGTAGGTGAACTCGAGCCGCATCCCGATGTAGCCCTGGTGGCTCAGGTCCGCGCCGGCGATGTCTCGGCCTATGACACGTTGGTCCGCAAGTACGAGCGGCAGATTTTTCGCATTGCGCAGCACATTACGCAAAATCGCGAAGATGCCGAAGACGTAATGCAGGACGCGTTTCTCAAGGCGTACGAGAAGCTCGAACAGTTCCAGGGGAATTCAAAGTTTTACACATGGTTGGTTCGCATAGCAGTCAACGAAAGCCTGATGCGGTTGCGCAAGCGCCGTACCGGAAAAATGGTCTCGATCGACGAAGACGTCGAAACCGAGGAGGGCAGCGTCCCTCGCGACCTGGCCGACTGGGCGCCCGACCCGGAACAGAACTACACCCAGTCCGAGCTGCACACGATCCTGGAAAAGACCATCAAGGGATTGCCACCCGGCTTCAAGGTGGTCTTCGAGCTGCGCGATGTGCAAGGCCTTTCCACCGAGGACACAGCGGAAGCCCTTGGCCTCAGCATTCCTGCCGTCAAGTCGCGCCTGCTGCGGGCGCGGTTGCAACTGCGCGAGCGGCTCAGCCGTTATTTCCGCCGCAAGAAGGGAGTTGAGAAATGACCTGCACAGAATTTCTCGCTCTGCTCGACGATCTGATTGACAACGAGGTAGGCGTAGAAACGCGCGCTCAGTTGCACACCCACCTGCAGGGATGCAGTCACTGCGAGGTAACCTTGAGCACGACCCGCAAAACCATCGAGATCTACCGGTCGCACGAGCTCTACGACCTGCCCGCCGGCCTGCGCGAGCGCCTCCACGCCGCCATCATGGAGCGCTGCAAAAAAGGCTGCTGAGCTCACCGCACCATCGCTTTCCCAACTAACAACTCTGGGTACCCCATCTTCGCCGCGTCTTTTGCGGCTAAGGTGGGAAACCTCGAACCTCAACCGGCCCGGTTCTATTTCTCCCCCACCGCCGCCTTCTCCGTCCACTCCTCAACCGGCCCCAGCTTCAAATCCCTCAACCCGGTCGCGATCTTCGACTTGTCGCCAACCGCAATCACCAGCAGATTCTCCGGATGGATATACTTCGCGGCCACGTTCTGCGCGTCGACTGAGCTCACGGACTCAATCTGTGCGGGTAGTTTCGCGTAGTAGTCCTGCGGCAGATTGAACAGCCACAAATCCGCCAGCTGTCCGTTCACGCTATCGGCGCTTTCAAAATCGCCGGGCAGGCTGCGGACAATCGAGTCTTTCGCCATCCGCAATTCCGCATCCGTCAGCGGCTTGGTATGAATGCCGTCCAGTTCCTTGAATAGCTGTTCCACGGCCGGTGCGGTTACATCCGTTCGCACCTGCGCGCCCGCAACAAAAGGCCCCGTGCCGCGATAGAACGAGAAGAACGAGAACGCGCCGTACGTGTACCCGTGCTCTTCGCGCAAATTCATGTTGATGCGCGAAGAGAACAGGCCGCCCAGCATGGTGTTCATCACCGTCACAGCGGGATAGTCCGGCGAGCTGCGCGGCAGCCCGACTCCGAATGTGAGCAGCGCCGTTTGCGGCGAACCCGGCTTGTCGATGAGAAGAATCCTTCGCGCCGGAACCGGCGGAGGAGGAGGCTCTGCCGCAGGCAGCGCAGTTGAGTTCCACTTGCCAAAGCTCTCTTCGGCCAGCTTGCGCGCCTCGGCAACAGTCACGTCGCCGGTCATCTCGAGCAGCGTATTCTTCGGCCCATAATGACCGGCGTGGAAGGCCACAATCTCATCGCGCGTAATGGCGTGCAGCGAGCTTGCGGTGCCCAGCGCGTCGTATCCATAAGGGCTGGCGACGCCGAAAAGGTTCAGTGCTCCAGCCCTCAATCCCAGCTGCACCGGGTTATCGTGCTGCTGCAGGAGCGAAGTCAATCGGTTGGCGCGGATCCGTTCCAGATCCGTCGTGGGAAATGCCGGATTCTCCATGGAGTCGGCAACCAATTCCAAGCCGCGTCCCACGTGCTTTGAAAGCAGCGAAATTCCAAGCTGTGCGCTGTCAGTACTACTGGAAGCGAACAGATCCGTTCCCAGCAGCGAGGCCTCGCTGGCAATCTCCTCCGCGGAATGCTTCGTGGTGCCTTCGGTCAGCAGCGAAGCTGTGATCCCCGCCAGGCCTGGCCGGTCCGCTGGGTTTGCGCCGCCCCCCGCCAGCGTCATCAGTTGCACGGAGACAATGGGAAGCTCGTGCCGCTCCACCACGTAAACCGTCAGGCCGTTCGACAGCGTAAATACCGTAGGCTTGGGCAGCACCAGCGGACGCTCCGGTCCGGGTGCTGGCGGCGTGGAGCGCCATGCCTGGGCAGCCTCAAACTCCGGCGTGTGCTGCGGAGTAATTTTGACGGTCGCGTCGGTGTCAGCGGGGCTGCGCGGCACATCGTCCAGCACTTTCTTCCCCGGAACTCCATAAACCACCACACGCTGATCTTTGCCCAGCGTAGCCTGCGCCACCTTTTGCACGCTGGCCGGTGTCACGGCGTCATAGCGCGCCAGGTCTTTCGGCAGGTAGCCCGGATCGCCCGTGTACTGGTTGTAATAGTTCAACTCGTCGGCGACGCCGCCAAACCCGCCCAGCCGCTGCAATCCCGAAATCAGCTGCGTCTCAACCTTGTTCCGCGCCCATTCCACCTCTTCCGGTTTTGGGCCGGATTGAACGAACTCGTCGATAATCTTCTCCGCTTCCGACTCCAGCTTCTCCGCTGTCACTCCCGGCTTGGCAATAATCTGGCACTCGAAGGTAGAAGCCAGCTGCTGCGAGCTGTTACTGCACCGCGCCGACTGCGCAATCTGCTGCTTGTAAACCAGCTCCCTGTAAAAGCGGCTGGATTTGCCTGCGCCCAAAATATGCGCGGCAATATCCGCATCCGCGTCTCCTGAAGCAAAAGCCGGCGGCGACAGCCACGCCAGAATCACCTTGGGCAGCTGCACGGTATCTGTAACTACTTTGCGCTTTTCCGCAGTAATCGCTGGAGTCACAACCGGCGTCACGGTAACCGGCGGCCCTTGCGGAATGGGCCCGAAATACTTTTCCAGCAAAGCCTTGATAGTCGCCGGATCGTAGTCCCCGGCAATCGCGACGGTGGCATTGTTAGGCGCGTAATACTGCGTGAAAAACTCGCGCACGTCCGCCAGCCGCACTGCTTCAACGTCGGCATGGGATCCGATCACATCCGCATAGTAAGGGTGAACCTTAGGAAACAGCTCGTGATACACCTCTTCATCCACAATGCCGTACGGCCGTCCCTCACCCTGACGCTTTTCGTTGCGCACGACGTCGCGCTGGTTGGTCAGCTTGGCACGGTCCAGCGTATCCAGCAGAAAGCCCATCCGGTCGCTCTCCAGCCATAACGCCGTCTCCAGCTGATTGGCCGGAACCGTCTCAAAGTAATTGGTCCGGTCGAAACTTGTTGTCCCGTTGATATCGGTGGCGCCAGCAGCTTCAAGATACTTGAAGTGCGCCTTCTCGCCCACATGCTTGGAACCCTCAAACATCATGTGTTCAAAGAGATGCGCGAAGCCTGTTCGCCCCGCGCGCTCCTTTACGGGGCCCACGTGGTACCAGATGTCCACGGACACTATCGGCAGCTTATGATCCTCATGCAGCAGCACTTCCAGCCCATTGGCCAGCTTGTAGCGCTCATAATGGATCTCTGGAGCAGCCGAGCCGTGTTGCGTTTTTGCGACAGGGCTTTCGGGCTCACTGGCAACTCGTGCTCCATAGCCTGCCGGCATGCAAAGGGTAAAGGCGGAGATCAAGACCGCGCCGGAAACAAATCTCATGAGGGGTAACTCCTTTGGGATGCTGGCGAGCTTCGGCTTTCAGGACGCGAGCTTCGCAACTCGGTGGGGATTGTCTTCGACGCAAGGATAAACCACCAACACCCAGTCAGGACAATTGACCATCCCGTGGCCCAGCCCCTTATGGCATTTCCTGGTACTTTCGAGCCGGCAAGCAGCCGTTCCAGGCTGCAGAGAACAACTTTCCGGCGTAAGCTGGGTTCAAGAGGCTGGGTTCAATAGGCTGGAAAAGACCGCACCCCGTCAGCAGCTGCGCAAGGCATCAAACCCCTGAAGACGATTCAAGCGGAAAGGAGCACCCCCCGATGGAGCGACTCACCCAGATGAAGCGGATTAAAGGAGCGTTGGCCTCATTTCTGTGCCTGATTCTTGCCGCGCCGACCACTGGATTCTCGCAATCCGCTCCCGCCAGCCCGCCGTCCACCAGAAAGGGCTATCAATCCGGCGAGTTGCAAGGCGACGACCGCATTCTTCAAGCTCTCAACCGCTTCACCTTCGGAACGCGCCCTGGAGATATTGAAGCCGTGCGCGCCATGGGTCTGGAAAAGTGGTTCACCCAGCAGTTGCATCCCGACACCATTGCCGAAACCGAGTTGCAAGCCCGCCTCGACCAGTTCCCTGCCATGCAATGGAGCACCCAGGACCTGCTCTTCCGCTTGCCCAGCAATGGCGTCATCCGCCAGGCTGCCGAAGGCAAGATCGCAGTGCCCCCCGGTGGCGCCCTCCATTCGGTTTGGGTCGATGAGATCGCCCGATACGAGGGCAAGCAGCAGGACAAGGAAAAGAAGAAACAGCAGCAATCGTCCCTCACCGCCAGCGCCACCATGACCACCGTGGCGATGAGTGGCCAGGATGCTAACGGCCAAGGCATGAACAGCGCCGCAGCCGGAATGGCTTCAGACGCGCGGCAAACCATGGTGGCCCCTGCCGAATCAGGCCAGATGATGGCTCCTGCTCCCACCTTCACACCTGACGCGCCCGGACCCGACCAAGCCGAGATTGCCCGTGTAATTGCCCTGCCCCCTGCACAGCGTGTCGCTTATCTCGTAGGTATGCAGCAGCCGGACTTGGATGCCTTTCGCAAGGCTCTCAAAGGGCCGCAACGGAATGCACTCAACACCGGCCTGAACCCCGCGCAAAAAGAAGTTGTCCTCGCGCTTGAAGGTCCTCAGCATGTGGTTGGCGAAGAGCTGATCGCCCAGCGCCTTACCCACGACATTTATTCCAATGCTCAATTGCAGGAAGTGATGACCGACTTCTGGCTCAATCACTTCAACGTGTACTCGAAAAAGAATGAGGAGACCCCTTACTACCTTGTGAGCTACGAGCGCGATGTGATTCGTCCCCGCGCGCTGGGCAAATTTGAAGACCTGCTTGAGGCCACGGCGCACAGCCCGGCCATGCTTCTTTATCTGGATAACTCCACCAGCATCGGTCCCGATTCACCCCAGGCTAATAAGGCCAAGGTGAACGCGTCTCGCCGCACCGACGGCAAGAAGGCTGCCCCCGAAGGTTTGAATGAAAACTATGCCCGCGAGCTGATGGAACTGCACACGCTGGGTGTGAATGGCGGCTATACACAGGCCGACGTAACCCAGGTAGCGCGCGTGCTTACCGGCTGGACCGTCGACAAACCCAATCGCGGCGGCGACTTCAAATTCGATGAAACCCGTCACGAACCCGGGGTTAAAAAGGTTCTCGGCAAAAAGATCAAAGAGCACGGCGAGCAGGAAGGCACAGAGCTGCTTCACATGTTGGCCACGCGGCCGGCAACCGCCAAGTTCATCTCGCGCAAGCTGGCTATACGTTTTGTCGGCGATGACCCGCCGGAATCTCTCGTCGACCGCATGGCCAAGACTTACATGTCCAGCGACGGCGACATCTCCGCGGTGCTCAAGACGCTCTTTCACTCTCCCGAACTTTGGTCGCCGGATGACTATCGCGCCAAGGTCAAGACACCGCTGGAGTACGTCGTCTCCGCTGCCCGCGCCAGCAACGCCAATATCGACAACCTGCAGCCACTGCTGAACGCACTGCGCGATATGGGCATGCCGCTCTACGGCGCAGTGCCGCCAACCGGCTACAAATGGGACGCTTCCGATTGGGTGAGCACCGGCGCTCTGGTCACCCGCATGAACTTTGCGCTCACGCTGGCAGCCAACAAATACCCCGGCATCACCGTAACCTGGACGCAGCCGCCCGATTCCTTGGTCACAAAAATTGACGACGGTACCACGCCGCACAACATCGTGCAGCCTCCCATGGCAGGTTCCGCAGTCGGCCCCCCTCCATCGCCGGAAGCCGAAGAGCAGCGTCTCGAGTCCTTGCTTGTCGATGGCGGAGTGAGTGCTACAACCCGCGCTGCTGTCCTCAACCAATTCAACGCCCAGACCCAAACGCAGACCCAAGCGCAGACACAGAACGGGCAGAATCAAATGCCGGCCAAGCCAGCACCAGCCGCAGCCAAACCCATGAATTCGACGCAAGCTGCCGCGGCACTCGAAAAGCAAGATCAGTTACTCGCTGGCCTGTTGCTCGGCTCGCCGGAGTTCCAACGCCGATAAGAACGCTTCGAATCGTTTGTACGTCTTTTAGTAGTAGGGCTTCAAAACTGATTGCTTCGATCGGGTCTTGAAAGGGCACGGCTTCAGCCGTGCCCTTTAAGGCCGCATAAAATCTGGGGCTTTAGCCCCCGAGGGAAGGCAAAATCTTGACGAGCATTTGTTGTCCGTCAAGAAGGAGGCACAATCATGCAGACCAACCGCCGATTTTTCCTGCGCAATGGCGCTCTCGCCATTGCCGGCACTGCGGCCATCCCCAGCTTTCTTATTCGCTCGGTCCTGGCAGAGAACGCGCCCGCACCGGGCAAGCGCCTGGTCGTCATCTTTCAGCGCGGAGCAGCCGATGGTCTGAACGTTGTGGTTCCCTATCGCGAAAAGAATTACTACGCCATGCGCCCCGGCATCGCCATTCCGCAAAATCAAGTTCTCGATCTCGATGGCTTTTTTGGATTGCACCCCTCGCTCGCGCCCTTCAAGCCCCTCTATGACCAGGGCCATCTCGCCATCGTCCACGCAGCCGGCTCACCGGATATGTCGCGCTCTCACTTCGATGCGCAGGACTTCATGGAATCCGGCACGCCCGGCTTGAAGGGCACCGAAGATGGCTGGCTTAACCGCGCGCTGCAAGAGGAAGATCTCCGCCATCGCCAGGAACACACCGCCTTCCGCGCTTTGGCTCTTGGCTCTCAAGTCCCGCGCACGCTTGCCGGAAAAGTCCCCGCCATCGCTCTCTCCAGCGTCAATAACTTTGTCGTTGGCGGCCGCGGCCCAGCTCCTTCACAAGCCGCAAGCGCCTTTCAGGCCATGTACGGGCAAAGCGGAGATAGCATCCTCCACGCCACCGGAGATGAGACTTTCGAGGCAGTCAAGATGCTGAAAGACGCCAACCCGGCACAGTACAAACCAGCCGCTAGCATCGAGTATCCCAACAATGATTTCGGAAACAACATGAAGCAGATCGCGCAACTGCTCAAGTCGAACCTCGGTGTCGAGGCAGCCTTCACCGACGTGAGCGGATGGGATACGCATCAGAATCAAGGCGGCGTCACCGGCCAGCTCTCCGACCGCCTGCGCGAGTTTTCTGGAGCCATCTCCGCCTTCTGGCGCGATATGGGCGACGATGCAGAAAACATCACCCTCGTCACCATGTCGGAGTTCGGCCGCACCGCGCGGCAGAACGGCACCGGCGGCACCGATCATGGCCATGCCAATGCGATGTTTGTGCTCGGCGGAAACGTAAAAGGCGGCAAGGTCTACGGCCGCTGGCCCGGCCTCAACAACGACCAGCTCAATGAAGGCCGCGACCTCACCGTAACCACCGACTTCCGTAATGTGCTCGGCGAAGCCGTCGCCAAATCCATCGGCGCCAGGAATCTCGACACCGTCTTCCCCGGCGCTCAACTCCGCCAAGACCGCTTCCTGAACATCGTCTAGCCAGGCATCTCAATATCTTTACAAATGCTGTCATGCGGAGCGCAGCGGAGTCGAAGGACCTGCTGTTCGGTTCGAAGTCCAATGCGGCATCCCTCTCTTGGAGGAGTGTGGGAAACCTCAAATCTCACTCCGCTCTCAACGCCTCCGTCGGACTCACCGAAGCCGCTCTCCGCGCCGGAAAATAGCTAGCCATTAACGCTGAAACCGCCAGCACCACCGTTACACCAGCCAGCGTCTCCGCATCCCAGGCCTGCACGCCAAACAGCAGCTTGCCCATCAGCATCGCCGCGCCCACTGAGCCCGCAAGCCCCAGCACCACGCCCACTCCAATCAATCTTCCGGCTTCTTTCAGAATGAGCCGATACACCGAGCTTCGCTGCGCGCCCAACGCCATGCGTACGCCAATCTCGCGCGTCCTCCGGCTGACTGAGAAAGCAATCACTCCATATAGCCCCACCACGCCCAGCACCAGCGCCAGCGCAGCAAAGCCGCCCACCAGGTAAGCCGCCGACCGGCGGAAATAAGCTGCCTGCGAGTCGTCAATTTGCATCTGCATTGTGTTCTGCCAATCGACACTCACGCCGGGATTGACAGAATGAATCATGGGAGCAAGCGACGGGAGGATCGATGCCGCGTCCTGCGAGGTGCGCACTGCAACATAAAAATACCCGTCCGGATTTTGATTGAAGGGCTGATACTCAGCCGGCATTTCCTCGTCATCGAGACCCGCATCCCTGAAGTTTTCAACCACGCCAACAATCTCACGGATCGAATTCGGTGTAAGCTCAAGGTCGCCAATTTTTCTTCCAATCGGATCTTCCGATGGAAAGTATTTCTGCACAAATCTTTGATTGACGGTCGCCACTCTCGGTGAGCCTGCGTCGTCCGCATCAGTAAAAAAACGCCCCCTCATCAGCTTGACCTGAAGCACTTGAAGCAGGCCCGCGCTGACCGTGCGCTCGTTCACTTCATTTTGCCCAACGTTGTCAGGCCTGCCCACAATTCGCACCGGGTCCATCGGGCAGTTGCAGCTGACCGGAAGCATGCTGGTCAAGCCTGCCGACTGCACGCCGGGCATGCTGGCCGCGCGATCGAGCAGCGCATGTGCGAAGGCAACCTGTTGTTCGCCTTGCGGAAACGCGACAGATGGCAAACTGACATTAACCGTGGCCAGATGGTCGGGCCCGAATCCAATATCCTCATGCAGCAGTTTATAAAAGCTCTTGCCCAGCAAGCCCGCACCGGCAAGCAGCACCATCGCGGTGGCCAGCTCGATCACCACCAGATTCGCACCCATGCGCCGCCATAGCGTTCCCGATGAA
>Ga0302325_10030005_pt1 | contig 11220 bp, 5 predicted proteins | sample Palsa_T0_2_FD_201948 | JGI IMG/M metagenome (GOLD analysis project Ga0302325, IMG submission 201948) | Peat permafrost microbial communities from Stordalen Mire near Abisko, Sweden - Palsa_T0_2 | ecosystem: Environmental > Terrestrial > Soil > Palsa > Peat permafrost | place: Sweden: Abisko...
CGCTACAATGATCTCAGACCCTTGTGCCTGAACTGCCTGACATCACCGTCTACATCGAGGCGCTGGAGAAACGGATCCTCGGGCAAACTTTGGAGCGCGTGCAGATCACCGGCCTCTCACTTTTGCGGACCGCCCGGCCGCCCATCAGCAGCGTAGAAGGCAAGAAAGTGCTTCAACTGCGACGCATCGGCAAGCGTATCGCCATTGGTTTGGAAGACAATCTCTGGCTTGTCCTGCACCTCATGATCGCCGGCCGGCTGCATTGGCATGAGGGCGCGGCGAAAGTCCCGAAATCGCGCACGCTGGCAACTCTAGTCTTCAGCAACGGCACACTTTCTCTGACCGAAGCTGGCTCACGAAAACGCGCCTCGCTCTACCTGGTGCAAGGCGAAGACGCCCTCCGCGCCCTCAATCCAGGCGGCCTGGAGGTGTTGACGGCGAGCCTGGAATCCTTTGCCGCAGCTCTTCAGTCGGAAAACCACACCCTGAAGCGCGCTCTTACTGATCCGCAGTTATTCAGCGGCATCGGCAATGCCTATTCCGACGAAATACTTTTCGCAGCCCAGTTGTCGCCAACGGCGCTGACGAAAAAGTTGACCGCGGGCGAAATGGAAAGGTTATTCAATGCGGTTCGCGACCAGATGGTGCAATGGACGGAACGCTTGCGCGTCGGTGCGGGCGATAAGTTTCCGGAAAAAGTGACGGCGTTTCGCCCCCAGATGGCTGTCCATGGCCGCTACAAGCAGCCGTGTCCTCGTTGCGGTGGAAAGATACAGCGCATTCGCTATGCAGCGAATGAAACCAACTACTGTCCTAACTGCCAGACAGGTGGAAAGCTGCTCGCCGATCGCAGCCTCTCGCGGCTCTTGCGGCAAGACTGGCCGAAAAACGCTGAAGACCTCGAAGACCTCACTGCGCCTCACTTGAGGAAGAGCGTTTGATGACTTAAGGAAATCAGGATTATCTGCATCCGCGTCAACCCGCTACCAATTTCGGATGTCGTTATGACGAGGGGTGTTGCGCCCGATATCGCTTACGAGGCTTAAGTAATTTCGCTACTACGCCAGTCCATCCGGTCTGATGCGAGGCGCCGACTCCACGCCCCGTGTCGCCATCGAAGTACTCATAGAAATTGACACAGTCGCGAAAATGCGGGTCCTGTTGAAATTTGGGATACAGAGCATTCACCTGGCGAAGGCCTTTGCCATCCTTCAAGAATATCCGGCACAGTCGATTGCTGATTTGCTCCGCAACCTGGTCGATGGTCACAAATTGACCGGAGCCGGTTGGGCACTCAATCTTGAAGTCGTCTCCGTAGTAATGATGAAACTTCTGGAGCGACTCGATAATGAGGAAATTCACCGGAAACCAGATGGGGCCGCGCCAGTTCGAGTTGCCGCCGAACAACCGCGAACGTGACTCCGCCGGTTCGTAGTCGACAGTTAACGGAGTGCCGTTGAACCAGAAGATGTACGGATGCTCCAGGTGATAGCGCGACACCGCCCGCACACCATAGTCGGACAGAAACTCGGCAGGGTCCAGCATTCGCTTCAAGAGCGCCTTCATGCGATGCCCTCGCAGCAGCGATAACAACCTACGCTCTCCCATCCCCGGCTCGTACCATCGCGACACCAATTTAGCCAGGTCGGGACGATGGTTCAGAAACCACTCCATCCTCGCCCTGAAATTGTGAAGCTTGGCCAGCACATCGGGCTCCAGCGTGGTAACAGCGAACAGAGGAATAAGTCCGACTATGGAGCGGACTTTGAGCGGCACATCTTCGCCATTGGGTAAATTCAATAGCGAATAGAAAAAGCCGTCTTGCTCGTCCCACAGTCCAACGCCTTGCTTCCCCATCTCGGCCATGGCCTTGGCGATGTACAAAAAGTGCTCGAGGAACTTGATGGCCATGTCTTCATAGGCGTCGTTGTGTTGGGCCAGTTCGAGCGCAATCGTCAACAGGTTGAGGGCATACATGGCCATCCAACTGGTCCCGTCAGACTGGCTGATATGTCCCCCCGTAGGCAATGGGGCGTCGCGATTGAAGCAGCCGATGTTGTCCAGTCCCAGAAACCCGCCTTGGAACAGGTTGCGTCCATCCGCATCCTTCTGGTTCACCCACCAGGTGAAGGTCAGCAGCATTTTCTGAAAAACGCGCTCCAGAAAAGCCAGGTCACCGGGGTCGTCAGGATTTTGCTGCCGCCTCTGCTTGCGGTCGATTTGAAATACGCGCCAGGCGGCCCAGGCATGGACCGGCGGATTCGAATCTCCGAAATTCCACTCGTAAGCAGGGAGCTGGCCATTCGGGCGCATGTACCAGTCATGGGTCAGAAGAAGCAGTTGATGCTTGGCAAACTCCGCATCGATCAGCGCCAGCACAACCGTGTGAAAGGCCAAATCCCAGGCAGCGAACCAGGGATATTCCCACTTATCGGGCATGGAAAAGACCGTGCAACTATCGAAATGGGCCCAATCTGAATTCCTGCCGTGTCGACGGGCCTGTGACGGCGCGGGAAAAGCTGGATCGCCTTGTAGCCACTGGTGGACGTCATAGGTGTAAAACTGCTTGCTCCACAACATTCCCGCCAGGGCCTGCCGTTGCACTAATCGCGCATCTTCATGGTCCAGGCCTGTCTGCAACCGGTTGTAGAATTCGTCGGCTTCTCGCCGGCGAGTCGAGAAAGTGCCGTCGAAGTCGGCGAACGGCGCAGCTTGCTGGGTGGCTGAGAGCCGCAGCCGGAAGCGCCGTTCTCCTCCCGCTGCAACCGTGCTTGTGAAGTGCGCTGCTGCCTTGGTGCCTACACGCGCGGGATTCACCGCCCCAGTGTTACTGCCGACGAGACGGTCGTGGAATGCGTCTTTATAGAATCCTTTTCGCTCCTGGCCGTACAGCCGCACAGCGTTGGTTTCGTTGTCGCAAAAAAGCGGCTCATGACTACCTTCGATATAGAGGTTGTATGTCCCCAGAGTGGGATGCAGGGCCACAAGAGCGCCTTCTGTCCCGGCTTTGATTTGCGGCTTGTCCGGCGAAGCGTTCCACGACCACGTATTCCGGAACCAGAGCTGCGGCAGGATGTGCAGCTCGGCGGCCTCCGGACCACGATTCTGAATCGTGATCTGGACCAGGATGTCATCGGTCGCGGCCTTCGCGTATTCGACGAACACATCCCAATAGCGGTCGTTGTCGAATACGCCTGTGTCAATTAGCTCGAATTCGTTGTCTTGCAAGCCACGCTGCTGGTTCTCCTCCAGTAAACGCGCATATGGAAACTCAGCCTGCGGGTACTTGTAGAGCATCTTCAGGTAGGAGTGGGTTGGCGTGGAGTCAAGGTAGTAATAACATTCCTTGACGTCTTCCCCATGATTGCCCTGGCCGTTGGTCAAGCCAAAGAGCCGCTCCTTCAGGATAGGATCTTTGCCATTCCAGAGAGCCACCGCGAAACAGAGTATCTGCTTGTCGTCGCTGATTCCTGCCAGTCCGTCTTCACCCCAGCGATAGGCCCGGCTGCGAGCATGGTCATGCGGAAAGTAGTTCCAGGCATCACCGTTGGCGGAGTAATCCTCACGTACGGTGCCCCATTGCCGCTCGCTCAGGTACGGCCCCCACAGTCTCCATAAAGGAGAGTCCCTCAGGCGCTGCTCTTCCGTCACAAACCCCCTCCCGGCAAGCTCTCGCAGAATTCGGAAGTCTTGTAACCTGCCGTTAACTGAGAAAGACAGAAACAGTACCGCACCGCGGCGGGACGCGTCCAACTGTTTCTTGACGGCGGCTTGCTGAAAGGGCGAGGGGCCCTCGAACCCACATGCCGCGAGATCAAACGACAAACGGGAGCACGATCAGCGCATTTCTCCTTAGCTAAGCAAGGAATTGCTTTGTGGCGTCGCGAGTGCCATCATGCGAACGAAGTATGTCTGAGCCCGCCGCTAACCTCGCACCAGCGCGCACCTCAAGTAAGGGCCGGGCTAATGGCGCCGGGTGCCGCTCCCTCGGCAAGAAGGCGCTATCAGCGCTGAAGTTGCTTGGGGTAAATCTCCTGGTGCTCGGCATTGCAGTGGAACTCGCCAGCATAGTGCTGGTTCATCTCAAGAAGTGGCCCGGCGACAGACCTACATATCATGTGAGCCGTTACCAATTCTGGGCGGTGGCGAATCCTGTGTTTGGAATGTGGCACCCCGCCAATGGACATTTTCTTCATCAAGAGGGGTGCTTCAGCTTCGAGTACTTCACCAATAGCTATGGCGCCCGCGACGTTGAGCGCAGCGTGCGCTCCGACCATCCACGTACCGTGGTACTGGGAGATTCTTTTATCGAGGGCTTCGGGCTGCCGGTGGATCAGCGGCTAAGTAATGTGCTCGAGGCCCGGAGCGGGCGCGAGCATCTGAATTTCGGCACCGGCGGAGGGTTCAGCCCACTGCAATATGCGCTGGTATATCGCAGCCTGGCGGCGAAGTTCGATCATGACCGCGTGCTGGTCGGAGTGCTGCCCGACAACGACTTTCACGAGATGGACGGCCCCTGGATGGAAGACCACTACCCAGGCCGCTACTTTCCGTACTATCGCGATGATTTTTCCGTCGGCTACATGGGCAAATTCAATCCGAAGGTGCTCGACGAATTTGGCGACCGTACTGACGCCTTCTTGCGGGCTTACTTCGCTACGTACCACGTGGTCGAGTACATACAGGCTGCGCGCCTGTATTCGCCCCGGCCGCGCTTGTACTCAGGCTACAACGATTACACCGAAACCGACCTCGCACGTCTGAAGAAGACCTTGCTGACTATCAAGCAGACGGCCGACGCCCGCGGCGCGGAGGTGTACGTTTTTCTCATCCCTCGCCCCCATGATTTCCAGCGATACCGCCAGGGGCAGGATCGCTTGGGACCGATGCTGGAAGCGTGGGGACGCGCAGCTGGAATTCACGTCAAGGACTTGTTGCCGGAGATGGATGCGCGAGGCAAGGGCGATTACAGCGCCTTTTTCCTGCCGTGTGACGATCATTGGTCAGCCCAGGGTACCCAAGCTGCCGCGGATATTTTGGGACCCTGGATCTATAACCGTTCGTCGAGTTCCGGCGCCCAACCCTGATTTCTTACAACGTCGCTTGGAGCGCTTCGCAATTCCGAGGGCGTAGGACGCGTTATGCCCACCGCAAGTGCGTCGCGCTGGGCCGCTTTCGTCGCCAGGCGTCTACGCCACTCCAGCACGCAATAGGAACTCATGATGACGATGATGGGATCCAGTGGATGGCGATAATCCATACTGGAATGCGTCACGTAATAGACCAGGGGATACGCCACGAGGATGATAATAAGCGGAAAGACATCCTGCCCCTTTTCTTCACACCACGCGAACCGCAAACCTCCGAGCAGGAGCAGGGTTATGGCGGTAGTTAAGAAAATATTGGGTATGTGGAATGGCTCCTTGGCGAGGAAGTTAGGATCCAACGACCAGAAGCCCGTCCACGTATTAACAAAGTGGCGCGCGGTCATCCAAACCGCAAACTTGGGATGGTGAGTGATGAATGCCAGGGCTTCCGCTTTCTTGGCATCCATGTAACCAATTTCGCCGAGCCGTTGCCATTGCGCGTATTCCGCCGGGCTGGTCGTCGGGTGGGCTGAATCCGGTGTCACATCGGAAGCGTCGCCGTTGTAGCCGACATGAACCTCCATCCAGAAACCGTCGCGCAAAGGAATGACGCGATGGAAGGTCCGATAATTTCGCACGGTCCAAGGGGCAATCACCGCCAGGAATACGGCGACCGCGAGCAGTCCCGGCAACAACCAGGCGAGTTTGGCCTTTCGGCGCTGCCAACAGAGCCATATCGCAAGAAACGGCAAAGCTCCCAGCAACGAGGGACTTACCAAGCCGGCCAATCCACTGAGAGTTCCCCACAGAAGCCAGTCTCTGGTCGCTCGGCTGTCTCTTAGCCGCAGAGTTTGGAGCCAAAGCAGGCTCGCGATCAGGCAGGTCAATGCGTCGGAGTAAATGCGCCCGCCGGACAGATAAATTGAATACGGGAAAAATACCCACGTCCATCCGGCGATCACCGCTACCCGCTCGTCGAAGAGGCGCCTCGCCAGGAAATAGATTGGAAGCACGGTGACCGACGCGAAAATGCTGTTGAGGGTGAGGATGGCCATCGCACTGCCCACAGTGAAACCGCCCAGGAGCTTCATGCATCCGGCAATCAAGTAGGGATAGGCCGGTGGCAGCATTGCGGTGGGGCCGCTGGGATCGAAGAAGGGCGAAGAGAACCCGTGTCCCTGGCAGATCGAATGGGCGATCTGGCCCATCTCCCAACCGAAGTGCCAGTGGTCGCGAAAGTTATCGAGAAATTCGGGCACCATCGCGACCGACACCGCAATCCGGACAATAAGCGCAACCAAGACCATGCGGGAGGGACGCGCGAATTTGGTGGGCGAGAACTGGCTGGCTTCCGACGCATTTGCCGATACGACCGGGTACGGGACCACTTCGTCCCCCCGTCTGCCTGCGGGATAGCTGACGGCGCTGCCAATCGATAAGCTGACCGCTTTTGTGCTGAGGTGATGGTCGTGAGGGTCCATACTGTCGCCGCCAAGTCGCCACATAGGAGATTGCGAGGACGCACTTAGATCGGGAGCTGGGAGGGACGAACCGAGGTTCTGGTTAACGGCGAGCTCGGAGTGGGGACCTCCTCCGAGAGTTCTGCTTCGCGGCTCCCCAGAGCTGCACACTAACAGCGAAGCATTACCCATCTCATCACTGCATCTCGGCCGGTTTGCTCGACCTCTGGATGACTTTCGCATTTCCCAAACGTATCTTACATAGTTTTTCAGGATCGGCGGTGATATAAATTATGCCGCGCGACACCGAGTCATATGGCGGCGGCGGTCTTATCGTATGGCAGCCTTTGCGAGGGAGGAGTTCGCAAGAATCGACAGCGTCACCACGAAAATATGCTGGGGGATTCGGACCGATTCAATCCCCGTTGGCCGTACGGTTAGAGCCATACCCCGATACAAAACCCCTGAGAGATCTTGGTTCGAGTTTTGGTTAGTCAAATTCTGCCGTCGTCTTTATGGCGCAAACTGCTGACACTCCGCTAACTCGTGCCTCGCGTTTCGACCTTTCCGGAACGCTGGTGTTCCGCGAGATCCTGGCCATGGGGATGGATTCGCTGCGGGCCGATAAATTGCGGGCAGCGATGACGGCTCTTGGTATGGCAGTCGGCACGGCGGCGTTGATCCTGGTAGTCACAGTCGCCCTGACCGGCAAACGCTATGTGCTGGCCCAGATCGAAAACGTCGGCACCAACGTCATCTGGGCCGAGTATTCCGGAATCTCCAGCGCCTCCGCCAACGTGGCTGCCGCCGACTACCTGACCGCCAACGATATGACTGCGGTCGAGCAGCAGGTGCCCGGCGTCAAAGAAGCATCGCCTGTGGTCAACCTGCTCCAGCGTATGGTAATCGGCTCCGGCAAAGAGCAAGAGATTCTGGTGCTCGGCGTCGATCCGCAGTATCAGCAGGTGCGGCGGATTATCATCAGCGCCGGCAGGTTTTTCGACCAGACGGATTCGCAAGCCACCAGCAAAGTGGCGCTCATCACCGAGAGCCTGGCGCGCAGCCGCTTCGGCTCCCTTGATCTGGCCCTGGGACAAACCGTCCGGATCCAGGAAGTGCCGTTCGTGATCATCGGCACCTTCCGCGAGAGCGTGGATACTATGGGTCGTTCCGAAATTGAGGACGACACCGTCTTGATTCCGTACAGCGTTGCGCGCTCCATGACGGGCACCCCGGCGGTGAACCAGATCTATTTCTCGATGCTGGATGCCGCCGGCATTCCTGCTGCGACGGAAAAAATACAAGCCGTGATCGCCGCCCGGCACCGGCCCGAATCGGTGTACAACGTCAGCAACATGACCGAAGTGCTGCGGCTGGCCAACAAAACAGCAAACGCCTTCACCTCGGTGCTGCTGTTGTTCGCGGCGGTAACGCTGGTTGCCGCCGGCATCGGGATCATGAATATCATGATGGCCACGGTGCATACGCGCATCCACGAGATCGGCGTGCGCAAGGCCGTAGGCGCAACCCGCAGAGCGATCCTGCTGCAATTCCTTTTCGAAGCGGTGCTGATTGCGCTGCTGGGCGGCGTGGTGGGGACAGTCGTAGGAATCGGCATTCCTGTCTCGATCCAGATTTTCACGAATCACCATGTTCCAGTCTCTGTCCTTTCGGCGGTGATCGCGCTGGTGGTTTCCTGCGCGGTCGGGATCGGCTTTGGCATCACGCCTGCAAACAACGCCGCCCGGCTCGATCCAGTTGAGTGCCTGCGCCACGAGTAATGCTGCCTAGCAAGAGAAGAATCAGGCGTTCGTGATCTCAACCCGAAGTCCAGTTCAACTTCGTGGAGCGAGGTCTTGTCCTTGGCCTGGCGACCAACGTCATCTGGAACGCGCTACACCCATCTCTGGTGGTCAATATGACGTCGCCATGTCAGAAAACGCAGCAGAAAACGATGGTCTTTCTCACCTGCGACTAAGTGTTTAATCCCGCTCTGCCGATAGGAACCAGCAGGAGGCTGTGCCGTAAACCCGGCAGGAATTTGTGTCGATTGGTCCAACTAGCCGATCGCGTCTGGTTCCGGGAACTTAGCGAAGCCTGCCATGACCTTTGTTGCCACGCCTAAGCGTCGATGGTTGCCGTTCTCCGCTGCGTTGGCGGTTGCCGCCGTCATGTTCCTGAGCGTGGCCGTCTTTCTTGCTTTATGGAAGTTCGAGAATCAGACAGCCAGGGCTTCCTTCGAAATCGTTGCGCAAGAACGGTTTGATTCTTTGCAGACCAACGTCACCTTGACCTTGAACAGCCTGGTGTCCCTGGGAGCATTTTTTGACGGCTCGGTTGAGGTCGAGCGCGACGAGTTCAGGAGGTTTGCCAAGGACCTGCTGGCCCGGGACGGCGCCATCCAGGCCCTGGAGTGGATTCCGCGGACACCGAGCCGGCGGCGCGCCGATCGCGAAAATGCCGCGCATCGTGACGGCTTCACGGCTTTCGCCATAACCGAGCGCCTGCCGCAAGGCGGCTTGGTCCGCGCCCGCGCACGCGAAGAGTATTTTCCCGTCTTCTACGTAGAGCCTCTGAAGGGCAACGAAAAGGCGCTGGGCTTCGATCTGGCGTCCGACCCGGTTCGTAATGCCTCGCTCCGCAGTTCGGCAGCTACGGGCAAGCTGGTCGCCACCAGCAGAGTGAAGTTAGTGCAGGAGATTGGAGACCAATACGGTTTCCTCGTCTTCCGCCCGGTTTTCCGGGACGGCGTCCTGCCAGCCAGCGTCCCGGAGCGTCGCGAGCGATTGCTGGGATTTGCCCTGGCTGTCTTCCGCGTCGGGGACATCGTTGCGAAGACAGAGACCGAACATGCCGCGTCCGGACTCCACGTGGTCATCTTCGACGCCGGCGCTGGAGCGGGAGAGAGGCTGCTTTACCCGAAGAGCGCTCCCTTCGACGGCGTACAAGACCTTCCCAACGGCTTTCGCGCGATGCGGGAGATCTCGGTGGGCGGGCGGCGTTGGTTAATAGCCGCGTACCCAAGCCAGCCCGCATTCCGCCCGGCCCACTGGAGTAGTTGGTCGGCACTGGCGACAGGAATGTTGCTGGCCATTCTGCTGGGCGGCTACCTTCGTCTGAATCGCAGCCGGCGCCTGGCCATAGAAAAAGCTCGGGAGCGCCTGGAAGATCTGGTGCAGTTGCGGACCACGGCTTTGGAAGCCAAGGAACATCAACTCCGTTTGTTGCTGGAGTCGACGGCGGAAGCCATCTACGGCATCGATTTGCAAGGCTGCTGTACCTTCTGCAATCCCGCCTGCCTCCGCCTGCTGGGATACGAAAATGCCGAGGCCGTACTGGGCAAGAACATGCATGTCCTGATTCATCACTCCCAGGCAGACGGCACACCGTACCTGGAGCAGGAATGCAGGATCTTCCGCGCCTTCCGCAGGGGCGAAGGAACTCACGTTACCGACGAAGTCTTCTGGCGAGCCAACGGGAGCTGTTTTCCAGCCGAATACTGGTCTCATCCGCAACGGAACGGTAGCGAGGTTGTCGGGGCAGTGGTCACGTTTTTCGATATTACCGAGTCCAGGCAGGCGGAAGAGAAGCTTCGCCTGGCGCAAGCCTCCGTGGAGCAAGCTTCCGACGCCGTATTCTGGCTGGACTCGCAAGGCCGCATTCTCCTGGTGAATGCGGCGGCTTGCCGCTCCTTAGCGCGTACCCGTGAGGAACTGCTGGCCCTGTCGATCAGCGATATCGTTCCGGAGTTCACCCCTGAGGCCTGGGCAGCGGAATGGGAAAACGTCAAAGCTCGCGGCTCCGTCACTTACGAAACCCATTACAAAACCGGACAGGGAAAAATCTTTCCCGTCGAGGTCAGCAGGACCTATGTGGAGTTTGGCGGCAGCGAATACATTTTCACCTTCGCGCGCGACATCACCGAACGCAAGCGCATCGAGAACGAGCTGCGCGAGAGCGAGGATTACGTCACCGCCTTGCTCGCCGCCATACCCGCAGGCGTGGTCGTCATCGATTCCGAAAGTCACCGGGTTACGGACGTGAACTCCTCCGCCCTTCGCCTGATGGGACGAGAGCGGGACGAAGTAATTGGCAACGTCTGTCATAACCTGCTTTGCCCGGCCGACATGGGAAAGTGCCCCATCGTCGATCTGCATCAGGAAGTCGATCATTCCGAGCGCGTCCTGCTGCGGGCGGATGGGAGCCGCTTGCCGATTCTTAAGAGCGCGCGGGCGCTGGTGTGCCAGGGCCGGACGTACCTGGTCGAAGCTTTTGCTGACCTCAGCGATCAGAAACGCACCCAGATGGATCTCCAGAAGGCCAAAGAAGCTGCGGAAGCGGCGGGCCGGGCGAAGAGCGCGTTCCTGGCCAATATGTCGCATGAGATTCGCACCCCGATGAATGCCATCCTGGGGTATTCCCAGCTTATGTTGCGCGACCCATCGCTGGGTGGGGCGGCCAAGAAGAACCTGAACATCATTAACCGCAGCGGGGAACACCTGCTGGGCCTGATCGACGACATTCTTGTCATGTCGAAGATTGAGGCCGGGCGCATGGAATTGGTGTCCGTGGCTTTTGACCTGGCGACGTTCGTCAGAGACCTGGCAACCATGTTTCAGCTGCGGGCCGAGGCCAAGGGACTGCAGCTGGAAGTATGCCTGGACGCGGAAGCG
>Ga0302325_10030007_pt1 | contig 11220 bp, 12 predicted proteins | sample Palsa_T0_2_FD_201948 | JGI IMG/M metagenome (GOLD analysis project Ga0302325, IMG submission 201948) | Peat permafrost microbial communities from Stordalen Mire near Abisko, Sweden - Palsa_T0_2 | ecosystem: Environmental > Terrestrial > Soil > Palsa > Peat permafrost | place: Sweden: Abisko...
AAGATGTCCGTGACATCCATGTGGGAGAAATCGTGCTGGCCGGTGACGCCCTGGTGGCCGAATTGATCGTAACGCCGGCGCTTTGCGGTGTCGGAGAGGACTTCGTATGCTTCGGAGCATTCCTTGAATTTGGCTTCCGCGTCGCCCTTGTCGCCGTTGTTGCGATCGGGATGGAATTTCATGGCGAGCCTGCGATAGGCGCGCTTGATCTCCTCCGCGTCCGCCGACCGGGCAACGCCGAGGACTTCGTAATAATCTCGTTTGGCGGAGGCCAATATTATCCCTTCATGAAATCACTTTTCATCGCGAGGCGTTCTGAAAAACTTGAACGGTGATGTTCGCGGATCGGATCAAACCTCTGAGCGTTCCCCGCGCCACCTCACGATGGTTGGGGATGGATAAAGTCACAATCTCGCCGGGTTTTACCATAATAATATGACTTCCCGTTTGGCGGGCGACTTGCCAGCCCAGCTTCTGAAAGGCGCGAGTAACTTGCCGACCATTTAAGACCGGAAGCTGGGAAGACATTAAACGGTTACCTCAACCTGGCTCGTCTCGACCGTTAGCGGAAGTCCCCGCTCAGCCCGCACGGCAAGGCAAAGCTTGATTGCCTTGTGGATATTCTTCATCGCTTCGGCTTTGGTGCGGCCCTGGCTGATGCAGCCTGGTATCGAAGGGCACTCCACAATCCATGCGCCGTCTTCATCACGGTCAATGGTCACATTGAATCGCATATACGCGTCTCCGTTTGCGGTTGGCACGACAAATCATTTGCCGCTCATCTGATCTTATCGGCGTTTTAGCCCGGTGGAAACGAACGCGGCCGCTGCGAAGCGACCGCGCGGGAAATCCCGTTCCGTTTTTCGATCCATCAAACCACTGTCTAAACCACCGCACCGGCGACGGGCGTGAGTTCTTCGCCCTTCTTTTCCTTCAATTCGGTGATCAGCACTTCGGTCGTCAGCGCCAGGCCGCTGACGCTGGCGGCGTTGAGCAGGGCGGTGCGGGCGACCTTGGTCGGGTCGATGATTCCGGCCTTGAACATGTCCACATATTCGGCGCTAGCGGCGTTGTAGCCCCAAGCGGGATTTTTGTTGCTGAGAATCTCATCGACCACCACGTCGCCGTCCTCACCGGCGTTCTGGGCGATCTGATGGGCGGGGGATCGCAGGGCCTGGGCGACGATTTCAAATCCGAGTTTTTCGTCGCCGCGCGCTTTGCTCTTGGCGGATTCGACGGCTTCGATGGCGCGCAGGAATGCGACTCCGCCGCCGGGGACGATGCCTTCTTCGGCCGCCGCGCGGGTGGCATGGAGGGCGTCGTCGATGAGGTCCTTGCGTTCCTTCATTTCCGTCTCGGTGGCCGCGCCGGCCTTGATGACCGCCACGCCGCCGGTGAGTTTGGCCAGTCTTTCCTGGAGTTTTTCGCGGTCGTAATCGCTGGTGGTGGATTCGACCTGTTTGCGAATCTGCTCGGCACGCGCGTCGATTTCCTTGCGCTTGCCGGCCCCTTCGACGATGAGCGTGTTGTCCTTGTCGACCACAATGCGTTTGGCGGAGCCGAGGTCGGACAGTTCAATATTTTCGAGTTTCAGGCCCAAATCCTCGCTGATGAATTTTCCACCGGTGACGACGGCCAGATCGCCCATGATCGCCTTGCGGCGATCGCCAAAGCCGGGGGCTTTGACTGCGCACACGTTCAGGACGCCGCGGAGTTTGTTCACGACCAGCGCGGCCAGGGCTTCGGATTCGACATCCTCGGCGATGATCAGCAACGGTCGGCCGCCAGCGACGACTTTGTTCAGCAGGGGCAACAGCTCGGCGAGGTTGGAGACTTTCTTTTCGTGCAGAAGAATCAGTGCGTTTTCCAAAATGGCCTGAAGCGTTTGTGTGTTGGTAAGGAAGTAGGGGGAGAGATATCCCTTGTCGAACTGCATTCCCTCGGTGTATTCCAAAACCGATTCGGTGCTCTTGCCTTCGTCAACGGTGATGACGCCTTCCTTGCCGACCCGTTCCATCGCGTCGGCCATCAGGTCGCCGATCTTTTCATCGCCGTTGGCGCTGATGGTAGCGACGCGCTTGTAATCCTCGCGGCCCTTGACCTTTTTGGATTGAGCGGTGATCGCGTCGGCGGCGATCTCGGCGGCCTTGACGATGCCGCGCTGGATCGTGACAGGGTTCACGCCCGTCGTGACCATGCGCAGGCCTTCGCTATAGATTGCCTCGGCGAGAACAGTTGCGGTGGTTGTACCGTCGCCGGCGACGTCGCTGGTTTTGCTGGCGACCATGTTCACCAGCTTGGCGCCCATGTTCTCGAATGGTTGGGGGAGTTCGATTTCCTTGGAGACAGTGACGCCGTCCTTGGTGATGCGTGGGCTGCCGTAGGATTTTTGCAACACGACGTTGCGTCCGCTGGGGCCGAGCGTCGCCTTGACGGCCCTGGCCAACTGTGCCAGCCCGTTGGCGATTTCGGTTCGGGCGTCGGAATCGAATTTCATTTGTTTCGCTGCCATGATTCATTGCTCCAATTCATTGAAATATATTTGCGATCAATCGACACGAAGATGTCCAGCCGCGAGGATAGGGCCTGCGGCGACCAATTGTTTTCCCTCGGGATCGACGCGCACGTTCAGGCCTTCCATCGAGCGCGCGCCGAGCAACGGCAAATCGCCGTCTTCGGCAAATACCACCTCGTCCACTGTCTTGATATCAGCCGATACCTCGACGATGGCATATCCAACCGTCCTGGTGATTCGCTGACCGTTGGCCATTACAAACGTCCGATCCTTCTTTTCCGGGGTGATGCCGAGTTGTTCGAGTATTCGTCGCGGAACCCAAGTTGCCTCGCTGCCGGTGTCAACGAGCATCTTGTCGACCACCGCAGATTTGCTGCGATCGGCGATCTGTCGAATGGTGACGTTGATGTAAAAGCATCCCATGACGGGGTCCAAAAATTCCGATTATTCCAACACGCCCAGGATGTCCGACTCGCGGAGGATGACGAATTTCTCGCCATCGACTTCGACATCGGTTCCGCTGTACTTGCCGTAAAATACGGTGTCGCCGGCGCGGACGGCCAGTTCCATGTGCTTGCCCTTCTCATCGAATTTGCCCGGTCCGACGGAAATAACCTTGCCCTTGGTCGGCTTTTCCTTGGCCGAATCCGGCAGCACAATCCCGCTGGCGGTTTTGGTTTCCGCTTCCGATTGCTTGACAATGACGCGATCCTGCAGGGGTCGAAGTTTCATGGTTCAATGCACCTCATGTAAATGTATAGCCTTATCGATCTCGTAATTCGTTCCCTATGCTGACTTTTTCCGTCTGGAGGCGGCCGCCAGACTCTTTATAATTCCGCGCAAAACAGTATTGACCGACTCCGAAGTGCTAAAAACCCTCGCCACATCCGAATCGAGTCTGACGGTCACTTCCTGCGCGGCGGCATGGCGCTCCAGTGCGTCCACTCCGATTCCGATGAGCCGCATTTTGCTAAAATCAAGATTCGCGGGCAAATCGTAAGCATCGTGCGAGGAGCGGGTTTTATTTGCTTTGATCTTTCGCCTGGGCATATCGTTCTCGCTCTTCTTTCGTCACTCTCCGGGCACTGATGATTCGATATAATCCGGCGCTGGGCCGGGTAAACGAAACCGTCAATAGGCGGCTCTTTGTCGAGAAGCCGATTGCGACATATCGTGCTTCCGTCTGCGAGTGGTCAAAGTCCTCAAAGATCGTGGGCGCCACAAATACCTCTTCTGCCTCGGCGAACGATATTTTGTGTTTTCGAAGGTTCGCAGCCGCCTTCGGCTCGTCCCACTCGAATTTCATCGTTCACCTCGAGGCCGCTTACATCATGTCGTCCATCCCACCCATGCCGCCCATTCCGCCCATGCCTTCGGGGCCGTGACCGTGGCCGGCGTGGTCGTCCTTTTTCTTCGGGGCTTCGACGACGATGCAATCTGTTGTTAAAAGGAGAATCGCTACTTCAGCTGCGTTTTGCAGGGCGGTGCGCTCGACTTTCGTCGGGGTGATGATACCGGCTTTGATGACATCGACGTATTCGCCGGTCAAGGCGTTGAAGCCGTCGTTGTCCTTGCTCTCCATCACCCGGCGAACGACGACCGATCCGGGCGTTCCGGCGTTTTCGGCGATCTGTTTCAGCGGAGCGGCCAATGCCTGGCGGACGATCTTCACACCCGTGGCTTCATCGCCTTCGAGTTTCAGATTTCCGCCGCCGTTGAGGGCTTTCATCGCGCGGATCATCGCCACGCCGCCGCCGGCGACGACGCCTTCTTCCACCGCGGCGCGGGTGGCGTGCAGGGCGTCTTCGATGCGGGCTTTCTTTTCCTTGAGTTCCGCTTCGGTGGCTGCGCCGACGTTGATCTGGGCGACTCCACCTGCGAGTTTCGCCAGGCGCTCCTGGAGTTTTTCGCGATCATAATCGCTGGTGGTGATTTCGATCTCCCGGCGAATCTGCTCGATCCGGCCCTGAATCGCTTTGCTTTCGCCAGCACCCTCAATGATCGTCGTGTTGTCGCTGTCCACGCGGATCAGTTTCGCCTGACCGAGCTGTTCGATTTCTACTTTGTCCAATTCGATGCCCAGATCCTTCATGATGGCCTGGCCGCCGGTGAGAATTGCGATGTCTTCTAGCATGGCCTTGCGGCGATCGCCATAACCGGGGGCTTTCACGGCGGCGACGTTAAGAATCCCACGCAGCTTGTTGACCACCAGGGTTGCCAATGCCTCGCCCTCGATGTCCTCTGCGATGATGAACAGCGGACGTTTGGCTTTTTGAATTTTCTCCAGCAACGGAATCAACTTCGTGGCGGCGGAGATTTTATCTTCGTAAACCAGGACAAACGCCTTTTCAAACTCCACGGTCATTTCATCCTGATTGGTGATGAAATTGGGCGAGAGATACCCGCGGTCGAATTGCATTCCCTCGACGACATCGACGAAGGTCTCCAGGCTCTTGCCTTCTTCGACGGTGATAACGCCGTCTTTGCCGACGCGCTCGAACGCATCGGCCATGATGTCGCCGATGGCGCGATCGTTGTTGGCGGAGATGCTGGCGACGGATGCGATGTCCTGCTTGCCGTTAATGGGCTTGGATTGTTTTTTGAGATTCTCGACGACGGCCTCGACGGCAGCGCGAATCCCGCGCGCCATGGCCATCGCATCAGTGCCGGCGGCGAGATTGCGGTAGCCTTCCTTGAAGATTGCCTCCGCTAAGACCGTGGCGGTGGTGGTTCCATCACCAGCGACATCGGATGTTTTGGTCGCCGCCTCTTTGACGAGTTTGGCGCCGATATTTTCGTATTTGTCCTTGAGTTCGATTTCCTCAGCGACGGTGACGCCGTCCTTGGTAATGGTGGGAGCGCCCCAGCCTTTGTCGATGACGGCGTTTCGTCCGCGCGGGCCGAGGGTGGCTTTCACCGCCCGGGCGAGTTTGGTGACGCCTTCCAAAAGAGATTTGCGTGCTTCCGCGTCGAAGGTCAACATCTTGGCTGCCATGCCGGTTCTCCTGTTTGATTTGTGCGATGCTCAAATGCGTCGGGGGACTCCTCGCCGAGAGGGACCGTCCACCGCCGCCGATGGGATTGCATTATCAAAGGGAATGCCGCGAAATCGAGATCGTGATTTAGGATGTTAATTCTGAATTTGCAAGCAGTTACGGTTATGGCTCTGGATGGATTGTTAATGCTGCAACTGTCAGCGTGGCAGAGATTGGGTTGATCGGGGAACTGCCTTGCCAATTTGGCATCCATGAAAAACCGAACCGGGCGCGAGGGAGGGACTATCGCGCCCGGTTCGGCAATGCAAAAGTTAATCGAGGCTTCGCGGTCGCATTAGGCCACCGAATGGCTGGCGGCCTGGCGATTCAAGATCTGATCCGCCAGCTTCGTCAGCTTTTTGTCGGTGTCGGCTTCCTCGTTCAGTGTCTGCTGAAGAAGCTGCTCGCCATCGGTGTCATTCAACAGCTTGGCGTAGCTGCGTACGCAGCCGTAACCGGCGATTTCGTAATGTTCCACGCGCTGGGCGCATGCGACCAGGCCGGCATCGCGAATCTCATCCTCACCGTCCATATCGATCATCTCTTTCCCCTCGGCGATCAGCCCCTCCATGGCCTTACACTTTTCCCCTTTCGGCTTCATTCCGAGCCGATCAAAAATTTGCTCGATGCGTTCTGCATGGCCTCGCGTCTGTTCGAGGTGCGATTCAAATGCTGTTCGCAAAGCCGGGTTTGAAGCGGCCTTGGCCATCTTGGGCAGCGCATTGATGAGCTGGTTTTCCGCATTGTAAAGGTCGCGGAGTTGCTCGACGTATAAGTCCTGAAGCGATTGCAGTTCCATGGCAGTCTCCTCTATTGAAAAACTTTGCCTTCTCGAAGATTCGACACTGAAATAATCCTTCGCAAGAAACGTGCCGAATGCGTTAACCAGCGGTCCAACATCATGCAATCTGCGACACCCAAACATTTTGTCGCTGCTGGCGTGCAGAATATACTTAGCAGGGTCATGAGCGGACGAAGTGTCTTTTTGAGGACTCTGAAAATCATCGTCATCCTCACCGGCGCGTATGGCGGCTGGGTGCTGGCTTCATCGCTCACCAACCATCGTCTGCCGACCCGGCGGCTCGCGCCGGCAACCCAGTCCGCCGATCATGAATTGCTGCGAGATGTCCAACCATGAAAATCGTCCGCTGGGGAATCATCGGCTGCGGGGATGTCACCGAGGTCAAGAGCGGGCCGGGTTTTCAGAAAGCGGAGGGGAGCCAATTGGTCGCGGTCATGCGACGGGATGGACGCAAGGCAGCGGATTATGCGAAACGACATGGGGTACCCAAGTGGCATGACGATGCGGAGGCACTGATCGCCGATCGGGAAGTGGACGCAGTTTACGTTGCGACGCCGCCGGGGACGCATGAGCATTTTGCGCTGAAAGTGTGTGCGGCGGGAAAACCGTGTTACGTCGAAAAGCCGATGTCACGGAATTCTGCCGAGGCGCGGCGGATGGTGCAGGCATTTGGCGCCGCGCGGTGGCCGCTCTTCGTGGCGTATTACCGCCGGGCACAGCCGAGATTTCTGAAGGTGAAGGAAATTCTCGATTCGGGAAGTTTGGGCAGGATTCATTCCGTCTCGTATCGCCTCACAAATAGCCAGATGAGCCGACGCGAAGAACCGGTTCCCTGGCGGCTGCAAGCAGAACATTCCGGCGGGGGGCTTTTTCTGGATGTCGGTTCACATGCATTGGACCTGCTCGATTTTTTTCTCGGCCCATTGAATGTTGTTGAAGCATCCGCCAGCAGCGGGGCGGGGCAATATGATGTAGAGGATCGAGTCGATATGCGATTCAGTATCAAGGGATTCGAGGGGACTGCGAACTGGAATTTCGCCTCCAGCGAAAACTGCGACGAATACCATTTCATCGGCGAACGTGGCGAGATGCGATTCGCCTGCTTCGCATCGGAGCCGATCGTCGTCTCAGTTGGCGGCAAGGAAGATCGGTTCGACATTCCAAATCCCGCACACGTTCAGCAGCCGTTGATCCAATGTATCGTCGATGAACTTCGCGGCCTGCGGCCGGCGGACCAATCCCTGAGCACCGGCGTCACTGCACTCCGCACTCAGGAGGTCATGGACGCCGCTTTGTCCGAATTCTACGGAGGCCGCGAGGACGGTTTCTGGCAAAGAAGCGCTCCACTCGCCCGCCGAAACGGCCGATAAATCCGACATGCTTGAGGTGCGCCCGAAACTTGCACCACGCCCCGCGCCTGCCTATTTCCCCTCCCCTGGTACTCCGGGGGAGGGTCAGGGTGGGGGTCTTTGCGGTGACGAAGACCTTCCGAAAGTCGAACCCCCACCCCAGCCCTCCCCCGGAGTACCAGAGGAGGGGGAAATCGTCGCGCGCATTCTGCCGCGCCGGCGGATCATTTTCACAACCGCCTGCATCCTGGCCGTCTGTGTCATTGCTCTCATAATTTCCTTCGTCTTTGCCAAGGATGGACGCACGCCATTTGGCGCGACGCTTGGGGGAGATTTTCCATGCTTTTACGTGGCGGCCGGAATCTTAAGCAATCCAGGCGGCAGCCGTTTGTATGACACCGCGCTCCAGGGCTGGCGACTCCATCATCTGATTCTCACGGAACCCGGCACGGCGTTGCCTTACGCCTATCCGCCGGTCGTTGCCGCGATTTTTCGTCCGCTAGCATCGCTCTCGTATCCAGCCGCTGCAGCCGTTTGGACACTGGTCTCTGGCATGCTTTATGTCGCCGGCCTGGCGATGTTGTTTGCCACCTGCCAGTCGATTCCACGGCGCGACCGCTGGACGGCTGTACTGCTTTCTCTAGCCTTTGAGCCATTCATTGTGGAATGCCTGCACGGCGGGCAAATCTCGACCATCGGCTTCGCCGCCGCATGTGCCGCCATCGCTCTGGACCGACGGGGCCGGCCATTTCTGTGCGGACTTGCACTCGGATTGATGGCGTACAAGCCCACGCTGCTGGCCATTCTATTGCCGATGTTTCTCTTCAGTGGCCGTTGGAAGATTCTCTTGGGCACAGCAGTCACCGTGTTGGTCGGCGTTGTCGCAAGCGTCTTAGGCGCCGGCTCTGATGCATGCCTGGCATTTCTGCGGCTCATGCTCACCTATCTCCATGCCGCCGCCCACGGAGATGGATTTGCCATCTGGAAATTCGTCGATCTATCCGCATTCCTCAAACTGCTCACCCACCGTCCCGATGCACCGGCTTGGCCGATCTGTCTGGCTGGCGCGGTTACCATCTGGGCGCTGTTGGCACGACGAAATATTCCCAATTCATCGCGCTGGGCGATCGGTCTGGCCGCCACGCTCTGCTTCAATGTTTACGTTGGCGTCTACGACAGCATTCTGATCGTTCCCTCCCTCTGGTTAACCGCCGATCTGCTCTATCAAAATGAAATTCCTCAGAGCGGTGAATTCCACTGGCTGCTGGCGTCCATGTTCATCGTCCCGTTTTTCTCACCATTCCTCGCAAAGACCGTGGGATTGCAACTCTTCACGCTCATCCTGCTCTGGGCCATCTGGCAACAGGTTCGGCTCATCAGCCGCCGAGTCGAGCATATCCCTCGTTCAGCACATCATTTGAACACCCAGCCCCGCTCACTATAATGCGCGGGCCGACGGCGTCGGACGCGCGATTTTGCCGTTTCGGTTAGTACGCGGGCCAAAAACCCGCGGTCCGCTCAGGAAAGGAGCGATCTTCCATGGCCGATGACGGTCAAGTGATCCGCGGCATCAATTGGCGGCAAGCGTTTCCATTCACGCACATCTTTCGCTCGTTCAGGATTGCCATTCATCTGTCCAAACTCATTTTAGGACTGGCACTGTTTCTGACCGTGTATCTTGGCGGGTCGATCCTCGACGGCATCTGGCCGGTGCATGCGCGCGGTGTTGGCGGAGAAGTCGAGCAATATGAGCAGATTGCCCTTTATGCGGCGCCTGGGCCGTTCTCTGCCTGGCGCGATCAGACCAATCGTGATCTCGACGATCAATATGCCGCTCTCCTCACGCAATACAACATCGACCAGCCGCAGGAGGGCCAATCACCGGATGATGCGCATCAGAAATTGCTGGATGATGCGCACAATCGCCGGCATATCAGCGACATCGAGCAAGCCATCATCGACGAACGGAACAAAGACGTAAGCCAGATCGAATCGGATTATCAGAAGGAGATTAGTTCCGGCGACAACGGCGCAGCGGAGAATACTGCCGCGCCCAATCCTCTGGCCCCCGCTCCCGATGCGAATAATCCGCTGGCAGCGCCGGCGATCGCAACGCCCGCGCCTCCGGGTGAACAAGCCAATCTCGACGCCGCGCGGCAACGCGATCTGGCGATCGCCAACACCTACGACCAAGCCTGGCAAGAATACCAGTCCGTGGAAATGTTCAAGGGCGTCGGCCTGTTCAAGATGTTTTACCAGTATGAAACACAACAGATCACCCGCATTGCCCGCGCCGCGGTGCGCAATGATTGGCTCTCCCGCACCGGTGTTCTCACGTACCTCTACAATTTCTTCGCCATCGGGCCGGTCTGGCTGATTTGGGAACACACTATTTTTGCCGTGTTGTTCATCATTATTTTCCTGTTCGCCTGGTCGCTCTTTGGCGGGGCGATTAGCCGAATTGCGGCTGTCCATGTGGCGCGCGAGGAGAAAATCTCCGTGCGCCAGGCGATGAATTTCGCCGTTGGCAAGATGCTTTCCTTCGCATCCGCCCCGGTGATTCCTCTGTTGATCGTGCTGGTCATCGGCCTGATCGTCAGTGCCGTCGCCCTGATCGGCAATATTCCTGAGTTGGGCCCGATCGTCATCGGCGCGCTCTTCGCATTGGCATTGCTGGCTGGTTTCGTGATTACGCTGGTGCTGCTCGGCACCGCCGGCGGATTCAATCTGATGTATCCGACGATTGCGGTCGAAGGCTCGGATAGTTTCGACGCCATCAGCCGCAGCTTCAGTTACGTCTATGCCCGGCCCTGGCGCATGCTTTTTTACACTGCCGTCGCGGTGGTATATGGTGCAGTGACCTATCTGTTCGTGCACATGTTCATTTGGATGATGCTGGTGATTACACACCACTTCGTCGGCATCGGATTGTTCGTCAACGCCTCTGACAAGCGCGATCTGCTGCAAGTCATGTGGCCCAGCCCCAATTACATTGGCCGACTGACGTATCCCATCAACGTGCTGGCCCTCAACGGCGGCGAAAAGATCGGGGCGTATCTCATCAAATTCTGGGTCATGCTGCTCGTCTCATTCCTGGCCGCCTTCACCATCAGCCTCTATTTCTCCGCCAACACGATCATTTATTTCCTGATGCGAAACGAAGTGGATGCGACGGAATTGGATGATGTGTACATTGAGCAGGCGGATGACGAGCTGGAACCGATCGTGCCAGGAACGACGGTGGTGACAACAACGACGGTAACAGTCGAAGCCGTCCCCACAACCCCGCCCCCCGAAGCGCCGCCGGCATGAGACGGGTCATGATGCGGTTGAGATATATAATGGGGCCAACAGGCCACCAGCACCCGTAGCTCAATTGGACAGAGCGTCGGTCTTCGGAACCGAGGGTTGCAGGTTCGACTCCTGCCGGGTGCATTAATTGACAAGAGGTTATGATAGATACGCGCAAAACGATTTTCTTGTATATCAGAGAAGCTGCTCAAAATCGAAGTCGGCTAT
>Ga0302325_10030008_pt1 | contig 11220 bp, 10 predicted proteins | sample Palsa_T0_2_FD_201948 | JGI IMG/M metagenome (GOLD analysis project Ga0302325, IMG submission 201948) | Peat permafrost microbial communities from Stordalen Mire near Abisko, Sweden - Palsa_T0_2 | ecosystem: Environmental > Terrestrial > Soil > Palsa > Peat permafrost | place: Sweden: Abisko...
GATTTGTGGAACGACGAACGGCTGATTCCACGGCGGCTTTATCATCGGAATCCGATCGCCGACCTGCATTATGCGGGTGCGCAGATCATGATCAACACCAGCGCCAGCCCGTTTGTGGTGGGCAAGCATGAGTTTCGGCTAAAACTTTTCTCGGATCAGGTGAGGCAATTTGGTCAGCCGCTGGTTTATGTGAATCAGGTTGGCGGGAATGATGAATTGGTGTTCGATGGGAATAGCGTGGTGTTCGACTCGGGGGGGAATGTGATTGCGCAGGCGAAGGATTTTGAGGAAGACCTGCTGGTGGTGGATGTGGCGATTGGACAAAGGGGCGGAACTGCGGGGCCGATGAATCGGCAGAGCGAGGGGATCGAATCGATCTATCGGGCGCTGGTTCTGGGGCTGCGGGATTATGTTCGCAAGTGCGGGTTCAAGACGGTGGTGGTGGGCTTGTCGGGTGGGGTTGATTCGGCCGTGACGGCGGCGCTGGCGGCGGCGGCGCTGGGGAAGGACAAAATCGTCGGAGTGTCGATGCCGAGCAGGTTCAGCTCGGATCATTCGGTGTCGGATGCACGGGCGCTGGCAGAAAATCTGGGGATCGAATTTCATATTGTCCCGATCAGGGAATTGCATGATGCGTATGAGCAAACGCTTGGCCCGGCGTTCGCCGGCAGGTCGGCGGATGTAACCGAGGAAAATCTCCAGGCCCGCATCCGGGGGGCGCTGCTGATGGCGTTCAGCAACAAGTTCAATCATCTTCTGCTGACGACCGGCAACAAGAGCGAGATCGCCGTGGGGTATTGCACGCTGTACGGGGACATGTGCGGAGGATTGGCGGTGATCAGCGATGTTCCAAAAACCACGATCTGGGAATTGTCGCGGTGGATCAACCGGAAAGCCGGGCGGGCGCTGATTCCGCAGGCGAGCATCGATAAAGTTCCCAGCGCGGAGTTGCGGCCGAATCAGACGGACCAGGATTCGCTTCCGCCGTATGAGGTGCTGGATGCGATTCTGTTCCGATATGTGGAGGAAGAGAAGGGGGCGGCGGAAATTATCGCGGAGGGGTTTGAGCGGGAGACGGTTTTACGCGTGATCCGGCTGATCGATCGCAGCGAATACAAACGGCGGCAGGCGGCGCCGGGGTTAAAGGTGACGAGCAGGGCGTTTGGATTTGGCAGAAGGATGCCGATCGCACAGAATTATGATGGGGCGGCGGGCGGGAGGTTTGAGTGATGGATACGGATGTGGATGTTTTGATTATTGGCGCGGGCCCGGCGGGGTCGGTCGCGGCGTCGGTGCTGCATCGGGAGGGGTTTCGGCTGATGGTGGTGGAGAAACAGCGGTTTCCCAGGTTTGTGATCGGAGAGAGCTTGCTGCCGCGGATTATGAATCTGTTGCGGGAGGCGGAACTCCTGGAGGCGGTGGAGAAGCAGGGGTTCATGAAGAAAACGGGGGCGGTATTTCTTCGCGGAATCGAGAAATGCGATTTCGATTTTTCCGAGCAGTCCGGCGATGGATGGAGATACACGTTCCAGGTGACACGGGCGGATTTTGACAAGACGCTGGCGGATACGGTGGCTGGGCGCGGAGTCGAAATATGTTACGGCCATGGCGTGTCGGCCGTGAAATTTGACGATTCGCAGGCGCGGGTCACGATCGAGAAACCGGATGGAAGCAGCGGGGAGGTGACCGCGAAGTTTGTATTGGATTGCAGCGGATATGGACGGGTTTTGCCGAGACTGCTGGGGCTGGATGAGCCGTCGACGCAGCCGTTTCGGGAATCGCTGTTTGCGCATGTGACCGGGGACCGGAGGCCGGAGGGAGCGGAGGAGGGGAAAATCTGGGTTTGTATTCACCCCGATGGGGGATGGATCTGGATCATTCCATTTTCCAATGGGAAGACGAGCGTGGGTGTGGTGGGCACGCCGGAGTTTTATCAGCGGTTTCCGGGGGTGCCGGCGGAGCAGCTTCGGGCGATTTTAATGAGCGATCCGAATGCGGCGGCGCGGTTGGTGGATACGAAGTTTGTATTTCCGCCGCGGCGGATTGGGGGGTATTCATGTTCGGTCAAGCAACTTTACGGGCCGCGATTTGCGCTGGTGGGCAACGCGACGGAGTTTCTCGATCCGGTTTTCAGCTCGGGCGTTACGCTGGCGATGGAATCGGCCATGCGGGCGGCTCGGGTGATCGCGAAGCAGCTGCGCGGGGAAAGTCCGGACTGGGAGACCGAGTACGCCGACCATCTGCGGCAGGGCGTCAATACGTTCCGGGTTTATGTGAATGCGTGGTATGACGGAACGCTGTGCGATATTTTTTTCGCGCCGGACAGGGATATGGATGTGATGCGGAAAATCTGCTCGGTCCTGGCGGGGTATGTATGGGACAAGTCCAATCCGTATGTGACGCAGGCACAGCGGGCGCTGTCAGTGTTGTCGAGGTTTGTAAAGGGGGGGTAGCGGGATCGACCTGCCACGCTAATTTTTCCTGACCGCCCGCAACGGATCCGGTTTCCCCGCTTGTTGAAACGCCGCTTCCCTCGCTCGGCATCCGCGGCAGGCCCAGCACGGCTCGCTGGTTTCTTCCAGACAACTCCACGTCCGCTCGAACGGCGCGGCCACCTGAAACCCCGCATCCACGACCTGCCAGGGTTCCAGTTCGAGCAGCGGCGCCAGCAGTTCCTGCTCTCCCAAACCGCACGGCATCTGGATCAGTTCATTCCATATCTGGCAATACTCCGTCGCCTGCGCCAGTTCATCCGTGCCCGGCCCAACGCGCAGACCCAAATAAATCGCGGCCGCCTGGTGATGGGCCGCCGATTTTGTCCCCAGGGCGATCAGCGGCAGAAGGTCCAGCATCTGCGGCGAAATATTCGGACCTTGGCGCGGATCGGTATTCGCGGATGGATTCTGCCCCGGGCCGGCTCCGGCCAGCGCCATCGGGACGGAATACTCCCGATACGGCCTGAAATGCGCCACCTGCTGATCGTACGCCGCCCGCATCCGTCCCCCCGTGGTGGAAACGGCGTCGGCGAAGATCATGATCGGCCGATATTTCTGCGCCGCCATCGCGGTCACGACCGCGCTGTTGACGCTTCCATTATTCAGAACAATGGCGAGATCCTTGGCCATCCATTCACTCCATCGTCAAAAGCACCTTAAGGACATCCGGTCTTGCCGCCACTTCCATGGCCTCGACGCCCTGCTCGAGGCGCATGCGGCGATGAATCAGGCTGGCGACATCCACCTGTTTTTCCGCCAGGGCGCGAATGGCTTCCCGAAACGGGCCGCAGCGGCTGCCGATCACGCTGATCTCGTCGATCACCAGCGGGGTCAGGTTCATCGGCTTGCTTGCGGCGAAGGTGCTCTTGAGCACGATGGTGCCGCGCGGCCGAACCATCTGCATCGCCAGCTCGAAGCCGGAAGCGTTTCCCGTGCAATCGACGACGACATCCTGATCGTGCCTGGGGGCGATCTCCACCAGCGGGCGGCTGCGAATCTGCCATTTCTCGCACAAGGCGAGCTTCTCCGGATGCGTCCCAATGATCCGCACCGGACAGTTGGCATTCCGCAGCACCTGTCCAACCAGGAGGCCGAGCCGGCCGTCGCCCAGAACCGTGACCCATTTCCTTCCGCGCGCCGTATCCGTGCCGTCGAGCTTGACCTGCTTGAGGATTTGGAACGCCGCCGCCAGCGGTTCGACGAACACGCCCGCATCATCATCCACGGATCGGGGAAGGACATGGAGATTCGCCGAAGGCAAACGCAAAAAGTCGGCGAAAGCGCCGTCATGTTTCTGAATTCCCAGGACCGTGCGATTGCGGCAATGCGATGACAATCCCGACAAACACAAATCGCATCGCCCGCAGACAATATTAATTTCCCCGACCACGCGCTGCCCGACGAGGTCCTTGCTCGGAGCCGAGACGACTTCGCCCACGAATTCATGGCCCGGGATTCCGGAATATCCCATGTATCCGCGGAGGATTTCCAGGTCGGTCGCGCAGATTCCCGCCCGGCGGACTTTTACGAGCGCGTCTCCCTCGCTCTCCGGCGGCTCCCGGTGTCGCGGGCGAAAGTTCAGCGAAGTTTGTTCAAATACAAGCGCCCGCATCACAAATGGCCATTCAAGTCCCCGAGCCCGCCAGGTAAATCAACCACGCTTTGGGGTCATAGCGAAAATCCTGGCCGGTGAGGAGTTCCAGGCTTTGTCTCGCCTGCCACGCCACGCCGAAATCCTGATCGTCCAGTTCATCCACAAGGGCGTGCATCACCTCGGCGGTGTGGAAATTACGCAGGGCTTCGGTGCAGGAGATGCGCACGTCGGTGTCGGTTTCGGCATCTACGCCGGTGTGAACGATCAAGAGGGGCACCGCGTCGGGATCGGGGATATTCGACAGTGCGTCGGCGGCCTCCAGCCGCACCAGCGGCTGGTCATCGCTCAGCGATTCCAGAAAAAAGGCGGTATATCCCTTCGCCCGGCAGCGGTTGAGCGCCCTGATGGCCGCCGCCCGCAAAGTGAAATCGCCGCCATCCCGCGCCAGGATCGCATAACCCCTGATGTAAATCCCCCGTCTGGCGAATGGAAAATCCGTCAGCCGGAGCATTCCTTGGCGTTGCTGGTCCGGCGATTTGGTGTCCGCCATCTTCCTGGCGGCATAAGACGCGCTGTCATGCGTGATGTAATTGAAGAAATGGGCGATCGGCTCTCCGATCAAGAGGTCCAGCCCCACCCCGACGGCTTCCAACGGTGTTTTATAAAGTGGCACGACGCGAACGTCTTCGCCGGCGATGCGCTGCTGGTTGTCGAGCACGGCGTCGCTGTAAAGCCCGGGATCGACCGGCCCAGGGGCGGTGGAGTCATGAATGCTGTCGGCGCATCCGGCCAGGGCCGTCAGAACAGACCACGCCAGCCAGCCAAACTTCCGCATCGATCGCCTTTCATTTCCGGCCGCATCATCCCGCGGCCCGAAGGACCATCGGAGCGGAAGAATCCGGTTCCCCATTCGGTTTCACCAGCGTGGGTCTTTCGATCTCCATCTCCAGGAACCGCGCCGCCATCGCGGCAAACCGATCGGGATCATCCGTCACGAACGTCCGCAGCCGCCCGGTCGCCGGCATATCTTCCAACGGGCCGGTGTCATCCGGCGAGCGGACCGGCATGCGCAGCAGGCCCTTGCGCGCCAGTCTCCGCGCGACATCTTGGGCACATTGTTCGGCGGAGTCAATCAGCCGCACCGTCGGTCCGACCACTTTGGAGATGGCCCGCTTGACCAGCGGATAATGGGTGCAGCCCAGGACGAGCACATTCACCTTGCGAAGCACCATGCTGTTCAGGTATTGCCGCAGGGCGGTCTCGACCAGCGGATCGTCGCTGGTGCGGCCTTCCTCGATCATCGGCGCCAGCAGGGGCGTCGGCCGGAGCAGGACGCGGGCCATGCTTCGCCGCTGGAGGATCGCCCGTTCGTACGCCTTGGATCGGACGGTGGCCTCCGTGGCGATGACGCCGATGGCCGGCAGCCGCTGCGCGCCGGCCGCGGCGACGGCTGCGCGGGCGCCGGGTTCGATCACCCCGCTGATCGACAGCTCTGGAAACTCCGCGGCGATCGTCGGCAGCGCCAGCGCCGTCGCCGTGTTGCACGCGATCACGACATGCTTGGGATCCATCTGCCGAAGGAAACCGACGATCTGCCGGACGAACGCGCAGACCACCGCAGAAGATTTGTTTCCATACGGAAGATGCGCGGTGTCCCCGAAATAGATCAGGTCCTCCGCCGGCAAAACCCGCTGTAGGGCCTTGACCACCGTTAACCCTCCCAAACCGCTGTCCAGAACGGCGATCGGATGACTCTGCTTCATGATAAACCTCTTGCATTTATCGGACGTGGGACGGATTCCGCTTGATTATTTTCCCCGCGTAAACGAAAGTGACTTGCGCCCCATTTATTCGGAGGCAACCATGAGCGCGGCACTGACAGGCAAAAAAATACTTCTGGTGGATGATGACAACGATATCCTGATCAGCATGCAGGCGGCGTTCGAACCCACCGGCGCGATGATCGAAACCGCGAGCAACGGCAACAAGGCCGTCGAAATCGCCGAAAGAACTCAGCCGGATGTCGTCATCCTGGACATGATGCTTCCCGGCCGCAGCGGGTTCATGGTTCTGGAAAGAATCAAGTCCAAAAAGCCCCGCAACGCCAAGCCGTTCGTGATCATGATCACGGGCAATCCCGGCGCCAGGCACAAGATGTACGCCGAGAGCCAGGGCGTCAGCGAATACTTCAACAAGCCGGTGAAGCTCGACAAGCTGATCGCCGCGGTGGAAAAACTCATGGCCCCGCCCGCGGCGCCGGCGGCAACGGCGTAAGGATTCGATGCCGGAAGAAAACAACTCCCGTGAAGCCCATCCCTGGCCTGTAGGTTGGGAATCCCACCGCAACCACGAGATTATTTATACCGCTCTCCACACGACCCCGGTCGAGCGATTTGCGTGGCTGGAAGAGATGCTTGAGTTGCTCAGGCCCAGGTTGCCGGAATTACTGAAAGCACGCGAGAATGCGCCAGATCGGCAGTACGAACCGCGCTTTTCGGGGTTACCGGACAAGGACTAAATTCTCAGCCCAGTCAGTGTTGTGTCCCGGCCGGATTTAACTTCATCTGAATCTCTATTTTGCTCTCCTTGATCGCCCCGGCCCCGGGTGAAAATCTCGCGCGCAGCGCGTACCGCTTATCCCCCCATTCGCGATCATCCTGTACCAGAACGGAGAAATTGCCCGTGAGGGTCAACGCCCCCGCCGGCGTCGGAATATCAATTTGTCGAACATTCTCTTTCTCGAACAAATGAGCTTCGCCCTTTTTTGCAGGCTCAAGCGGCATGGTCAGTGGCTGGCCATCGACCGTGATCTGTTTGCCGCCGACCATTGAGACTGGAAGTGTGAAAGCTACCGAGAGCTCATTGGTTGGCAAGTCCATTTCGCTCTTGACCGTCGCCGAAAAATCAATGCCACCGTCAATGGCCGTGAGATGTTCGGTTAGATTGAATGAACCGGAAGGGGATGTGAAAACGCCCGTGACGACATGGCTGCTCAAATCGGGTGTCGAAATATTCGGCTTGAAAACATCATGCTCCTCTGTTTCCTTCCAGTCGGTTCCAAATTGAACGACTTCGGCATAAATATCCCCGATGTCGATGCCACCGGTTGGCCTCATCCTGAATCCGGGAGCAAGATCGACCGAATCGCTGGGTTGCGTTTGCTGCGTCCATCCAATTGGAATAGAAAGCAAGAGTGTGATTGCGCTAAATATAAGGATTCCCTGTTTCATGATTGCTCCGCAAAGGCGCCCGCTGATCATCCGGGCAGGATGATAAATGATCGGGATTCAACTGTAAAATATATATGAAATGACGAATCGACCCACAATGGGGCGACCCCCAACATGTTTCCGTCTCTTGACCCGGGTTTATCAAGGCTCTATTGTCCTCAAATTCCGCTTTAGCCGCGGGTGCGGCGCGGAACCCTTTATGACCGGTTTGCCGGCCTCCGAAGGATCGGAGCTTTTGCTGGCCACCTGGTGTCTGGGAGAATAATCAATGTCGGTTACAGCCACGCAAAAGCAGAAGATCGTTAAAGATTACAAAATCCACGAGAAGGACACCGGTTCTCCGGAAGTGCAGATCGCGCTGCTGACGGAGCGGATCAATCACCTTCGCGAGCATTTCGACACGCATAAGAAGGACCATTCCTCCCGCCGTGGGTTGCTCAAGCTGGTCAGCCGGCGGAATCAGTTGCTGAAATATCTCACGCGGGAGGACCGCACGCGATACCAGCAGATCATCGGTCGGCTGGGACTGCGAAAATAAGGGTATTGGATCGGGCGCGGCTTGAGGCCGTGCCCATTTGGTTTGCCATTCGTCGTCGCGTCATTTTTAGCCCCGGCGCGGCGGAGGGTTGGCAAGACGATTCGCCACAGATGCACAGACCCGTGGAGAAACGCGAAATTCTCCCTGGATCTGTCCATCTGTGGCCTACACAGACACCACCGGGGCTGAAAAGGGTTACTTTTCATGCAGGCCATTCGAATTGAACGGCAGATCGGCGGCCGTACGCTCGCGCTGGAGACCGGCACCTATGCCAAGCTCGCCGGTGGATCCGTCACGGTGCAATACGGGGATTCCGTTGTGTTCGGCGCGGTCGTCCGCGCCAATCCGCGCGAGGGGATCGACTTTTTTCCGCTCCAGGTGGATTACCGCGAGCGCCGCGCTGCCGCCGGTAAATTCCCGGGCGGATTCATGAAGCGCGAAGGGCGGCCCACCAACAAGGAAATCCTCACGGCTCGTCTGATCGATCGCCCGCTGCGCCCGCTCTTTCCCAAGGGTTTCATGGATGAGGTGCAGATTCATCTCAACGTGCTGGCCTTCGACGGCGAAAACGATCCCGATATTTTCTCCGGCATCGCCGCCAGCGCCGCAGTGGCGCTCAGCGATATTCCATTCCTCACGCCCACCGCGCACGTTCGAGTCGGCCGCGTTGAGGGCAGGCTGGTCCTGAATCCCACGGTCGAGCAGTTGGAATACAGCGATTTCGATCTGGTCGTCGCTGGAACCAAGCATTTCGTCAACATGATCGAGCTGGGCGGCCGCGAGGTGAAGGAGGACGATGTCGCTGATGCCATCGAGTTTGGCCACAGGGCCGTCATTGAGATCGTCGGCATGATCGAGGAACTCCAATCCAAGGCAGGTAAACCCAAGGTCGGCGACATCAAGCGTCCGGACGCCGGTTTCGTCGATGCCATCCGCGCCCGCGTCACGGACAAGATCCGCGAAGTCAAAGGCAAAGCCGGCAAGAGCGATCGCGCCGATGCCATCACCCAGATTCTCACCGATCTACTGGCCGAGATGGCCCCCCCGGTGACCGATCCAAACGCCAGCTATCAAACCATTACGGCGACCCGCGACAAGCAGAAGCAGATTCGATCCATTTTCGTCGAGGTGGAAGAGCAGGTCACCCGCGAAGCGATTCTGGCCGGCGTCCGGCCCGATGGCCGCGACGACCACAGCATCCGCCCGATTTCCTGCCAGGTCAGCGTTCTTCCCCGCGTTCACGGCTCGGCCGTTTTTACCCGCGGTGAAACGCAGGCGATGTGCACGGTGACTTTGGGCACCAGCAGGGATGAACAGCTTGTCGATGGCCTCATCGACGAATACAGCCAGAAATTCATGCTCCATTACAACTTCCCCAGCTACAGCGTGGGCGAAGTTCGTCCCATTCGCGGGCCCGGCCGGCGCGAAATCGGCCACGGCGCGCTCGCCGAACGCAGCTTGATCGCCGTGCTCCCCGGAATCGATGTGTTCCCCTACACGGTCCGCATCATCAGCGATATTCTTGAATCCAACGGATCGAGTTCCATGGCCAGCAGTTGCGGCGGATGTCTCGCGCTCATGGACGCCGGCGTGCCCATCACCCGGCCCGTGGCCGGCATCTCCATCGGACTGGTCAAGGAAGGCGACCGATCCATCCTCCTGACGGACATCATCGGCGAGGAAGACCATTTCGGCGATATGGATTTCAAGGTCTGCGGCACCAGCGAAGGCATCACCGCCATCCAACTCGACATCAAAACCGAAGGCATCAATCATAAAATCATCCGCCAGACGCTTCATAGGGCCAAAGAAGCCCGGCTGACCATCCTCGATAAAATGGCCGCCGCCATCCCCGAACCCCGCGCGCAAATCAGCAAATACGCACCGCGCCTGCTCACGGTTAAAATCGATCCCGAAAAGATTGGCAAGCTGATCGGCCCCGGCGGAAAGAACATCAAGAAACTTCAGGAAGACACCGGAGCCCAGATCGACATCGAGGATGACGGCACCGTCTTCATCAGCTCGGTCGATCAGTCCTCCGCCGAGAAGGCTCGCGACCTCGTCGAGGCCATCACCGCCGAGGTCAAAGTCGGCAAGATTTACAGCGGCCGCGTCGTCAGCATCAAGGAATTCGGCGCATTCATCGAGATCGCCCCGGAAACCGATGGTCTGTGCCATGTCTCGGAACTTTCCGACCGATATGTGCAGAACGTCATGGATTTCGTCAACATCGGCGACGAGGTCCGCGTGAAGGTCATCCTGATCGACGATCAGGGCCGGATCAAACTGAGCCGCAAGGCCGCGATGAAGGAAGAAGGCCAGAGCGATCCCGAACCCGTGGGCGCACCGGCCGGCGGCGGTCACGAAGGACATCAGGACGATCGCGGCCACGGCGGCGGAGATCGTGGAGGAGATCGAGGCGGCCATCGCGGCCCACCCCGTCACGGCGGTGGCGGAGGCCGAGGCGGCGACCGCGGCCCGCGACGGGATTAAACCGCATCCACCGAAGGGTCGCCGGCCCAATTCCACGAGACCCCGCGTCACTTAGCGGCGTGTGCGCAGCACCGCGGGTTTGCCTTTCCCCCTGCCGCGCTATGCCCGCGCCCTCGATAACCTCCGCACACTCATCACAATTCCCCACGGATTCCGATGATATCCTTTGTGCGACGCGCCCTGGGCAATGAATTCTTCCCTGTCGGAGGCTAAAATCAATTAATGGCCTCCCACACGATAGGCCCGTTTCCCGCCGAACTGCTCGCCGCCAAGAAGCAGATCCGCGAGCGCGCACGCTCCTACGGACTCGATTTCTTCCCCGTCATCTTCGAGATGTGCGATTACGAGCAGATGAACCAGATCGCCGCCTACGGCGGATTCCCCCAGCGATATCCCCACTGGCGCTTCGGAGCCGAATACGAACGTCTGCGAAAACAGCACTTCTACGGACTGGGCCGAATCTATGAAATGGTCATCAACAATGATCCGTGCTACGCCTACTTGCAGGAATCGAACCAACTCGTGGATCAAAAACTGGTGATCGCCCACGTCTACGGCCACGCCGACTTTTTCAAGAACAACCTTTGGTTCAGCCAGACCAACCGCAAGATGATGGACGAGATGGCCAACCACTCCACGCGAATCCGCCGGCACATCGAAAAGCAGGGCTTCGACACGGTCGAAAAATTTCTGGATGTCTGTCTCAGCATCGAAGACCTGGTCGATGCCCACGGCTTGTTCCTCAACCGCGGCCCGATGGAACAGACGTTCGAGGAAAACCCGCGTGAAGAGCAGGTCTCACGGTTCAAGGCCAAGGATTATCTGGATCGCTGGATGAACCCGCCGAAAGTGCTGGAGACCGAGGCAAAA
>Ga0302325_10030011_pt1 | contig 11219 bp, 9 predicted proteins | sample Palsa_T0_2_FD_201948 | JGI IMG/M metagenome (GOLD analysis project Ga0302325, IMG submission 201948) | Peat permafrost microbial communities from Stordalen Mire near Abisko, Sweden - Palsa_T0_2 | ecosystem: Environmental > Terrestrial > Soil > Palsa > Peat permafrost | place: Sweden: Abisko...
TCGTGCTGTGGTACAGCGTCGGTCTCGGCGGATGCTGGTCAACCAAGCCGGCCCCCGCTCGCGAGCGCGTCCCAGCAGGCCTGGCCGATTCGACGGTTTGACGACGCGCCATCGCGCCGACCCCTCAATGCGGGGGGTCGGCGCGATGGCTGATCTGACGAGGATCGGAACGAGACTGAGGCGCTTGCGGTTCCCCGATCGAGTAGCTGCAGAACTGGTGGCGCAACCGGATACTGTACTGCGGTTCATCTGAACCTTGCGGATCCGGTATTTTCAGGTCCGTCGTCGTCCCGCGGCCACAGGGGGGCGGCTCTCGACGATCGCCCGCAGTTTTCCCCAGCGTTCGCAGAAGATCTCCGCCGGCATGAGCGTCAGGTCTGCGGCCACGACCGGAGCGAACTCCATCTGGTCCAGCACGTCACGCTTCAGGTCGACGCCCGGGGCGATCTCGACCAGGGTCATATTCCCGTCGCGGAGCTCGAATACGGCCCGCTCGGTGACGTACAGCACGCGCTGTCCCGAGCCAGCCGCGTAGGGGCCGCTGAAGCTGATCTCCTCGACATGCTCGAGGAACTTCTTCTGCTTGCCTTCCTGGACCACGCGGAGCTCGCCATCACCGGTAGCCACCTTCAGGCCGCCGGCGGTGAACGACCCGCAGTAGACGACGGCCTTGGTGCCGTTGGCGACGTTGATGAACCCGCCGATTCCGACGGCCCTGCCGCTGAACCGGCTCACGTTCACGTTTCCTTCCTTGTCGGCCTGGGCGAGGCCGAGAAAGGCGAGGTCGAGGCCGCGGCCGTCGTACCAGTCGAATGTCGCCTGGTGCTCGATAAACGCTTCGGCGTTGGTCGAGGTCCCGAAGTCCAGGCCAGAGCCGGGCCAGCCGCCGATAGCGCCGACCTCCGTGGTGAGCGTGAACAGTTCGCCCACGTCCTCCTGGGCAGCGACGCTGCCGATCCCGTCAGGGATGCCGTACCCGAGGTTGACCACGGCCCCCGGCATCAGCTCCATGGCCGCCCGCCTGCACACGACGAGGCGCTGGTTCAACGGAAGAGCCGGGATACCCCCCATTGGGACCTTGATGTCGCCGGACAGGGCCGGGCTGAACTGCTCGCTGCCGGTCTGGGCATGGTGTGCAGGCTCGGCGACCACCACGTAGTCCACGAGGGGGGCCGGGACACGGACGTGCTTAGGGTGCATGGAACCTGCCAGCGCGAGGTACTTGACCTGGGCGATGACGATCCCGCCGCTGTTCCTGGCGGCCTGGGCAAGAGGAAGCTGCTCCAGAAACAGCGCTTCCTCGTCCATCGCGAGGTTGCCCCGCTCATCGGCGGTCGTGCCCCGGATCAGCGCGACGTCGATGGGGAACGACTTGTAGAGGAGGTACTCCGTGCCGCCGATCTCGATGAGCTCGACGTAGTCGGCAGTCGTCGCCGCGTTCATCTTGGCTCCCCCGAGCCGGGGGTCGACGAAGGTGCCGAGGCCGACCGTCGTGATGATGCCGGGGCGGTGGGCCGCGATCTCGCGGTAGAGCTGGACCACCACGCCCTGCGGGATGCAATAGGCTTCGCACCGGTCCTGCTCGATCAGGTGCGCCATGTTAGGCGCCAGGCCGGTATGCGCGCCGATCCACTTCGCGACGAGCCCTTCGTGGCCGAAGTGGTGAGTCCCGGCGTAGTCTTCCGGGGCGATCGGCGGTATGGCGTTGCCGATGCCCGAGCCGTGCACCAATGTGAGGCCCCGAGGATGGCCCTTTTCGAGGAAGGACTGCTCGATGGCGATGGCCACCTCCTCGGCGAAGCCGGCCAGGAGGTCGTTCGTGGCCAGCGCACTAGCTATGAGACAGGACCTCAGGCGGGCGGGCGTCCGGCAGGTCCAGGTGCTCGGCCAGCCACGGGCCGGTCGCGCTGCCCGGGGCGCGCGCGACGTCCGCGGGCGTGCCCGCGGCGAGGATGCGCCCGCCGTCCGGGCCGCCGCCCGGACCCATGTCGATGAGGTGGTCGGCGGCGGCGAGCAGGTCCAGGTCGTGGTCGATGACGATGATCGTGGCTCCCGCCGCCAGGAGCCGGTCGAACACACCGGCCAGGGTGGCCACGTCGAGCGGGTGCAGGCCGGTGGACGGCTCGTCGAAGACGTACAGCGCGCCGCGCTGGCTGGAGCGCAGCCGGGAGGCGATCCGCAGCCGCTGTGACTCGCCGCCGGACAGGGACGGGGTGGGCTCGCCGAGCCGCAGGTACCCCAGGCCGACCTCGCTGACGGGCCGGAGCGCCGCGGCGACCGAGGCCCGCTCAGGGAACTGTTCCAGGGCGTCATCCACGGTCAGGCCGAGCACGTCGGCGATGGTCAGCCCGTCGACCCGGACCGTGAGAGTGGCGTCGTTGAAGCGGGCGCCGTGGCAGGTCGGGCACTCGACGGTGATGTCGGGCAGGTACTGGACGTCGAGGTCGATGTGGCCGAGCCCGCGGCAGGTCGGGCACTGCCCCTCGCGGGTGTTGAACGAGAAGTGCCCGGGCTTCCAGCGCCGCCGCCGGGCGTAGCCGGACTCGGCGAACACGCGGCGGACCTGGTCAAACGCCCCGCAGTAGGTCGCGGGCGTCGACCGGGCGTTCTGCCCGATCGGGGTGGCGTCGACCTGGATGACCTGGCGGATGCCGGCCAGGTCCAGGCGGCGGACGTGCCCCGGCAGCGCCGCCCCGCCCAGCAGTGCCCGCGCGGCCGGGATGAGGCTGTCCAGGACTAGGGCGGTCTTCCCCGCGCCGGACGGCCCGGCCAGCGCGGTCAGCCGGCCCACCGGGAAGGCGGCGGTGAGGTCGTGCAGGTTGTAGAGGTCGCCGATCTCGATGGTGATCTGCCCGCCAGGGCCGGGCCGCGCCAGACGGTCCCGGGTGATGGCCGCGGCGCCGGCCAGGAACGGGCCGATGACCGAGTGCGGGTCGCCCTCCAGCTGGCCCGGGGGCCCCTGGGCGATCACGGTGCCGCCGTTGCGGCCGGCCGCGGGGCCGAGTTCGATGACCCAGTCCGCGGCGCGGATGATCTCCCGTTCGTGCTCTACCACGATGACGGAATTGCCGTTCCCGGTCAGGGCCGTGAGCGTCTTGCGCAGTCCGGCGACGTTGCTCGGGTGCAGCCCGACCGACGGCTCGTCCAGCACGTACAGCATGCCGGTGGTGCTGGCGCGCACCGTCGAGGTGAGCTCGATCCGCTGCCGCTCTCCGGTCGAGAGCGAGGCGCCGGCCCGGTCGAGGGTCAGGTAGGCCAGTCCGACGTCGAGCAGCGGCGTGAGCCTGCCGTTCAGCTCGGCGAGCAGACCGGTCGTCAGCCGGCTCAGCTCGGCGGGCAAGCCCGCGGGCAGGCCCGCCGCGAAGCCCCGCAGCTCGTCCAGGGTGAGCGCGCTGATCTCGGCGAGGTTGCGCCCGCCGAGCTGCGAGGCCAGCGCCTCGGGCCGCAGCCGGGTGCCGTGGCACACCGAGCAGACGCGGGTGACGAGGAACCGCTGTACCAGGCGGCGGGTGCGCTCGTTGTCGCTGCGCAGGGAGCGTTCCACGGCGGCGACCGCGTTGTCGTAGTTGACCGACAGCTGGACGGTCCGCGCGTTCCGGCCCGAGTGCAGTGTCACCTGCTGCCGGACCGGCTCGCCGTGCAGCACGATGTCGCGCTCGTGATCGGTCAGAGACCGGTAGGGCACGTCGAGCCGGACCCCGAGCTCGCCCGCGGCGTACATCGACAGCCGCCGCCCGCCGGAGTTCCACGGCAGCACCGCGCCGTCGGCGATCGTCTTGTCCGGATCGGGAACCAGCGCGGCGACGTCGACCTCGGACCGTACGCCCAGGCCCTGGCAGGCCGGGCAGGCGCCGTAGGAGTTGAAGGCGAAGGATTCGGCGCTGGGATGCTCGAAACGCGCCCCGCACACCGGGCAGGTGATCTCCTCGCGGAGCGTGGCGATCGACGGCGCGACGCGGTGGCCGTTCGGGCACAGGTGCGAGCCCAGCCGGGACATCATCAGGCGCAGCACGTTGAGCACCTCGGACATGGTGCCGACCGTGCTGCGCGGCCCCGGTATCGGCGGGCGCTGCCGCAGGGCCAGCGCGGCCGGCAGGTGGTCGATCCGGTCCACGTCCGGCCGCTGGGCCTGACTCAGCCGCCGGCGGCTGTAGGTGCTCAGCCCCTCCAGGAACCGGTGCATGCCCTCCGCGTACAGCGTGCCCATGGCCAGCGATGTCTTGCCCGACCCGGACACCCCGACCACCGCGACCGTCCGCCACAGCGGCACGTCCACGTCGAAGTCCCGCAGGTTGTTGTGCCGCGCCCCGCGCACGCCGATGACCGCGGGCAAGGTTCCCGGTACAGAAAGCTCGGTATCCGCCACACCAGACAACCTAAGGCCGTCGCGTGGGCGCGTGCATCGTGATCAGGGATGGACGGGTCCGCTGGGCCCCTTGTCGAGCCGCAGCGACTGCATGATGGCGAACGTGGTGGTGTAGGTGAATTCCTCGATGTCCGCGGCGGCCAGCACGCCGGTGTACTTGGCGATGACGGGCGTGGCCGCGGCCTCGGTGACGGCGTTCAGGTGGCCCTTGATCCCGAGCCAGACGTTCTCTCCGGCATTCACGTAGAAGGGCACCGGGTTGACGGACGCCAGTGCCTCCCGCGAGCTTGCCTCGATGTCCGCGATGTACTGCTTGTGCACCGCGACGTCATCACGGGTGGCGAGCCGGCCCACGTGCCCGGAGATCAGATGCGACCACTGGTAGGACAGTGCGATGTCCGGGGCCCCCATGTAGCCGATGACGTCCTCGGACAGGTTGGTGTTGTAGATCGGCACCCAGCCGGCGTTGACGACGTCGATGAACATGAGGGTGTCGTGGTCGGGGAAGTGGATGTAGATGTTGTCCGGCGTGTGGTTGGGACCGTGCCAGGCCAGCTCGACCCGCTCACCTCCCACCTCCAGGGTGTAGCGGTCGGTGAACGTCACCTCCGGTACCGGCCGGGACGGGTCGTCGTCCCGCCGCAGGAGCCGCGCGGTGTCTTCGTGCCCGATGCGGACCACGCCCCCGAACAGGGAGGACGCGGAGCCATGGTCGGCGTGGTGGTGTGAGTAAACCAGGTGGGTGACGGTGTTGGTCACGCCCTCGGCGGCGGTGACCTCGTCCACGGCCCGCTGCAGGTTGCCGCCGATGGACGGGGGCGCGTCGAACAGCACCACGCCGTCCGGGGTGGTCAGGAACGCCGAGTTATAAACGCCGTCGGTGACCCAGTACAGGTTCCGCTCGACGCGTCCGACGTGGTAACCCTGGTCGTTCAGGGCCGCGCCGCGCGCGGACGGGGGGATGGGCGCATAGTCGGACAGGTCGCCGGATGCTGGTGATGTCACGGTATCTCCCTTGAATCTGAAGCACGTCCCTAGCGGCCGTGCGAGCCTTCGCGACAGATCCAGGCTTGCGGCCGGGCAGGTGAGAGGTCGTCACCGGATCTTGGTGATACGCGCCGCCGACAGCAATTCACCCGGATCAGGTGACAGCCGCTCACCGTGACGGCCACTATCGTCGGCCGCATCCATTTCGCTATGGAAAGGAGCCGTTCCCTTGACCAGCGCCCCCATCGTGTCGACGTTCAAGCTTGGCCGCGTTCAGGTCAGGCGTTCGGGGTACGGCGCGATGCAGCTCGCCGGGCCGTTCGCCTCCGGGTCGCCACCTGACCGGCCCACGGCCCTCGGCGTGCTCCAGGCGGCGGTGATCGCCGGAGTCGATCACATCGACACGGCCCAGTACTACGGCCCCGGCACCGTCAACGAGCTGATCCGCGACGCGCTCTACCCCTACCCCGACGAGCTGGCGATCGTCAGCAAGGTCGCCGTCCCGCCCTCCAGCGATCCGTACCAGCTGCGCCAGGGCATCCAGGACAACCTCCGCACCTTGCGGGTCGCCCAGCTGGCGGCGGTGAACCTCCGCCTGCCCGGCGACGGCCGCGTCGACGCACGCTTCGATGACCAGCTGGCCGCGATGGCGGCGGCCCGCGACGAGGGCCTCATCGCCGGGATAGGCCTGAGCAACGTCAGCCTCGCACAGCTCCGGCACGCCACGGCGGGCACCGACATCGTCTGCGTGCAGAACCTGTTCCACCTCGCCGACCGCAGCGCGACGCCGGTTCTGGCGGAGTGCCTCAGCCACGGCATCGCGTTCGTGCCGTTCTGCCCGCTCGGCTGGCCGCGCGGCCGGGACAACCCCGTGTTCACCAGCCCGGTGGTTAACCGGGTGGCCACCCGGCTCGGTATCACGCCCACGCAGGTGGCGCTCAAGTGGCTGCTGCAACTGGCCCCCAACGTGCTGCTCATCCCCGGGACCGGCTCCGTCGCCCACCTGCGGGAGAACCTGGCCGCCGAGGACGTCACCCTCGATCACGAGGCGCTGCGCGAACTGGACGGCGTCGGCGGCTGAACCAATAAGCCGCCCCCGCAAAATCACCAGGATCAGGTGACAACTGCTCACCGTGACGGCCCCTAGCCTCGGGTGGTGGACGTTCCCGCTCTTGCTTACTCCTCGGCACCGGGGCGGTGGGTGCTGGCGATCACCGTGCTCGGTTCGGGGATCGCCGCGCTGGACGCCACCGTCGTCAACATCGCCCTGCCGACCATCGGCCGCGACTTTCACACCGGCATCGCGGCCCTGCAGTGGGTGATGACCAGCTACATCCTGACGCTGGCCGCATTCCTGCTGATCGGCGGTTCGCTCGGGGACCGGTTCGGCCGGCGCAGGGTGTACCTGATCGGCATCGTCTGGTTCGCCGTGGCCTCGGCGGCGTGCGGGCTCGCCCCCAGCGCGGACTTCCTCATCATCACCAGGGTGCTCCAGGGCGTCGGCGGGGCGCTGCTCACGCCCGGAAGCCTGGCGATCCTGGAGGCGTCGTTCACGCCCGCCGACCGAGCCCGGGCGATCGGAGCTTGGTCGGGCCTCGGCGGCGTCGCCATCGCCGCCGGACCGCTGATCGGCGGCTACCTGATCTCGGCCGCGTCCTGGCGGTGGATCTTCTTCATCAACGTCCCGATCGCGGCCGTGGTCGTCGTGCTGGGCGCCCGGCACATCCCGGAATCGCGAGACCCGAGCGCGACCGGCCGGCTCGACTACGCGGGGGCGCTAGCGGCGGTGGTGTTCCTGTCCGGCATCACGTTCGCGTTCATCGAGGCGCCCACGCTCGGCTGGGCGTCGCCGGCCGTGCTCACGATGGCGTTGGTGGGCGTGGCCGGCCTGATCGCCTTCGTGGTTCGTGAGCAGCGTGCGGCCGCGCCGATGCTGCCGCTGTCGATCTTCCGGGAGCGGCAGTTCGCGGCGGCCAGCGCCGTGACGTTCATCGTGTACGGGGCCCTGACCGGAGCGACCTTCCTGCTTCCGGTGGTGCTTCAGGTCTCGTCGGGCTATTCGCCGCTCGCCTCCGGTCTCGCGCTGCTGCCGCTGACCGTCATCATGCTCGCGCTGTCGGCCCGCTCCGGGGTGCTCGCGGCCAAGATCGGACCGCGGCTGCAGCTGACCGTCGGGCCGATCGTCGCCGGCGCGGGCCTGGCCATGCTCACGCTGAGCACGTCGGGGTCAAGCTATGTCGCCGACGTGCTGCCTCCGGTCGTCGTCTTCGGGGTCGGGATCGCGATCGTGGTCGCGCCGCTCACCGCGACCGCGATGAGCTCGGCGCCCGCCCATCTCGCCGGCATCGCCTCGGCCGTCAACAATGACCTGTCCCGGTTCGGCGGCCTGCTGGCGGTCGCCATACTGCCGGCGCTGGCCGGCATCACCGGCCAGGCCTACCTGCACCCGGCCGCGCTCGCCGCCGGATTCAGGACCGCGGCGTTCATCTCGGGCGCGTTGTGCGCCGCGGGCGGCCTGCTCGCCGCGGTCACGATCACCAATCCCCGCAGCGGCCCCGAGCCGGCGGGAGCCCCCAGGCACTCCCTGCACTGCGCCCTCGACGCGCCGCCACTGACCATCGCTCCCGCTACCTCAGCACCCGGTTGTCCGTGAGCAGGCCGACAGCCGACTCCTTGGACCGGGCCTCGCCGGGGGGAAAGGGTGCCTTTAGCCTCAGCTTCGCCAGAGAGTCGCGCACCGGCGCTGGTATACATCGCCAATGCGGTGGCACGGTCGACGAGGTTGGGCCCAGCGCGAAACTGTCGCCCGCTGATGTCTGCGCCGGTGAGAGCCAGGAAAGTGACAACCACGGGTTATAGCTGGCGGCGCGGGTGGCATCTGAGCCTGCGGCTACGGTTAGTCCGGCGTCGAGCATGGCGCGGATAGGGGGCGAGGTTTCGGCCACCGCTCGCCCATACCGATCGATGAACGGCTGGGACTGGAACATGGTGCGGTTCTGGATGGACACGGCACCGCCGAGGGCGCTGATCCGCTCGAGCGCCCGTGGGCTGACGGTTTCGGCATGGTCGAAAAACCACCGGGTGCCGTTCGGGAACAGCCCCTCCGCGGCGAGCTTATCGAAGATGCCGAGGAAGCCGTCGATCGTCTCGCCATAGCTGGCGTGCAGGCGGAAGCCCAGTCGTTGCCGACCAGGATCCGGACGGCCTGCTCAACCTCGTCGAGGACGGTGCCGGGCAGCTCGGGCCGGGGCTCGCAGAAGTTCTCGAAGTCGACCGACGATAGTGTCAGCGCCTCGCCGGCGCCGTTAAGGCGCAACCACTCGTTGCCGTCGCCGATGCGCATCGTCTCGACCCAGCGGGTCAGATCCTGCAGCTCCCGGCCGGCGGTTTGAGGCAGCAAGTGGTAGGCGATCCGCACGCTGAGCTCGCCGCGATCGGCGAGATGCATGACGGCAGCGTAGTTGTCAGGGAATTGCTGTGAGCCGCCGGCGGCGTCGATCGCGCTGGTGATCCCGAATCGGTTGAGCTCGCGGAAGAAGTGGCGCGTCGAGCTGAGCTGCTGGTCCGGGTCAAGGAGGGGGAGACGCCCGAGCGCGCCGTAGAGGATAAATGGCGCGGGTGCCGCAAGTTGCACGCCCGTGGGGTTGCCGGCATAGTCACGCACGATCTGTCCGCCGGGCGGGTTCGGAGTGTCCTTGGTATAGCCGAGAGCAGCGACGGCCGCTCGGTTGAGAATCGCCGACTGATACAGGTGCAGCACCAGCACGGGGGTCTCACCGATGGCACGCCGTCCCAGCGCAGCTCAAGCAGGTAGTTCACGCCGCCTCGGATGAGGTGGATGTGTGAATCGTTGAGTCCGGGGATCACCCGGCGTCCGAGCGCGTCGATGACGCGGGTTGCGGGCCCGATCAGGGCAGCGACGTCGGCCTCGTCGCCAACGGCAGTGATGCGCCCGTCCGAGGCGGCTAGCGCGGCAGCGTGTGGCCGGGCAGAATCTCCGGTGAAAATGCGGGCGTTTCGCAGGACGAGTCGGGCCGGCGGCACGAGCCTGAACAGGCAGTCGCAGTCCGACGACTGTCGTCGGTCACGGCCCAGATGTTGTGCGCCAGCACCGAGGATCTGGCACCGTATTGTCGCACCAGCTATCGACGGCCCCCACCAGGGAGGGCAATGTCATAGCGAACACACCCTTTACCACCATGCGGGCATAGGTGTCTCACCCTGGAGATCGGCGATGGCAACTGCGCAGGCCAACGCGGCGGAGCGCCTCGACCAGTCGCTGGTCGACGTAGGAGCCGGGCCGATGGTCGGCGAGCTGGTCGGCGGCGACAGCAGGTTCGTCTCTTCCACCAGCGGGCACATCGAGGCCATCGTCAATCCGTCCAGCAACCCGAAAGCCGGCTACCGGCTGGGAGACGAGAAGCTAGCGGACGCCGGGCAAAGGATGCGGACGTCCGGCACTGAACAGGGCAGCTGGTGGGACGACCATGTGGGCACCACCGGGCTGGCTCCGCTGGCCGACGCGCCCGGCACCTATGTCTTCGAGAGTTGATTCCACCAGCGAAGAACGGAAAGGATCTGGTCACGATGCCGGAAACACCGATTACAGAGCAGGCCGAAGCAGCCGTCACGCGGATCAATCAGCTGACCGAGCGAATGCTCACGGCCGACAGGAACGCCGGCGGCGGCTTGGCCGACGCGCATGAGAAGGCCCTGCGCAGCCTGGTGGACAATCCTGCCGACCTGAAGCAGCCCGTGGCATGGGTGCAGGCGCTCGCGGAGGTACACGCGAAGTTCATCGAGGAGGCGACCGACGCGTTCGTCAAGACCGCCGGCGAGGCCGCGTCGGACGTACCTGTGACCGGGGTGCTTGACGACGCCTCGGCGCAGCGCATCCGCAGTCTCAACAAGCAGGTCCTCGCCCGGGCCAGCGGCGCCGGCAAGGGCGCGGTCGACGGGTACGAAAAAGCCCTCCAGGACATGGCCGACTTCGAAACCAAGATCGCGGGCAGCAGCCAGCTTGACTGGCTGCAAGCTGTCGCCCGCTCGCACACCAAATTCGTGACCGACCTGGTCTCGATGTACGCCAATGCGATCAGGACCGGCCTGTCGGGCTAGCCGGGTTGGAGCGCGATGACCATCCAGTTGAGCCTGCCGGCTGACCTGCTCGGCATGGTCGGCCAGGAGATCGGGACGGGCGAGTGGCATGCGATCACCCAGCACCAGGTGAACATCTTCGCCGACGCCACCCATGATCATCAGTGGATCCACGTCGAGCCCGAGCGCGCTGCGAAGGGTCCCTACGGGGGCCCAATCGCGCACGGTTACCTGACATTGTCGTTCTGCCCGGTGTTTCTTGACGACGTTCTCAAGATCGACGCGGTGACGGCCGCCGTCAACTACGGCGTCAACAGGGTTCGCTTCCCGGCACCGGTGCTGGTCGGCAGCAGGATACGCGGGCACGTGAAGCTGGTATCCGTCGAACAGAAGCAGGTCGGCCTCGAGTGCGCGTTCGGGATTCTCGTCGAGCTCGAGGGGTCGGATCGGCCGGCCTGCGTCATCGAGACGGTCGTGATCTACCGGTAGTGCCGCCAATTTCCAAGCGCAGGATTAATTACTAAGGGAGCGCGGTCCGATGAGCATCAGGTCCATTGTCCCGACGGCCCGGTCTGGTTCGACGGGCAAGGTCGTGTCGGCCAGGGAGGCCGTCCGGCTTATCCGCATCGGCGACACGGTCGCCATCGGCGGGTTCTTCGAAATTGGCCTCGCCCTTGAGGTCATCCACGAGCTGGGCGCGCTGTTCGAGGCCACCGACGAGGAGCCCGCAGCCTTCGGCAAGCCGCGCGATCTGACCCTGGTGTTCTGC
>Ga0302325_10030013_pt1 | contig 11219 bp, 10 predicted proteins | sample Palsa_T0_2_FD_201948 | JGI IMG/M metagenome (GOLD analysis project Ga0302325, IMG submission 201948) | Peat permafrost microbial communities from Stordalen Mire near Abisko, Sweden - Palsa_T0_2 | ecosystem: Environmental > Terrestrial > Soil > Palsa > Peat permafrost | place: Sweden: Abisko...
GGGAGGTCGAGGAAAGGCGTTACCTGGCGTTCCGGCCTCGTTGGGAGGTCGAGGAAAGGCGTTACCTGGCGTTCCGGCCTCGTTGGGAGGTCGAGGAAAGACGTTACCTGGCGTTCCGGCCTCGTTGGGAGGTCGAGGAAAGACGTTACCTGGCGTTCCGGCATGGGCGGGAGGCGCTCCGGCATGGACGGGACGCTGAGGGAAGGCCCTGCAGGCGCGGACGCGGGTGCGAGCGCGGACGCATACGCGAGCGCGGACCACGCGAGCGCGCCGAGGCCGGCGCCGCCCAGAGCTCGTCGGGGGCGACCTTCTCGGGCGGGTGGGGATGTACCGTGACCGAAGCCGACGCCGCCAGGCGGCGGCAAGACCGGTGGGGCCCCACCCGCCCGAGGGTAGTGGCCGGATTTGAAAGGGGTCCTTCTTATGCACATCGGCGCAACAGGCTGACGGCAAGGCGCTCGTCACGAGCGTGAGTACCAGTTGCCCAGCGAACGTCGTTACTCCCGTTCAGTTGACCATGGCGACCGTCGCCGAGGTGGCCGTCGCCAGCAAACAGGGCAATCAGATCCAGCTCATCGCGTCCTGCACAACCTCGGTCGAGGTCCCGCGCCGTGGAGAGGTCAAACCATAGGCCGTCGTCGACTCGTTCACGTCGTACGGCTAGTTCTTCATCCGGTCTGCCTCCCAAACCTGCGCCAGAATCGCCGTCCGCACCGCTGTAACCGCATCGTCCACGGGCGAGACACCGAGGATCGCCACGAAGCGGCGCTTCGCACCCTCCGTCGGATAGCTCCATGCGTAAGCCTTGGTTGCGCCCGACGGGTGTCCCGCGATGGCGTAAACCTTCACGGCGCCTTCCCACACGGTCCGGCCTTCGTGCCTCTCCTTGACCTCCACGGCTTCGACGAACCGTGCAGGGACGCCGTGCATCGCCTCGACGTGCTTCGCCAGCTCGGCGGGCGATAGGTCGTCGGCAGGGGCGCGCTTCTTCTTGGTCTGACGAGCGCCCACGGTGCTCACCTTAGAACGCCCTAGGGTCGGGGGCACTTCGTTCGAGATCGCTCGCAAGCTCGGCCAAAAGTTCTAGGCACGCTTGTACGGCGGCTTTCCCGGCCCCGTTAGGCACAAGCGTCGGCTGCATGTTGTTGTCCACGTAGAGGTCCGCTTCGGTGCGACCGCACGTTGGCTTCGGCGCGACGTTGCCTTGGTAGTGCTGATCAAGACGTCCAGTCTTGTCATCGAAAACACGGACAGTACCGTTTACGTCAACCGTGTAGTGCCGTCGCAGGGGCATACCGCCATCGTACGCCGCCGTCCTGCTCCGCGGTTACCAATGCACTGCGTCACGGATGGTCAAATCCAGCCACTACCCGCCCGAGAAGGTCGCCCCCGACGAGCGATCGCTCCGCGTCCCCGACCCCGACCCCGACCCCGACCCCGACCCCGACCCCGACCCCGACCCCGACTCCGACCCCGACCCCGACCCCGACCCCGACCCCGACCCCGACCCCGACCTCGACCCCGACCCCGACCCCCTACTGCCCCTGCAGCTTCGCCAGCGCCGCTCTCGCCGACTGCACGCACGAGCGGTCGCCCAAGTCTTTGCACGTGCTGACGAGCAGGCGGATCTCCGTCTCCGACGCCGTGCCTCGGGCGATCCGCTGCTCGATTTGCTGCTTGAGCTGCGCCTTTGACTCCTGCGTTCCCTGCAGGGCCAGCTGGCGCTCGCGGTCGTCGCTGGAGGCGCCCGTGGCCTTGGGCGCTGCGGCGGGCGCGGGGCTTGGGGCGGGCGACGCTTCGGCGGCCGGTGCGCTGCGCTTGGGCGACTCGTGGACGATCGCGGCGACGCTTTCGTCCGACTTCGCGCCTTTGGCGGAGGCGACGACGGTTGCCGCGGGCAGGGGAGGCAGGATGTTCGACACGGTCTCGAGCTGCTGCAGCTTGTCGGCGGCCGTCCTGCGGCGCGCCGGATCGACGGCCATGTCTTGCGAGACGCGCTGGTAGAGCGACTGCTTCACGTTCGAGTCCGTCTCGCCGTCGGCGCGCGCGAGCACCTGATCGGCCCACTTGGTCTCGATGTCGCGGAACTCGGGGGTGCCGCGCAGGGACGACGAGTCTTCGATCGTGGCGGAGAGCTTGGCGTGGGCGCCCTCGCAATCGCCGGCGGCGCACATGGCCTTGGCGTCGTCGAGCGCGACGCGACCGGGCGACGGCGGTGCGGCCGCGAGGGTCTCGGCGGCCGCGTGCGGCTCCGGTGCGCGCCGCGTGTACAGCCACGCGCCCAGCGTTCCGAGGCCGACCACCGACACGAAGATCGCGATCGGTACGGCGTTGGAGCGACGGCGCGTGCTGAACGTGTCCATCGCCTCGCGGTTGCCGAGGGCCGAGAGGGGCGGGGCCTGGCTCGGGCGGAAGATCTGGCCGGCGGCGACGAACTTGAACTGCACGTCGCCGAGCTCGATCACGTCGCCCGGCTCGATGATCCCGCGGCGCAAGTCGGTGCCGTTGACCCGCACGCCGTTGCTCGACTCCATGTCGAGGACCTCGAACCGACCGTCGCCGAGCGCGTGCACCTCGCAGTGGATCCGCGAGACCGAGTTGTGGTTGACGGAGATGCCCGCCTCGACGGCGCGCCCGATCGTGAGCCGGTCGTCCTCGAGCGAGTACTCGGTGCCCGGCGCGGGCCCCGCAAGCATGACCAGGCGGTTGGGCCGCGACAGCTGCGATGCGTGTGGGCTCTTGACCCCCGGCACCGTCTGTTTGACGTCGTTGCTGACGGGGGCGTCGGGCTCGACGACGGCCGACTCATCCTGCAGGAGGATGCGGTAGTCGCCGATCTGCACGAGGTCGCCGCTCGCGAGGGGCTGGGCGTGCGTGACGCGCAGGCCGTTGACGAAGACGCCGTTGTAGCTGGTGAGGTCTTCGAGGACGAAGCCCGAGTCCGGGGCGGCGGCGGCGGGAGCGGCCGGCTTCTTGGCCGCGCCGTTCTTCTTGTAGATGCGCGCGTGCTCGCGCGACACGTTGCGCTCGGTCAGACGGATCGCGTTCCCCTCCTTACGCCCGATCGTGTACTGGTCGAGCGTGAGCGGTAAGACGATCCGCTTTCCTTCGTCGTCCTCGATGGCCAGCTTCCACATGGGGCGGTCTGCTCGTGGGCTCGCTCGACGTGTGCGCCCGTGGGAGAGCACGAAACAGAAGAACAGAAGAAGAGTAGCGAGTGCTAGGCCGCTCTGTCACTAGTCCCGGAGCGTTACCAGGGCCACGTCCAGCCAGGAGACAAAGGTATCCCTGGCCGCCAGCGCCCGGACGGCGTCGCGGCTGTCGAAGGTGACCTTTGTCTTGTACGAGGGATCGAACCATTTGGGGTAGGAGCCGATGGCCACGTCGGGGAACTCGGCCACCGCCCGGTCGAGCGTGGCCTTGAGCTCCCCCTCTTCCATCCGGACGTACGCCGCGTGCGACACGAACGCTCGCCCGGCGCCGATGTGGGCCAGGGCGACGGGGAGCTTCATCCGGAAGACCTCGGGGATGCCGGGAAAGAGCCACGTGTTGGCGAGCCGGATCGTGGGCCAGGCAATCTCGCGGGTGACCTCGAGCGATGCTCCCTCGGGGACGAGCGCCATCCTCAGATGGCCGGGGGTGCAGCGCTCCTTGTAGTGCGCGCGGAGCATCCCCTCCATTTCGGGCGACGAGACCACGCGAACGCCGAACGCCTGCGCCGCCGCCTCGACGGTGACGTCGTCGTGTGTGGGGCCGACGCCGCCACTCGTGAAGAGCCAATCGTGCGACTTGGAAAGGATCGAGACCTCGCGCGCGATGGTGTCGACGTCATCGCCCACGACGACGACGCGCCGCAAGAGAACGCCGAGCCCCCGGAGCGCGACCGCGAGCACCGAGACGTTGGCCTCTTGGACCTTGCCCGAGAGGATCTCGTCGCCGATGACGAGCGCCGCCGCCGTGGCTGGCGCACTCTGCGATGGCGGCGAAGGCGGCGACAAAGGCACGAGCAAAAGGTACACCGATTTGGCGCGCTCTCACCGTTTGCGTTCGTAGTACGCTTTGCGGTGATTCGAATGCGACGGATCCTCATCGTCGAAGACTCCGGTTCGACCCGCGCCTTCGTGCGTGCCGTGCTCGAGGCCCCCGATTTCGCGGCCCCGCAGGGCGGCTGCGAGGTGGTCGAGGCGTCGTGCGGCTTCGACGCCATGCGCCTTTTGCCGCGCGACCGGTACGACCTCATCATCACCGACATCAACATGACGGACATCAACGGGCTCGAGCTGATCCGGTTCATCCGGCGGTCGGCCCATCACCGTCAAACGCCGCTGCTCGTCATCTCCACGCTGCGCGCGCAGCAGGACGCCGAGCGGGGCATCGCCCTCGGCGCCAACGTCTACCTGCCCAAGCCCTTCACGCCCGAGCAGCTCCGCGAGAGCTGCGCGCAGCTGCTCGGCGCGCCAGCGCGAAAGTCGAGCGAGCCGGGCTCGCGCGCGCCATGAACGAGGGCGGCGGGCGGGGGGACGGGGGCGCCCGCGACGACTTTTTCAGCGAGGCGCAAGAGCTCGTCGACGGGCTCGGGCGGGATCTGCTGATGCTCGACGAGATGCTCAAGAAGGGGCATGTCGAGCCCGAGATCATCAACGACGTCTTCCGAGGCGTGCACACGCTCAAGGGCCTGTCGGGCTTGTTCGGCGCCACGCGGATGGCGGGGCTCTCGCACCAGCTCGAGGACTTGCTCGACGAGCTGCGCCTCGGCCGCATCGACGTCGACGCGGGTGTCCTCGACCTCTTGTTTCGCGCGGTGTCGCTCTACGCGCGAATCCTCTCCTCCGAGAAGGGCGAGGCCGAGGACCCGGTCCACGACGTGGAGCAGCTGCTGCTCGCTCTGGGCCACGTCTCCAACCGGCGCGAGGGCGAAGGCGTCGGCGCTGTCGCGCAGTACGAGCTCGATCCGGGCCTGCTCGGGGTGCTCACGGAATACGAAGAGCATCGCCTGCGCGCGAACATCCAGCAGGGCTTCGCCCTCTATCGCATCCGGGCGCTCTTCTCGCTGGCGACGATCGACACCGCGCTCGACACGGTGAAGGCCAACGCGCGCCCGCACGGCGAGATCATCACGTACCTGCCCACGGGCTCGGGCGGCGACGCCGACTCGATCGAGCTCGAGATCCTGATGGCGAGCAAGGCGAGCCTGGGCGTGCTGTCCAAGGCGATCCAGACGACGGGCGTCTCGGTCGAAGAGGTGCAGCGGCGCGCGCTGTCGCACTCGATCCACGCGACGGGCCTGCCCAACCCCCCCGCCGACGCCGGTGCGGCGACGCCGTCGATCTCTCTGCACCCGGCGCACCCGCGCGAGGCCCCGCCGCTGCGCGGTGGGCGGAGCTCCGCTCCGGCCCCCCTGAGCGACACCCCGAGCCTGGTTGCGTCGAACGTGCCGTCTCCGGCGACCGGCGCCAAGACGTCGGCGCGGCCGGGGTCGGGCGAGATGTCGCTCCGCTCCGTCAGCCAGACGGTGCGCGTCGACATCCGCAAGCTCGATCGCCTGATGACGATCGTCGGCGAGCTCGCGATCGTGAAGACGGCCATCGCCAAGCTGACCGATCGGGCGCGCAGCCGCTTCGTCGAGACACGCGAGTTCGCGACGGAGCTCGGGCGGCTCAATCGCTCGTTCGAGCGTCACCTCGCCCAGATGCAGAACGGGATCCTCGAGGTGCGCATGGTCCCGCTGGGCCAGGCCTTCGACAAGCTGGCCCGCATCGTGCGCCAGATCTCGCGCGAGCACTCCAAAGAGGTGAACCTCGTCGTCACGGGCGCCGAAACGGAGATCGACAAGCTGATCGTCGAAGAGCTCTCCGATCCGCTCATGCACATGATCCGCAACGCGATCGACCACGGCATCGAGGCCCGCGACGACCGCCTCCGCGTCGGCAAGCCCGTCGTCGGCACCATCGCGCTCAACGCCTTCCAGAAGGGCAACCATGTCGTCATCGAGGTCGAGGACGACGGGTCGGGGATGGATCCCAAGGCGCTGACCGCCGCGGCGATCCGGCGCGGCGTGGTCACGTCCGACGAGGCCAAAGAGCTCAGCCAGCGCGAGGTGTTCGCGCTCGTGTTCATGCCCGGGTTCACCACCAAAGAGGTGGCCACGGACCTGAGCGGGCGCGGGGTGGGCCTCGACATCGTGCGCACCAACATCGCCAAGCTGGGCGGCGTGGTCGACATCATGAGCGACGTGGGCATCGGCACGAAGATGACGATCACGCTGCCGATCACGCTCGCGATCATCAACGTGCTGCTCGTCGAGATCGGCGGCAACCCGTTCGCGATTCCGCTCGCCAGCATCGAAGAGGCGATCGTGCTCGACGAGGGCGCGCTCCGCACGATCGAGCTGCGCGAGGTGCTCAGCGTCCGCGGCGTGTCGCTGCCCGTCTGCCGTCTCGATCGGCTCTTCGGGTTCGCGTCGGCGGACCAGCGCCGCGGGCGATCGTTCGTCGTCATCGCCCAGGTGGGCGATCGGCGCATGGGGCTCATCGTGGACGAGCTGGTCGGCCAGCAGGACATCGTCATCAAGCCGCTCGGGCGTACGCTCTCGCGGGTCCGCGGCTTCGCGGGCGCGACCGAGCTGGGCGATCAGCGCGTCGCACTGGTCCTCGACGCCGCCGCGCTCATCGAAGAGGTGCTCGTCCCGGGCGAGACGCGCTTCTTCGGCACGGCCGACGCGGGGAGGTCCTAGGTCGCCATGGCCGTGCTGGCAAAGGTGCGCGCCGCGAAGCGCGCCGCGATGCGCGCGGGTGAGGCGGGCACCCGCACCGAGTACATCGCCTTCGGGCTGGCCGGCGAGACGTACGCCGTGCCGATCGGGCAGCTCGCCGAGATCTTGCGACCGCCGCCCATCACCGAGGTGCCGCGCGCGCCGCGGGCGGTCATCGGCGTCGTCAGCGTCCGGGGGCGGCTGGTCACCGTCGTCGACCTTCGCGTCCGCATCCGCCTTCCCCCGGCGTCGATGGATCGCCGATCGCGGATCCTGCTCGTCGACAACGGGGTGGAGCACGTCGGCTTCCTCGTCGACGACGTGCAGCAAGTGTGGAGGCTCGCGCCCGAGGAGATCGAGGCGTCCAACGTTCTGGGCGGTGACCAGGCCGCGCACGTGGCCGGCATCGGTCGGCCCGCGGGCTTCGAAGGCAACGTGCTGATCCTGCTCGATCTCCGCCCGCTCGCGGAGTCTGCATGACGATCACCAAGCGCTCGATCGCGCGCAAGAACCGCCACGACCCCACGAAGAGCCTCGTAGGGTTCGTCGTGGCCGACGTGGGCTACGCCGTGCCGATCGCGCGCGTGAAGGAGATCGTCAACCCGATGGCCGTCGTGCCGGTGCCGCACGCGCCTCGTCAGGTCGTGGGCGTCGCGGACTACCGCGGCGAGATCGTGCCCGTCGTCGATCTGCGGGTGCGCTTCGGGCTCGGCGCCGCGGTCCAAGCCCAGCCCGCGTCGGCGAAGGCGTCGAAGGGCAAGTGGGTCATCGTCGACGTGACCGGCCGCCTGGTCGCCCTGCTGGTCGACGCGGTGACCGACGTCTTCGGCACCGGTGGCACCGATCTGCGACCCACGCCGACGCTCGGCGGCGGCGAAGACGCGCGCGGGTTCGCGGGCGTCACCAGCTACGCCGGCGGCCTCGTCTTCGTGCTCGAGACCTCCCGGCTGAGCGATCTGGTCGATCCGCTCGTCGCCGCCGGCCGGCTCGGTAGCTCCAAGCCGCCCGCGCTTCCCAAAGGGTCGCCCGCGTGACCGACGCGGCGAGCGCCGTCCGCTGGCTGTTCGAACAGGCGGAGCCCGAAGCTCGCCGCGTGGCGGTGCACCAGATCGCCAAGGTGCAGGGGCGCGAGGCGCCGGAGCTCCTGCTGCGCGCGCTGGCCGACGACGACTGGCGCGTGCGCAAGGAGGGCACCCTCGTCGCCGCGGCACTCGAGCGCCGTGAAGAGGTCGTCGCGGCGCTGCTGGCCGCGATGGAGGACGTCGTCAACATCGGCCTGCGCAACGCGGCGGTCGAGGCGCTGGTGGCGATCGGGCCGGACGCGGTGGGGGCCCTCCTCGAGGGCTTCGGGCGGCTCGACGCGGACGCGCGCAAGCTCGCGGTGGAGGTCCTCGGCGGCGTGGCCGACGCGCGCGGGACGGCGGCGCTCGCGCGGCTGCTGTCCGACGAAGACCCGAACGTGCGCGTCACGGCGGCCGAGGCGCTCGGCAACTCGGGCCGCGCCGGCGAAGAGTCGCGCGCGCTCGCCATCGCGGCGTTGCTCGCCGAGGCGGCGGCCAGCGATCCGTTCCTGCGCATCGCCGTCTTCGATTCGCTCGGGCGCCTGGACGCGCGCGTGCCGTGGTCGGTCTTCGAGCCGTACGTCGACGATCCGATCCTGCGCCGCCACGCCATCGCGGCCGCCGCGCGTGCGCCCGAGCCGGCCGCGATCCGGGCGCTCGCGGGGGCGACCGGCGATCCGTCGCCCACCATCGCGCGCGAGGCGATCGTCGCCCTCGGCGACCTCGTGGCCGCGAGGACGACGGACCCGGAGATCCTCGAGTGGGCTCGCGTCGAGCTCGGCGCCTCGGAGATCGGGCCCGAGACGATCCGCCGCGCCGCGCGCGACGTCGAAGACACCCGCGCCCGTGGCTCCGCGCTGCTCGTGCTCGGCCTCCTCCACCGCGCGTCCGACGTGCCCTTGCTCGTCGAGGCGCTGGGCGACGACGACGTCGCCGAGCGCGCTGGCATCGCGATCGATCGCTTCGGCGTCGAGGCGCTCGAGCCCCTGCTCGAGGCCGCGCGCAAGTCCAAGGCGCTCGTCCGCGCGGCATCTCTCGATCGACTCGCGTCGCTCGAGGGGGCGCCCGTCTCGGTCGTCCGCAAGGCGCTGCGGGGCGGCCTCGTCGACACCTCGATCGACGTCGTCGTCAGCGCGGTCGAAGCGCTCGGCCCGCTGGGCGAAGCGCGCGACCTGCGAAAGCTGGCGCCATGGGTCTGGCACGCCGACGCCCGCGTCGCCGCCGCCGCGACGAACGCTGCCTCCGAGCTCGCCGCGCGTCACATCGCCGCCGCCCGGGCCGTTCTCCGCGCGCCCCGGCCCAGGCACGATCCGCTCGTCCTCGCCTGCATCCTGCTCGGTGCGATCGCGTCGACCCAGCCCCTGCGCGACGACGACGTCCAGGTCCTGCAGCGCGCGCTCGCCCACGACGACGCGCACGTGCGCTGCGCCGCCATCGACGCGCTCGCGCAGGGCGGCGGCGATGCCGCGGCCGACGCCGTCATGTTCGCGCTCGCCGACGAGGCGCACGACGTGCGGATCGCCGCGGTGCGCGCGCTGGGCCGGCTCGGCCGCGCCGAGCCCCTGGCCGGCGTGGTCGGCAGCACGAGCGACCCGGTGGTCACGGCGACCGCGCTACGCGCGCTGGGAGAGGCGGATCCCGAGCGGGCGCTGGCCGCGGCCCGCCCGCTTCTCGCACACTCCGACGCCGCGCTCGCCTGCGCCGCGGTCGAGGCCATCGGCCAACTGGCGACACGCCGCAGCTCCAAGCGACCGCCGGCCCACGTGGTCGCGGCCTGCGAGGACTCGCTCTTCGCGGCGCTCGATCATCCGAACGGCGAGGTGGTGAAGCTCTCGCTCTCGCTCGTCGCCTCGCAGCCAGGGCCGCGCGCGCTGGCGCGTCTCGGCTCGTGCCTCGACCACCCGTCCTGGGAAGTCCGGCGCGTCGCCGCCGAGCTGCTCGGGCAGGACCCGAGCGCCGGCGCGCGCGATCTGCTCCGGGCCAGCTACGAGCGCGAGCGCGACCCTGTCGTCCGCGAAGCCATCGCGTCCGCGACGAGCGTGCGACCTGGCGCCGACTCCTCCGGCATCGAACGGAGCGACGCGCCCGCGCTCGGGTCGAGGGAAGGGGAGGCTGGCGAGTAGTGCGCACGCCACGTTTCGGAGAAGGCGTCTCTCTCTCGCCGGACGAGTTCCGCCTCTTGCGGGATCTCTTCGCGAGCCGCGTGGGGCTGCAGTTCGGCCCCGAGTCGCGCTACGCGCTCGAGCGCCGGCTGCGCGAGCGGCTCATGGTGCTCAAGCTGTCGAGCTTTGCCGAGTACCACCACTACCTGCGCTTCGGCATGCACGCTTCCGACGAATGGGACGAAGCCATCGATCTACTGACGACCAACGAGACGTACTTCTTTCGCGAGGACCGGCAGCTGCGCGCGTTTCAGCACGAGATCCTGCCGATGCTCGAGACGCTGGCCCGCCCACGGCGCCGCCTCGCCATCTGGAGCGCGGGCTGCTCGACGGGCGAGGAGGTGTACACCCTCGCCATCCTCGTTCACCTGTCCGGTCTCTTCGCGACACGGGCGGGCAATCCGGCCCACCTTGGCCCCGAGCGCCCCGAGCGCCCCGAGCGCCCCGAGCGCATCGAGGCCGTCCCGCGCTCGGCGCCCCCGGGGCCCCTGCGGCCCCCGTCGTCGCGGGCCCGGGATGGAGCAGGGACGGCCTGGGCGGTGCGGGTCTATGGCTCCGATATCTCACGCCGCTGCGTGGCCGCCGCCCGTCGCGGCGTGTATGCCGAGAGCAGCTTCCGAGCGACACCGGACGACGTCCGCAAGACCTTCTTCTACGAGCGGGCCGACGGCTGGCACGTCGACGACGCCATCCGGCAAGTGTGTCATTTCGGCCAGATGAACCTCCTCGACGAGGACCGGTCGCGCGTCCTCGGGCGGGCGGACGCCATCTTCTGCAGGAACGTGCTCATCTATTTCGATGCGCGCGCCCGCAAAGCCGCCATCGAGGTGCTCTACGATCGGCTCAATCCGGGGGGCGTTCTGTTCCTCGGCCACTCCGAGTCCTTGCTCAACGTCTCGACGGCGTTCGAGCTGTTACACTTGCGGGACGACCTCGTCTATCGAAGGCCCGTGTCGCCGCGCGGTTCGAACCAAGATCCGGACGATCCCTCGTGACGCCTCCCACTGATCCCACGAAGCCCATCCGGCTGCTCGTCGTCGACGACTCGGCCTACAACCGGCGCAGCATCGCCGATCTGTTCGCCGCCCACCCGGCCGTCGAGATCGTGGGCAAGGCGGCCGACGGGGAAGAAGCCCTGCAGCTGGTGATGCTGCTCAAGCCGGACGTCATCACGCTCGACCTCGAGATGCCGCGCATGGATGGATTTACCTTCCTGCGCATCGTGATGGCCAAGGCGCCGACGCC
>Ga0302325_10030014_pt1 | contig 11219 bp, 8 predicted proteins | sample Palsa_T0_2_FD_201948 | JGI IMG/M metagenome (GOLD analysis project Ga0302325, IMG submission 201948) | Peat permafrost microbial communities from Stordalen Mire near Abisko, Sweden - Palsa_T0_2 | ecosystem: Environmental > Terrestrial > Soil > Palsa > Peat permafrost | place: Sweden: Abisko...
CGTCAACGGCAATAACGTCCTCGCGACCGGCCTGTTCGTCGAGCACTACCAGAACTACGACGTGCAGTGGTTCGGCAACGGCGGCGAGACCATCTTCTTCCAGAACGAGATGCCCTACGATCCGCCTAACCAGGCCGCCTGGATGAACGGCACATCCGACGGGTACGCCGCCTACGAGGTCGGCCCGAACGTAACCACCCACCAGGCCTATGGGCTAGGCAGTTACTGCTACTTCGACGTCAATACCGCGGTGGTCGCGGACCATGCGTTCGAAGCGCCAGATACCCCCGGCGTGCAGTTCCACGACATCCTCACGGTCTCCCTCGGTGACGTTGGCACGATCGAGCACGTCATCAACGAAATCGGAGCGGCAACGCCCACCAACACCACCCCGTCCACGGTAACCAGTTACCCATAGCCAACCGGTTACCCCTAGCCAATCCGAGAACACCCAGCCGGCCTGCGCAACCCCCCGCGCAGGCCGGCTGCTCTGTGCGCAGGCACGCCACTCCGGCCAAGGCCGGCCGGCTGAGGGTCAATTACGATGGCCTGGTGCCTCCCAGATTGCACAGTCGGCAGGCCCAGGTCGACGTGCTGCGCGGGCAGCTGCACGCGCTCAGGGCCGGGCAGGGCAGCGTCGTGATCGTCACCGGCCCGGCCGGCGTGGGGAAGACCACGCTGCTGGACGAGGCCGGGCGGCTGGCTGCGGACCGCGGGATCCTGACATTCGGCGGTGCCGGGGATCGCGCGGCGCGGGCGGTACCGCTCGGGCCGATCCTGGAGGCGCTCGTCTCGGTGGACCAGCCGCCCCTCGATCCGGCCCGTCTTCACGAGCTCAGCCAGTCCCCTGACCAGCGGTTCTGGCTCCTGCGGGAGATACAGGAAGCACTCGAGAAGGCCGCCCGCGGCGCGCCGCTGCTGGTCGTCGTCGATGACCTGCAGTGGGCCGACGCCGCCACCGCCAGCGCCCTGGTCACGCTGTCCAGGCGGCTGGCAACCCACCAGATCGGCTGGCTACTGGCGCTCCGCCGGGGGGAGCGGCCGGACGCCGCGCAGGATGCGGTCGTCCGGCTCGAGGCGGCGGGAGCGTCCGAGATCCGGCTTGGTCCGCTGGATGAGGCCGCGGTCGCGCAGATCGCCCGTGACATGCTCGGCGGCGAGCCCGATGCGGCGCTGCGGGAGGTGCTCAGCCGGGTTGACGGCCAGCCGTTCCTGCTGACCGAGCTGCTGCGCGGGCTGATCGCGGAGGACCTCGTGACCGTCGACGGCGGCACGGCCAGACTGGACGCGGGCGCGCGCCTGCCGCGCCGGCTCGTCGACTCGGTCGTCGGCCAGCTCGGGCGGCTGACCGCGCCCGCCCGGGACGCCGTGGAAATGGCCTCGGTGCTCGGGCGCAGCTTCTCCCTCGACGAGCTGGCCGGGCTGCTCGGAAAGCCGCCGCTGGATCTGCGGGGCGAGATCAGGGAGGTGATCGCGGCCGGGCTGCTGACCGAGGACGGCAACCGTCTGGGGTTCCGGCATGACCTCGTCCGCGAGGCCGTCGATGCCAGCCTGCCCAAGGCAGTGCGGCAGAGCATGCGGCGCACCGCGGTCGAGGTGATGCTTCAGCACGGGGCCTCCGCCGCCGACGTCGCCTGCCTGGTGATGGATGTCGCCGAGCCCGGCGACGTCGCCTCGGCCGGCCTGCTGCGGCGGGCGGCGGCGCAGATCGGGCGGATGTCTCCGGCGGTGGCGGTCCCGTTGTCCCGCCGCGGGTTGGACCTCACGCCGCGCGGCGGGCCCGACCGCGCCGAGGCAGTCGTGCAGGCCATCGACCTGCTGGTGCAGGCGGGCCGGGCGGCCGAGGCGGCGAAGCTCCTCACCGCGTCGGAGAGCGACCTGGCCGATTCCGTGGCCGATGCCCGGGCGCGCCTGGGCATCGGCATGCTAATGGCCCAGTACGCCCCGGCCGCGGTCGCCGAGCAGTGCCAGGCGGCCCTGCGGCTGCCCGGCGTCCCGCCCGCGCTCCGCGTCCATCTGCTCTCCCTGCTGGCCTGCGGCCTGGACATCAGCGGCGAGGCAGCCGCGGCGGCCGGACCGGTCGCGGACGCGATCGCGGAGGCGGCAGCCAGCGGCGACCCCTCGGCCGAGATCGTCACGTTTGTGCCGCGCGCCCTGCTTGCCTTCGCCCAGGGCGACTGGCAGCAGGCGATGGTCCTGGCGAGCGAGGCGGTTCGGCGTCAGCACGAGCCGAAGGAGCTCCTGATGTGGGTGCCGGAGACGTGGAAGTCGCTGTTGCTGATCTCGGAGTTGCGGCTGGAGGAGGCGAACGCGATCATCGACGCGGGCAGCCGCGAGGACAGGGAAGTGCCGAGGAACATCCGGGTCTGGTCCATGCTGCGATGCCGGGCGCGACTGGCGGCCGGGCAGCTCGCCGACGCCCGCGCCGAAGCCGAGGCGATCATGGACATGTCCGACGAGATCGGAGACGGGAGCTTCGGCTACCTCAACCGCCTCGCCGCCTACGTCCTCGGTGACATCGCACTGCGCACCGGCGACCCGGTCGGCCTGCAGGCCGCCCGGCGGGTTGCGGCGGCGCTGTACGGGACGCTCAGCGACTGCCTGACCACCAAGCGCCTGGGCGCGTGGCTCACGGTGCGCCTGGATGGCGGGGCTATCGGCCCTGACCTGCTCGACGTCCTCGCGCCCGGGTACGTGCACGCCAGCAGCCCGGTCGGCCATGCTGACGCCGTCGAGCTGGTGCGGCTGCTGCTGGCGGCCGGGCAACGGACCGACGCCGCCTCCATCACCTCAAGGCTGGAGAGCGATGCGGACGGGAATCCCGGGTTTCCCGGGCTGCGCGCCGCCGCTCTGCACGCACGCGCCCTGCTTGACAATGATCCAGACCGGGCGCTGGCCGCCGTCCAGGCCTACCGCGGCGACCCTCGGCCGCTGGTCCGCGCGAGGGCATTCGAAGATGCCGGCCGGCTGCTCGGGGAACGCGCGAAGGACGAGGCGGTCGGCTACCTGGACGAGGCGCTGACGTTGCAATCCGCAGCCGGAGCCGACCGAGACGCAGGCCGCGTCCGCCGCCTGCTCCGCGACCATGGCGCGCAGCGCGCACCCGGACGCCAGGACCCGACCGCGGCGCGCTGGCCGGAGCTGACCGCCTCCGAGTTCGCGGTCGTCCAGCTGGTCACCCAGGGCGCCTCCGACCGCGAGGTCGCCCAGCGGCTTTACATTTCCGCGCACACGGTGAACTCGCACCTGCGCCACGTCTTCACCAAGCTTGGCATCCGGTCCCGGGTCGAGCTGGCCCGCCTGGCCGGCGAGCGCCTCCTTCCGCGCTAGCTGCCAGTCTCGGCCCGCGCCGTCCTGCCGCGCATCACTTAACCCGGCCATTCTCCGCGCAGCCGAGAGCGGCAAAGACGACAGTGGTTAATCACTTGGTCAAGTCATGTGCTGCCCGCCCGCCAGGCGCACGCTTGGCAGCATGCATATCTCCATGATCCCGAAGCAAACCGGGCCGAGGCTCGCCGCCGCAGGCGTATCCCTGGCCATCGCCGGGACGCTGCTGGGGGCCGGCCTGGCCGGCTCCGCGACCGCCGCCACCGCCGCGACTACCGCCAAGCACGCGTCCTCCTCGAGCGCGGCCGTCGCCAAGCCGACCATCGTGCTGGTGCACGGCGCGTGGGCCGACAGCTCCAGCTGGAACGGCGTGATCGAGCGGCTGCAGGCGCTCGGCTACACCGTCGACGCCCCGCCCAACCCGCTCAGCGGCGTATCCTCCGACTCCGCCTACCTGTCGGATTTCCTGAGCACGATCTCCGGTCCGATCATCCTGGTCGGCCACTCCTACGGCGGGTTCGTCATCACCAACGCGGCCACCGGGAACCCGAACGTCAAGGCGCTGGTCTACGACGACGCCTTCATCCCGGCCGCGGGCGACACGCCGGAAAGCCTGTCCACGGCGCTGCCGGGATCGTGCCTCACCAGCACGGCGCTGAGCTTCGTGCCCTACCCCGGCGCCCCCTCGGGCGACGCCGACGTGTACGTCAAGCAGAGCGTGTTCCCCGGGTGCTTCGCCAACGGCCTGCCGGCCCGTGAGGGAGCCGCGCTCGCGGCCGAGCAGCAGCCGCCGGTCGCCAGCATCCTGTCGGACACGCTGACCACCACGCCCGCCTGGCAGACGATCCCGTCCTGGGACGTCATCGGCACCGCCGACCACGTCATCCCGCCGGCTGAGCAGGTCGTCATGGCCAAGCGAGCCGGGTCGCACATCACCGAGATCAAGGCCCCGCACCTGTCCATGATCAGCGACCCCGGCGCGGTGACCAGGGTCATCCTCAACGCCGCCCGCACGGTCGGCTGACCAGCCCTTCCCGGAGGAACACATGACCGCACCATCCGTCCCGGTGGTCTTCATCCACGGGCTGTGGATCCACTCCGCTGCCTGGCAGCCCTGGCTCGAGCTGTTCCGCTCGGCCGGCTACGACCCGACGGCGCCCGGCTGGCCCGGCGACTCCGACAGCGTGCAGCAGACACGCAAAAACGCGGCCGCCGTCGCGGACAAGGGCATCGACGACATCACCAACGCCTACCTGGACGTCATCAGCGGCCTGGCGGCCAGGCCGATCGTGGTCGGCCATTCGTTCGGCGGCCTCATCGCGCAGAAACTGCTGTCAGAGGGCGCGGCCGCGGCGGCGATCGCGATCGACCCCGGCCAGATCAAGGGGGTCAAGCCGCTGCCGTTCGCCCAGATCCGATCCGGGCTCCCGGTGCTGTCCAAGCCCGGTAACAGGAAGCGAGCGGTAGCGCTGACCAAGAAGCAGTTCCGCTACGGCTTCGGCAACGCGCTCAGCGAGACCGAGTCCGGCGAGCTGTTCGACCAGTGGGCGATCCCCGGACCCGGCCGACCGCTCTTCGAGGCCTCGGCCGCGAACTTCAAAAAGTCGTCTCCCGCCGCCGTCAACACCAGAAAGCGGGACCGCGGGCCGCTGCTGATCATCGCCGGCGGCAAGGACCACACCGTCCCGGAGGTGGTAGCCCACGCCGCCTACCGGCTCTACTCCGGCTCGGGCGCGGTCACCGACTATCACGCATTCCCTGACCGCGGCCACTCGCTCGTCCTCGATCACGGATGGCGTGAAGTCGCCGACCTCACCCTGTCCTGGCTCGCCCGCCAGAACCTATGACACTCGCTATCAGTAGCCGGCGTCCACGCCGAGTTCCGCACGGTTCTTCCGCAGCCGAAGCGCGATCGCCGCCCGCTCATCCCGCAGCGCCCGGATCCGCGCCAGCGTGTCCTCGAGCCGCCCCACCAGCTGATCATTAGCCGCAATGGCCTCGTCCAGCAGCGCCCGCCGCCGCGACAACGACACCTCAGAGTCCCGCAACTCGAAGTGCACGCGGTCCAGCACGTCAACATCCCCCGTGCTCAGCACCGCCTTCACCTCATCCAGCGAGAACCCGAGCAGCTCCTGCCACTCCCGAATCCGGGTCACCCGCCGAACGTCGCCCGCCCCGTAAATCCGCTCGCCCCCGTCCGTCCGGCTAGCCGGCTGCAGCAGCCCGAGCTCCTCCCAATAGCGCAACGTCCGGGTAGTGACCCCCGTCAGCTTGGCCACCTCCCCGATCCGCCACAGCACCGGCTCAGCCTCCACCGCCGCTCTCTTCACGGCCATCACCCCACCCCCTCAGGATCCTCAGCGTCAGCAGGCGGAACAGAAGCATCAACGGCAACCGCAACAAGCCGCTCATCCGTCCCGCCCCCAGCAGCCGCCCCGTCAGCTGCGGTCCCACCAGCCACTTTCCCGCCTCGCGTCCACGAAACCACCGCTGCCACCAGCGAAGCCACAATCGCAAAATCAAACGTAGCCCGCAGCCCCGCCTTAAACGGCGCCGTGATCAACGTGGGAAAGAAACTCCGGCCCGTCAGCGTCGCCTGCTGCGCCGCCGTCAAATGCGACAGCACCCCCGGCCCGACCAGATGCTGCACCGGGTTATACCCCAGGAAAGCAGCGAACAGCGTGGATACCGGCGGCAAATGCGACACCCGCAGAGCGGCCGCAGGCGATACCCCATGCGCCACCAGCCCCTGATAAAGACTGGCCGGCAGCGACGAAGAAAGCCCGATAATCATCAGGCTAAAGAAGATCCCGACCGAAAGCACCTGCGCCGAATTCTGGAACGTAGTATTCATTCCCGAGCCCGCCCCCCGGTGCTCCCGAGGCAGGCTGTTCATCACCGCCGCCCGGTTCGGCGACCCGAATGACGCCATCACCAGCCCGGTGAAGAACAGCAGCAGAGCGAACATCCAGTACGGAAAGTTGACCGGCAGCAACTCAAGCAGCACGAACGCGACCGCCGTCCCGATCATCCCGCCGGTAGCGAACGGCCGCGCCCCGAACCGGTCCGACAAGATCCCCGACAACGGCCCCGAGATCAGGAACCCGGCCGTCAGCGGCAGCATCGCCAGCCCCGCCCACAGCGGCGTCCGCGCGAAGTCATACCCGTGCAGCGGCAGCCAGATCCCCTGCAGCCAGATGATCAGCATGAACATCAGTCCGCCGCGACTCAGCGCCGCCAGGAAGCTCGCCAGCACGCCCGCGGTGAAGGCGCGAATCTTGAACAGCTGGATGCGGAACATCGGCTCGGCAACCCGCGTCTCGATGAACCCGAACGTGATCAGCAGCGCCACCCCAACCGCCAGGAACGAGATCACCTCGGGGTTCGTCCAGCCCATGGTGTCGGCCCGGTAGGGCTCGATCCCGTAGGTAATGCCGATCATGACCAGGATGAGCCCGGCCGCGAAGGTGACGTTGCCCCACCAGTCGATCCGCGCGGGCCTGCGCGCGCTCAGCTCCCGCAGCTTCAGGTAGCCCCAGACGGTGGCGAACAGCCCGATCGGCACCGACACCAGGAAGATGAGCCGCCAGTTGATCGGGGCAAGCACACCGCCGAGCACCAGCCCGATGAACGACCCGCTCATCGCCGCCGCCTGGTTGATCCCCATCGCCATCCCCATCTGACCCGGGGGAAACGCGTCGGTCAGCACGGCGGCCGAGTTCGCCATCAGCATCGCCGCGCCCACGCCCTGGAACAGCCGCAGCACGATCAGGTAGATCCCCGCCGCGTGCCCGGAAGTCCAGGTCACGGTGAGCAGCAGCGAGAAGAAAGTGAAGACCGCGAAGCCGAGGTTGTACATCCGAACCCGGCCGTAAATATCGCCCAGCCGCCCCAGCGTGGTCACCAGCACGCTCGTGACCACCAGGAACCCCAGGATCATCCACAACAGGTAGAAGCTGTTGCCCGGCTGCAGCGGATCGATATCGATCCCGCGGAAGATGTCCGGCAGCGAGATCAGCGTGATCGACCCGTCGATCGTGGCCATCAGCATGCCCAGGGTCGAGATCGTCAGCGCGATCCACTTGTACCCCTCGGGCACCACAATCTGACCCGTACCGCGCTCAGGCACGGCGCCCCCTTTACGTCAACGGCAGCTAACCTTAACGTACACGTCAATAGCGGATCGGGGGATGAACCGCACGGGGCGAGACGCCGCTCGGGGGAGGGCACATGCGCATTGGCCTGCACGCGCTCGGCGTCGGCACCGGCGCCCGCCCGGAAGTGATCCGCGCGGTCGCCACCGCCGCCGAGGCAGCCGGATTCGCCACCCTGTGGGCGGGGGAGCACGTGGTGCTGGTCGACCAGCCCGCCTCCCGCTACCCGTACTCAGCCGACGGCCGCATCGCCGTCCCGGCCGACGCCGACTGGCTCGACCCGCTGCTCGGCCTGAGCTTTGTCGCCGCCGCGACCACCACCATCGGCCTGGCAACCGGCGTCCTGCTTCTCCCCGAGCACAACCCGGTCGTGGCCGCCAAGCAAGCCGCAACCCTAGACGTGCTATCGGCCGGCCGCCTCACCCTCGGCCTAGGCATCGGCTGGTCGGCCGAAGAGTTCGCCGCCCTCGGCGTCCCCTTCCCCCGCCGCGCCCACCGCACGGCCGAGTACGTCGCCGCTATGCGCACCCTCTGGGCCGACGACCCCGCCTCCTTCACCGGCGAATTCACCCGCTTCGACGCAGTCCGGGTCAACCCCAAGCCCGTCCGCGACAGCCGCATCCCGATCGTGCTCGGCGGCAACAGCGACGCCTCCCTGGCCCGCGTGGCAACCTTCGCGGACGGCTGGTACGGCTTCAACCTCCCCGTCGCAGCGGTCCCAGAGCGGCTCGCGACCCTAGCCAGGCAGTGCAACCTCCGCGGCCGCAACCCCCGCGACCTAACCATCTCCGTGGCTCTAGCCGACGGCACCCCTGCCGTCCTGCCTCGCCTCGCCGAAATCAGCGTTACCGAGCTAGTTGTAGTAGCAGCCCCGCCAGCAGACCCGTCCGCCGCCACCACCTGGGTCCACGACCTCGCAGCCCAGTGGCACGTCACCCCGGCCGAATCCGGTCGTTGACGGACTCGATGACCGGCCGGCATCCAACACGCCTGCCCCGGCAACCCGCACCATCCACAGCAGTTAGCCCAGGTCGGCGTCGCGGACGATGATCGCCACCTGCACCCGGTTCGACCCGCCGAGCTTGGCCATCACCTTCGATACGTGACCCTTGACCGTGGCCTCGCTCATGTACAGCCGGCTGGCGATCTCGGCGTTGGAACGCCCGCGAGCAACCTCGGCCGCCACCTCGCGCTCGCGCGCGGTCAGCCCGCGCAACGCCAGCTCCGCCGTCGCCCGCCTGGACGCGGTTGGATCAGCCCCGAACCGCTCGATGAGCGTCCGGGTGACCGAAGGGGAGAGCATGGCCTCGCCCGCCGCCACCAGCCGTATCGCCCGGATGATGTCGACCGGCGGCGTGTCCTTAAGCAGGAATCCGCTCGCCCCGGCCCGCAGCGCCGCGAACACATACTCGTCCAGCTGGAAGGTCGTCAGCACGATGACCTTGGGCGGATCGCGCAGTGCGGTGATGCGCTCGGTCGCGTCGATCCCGTTGAGCCCCGGCATGCGAATGTCCATCAGCACAACATTGGGCCGGTACGCGGCGACGCCGGCCACCGCCGCCGCTCCGTCCCCCGCTTCCCCGACCACGCGCAGATCATCGGCTGCGGACAGGATGGTCCGCAGCCCGGCCCGGACCAGCGGGTCATCATCCGCAAGCAGGACCCCAAGTGTCAGATTCAGCACCCTCAGCCCTCCCACGGGAACGCGGCCGTAAGCACGAAGTCGCCGCCGCCATCCGGCCCGTGCGCGAGCGTACCGCCCGCCAGCGCAACCCGTTCCGCCAGGCTCACCAGCCCCAGGCCGGACCCGGGCAGTGCGCCCGCGGACTCGCCGACCAGCACACCGCCGACCGGCAGCCGGTTGCGGACCTCCACCAACAGCCCCTCGCCAGCGCCGCCGGACAGTGAGACCGCGGCCGCCGTCGTCCCGGCGTGCTTGCTCACGTTGGTCAGCGCCTCCCGCACGATCCGATAGGCGTCCCGCCCCAGCGGCCCCGGCACCGCGTCCAGTTCGTCCACCGTCATCTCCAGCCCAACCTTGAGCCCCGCCTTCCGGTACCCATCGACCAGGGTGCCGATGTCGCACAACGTCGGCTGCGGGGCCAGCGGCGCCTCCGCGTGTTCCCCGTCATGCAGCACGCCGATAATCTCGCGCAACTCCGTCATCGCCTGGCGCGCGGTCGACCTGATCAGCCCGGCGGTCTTCGCCACTTCCTCGGACGGCAGATCCGGCCGAACCTCAAGCGCCCCGGCCTGCAACGCCATCAGCGAGACCCGGTGCGCCAGCACGTCGTGCATCTCGACGGCAATCGCGGCCCGCTCCGCGCGGCGGGCCTGCCCGACCATCAGGTTCTGTGCCGCCTCGGTCTGCCGTATCTGCTCCCGCAGCGACGCGACGAGCCCGCGACGGGCACCGGCATACATCCCCAGCGCCACGACGGTCACGTGATAGGACAGCACCCACAAGCACGCCGCCCACAACGGATACGTGATCCACAGCAGGCTGAAGCCGATGAATGCGACCTGATGCGCTAGGACGACGGCGACCGCCGTCGCCGGACGACGGCGGAGGCTGACGTTGAAGACCGACACCACGCTGGCGAACTGAGCGGATCGCGACAGGACCATCGGCACCAGCATCGCCACCGCGACCCCGACCGGCCACCGTCGCCGGAACCAGAGCATGGCCGACGCGAGCACCCCGATACCCGCGTCAACGCCGAAGACGACCGGCGCCGGCCCGGGAATCCACCCCGCACCCTGGGCGCCGACCGACGAGATGAGCAGGAGCAGGCCACCAGCGGTAGACAGGAGCACGCAGGCCAGGTCTGTCATCAGGTCCAGCCGGGCGCTGGGCGTGCTGTCCGCCATGGTCCCTCAGCGTAGAAGCGATCCGCCGCCGCCGACACCCTGCGCGCGGCTGCGTCGGGCACGACGAAAGTAGGGGCTCGCCGACCTCGATCCCATTCATCTGGCCCGCGCGATCTAGCCGCGCCGCCGATGCGCCGCCGCCCGCCCCGCAGCCAGCCTGGATTCATGATCACTGCCACCAGCCTCACCAAGCGCTACCGGCGCGTCGCCGCCGTCGACGGCGTGACCTTCGCCTGCGAGCCAGGAACGATCACCGGGTTCCTCGGCCGCAATGGCGCGGGCAAATCCACCACCCTCCGCATGATCACCGGCCTGACCCGTCCGGACTCCGGCCACGCGACCGTCGCAGGAAAGCCGTTCGCCGACCTGGCCAACCCGGCCCGAACGGTCGGCACGCTGCTCGACGCGGCCGCCTTCCACGACGGCCGCACCGGACGCGAGATCCTGCAGATCGCCTGCACCATGACCGGCGTGCCGAAGGCCCGGGCCGGCCACCTCCTCGACGCCGTCGGCCTGTCCGCCGATGTGAACCGCCGGGTCGGCGCCTACTCGCTCGGCCTGCGGCAGCGGCTCGGCCTCGCCCACGCCCTCATCGGCGAGCCGAGCGTGCTGATCCTGGACGAGCCCGCCAACGGCCTCGACCCCGAGGGCATCGCCTGGATCCGCACGCTGCTGCGCGACTTCGCCGCCCGAGGCGGCACCGTCCTGCTCTCCAGCCACCTGCTGGCCGAAGTCCAGGCGACCGCCGATCACCTGGTGATCATCGACCAGGGGCATGTCGTCGCCAGCGGCTCGCAGGCCAGCCTGCTCGCGGGCACCGGCCAGACCCTGGAAGAACTGTTCCTGTCCCTCACCGCGGCAAAGGAG
>Ga0302325_10030018_pt1 | contig 11219 bp, 7 predicted proteins | sample Palsa_T0_2_FD_201948 | JGI IMG/M metagenome (GOLD analysis project Ga0302325, IMG submission 201948) | Peat permafrost microbial communities from Stordalen Mire near Abisko, Sweden - Palsa_T0_2 | ecosystem: Environmental > Terrestrial > Soil > Palsa > Peat permafrost | place: Sweden: Abisko...
GTCTGGTCGCACTCGGCGCAGGGATACGCTCGGCTGACCACGGGTAGGCGTCAGCCGGCGCGCTCTGCCCGCTCGTGCTCGTCGCGGCGCGCAGCGCCGGGCCCAGCGCGTGAGCACACGGACGTGCATGAAGCCGCTGCCGACGCTGCGATTCCTGCCGCGCGATCGAGCGGCGCACCGGAGCATCGGGATCCTGTTCTCGCACCCGCACTCCGGACGATCCCCGGGCGGCTTCGAGTACGCCATGGCTGCTCCCGCCGAGCCCACCCGCTCAGCGGCCTCCGCTCGCGCCGAGCCCCGCACCCGACGCCGATTCATCCGTCGCGCGCCGGTCGCCGTGGATTCAGGTGCAGGCGTGCAGGCGGGGCTGGAGGCCGGACCGGTCACCGCCCCGCATCGGTCACCGCCCGGCATGAGCGGCGCCGCATTCGACCGATCGTCCACCCTCGCGCGTCTCACGCGAGGGACGGGTCACGCGCCGTGTCGCGACGGAGCGTCAGTCGCCGAAGAACGGCCCCTCTCCCTTCACCGCGTCGTGCAGCCGCTCCGTCAGGCACTCGCGATGGGCGCCCCAGCTCTGAGTTCGCTCCACCCCGTCATCCTCCCAGCGGGCAGACAGGCCGATGCGCTCCCCCTCCGACTCCTTCACGCCTCGCCCGCAGAAGCAGCAGACATCCGCCGTCACAAGCCCGCGCAGGGTGTCCACCGAAACGGACATCGTCCTGCCATCGCCGAGCCGCACCTCCAAGGTGTCGCCGGAGCGTTGAACCGGAGGGCGGTCCCTGCGCTGAGCCATCGTCGGTGATCAGCCTAGACCGTGCCCGTCGCGGCGCGGTTGGGAAGCACAGGCGGGGCGCGGCCGGGCGCGTCGCGGCGGGGCGCTCGCGAGCTGCGCGGCGATCGGTCGCTGCGGCGCGGCCTGGCGACCGTCGACGAGGTGACCGAAGATTTCGCCCCGCCGTGGCTGCCATGGCCGAGCCGCAGCGCCCGGACGAGGCCGCCGGCGCCGCTCGTCGAGAGGCTGATCGATGCCGGCGAGCGGTGGCTCGAATCCACGGCTCGAGCCACCGCCGCGGTGAGTGACGAGCTCGCTAGCCGCGGATGCGGATCTGCACGAGCCGTCGCGTGGACACGCCCGCGAGCAGGTTGTCTCCCGGCTTGCGCGCGCGCACGAACATCACGAGCGCCGCGGTGCGGGGCATCGCGGAGGTGGGGACGATCGTGATCGTCGCCCAGCCCGTCGCGTCGGTCGCTTGTTCGGCGGCGTTCCGCGTCCAGCCGTAGGGAAGACCGATGACGTACACGAGCGCGCCGCTGACCGGGTGACCGTTGCTATCGGTGACCTCGAAGCGGGCGGTGATCGGCGCATGGGTTCCCGGGCTCGGCGAGAACGTCAGCGAGGACACGACCAGTCTGTCGGGCGCGGAGACCTGAGTGACCGGGATGACGATGCTTCCCGCAGGAGCGGCAGCCACCACCGCGGTCGTGAGGTTCGAGCTCGCGGAGCTTGCTCCGGAGGAATTCGTCGCGGTGATGATCGCCCGCAAGGTCGAACCGACGTCTGCCGTGGCGACGAGGTAGCTGCTGGCGGTCGCACCGGGGATATCGGTGCAGACGGGATTGACCGCGGTGCACTGCTGCCACTGGGAGCTGAATGTGATCGGCTCCGTCCCCGACCAGGTGCCGTTGTCGACGGTGAGGGTCTGTCCGTCCTGAGCCGTCCCCGACGGGTTGGGCTGACCGGTGTTCGCCGGCGCGCTGCCGAGGGGAGCGATCGCGCCGCTCGGGTCGGACAGCGCCTGCGACGAGCCGTCGGCGTTGGTCGCGGTCACGTTGATGCGGATCGTCATACCCAGATCGTTCGTGGCCACGACGTAGGTCTGGCTCGTCGCTCCCGCGATCGAGCTGCAGCTGCTCCCGCCCGGGTCGCAGCGCTGCCAGCGCAGCGAGTAGGTCATCGGCGTCACTCCTCCCCAGGAGCCCGTCGAAGCCGACAGCGTCTGCCCGACCCGGTCGGTCCCACTCACGGTCGGTGGCGAGGCGTTGAGCGGCGGACTTGACGTGCTCCGGGCGGTCGCCCCGAGGCTCGCGTTGGCTGTGAGCGCGAGCACGGCCACCGCGGCGGCCAGAAGCAGGAACGTCCTTCTCATCTCGGACCCCTCTCTCGAGTCAAGCATTGGCGGTGCACATCCCGTTGCGTCCCACCGAGTCGCCGGCGCTGACGGGCGCGAGCGCTCGCCGTGGGAGCCTGGAGCCAGACCGATGCCGGCAGCAGGCACCGCTCGGGCACGGGAATGTCATGGGCGATCCGCGACGCGACTCAGGCCCGCCGCGTCACAACGTGCGTGGCTCGGTTAGCGCAGCGCACCGGCCTCATCGGTTCCGGCCTTCGGTGTTGACGCGCCGTTGGGCTGGCTCGGCGAGAGCGAGGCGAGTGGCCCCGCGGCGGCGGTCTCGCGATTGAGGAACGCGCCGAGCTCCTGGATCGTGCTCATGAGGGGCGCCGGGAATACGACGGTGGAGTTCTTGTCGACGGCGATCTCGACGAGCGTTTGCAGGTTTCGCAGCTGAAGCGCGAGCGGATGAGCCATCATCACGTCGGCGGCGTGGGCGAGTTCCCCCGCGGCGAGCGCCTCGCCCTCGGCCGCGATGATCTTCGCGCGCTTCTCGCGTTCGGCCTCGGCCTGCCGCGCCATCGCGCGCTTCATGCTCTCGGGCAGCTGGATGTCTTTCAGCTCGACGAGCGTGACCTGGACGCCCCAGTCCTCGGTCTGGACGTCGAGGATCTCGCGGATGCTCCTGTTGATCTCGTCGGTCTCCGACAGCGTCTCATCCAGGGTGTGCCGACCGACCACGGAGCGCAGCGTCGTCTGGGCGATCTGATCGATCGCCTCCGAGACGCTCTCGATCGCGACGACGGCGCGAACGGCGTCGACCACCTTGTAGTAGGCGACGGCGGAGACGTCGACCGAGACGTTGTCGCGCGTGATGATCCCCTGCGACTGGATCGGCATCGTCACGATGCGCAGCGAGACGCGGCGGATCCGGTCGACCAGCGGAATGATGAAGAGCAGCCCCGGGCCGAACGCGTCGTCACCGACGCGACCCAGATGGAACTTCACCGCCCGCTCGTACTGCTTCAGGATGTGCACCGAGGACGCCAGCAGCACGAGCGCCACGATGACGAGGACGAGGAGGACTACGAGGAACGCGACCATGGCATCCCCTTCCCGGCCGCGACGCCGACGCGCCCGCTCGCCGACAGGCCGTGCCCGCCCACCCGCGTGGCGCTCCCCCGACCGGGTCCCGGCAGTGACGCGCCAGCGGGCGACCGACCTCGATCCGGCGACGAGCATCCGGGCAGGACGCTCCCAACCGCGGATCGGAACGTGCTCGACATCTTCACTCCACCTCACAGCGTCGGAACCGGGACTGAGCCAGGGCGGCGGTCGCCGATTTGCGACCGTCAATTCGGCTCCGACCTGTTGCTGAGGGCGGACCTCGCGGGCCGCTCGCTGCGGCCCACACGCGTTGCAGTCGGGCCGCCACACGACGGCCCGTCGCACGGATTCTAGCGGAGGCCCTCTAGCCGGTGGCGCGGGCGGCGCGTCGACGCGCCGCCGGTCCCGAACAGAGCCGAACCATCCGCGGGGTGCGCCGGTCGGTGGATGAAGCCCGACGCGCTGTTTCGACTCGACGGGGACGCCGCCGCCTTCGCGATAGGATCCGACGCGAACGGGGCAGCTCGCGGATTCCTCGACTCCGTCGTCGTCCTGGCGGGACGGGCGCTCTCGCTCTCTTCCATGCCGCGACATCGCGAGACTCCCAACGGGCTCAACGAGTGGCTCCTCGCCGATGCGATCGGCTGGGAGGCGGCACACGGCTTTGGGCGCGTCTCGATGAACGTCTCTCGCTTCCCCGAGCCGCTCGCGCCCGCCGTCGAACAGCAGAGGTTGTCGGGGAGCAGGCGGCTGCAACGGCAGGCGCTCGCGAGGCTGAAGGGACACGGTTTTCAGCTCGAGAACCTGCTCGCCTTGAAGCGCACGTTCTTCCCGCGCCCGAAGCGCCGCCACGCAGTCGACGCGCACCGTCCCGGCCTGCTGCGCATCGTCCTCGCCGGCCCTGGCGGCGAGGGGTGCCCGCCGGCCGTCGGACGCAGGCGGTGACCGCGACGCTCGCGCTGGCGCTCGGGCTTGCGACAGCGTCAGCGATCGCGCTCAACTGGGGCTACTTCGCCCAGCACGCCCGGGCCGCGAAACTCCCTTTGCTCACCCTGCGCCGCCCGCTCCACTCGCTCGGGCTGCTGTTCTCGGATGTCCGCTGGCTCGTCGGCTTCCTCGTCGGGGTCGGCGGCTGGGTGCTCTACGTGGCCGCGCTCGCATTCGCACCGCTCTCGCTCGTCCAGGCCACCTCGGCTGCGGGGATCGGGATCCTCGCGCTCCTCGTCTGGCGGATAAGCGGCGTCCGCCTCTCCGGCCGCGAGTGGGTCGGGGTCTGGCTCTCGATCGCCGGCCTGGCGCTCCTCGGCCTCTCACTCATCGGCAGCGGCGGCGAAGCCCACGGCTCCGCGTCCCGCTCCGACTGGGTCGCGGTCGCCGTCTGGATGGCCGCATCGGGGCTGATCGCCGGCCTCTTCGCCGGGCCGCTGCGCCGAGCGCTGGCCGCCGGCGCAGGCTACGGCGTCGGCGCCGGGTTCCTCTACGCCGCCGGTGACGTCGGGACGAAGGCTGCGATCGGCGGCGGCGATCGACTCGCCTTCGTCCCGGCGCTCCTGGCGGCGCACGGGCTCGCGTTCGTCCTGCTTCAGATCGGCTTCCAGCGCGGAAGCGCGCTCGCGACCGCGGGCGTCGCGACGCTGTTCACAAACGCCGTCCCGATCGCCGCCGGCATGATCCTCTTTCACGAGACGATGCCGGCGGGCGCGCGCGGAGCGCTGCGCATCCTCGCCTTCGCGACAGCCGTGACCGGCGCGGCGCTCCTCACGCGCCCTGCACCCCCGGCGGCGAGCCCGGGCGCGGCCCGGGTGCGCACCGATCCCTGAGCCCGGCCGACGGCGCGCGCTCGCCGACGCTCCGGCGGTGACGATATACCCGCCCCAGGCTGCGAGCGTGGATCGGCGCTCGTCCGCATGAACGGGGCGAGGCGCGCGCCGTTCGGCTCGCGGGTTCGTTGCGACCGGCGCCGCCCTCATCGTGGCGGGCGCAGTGCGCCGACGACCATCGGGCTCCTCCCGGCCCGGCGCAGACGCTGCCCGGCGCGTTTGGGTCGGCTTCGCTCGAGAGCCGGCTGCACGACCTGATCTCGTTGCCGCCGGGCGACGCCTCGCGCAGCGATTGCCACCCGGTCCTGCACGGGTTGCCGGCCGGCCCGAGGTCCGACAGAGTGTCGACCGCGTGACCGGGGCGCTCGCCCCCGGGGCTGCCGGCGCAGGAGGCCCGCGCGCGCGTCGAGGTGTGGCGCGCGACAGCCGAGACGCACGTTCCGGGCCGGCCGGAATGGCTGGTCGAACAGCGTGCGCGGGTCGGAGCCGACGCGATCGCGCGCGGCCGAATCTGCCCGCCCGAAGGGCCGGGCGGCCCGTGACGCCGAACGCAGGCGGACGCGCATGCTGGCGCGGCGAGCCGCCCTGCGGCGTGCCTCGGTCATTATCGTGTTGATGCGATGGCCGGGAGATCACTGCTCGGCTTCAGGCTTGAGCGACATCGGCTGGGGCCGCGGGTCTACCTGTTCGGACGCCGCATCCACGAGTGGCATCTGGGCGCCGCCATCATCGTCGCCTCGATCGTGGTGGCCGTCGCGGGCCCGTTCGAGCCCCTTCACGCGCTTGTCGCGACCCTGCTCGGGGCCTGGCTGGTCGCGAAGGATTGGTCCGACCTGACCTCGAGCCGGCGTGACACGGCCGGCTGGGCGCTCGGTCTCCACCGCAGACCCGCTCCGTTGCGCCCTGTGCGTCGCCTCGACGACATGCCGACGATCGCAGCGATCGCGACGGCCGCGATCGGCGCCATCGACTTCGTCTCCGCGGTGACGCCGAACGTGTCCTGGCGGGGCCGGGTGCTCGTCCGCGTGGAGCCCATCGAGGTGATGCGCGACGCGCATGCACTCGCCGTCCCGGCCTCCTTCGCGCTCGTGCTGACGGCGTACTACCTCTACCGCCGTCGCTACGCCGCGATGCGAATCGCCCTCGCGCTGCTCCTGTCGCTGACGGTGTTCGACCTCGTCAAGGGCCTCGACATCGTCGAGGCGGCGCTGACCTTCGCCTGCGCCGTCCTCCTCTGGGCGAGCCGGGCGTCGTTCTATGGCCAGCACGACCCGGGGACGGTGCGATCGGCCGCGCTCCGGGTCCCCGTGCTCCTCTGCGCCGCGTTCCTTGCCTCCCTGGCAGTGGTCGTGATCGCGGCGCCCCGGACGGTCTCGTTTGCCGCGGCGCTCCGCGAAACCGGTGACCTGCTCCTGTGGCACGCGGGCCCGTTCGGGTTCAGGCACGAGCTGGCGAGGATGGGTCTCGCCGTGGAGCTGATCTCCGTTCTGACGCTGCTGACCGTCGCCTACATGGTGCTGCGCCCGCTGGCCGTGCCGCGCGATCTGCCCGAGCCCGAACTCAGGCACGCGGCCGCGGAGCTCGTCCACGAGCACGGGCAGGACACGCTCGCCTTCTTCAAGCTCCGCGCCGACATGCTCTACCTGTTCGGCGCCGAGCGAGCGGCGTTCGTCGGCTACCAGGTCGAGGGCGGGGTGATGATGATCTCCGGCGACCCGGTCGGAGAGTCGCCACGGGTCGCGGCGCTGATGCGCGACGTCGTCGCTTTCGCCGAGAAGCACTCGCTGCGGATCGCCGCGATCGGCGTCAGCCCCGCGGGGCGCGAACTCTTCGAACGCGCAGGTCTGCGGGCGCTCTACATCGGCGACGAGGCGATCGTCGACACGGGTTCCTTCACGCTCGAGGGGCGAGCGATCCGCAAGGTTCGACAGTCGGTCTCACGCATCGAAAACGCCGGGTACCGCACCCAGTCCGCCGAGGTCGGGGAGCTGGAAGAAGCGACCATGCGCGAGCTCGAGCAGGTCGCTGATGACTGGCTGGCCGGCGCGGCCGAGCGCGGGTTCAGCATGGCGATGGACTCGCTGCGCAACCCGGAAAGCGCGCAGACACTGATCGTCTACACGAGCAACCCGAACGGCGTCATCGAGGGATTCCTCCACTTCGTTCCCACCTACGAGCGCCCCGCCGTCTCGCTGTCGTTCATGCGGCGCCGTCGCGACACGCCGAACGGGCTGACCGAGTACATGATCGTGAAAGCCATCGGCCTGCTCCGCGATCAGGGCATCAGCGAAGTCTCGCTCAACTTCGCAGCCTTCGCGCGCCTCATACGCGATCCGCAGGGCCTCGTCGAGCGTCTCGCCGGCCGACTGATCGTCCTCGGAGACACCTGGTTCCAGATCGAAAGGCTCTACCGCTTCAACGCCAAGTTCTCGCCTCGCTGGGAGCCGCGCTACTTCATGTATGAACGACGCTTCGGACTTCCGCGAGCCGGAATCGCAGCGCTCTTGATCGAGGGCCACCTCCCGCGACCGATCAACCGAACGACCAGCAAGACGCCGATCCGTCCCTGAGGAAGGCCGGTGCCGCCCGGCAGGTCCGCGCCGCCCCCGGCTCACCTGTGCGAGCGCGCGAGACGGTCGTGGACGAGACTCACGACCATCGCCCCCTCCCCGACGGCGGTCGCACAGCGCTTGATCGATCCGGAACGCACGTCGCCGGCCGCGTAGACCCCGGGCACGCTGGTCTCGAGCAGGCCGTCGGCTCCGGCGTGCACGCCGGTGAGCACGAAGCCGTTGTCGTCGCGTTTCACGACGTCGTCGAGCCACTCGGTGCACGGCGATGCGCCGAGAAACAGGAACAGGAAGGAGAGCGGCAGCCGCGCGCCGTCGCTCAGCGTGACCGCCTCGAGTTCGCCGTCGCTGCCCTCGAGCGCGGCGACCTCGCTGCGCGAGCGCACCGCGACGCCGTAGCGCTCGAGCTCGAGCACGAGATAGTCCGACATCGTCTCGCGCAGATCCGCCCGGCGATGCAGCAGGGTGACGAGGGCGCCGCCACGGGCCAGCCAGACTGCCGCCTGCCCGGCCGAGTTTCCGCCGCCGACCACGCCGACCCGGGTCGCACCGCAACGCTGTGCCTCGGGCGGTCCTGCCGCGTAGAAGACGCTGACACCCTCGTAGTCCCCGAGCCCGGCTATCGGCAGCCTGCGGTAGGCGGCTCCGGTTGCCACGACGACGGCCCGCGCCGCAACCTCGTGGTCGTCTTCGAGCCGCAGGACGTGTCGGTAGGCTCCGGGCTCGAGCGCGACCGCGCGGTAGGGGGTCGCCGTGCGGGCATCGAACTTTCGCGCCTGGGTGACCGCGCGTGTGGTGAGCTCCGATCCGCTGATCCCCGCCGGGAACCCGAGGTAGTTCTCGATCCGCCTCGAGCTACCCGCCTGGCCGCCGAGCGCGGTGGCTTCCACGACGAGCGTATCCAGACCCTCGGACGCTCCGTACACCGCGGCTCCGAGCCCCGCCGGGCCGCCCCCGATGACGACGAGGTCAACCTCCTCGCGCGCGGCGAGGTCCAGCCCGATCCCCAGTGCCCGCGAGACCGCCCCCCCGGAAGGGTTGCGCATCTCCATCCCGCCCGGCAGCAGCACGAGCGGAAGCTCGTCCGGATCCAGCGCCAGGTCCGAGGGATCGCTCGAGTGCTCGGTGTCGCGCCAGGTATGTGGCAGCCGGTTGCGACGGGCGAACTCGACCATAAGTCGCGTCCGGCTTGATGACCGCGGGCCGACGATCTCCATGCCGACGCCCTCGCTCTGGAGGGCCTCACGTCGCGCAGTGAACGTCGACAGGAGCAGATCGGCCAACGGGCCATCCTCGAAGAGCAAGCGGCGGAGCACATCCCGGTCGACCTCGATGTAGCGCATCGGCTCGGTGACGACTGCCGTCAGGTACACGGTCTGGCCGGTCAAGAGGTTCATCTCGCCCAGAAAGCCCGACGCACCGTGCCGGGTGATCTCGTGTCCGGCCGCGTCCCGGATGGCCGCCTCGCCCTCGATGATGGCCATGAACGGATAGCGCCGGTCGCCGACACGGAACAGCACGTCACCTACGGCGGCGGTTCGCTCGATCCCGAGACGGGCAAGCGTCTCCAGCTGCGAGTCAGACAGTTTCGGGCTGGGGGGAGGCCTCATGCGGTACACCTCCCGAGCGGCTCGCGCGCCTTGTCGTGGGCGACCGCCGTCGCCGCCGCCCCAGCCGACGAGATCTCACCTCGAATCTCAGCCACGAAGCGCTTGCTCATCTCGAATCGACGCGGCCACGGAATCAGCGTGATCCTAACGAGTAGGTACAGGGAGGGAACGTGCCCGCTCGCCTCGGCGCGACCTCGAGCGTCGACGCCGCTGCCCGCTCCGCGGTTGGGCCGCACTCACCCGCCGACAGAGACGAGCGCCGGGCGGAGAGGACTGACAGCTCGAGCGTACGCGCCCAACAGGAGACGGCTGCGGACTCGCTCGATCCCGCCGATTTCGGCGGCCGGCGTCGACCGTTCAGCCGCTGAACCGGTCCGGTGCGCCGCAGAACGCGGCTCCGACCCATCCCGAACCGCAGCGAGCCTCGACCGCCGAGGAGACCGCGCGACATCCGCTGCGACCCGTCCCGCGGCGAAGCGGACCTCGGACGGCTGCCGCGGCGATCGCCACGGGAGGTCGCGCGCTCGCGGGGCGTCGATGCAGTCCGGGCACGGCCGCGAGCGGTCGCGGGCGCGGAGTGTCAGGAGTGTCCGCTCCGGGGCCGGGGCAGCGATCCCGCGTCGCGCCGGACCGGCGCGACCGAGCTCAGGTCTCGCCCGTGGAAAGCCGCCCGACCGGGCTCAGCGCGCCGGAAGGCGGGTCACGACGAACGTGCCGAGCGCGCCCGGGCTCACATCTCCCGACCGGGGAGGGCGGCTCTCACGCGTGGGTCGCCTTGACCCGGCGCCGATCGGCGTTGCGCATCGGCAGCAACGAGCCGAGCCCCGTCAGCCGGACGTGGCGCGACCGCCCGGAATCGGCGTCGGTCGGCATGCGTCCTTGAGAGTCCAGGTCGGGGTCGGCCGCAGCGGACCCTGCACGTTGCGAGGTCCGGGTCGGCACAGGCTCTCTCGGGTGCCACAGCGCCGATGGCTCGTGCCCCGTGTGCAGCAGCCAACCTGGCCGGTCCTCCACCCTCGCGTCGAACGACGCCACCGTCATCCAGATCGGTGCGTAACACGTGGGGCTCCCGCATTCACAGAAGAAGGCGATCGGCTCGGCGGCGGGGAGCGCTTCCGAGCGCTGTCTCAGGTTGTTGTTCACGCTTCGCATCAGGTTCGAGTCGCGAAGACTCGCGGGCGCCGGCGGTGAGTCGGGCTCGTCGGGCTGTACTGGACGCGCTTCCATAATGGGCCTCCTGGCCGGTTCGATGGTTTGAGGGCACGACCGACGTTGGTTTTCTCGACCCTCACAGAGTGCGTCCGCCACGTGTGAGCGTTCTAAAACTCGGGTGAGAAGACGGTAAATCTTCGCTGCCGCACAGCTTCGCTCCCTCGCCGGTGGCGCCGCCCGTGAGGAACACTCCCGTTCTCCAGCCGGCCGTGCGGACCGACGAAAGAAATCGGCTGGGTTCGCGCACCCGGTGACCGGCCAAGGCAGAACTCGCGTCAGTCGGCGCACAGACCCCCCCGGGCCCAAGCTTGGGAGCTCCTCGGAGCGAGCCGGCGACCACGCGGGGCCGAGAGAACGACCCGTGCGAGTCCGAGCAGAGCCCCGTTCGTCGTTTCCGGGCGGCTGGCCCAGGTTCAGGCGCCAGGGTCCGCCCGAGCGATCGGACACCCGGCCGCAGGCACGTGCCGAATGGGTGCTCCGCAAGCGGGACGAGGACGCTCCCCTGTCCGCGAAGCGCGAGAACAGGTCATCGACGTCGGCGGCGCCGTCGCACCGGGCGCACCCTCGGCCGTTGCCGTCCTGTCGGGGCGCCGCCGGGCACGGAGATGCGACCGCCGGCTCGCAGAGATCCCGGGCCGGGTCTCAGCGGCCGCGGTGAACCTGGGGCCCGGGTCGCGGCCTCGTCCCCGAGCGCCATGAGCAAAGCAAAACGGCCGCGCGACCCGGGCACGAACGCCGCAGCGGCGCGGCCCCGGTGTGACCGGAGCAACTCGCATTCAGCCGCCT
>Ga0302325_10030019_pt1 | contig 11218 bp, 10 predicted proteins | sample Palsa_T0_2_FD_201948 | JGI IMG/M metagenome (GOLD analysis project Ga0302325, IMG submission 201948) | Peat permafrost microbial communities from Stordalen Mire near Abisko, Sweden - Palsa_T0_2 | ecosystem: Environmental > Terrestrial > Soil > Palsa > Peat permafrost | place: Sweden: Abisko...
TCTTCGCCAGGGCGCCCGACTCGTAGAGCTTGCGTAGCTCGTGCTCCATCGCACGACCGAAGAGCACGCGTACGGCCTCCATTCCGAGGGGCCGCAGCGATTGGAACGACGCTCCGAAGTCCTTGGGCACGATGCGACCGTCGCCGAAGCCATCGACGAAGAGCTCGACCAGCTCGCTCGCGGCGCGGCCAATGTGCTTTTTCACGATCGACTCGGCGTGCATGGCGGTCGCGACGTCGACCCCGAACTCCTCGAACTTCATGGCGATGGCGAGGAGCGCCGGGCTCTCGATGATGAACACCTCGCCGCGGCGCTCGATCGTGTGGGAGCGCAAGAGATCCGCGAGAAGGCCCGGGCGCCGCGAGCCGGCGAGCTGGTAAAGCTCTTCTTCCGTCACCGTTCGCGGTTGGTCGTTGGCCCACGGGGCCTGCACTTGCTGCTCGACGCCGAGCCACTCGGCGAGATCCACCTCGCCGCGATCGATGCTCGTCAAAAGGTCGCGGATGGCGTCGATGCGAAGGCCCCGATCCTGAAGCTGCGCGATGAGCTTGAGGCGGTCGACGTGCAGCGGACCGTAGTACGCCACGCGCCCGCGAATCTCCGGCGGCATGAGCGCCCCGCGCGACTGGTAGAAGCGGATCGTGCGGCTCGGCACTCGGGCGGCCGCCGCGAGCTCGTCGATGGTGTATTCGGTCCGCTCCTGCGTGGACGAAGGGGGCGTTGTGGCCATGGGTTCTGCGGCGATGCCCAGTTCTAGCAGCATCAGGCCATCTCGCGAATGATCTCGCCCACGCCGCCGGCGCGTCCGAGAGCAGCGATGTGAGTCAACGCCTTCTTGAGCGTGCGGCCCCAGGAGTCCGTCTTGTACTCGACGCCCCAGCGCTCGCACGCCGCGCGCACCTCGGGGGCGATCTCGCGGAGGCGCTGCGGGGGCAGCGTCGGGAACAGGTGGTGCTCGATCTGGCGGTCGAGCGCGCCGCAGAGGACCGAGACGGGCCGGCTCACCTCGAAGTCGTTGGAGGCCTCGACCTGCATCGCGTACCACTCGCCGCGGCCCTGCGGCCGGGTGCCTTCGGGGTAGCTCTTCACATCGTGGCCTACGTGGCCGCAAAAGATCGTGCAGGCCGAGTACACGTCCCGCAAAAGCTCCGCGAGCACGTTGCCGAACAGGACCTTCCAGAACATCGGCCCGGCGAGCGCCGGAAACAGGACGAAGTTGTAGAGGTAGTAGGGCACGTACTTGCGGAGGGCCTTCTTCAGCGCGGCCCGGCGAGTCGCCTTCGACCGATCGGGGAGCAGAAAGAGGGGGCGGTCCTCGCCAAGCAGGATCTCGCTGAGCCCCGTGACGTGCGTGTTGATGACGAAGGCGAAGAACGGAAAGACGATGCCGAGCGCGAACGGGAGCTGCCAGCGATGCTCCTCGGCGTACGGGCTTTGCTCCGTCAGGCGCACGAGCCCGTAGTTGACGTCGGGATCGCGGCCGTAGACGTTGGTGTTTCCGTGGTGCCGGACGTTGTGGGCATAGCGCCACGACTCCTCGTCGATGGGCGTGTCCCAGCGGAACCGCTTCGATTGGAAGCCCTCTGCGCCGGGAAGGCGGTCGTAGGCGCCGTGCAGCGCCGTGTGGCCGATCTCGGTCGACTGGAGCTGCTTGTGCACCCACAGGGCGACGACGCCGAGCCCGAAGGTGACGGGCTCGGGGCTCACGTGAATGAGCAGCCGCCCGATCACCTCCATCGCACGCGAGAACCGATTCAAACGTCGGACGTAGGTCACGTCTTCGACGCCGATTCGGGTGGCCACGCGATCGCGGATGGCGTCGATCTCCTCGCCGAAGCGGCGATAGCGCTCCGACTCGGCCTCGGACCGCGCGATCACGAGCTCCTCCGCGCCGCGTCCCGGAGCTCCGCGTGGCTACGCAGGCTCAGCTTGATTTCGTTCGTGGTACCGGCCGCTGTGCGCACGGGCGCACCTCGGCGAGATGATTGAGTCATCATCGACCGCCTCCTTGGGCTTTTGGACGAGGGCGGGCGTCCTCGGCGGCGCTCTGTCGGCGCCCCTCAGCCCGTCCCTTCAGTGTGACTCACTTATAACTGTGACAGTGACCACTGTCAATGTCGCGCGAGCGTTTTTTCTTCAGGTGCTGCGAAGCACGACGCAGGCCGTCAGACCGCCGATGCCCAGCATCACCTTCACGCCCACGTTGCCTCGAAGGGGCGACGCCTCGAGGCCCACGACGGCCGACGCGCGCCGGACGCGCGGATGGAGCTTGTCGGGGGACACGCCCGTCGGTAGCGCGGCGCCGCGCGCGAGCCCCAGGGCCAGGGCGGTGAGCTCCCATCCCCCCGAGTTGGCCATCCCGTGTCCGAGCTGGCCCTTTCGGGCCGTGATCCACGTGGCGGGTCCGATGAAGTCGTCGACCAGGGCGAGTTCGTTGAGATCGCCCGGGGTCCCTGTGGCGTGCAGGTCGATGACGGCCACGTCGTCGGGGGTGATCCCTGCCTCCTCGTAGGCCTGGGCCAGAGCGCGCCGCGGCCCGGACTTGGACGGCGTGATGATGTGCTCCGCGTCCGACGACAGCGCCACGGCATCCACGTAGCCGCCCACCGGACGCAGGCCGCGACTCTCACACCACTCCGGGTCGCCGACGATCCAGACGCACGAGCCGCCCGAGACGTGCGTCCCCCGCAGGGACGTGAACGGCACGTTGACCTCGCCGATCCCGGGCATCACGCGGGCGGCGTGAAAGGCGCCGGTGAGGGCGCCATCGGGTCGCGGGTCCGTCGTCCCGACGATCGCGACCTTGGCCTCGCCACGCAGGATCGCGTCGCGCCCGCACTTGAGGGCCACGCCGAACGTCGAGCAAGCCCCGACCGGGGCCCAGGCCGCGCCATGAGTGCCCAGCAGCATCGTGATCTGGGCGGCCGGCGCGTTCTGGATGTTCCAAATGAGGTTCGAGCTGACGGCCGTCCACGGCGGCGCCGGGCAGCCGATCTCCTCGACGAGCGCCCGGTGCGCGCGGACGCGCTTTCGGATGGCGTTGAGGTGCGCCTTCTCGTGATCCTCGTCGTCGGCATCGAGGCGCTCGATTTCGGAGAAACGGACGAGGAAGGCCCGCAGATCGGTCGAGTGCGAAGCCCAGTAAGCATTCCACGCTCCGAGCGCGTCGTGGCGCGCCTCGGAGTCGATCGGCAGGGTGCTCGGGTCGGTGGGCGGTGGGAGGCCGGCGGGCAAGGCTCGCTCCTGCTCGTAGCGCCGCCGCGCGCCGCACCGCGCAGGCTGGGCCCAGAAGCTGTTCCACGCCCTCGTGGCTCGTTCGAGCGATGACGCGGCCCGGTAGCTTTCGGGCAAGTCGCTCACGCCCGAACCGATGAACACCTGGCAGGCCCCGTCGGCCTCGCGCACGACCGCCTCGAGGTTGGGCTCGCACTTCAGCGCCTGGATCGCGGCCCCGACGGCGAAGAGCACGTTCTCGCCCATCTTGCTGCGCATCCGTGCGACGTACGCGTCGCCGTGGCGCTCCGCGATCCACCCCTCGTAGTCGGCCACGGAGAAGTCCGGATCGCCGGAGGCGAACAGCCCCGCGCCGAGCTCCTGGCGGGTCTCGGGCCCGCCGACGCTCAGCGCCGTGCGGCCCGAGGCAAGCAGGGCCTCGAGCGCGGCCACGTTGCGTGCCCCCGGCGCGACGACACCCCAGCCGTAGACCCCGACTCGGCGAGAGGGCAAGCGCGGCGCGGGTGGCGGCGGCGGGGGGAAGGACGGTTGCATGGGCCCGGGGTCGTCACCTTGCCGTTAGCATCTTTCGGCGCGGCGTCGTACGCCAAGTACCAGGCTCGGCGCGCCCCCGGCGTTCACGGTCGAGCCGGCTGCAAACCGCGCCGCCTATTGCCAGCTCTCCCCGCCGGGGTGGGTGCCACAGAACGTCGACGCCGGGTAAACAGTGCCCGCCGTGGTGCCGTTGGTGGTTCCGCCATAGACCCAGACGTACCCCACCAGCGACGAGTTGAAATAGCCGACCGCCGCGTACGTGATGGCGCCGTGCACGCTGGTGCACTCGATGCCCGTGCAGGCGCCGGTCGTCGACACGGTCGCGAGGTAGGCGTTGCAGGCCGCGGTAGCCTCCGGCTCGCTGTACGTATCCAGCGCCGCGCAGTCGTAAAACGACTGGCCGACGCCATTGGCGTGCGTGGTCTCGCAGCCGTACCCGGCGCCGCCGCCGCCGGGCGCCGCGCCGGGCGATGCGCAGCAAGCCGGGGTGTTGCACGCGCAGCCGGCGGTGTTGGCGAGGGTCGCCGTCGTGTCGCAGTTGCTCCAGCCGGGCGCGCAGGCGTACGTGCACCCCGTGGCCCCGCAGCCCGCGTCCACGCTGTTGGCCGTGTTGCACGAGACGCCGCACGCCCCGCAGTTCGTGGCCGTCGTGATGTTGGTGCTGCAGCCGCTGGTGTTCGGCGGCACGGGATCGCAGTTGCCCCAGCCGGGCGCGCAGGCATAGGTGCAGCCCGTGGTCCCGCAGCCCGAGTCCACGCTGTTGGCCGTGTTGCACGAAGCGCCGCACGCCCCGCAGTTCGTGACCGTCATGATGTTGGTGTCGCAGCCGTTGGCGTTCGGGGGAGCGGCGTCGCAGTCGGCGAAGCCCGTGGCGCACGACGTATACGTGCAGCTGGCCGCGTCGGCCGTGATCGCGCACGCACGCCCGTTGCTATGGCTCGTGTCGCAGGCAACGCCGCAGGCGCCGCAGTTGGTCACGATGTCGAGACTGCCGCAGCCGCTCGCCGTCCCACCGTCGCCCGCGTCGAGCAAGGCGCCGTCGACTTCCCCGTCCGCCTCCGCGTCCAGCGATCCCATGTCACCGTCGAGCGCTTCCCCGTCGACGCCCGCGTCGTCGCCCGACAACGAGCCGTCATTGACGAGCGTCGCGTCGGTGGACCCGTCAATCGCCGCATGCGCATCCAGTGTCGGGGCGGACGCGTCGCCCGCGTCGTCCGGGTAGAACGTGAAGGTGGGCTGCGTCGCACAGGCGAACCCGGCCAGGGAGAACGCCACCAGGGCCGCGCGGAGCGTCTTCCCGCGGGACATCAAAACGCCACCCGAAGCCCTACCGAACGGGCGCCGAACATTGGGACAACGCGCGCCGTCGCGGGTTCTGCCGCCGGCGCCGAGGGCCGACTTCCAGCCCAGAGCAACGCGGCGCCAGTGAGAATGCCGACGGCGCCGACGCCGTACCCGACCCACGCGACCGCGGCGTCGGTGTTGGCCGAGCTCTGGTCGCTGGCCACGGCCGACTGCTTGGATTGCGCACACTTGTCGTTGGAGCAAAGGGAGGTGGCGTCCGCCGTTTCCGAGTGATTGAGCACGACGAACACGGTGCCCGCCGCGAGGCCTGCGGCGCCGATGACGAGGCCAATCCAACCGGCTGCCCGCAGGCCTCCATGGCCGTGCGACGCGGCCCCCTCGGACTGCGCCCCGTCGGTCACCGGCACGGCCACGGCCGGCGCAGGGGTCTTCAACGAAAGCAGCACGGTTTGTTTTGCGCCCTCGGCGACGGTCAGCGTGACGGGGCCCGCTTCTGTCCCCGGTCCCGTCGCCGCCAGCGTGTACGTTCCCGGATTGATTGGCATCGCGAGGCCGATGAGCGCAGTGGCCAGGGGTGCTCCGTCGAGGGTCACCTTGGCCTCTTGCGGCGTGGCTCCCTCGACGTCCACCTTGAGGGACGGCACGCGCGGGGCGATCTCCGCACCCTCCTCGGCCGCCGTGTGCTGCGCGTCGACGAACGCGTGGGGTGCGTCGGCCGCGACGGTGTCGCGTGTCACCTTGATATAGGCCTCTTGGGCCTCGACGAGGTGCCCGAGCTTGGCTTGGGCGCGCGCGATAAGGAGCAGGTGCGTCGGCGCGTGCATCAACGATTCCGCGCGAGTGCAGAGATCGAGGGCATCCTTGTAGCGGCCCTCCGACATGGCCTGGAGGCCTTCGGTCGCGGCGGCCCGTGCCGCCGATCGCTGCTCGTCGGTCTGCGCATGCGCAGTCGCCGGGGTGCCAGCGGTACCGGCGGTGCCGATGACGACGGCGGTGGCCACGTAGTGAAGAACGGAGAACCGCACAGTCCTCAAGAGTACCACGGGCCTTCGCGCCTCGGGCTTGCAAGGTTTCCAATCCGTCATTGTGTTCCTCTCGCTTGCCGCTTTGCGCGGCGCTCTTGCGAGAGCACGTTCCCGGAGAGTGTCGGTAGATGTCAGCCGATTCGTTCTCGCCGTTGGCGTCATGCACCGCTGGCCGCCCCTTTGAGTGACCGGCCCGATGGATGGTACCTTGGTACATTGGACTCCGATGCTTCTTGAGCCGGGCCATGTGATCGACGGCAAGTACCGTCTGGTCCGCATCATCGGGACAGGCGGCATGGGCGCCGTATACGAGGGCGAGAATGTCCTTATCCGGCGGCGCGTCGCGATCAAAGTCCTTCACGCGGCCAACACGACGAGCACGGAGTCCGTTCGCCGGTTCGAGCGGGAGGCCCAGGCAGCCGGACAAATCGGCAATGATCACATCCTCGAGGTGCTCGACCTCGGCTCGCTGCCGAACGGTGATCGCTACCTCGTCATGGAGTACCTCGACGGCGAAACGCTCGCCGAACGGATCGAGCGGTTCGGACGTCTCACGCCCGCCCAGATCGCTCCGATCGCCCGGCAGTTTCTCGAGGCACTCGTCTCGGCCCACGCCGCGGGCATCATCCACCGGGATCTCAAGCCCGAGAACATCTTCATCCTGCGATCGAAGGCGGGCCGCACCGATTTCGTGAAGCTCATCGACTTTGGAATCTCCAAGTTTTCAAACAACTTCGAGGTGGGGGAGCACCGGATGACACGCGCCGACGCGGTGCTCGGGACGCCCTGCTACATGTCCCCGGAGCAGGCACGCGGCGCGTCCAAGACGGACGTGCGGAGCGACACCTACTCGTGCGGGGTCATCCTCTACGAAGCGGTCACGGGGCGGTTGCCCTTCGAGGGCACGTCGTTCAACGATCTGATGTTCAAGATCGCGCTGTCCGACGCGCCCTCGCCCCTCTCCGTCCAGCCCGATCTGGATCCGGAGTTCGCGGCGATCATCAATCACGCCATCGCGCGCGACCCGAACAAGCGGTTCGCGTCGGCGGCCGAGTTTGCACAGGCGCTCGACGTGTGGTCGGCGAAGAACGGCGTCACCGAGGCGCTGACGTACACGCCGGCGCCCCCCGACTCGGTGGCTCGCCAGGTGGTCTTGCGCAACGCCCCGACGCTGGCGAACGAAGAGGAGAATACTTCGCCGAGCATCAACCGCGCTTCGCCACCCACCGTGCCGGCGGAGCTTCTCAAGACGGGCACCGAGGAGTCGTGGGCGCGATCCAAGGCCGAGCTCTTGCCGCAGAACCCGCGGGCCTCACGCTGGCGCACGATCGCCGTGGCGGCCGTCGCGGGGCTCGTCACGGTGGGCCTCGGGATCGCCGTCTTCACGCGTCCCCCAGCGAGGCCGATGCCCGAATCGACGACGGCGGTGGCGGCACAGCCGCCGGCGTCGGCGACGTCCCCGGTGCCCGCGCCCTCGTCCACCTCCAGCGCGGCGGTCGCGCTCGGATCCCCCGCAGCAACCGACGCGCCGGCCGCGGGCGTCGCCAAGGATCCGACTCCCGGCGCGACGGCGCCGCCGCCTCACCACGATCCCGCCAAGCTGCCGCCGGCCGCGCGTCCCGCATCGGCGACCACGGCGAAACCGAAGGCAAAGACCACCACTGTCAAAGGGTTCGATCTCGGGTACTAGGGGGCGGCATGGATGAGAAGCGCTCGTACGGTCGCTATTCACTCTGGTTCCCGGTCACGATCGACTTGCAGTCGCGACGTGTCTGGGCGGTGTGCAAAGACGTGAGCGCGAGCGGAATCCTCATCTCCAGCAGCGGGCAGCTCGAGGTCGGCGACGTCGTCACGGTCAGCTTTCGCGTGTCGCCCGAAGCGGCCGAGAAGCGGCTCACCGGACGCATCGTCCGCGTCGAGCCCCCGGACGACAACCCTCGCGCGGTGTGGGTTCACCGGATGGCGATCGAATTTCTCGAACCCGACGCCGCCTTGCAGTCGCTCTTCGCGGACACCTCGTCGCGCCCCCCGCCGCCGCTATAGTCGCGACCGCATCGGGCTTGCCCGCGAAGTCCCGGAGACGAGTCCTTGTTCTCGAGTCGAACGTCCGTCGACCTGACCCACAATCGCCTGGCTCTGGCGCTGGCGAACGCGCGCAATCGCGGGGTCGAGATCCTCGACCTCACCGTGTCGAACCCGACGACCGCCGACATTCCTTACGATGCGGCCACCATTCTGCGGGCCCTGTCGCAACCGTCGGCGCTAAAATACGAGCCGGCCCCGTTCGGGCTCGAGCACGCCAGGCGCGCCGTCGCCGAACATCTGTCCGCGCACGGGCCCCGCGTCGGTCCCCGGCAGGTGGTGCTGACGGCGAGCACCAGCGAGGCTTACTCGTTTCTCTTCAAGCTCCTCTGCGACCCGGGCGACGAGATCCTCGTTCCCCGCCCGAGCTACCCACTCTTCGAGCACCTCGCGCGCCTCGAATCGGTCCGCGCGGTCCCCTATCCGCTGCGCTACGACGGCGCGTGGCACATCGACGCCCCGGCGGTCGCTGCCGCCCGCTCGGCCAGGACACGCGCCGTCGTCACGGTGAGTCCGAACAACCCGACGGGCTCGTACGTGACGGCGGCGGAGTTTGCGATGCTCGCCGCCCTCGGCCTCCCGCTGGTGAGCGACGAGGTCTTCTCGCGCTATGCGCTGCGTCCGCGCGGGGCGCCGGTGAGCGCGCTCTCGACCGCGGAAGCGCCGCTGGTCTTCGTCCTCGGCGGCCTGTCGAAGCTCGCCGCCCTCCCGCAGCTCAAGCTCGCGTGGATCGCGGTCAGCGGGGAGGACGGGCACGTCGAAGGCGCCCTCGCGCGCCTCGAGGTGGTCGCGGACGCGTTTCTGTCGGTAGCCGCGCCGGTGCAGCATGCCCTGCCGGCGCTCTTGGGCTCACGCGCCGTCGCCGAAGGCGCGATCAACGCACGGACCCTGGCGAATCTCGCGTGGACGGACGCGCACGTCCGGGGCTCGGCGGTTTCGCTCCTCGACGTGGAAGGCGGGTGGTACGCGACGCTCCGGCTGCCACGCACGCGCAGCGAAGAGGCGTGGGCCCTCGCGTTCCTCGAAGAGGACGGCGTGCACGCCCACCCGGGGCATTTCTTCGACTTCGAAGACGAGGCGTACCTCGTCGTCAGCCTGCTCACTCCGGAGTCGACGTTCCGGGAGGGCTTGCAGCGGATCCTGCTTCGGGTGGCAGAGGACGCGTGACATCCGTGCGGGCGTGGCGCGACGCGACGCGGGACAGGTAAAGGACGATGGCCGCATTGACGAGGAGCAGCATCGCGCGCACGGCGTGCGGATGCCGCACCAGGGCGAGGACCTCGAACGGGAGCAGCGTCCCGGTGGCGACAACGACCAGCCACGGGCCCCACCACCGTCCGTGGTAGAGGGCCCACCCTTCGATCAGGGTCAACGTCCCGTCGGCGTACAGGGCCGTGACGATCGTCCAGAGCGCGTGCCGACTCGACGCCCGGAGCAACAATTTGGCGAGCTCGATGCTCCACGGCCGCGCATGCACCCGAAGCACCTCGGCCAGGCTGACGACCCGATCGGCAAGGTGCATCCGCACGAGCGCGGCGATCAGCGTGGCGAGCACGAGCCACAGCGTGCCCTTGATGGCCTTGTACGCGATGATGAGCACGACGCCACGGTCGCGTCGGGCGGCGCGGACATTGGTAGGCACCGCGGCATTCTATGGGCGTTTTCACGCAACCGCCCGCTCCGCGAGCCCGAGAGGGCACGTGAGAGCCAAGGAGCCACGACATGACGAACGCCATCGGCAGCACGACGAACCTCACCCCGGACGCGCTCATGAGCTACTGCCAGGGGCAGCTCGACTCGATCGACGGAGAGATCGGCACCGACATGGAGAGCGACCGGAACGCCACGCAGGTCTCGCAGGCTCTTCAGTCGACGATCGAGTCGTTTCAGCAGTATTCGAACGGCGTAAACAACGACCCCAGCACGTGCAGCACGATCGAGACGTCGCTCGCAGGCGTGATTACGAACATGCAGAACACCGATCCGGGCAGCTCGCAGCTCGGGCCGCTCATCCAGACCTACAACAACATGGTCTGGTCGGGCACGGGGCCGACCACGACGAACCCGTACATCGACGAAGCGCAGTTTGCGCCCGTCCAAAGCGGCCCCTGCGGTGACAACACCCTTTCGAGCGACGAGATGAGCACCTACCTCAGCAAGATGCAGGGCGCCTCGAGCGCGCTCGACTCGGGATCCGACATGGCCATGATCCAGATCCAGTCGCTGATGTCGGAGCGGCAAACGGCCATCTCCCTCACGTCGAACCTCGTTCAATCCCTCGGCGACCAGGCGAACACCATCGCCGGCAACATCGGGCATTGACCCGTGTTCCCCACGCTTTCGTTGTCGGGCGCGAGTGGCCCGGCCGAGCCGCCGCATCCGGACGATCTCGGCGGCTGCGACGATGGGATGGACGCCCTCTACGTCGCGCTCTCCGACCTTCGCGAGCAAGGGGTCGCGTCCGGCAATGCGCTCGTCCTGCAGAATCAGGACACGGAGAACCAGGAGCGCGCGGCGGAGCAGGCGGCCCTTCAGCGCGCCCAGGCGGATCAACCGGGGTCCGGCAGCGGCTTCTTCGCGAGCATCGGCGCGGCCGTGAGCGATTTCGTGGGCGACGTCGCTCACGGGCACATCGGCGAGGCCTTCTCCGACGCCGGCCGCGACTTGAGCCGGGGATGGAACAGTCCTCACTTCTGGGGCGACCTCGGCAAGATCTTCACCGACGTCACCGTGATATCGACCGCGGTCGCAGAGGCGGCGCCCGTCCTCGGTCCCGTGGCCGGGCCCGTCGAAGCTGTGGCCGAGGTGACGTCGGCCGTCGCAAGCGCTGGCGAGGGACTGGCACGCCTGCGCACCGGCCAGTTCGCCGCCGACGCCGAGAACGCGCAAGCCGATGCCGCCCAGGCGCAGGACCAACTCTCGCTCCTGTCCACTCGAGAGCACGACGCCCTGTCCGATTTGAGCAACGCGAGCCAGGTGCAGCAGGGTGCCCTGGCCGAGCTGACCCAGGCGATTGAAACCAACGACGACACGCGCGT